>Ga0209169_10000741_pt1 | contig 20062 bp, 19 predicted proteins | sample HubBroMetageWRM4_FD_188346 | JGI IMG/M metagenome (GOLD analysis project Ga0209169, IMG submission 188346) | Warmed soil microbial communities from the Hubbard Brook experimental Forest, New Hampshire - Hubbard Brook CCASE Soil Metagenome WRM 4... | ecosystem: Environmental > Terrestrial > Soil...
AGCCAGTTGCTCGGCCAGGCGGAGGCGAAACCGAACCAATAGCCCCCGTATTGGAAGCGGCGATTGCGGTAGTCGCTTTCGCTGACCCGAAAGCTATGTTCGCGTCCGAAATGTGCCTTGAAGCGGTCGTCAGGAATGCGTCCGCCGCTTGCGTGTTCTTCCTTCTGTTCGGGCTTAGATTGCTGGGCATGTTGTTCCGGCGCACGATTCTGTTCCGGTTTGACAGCCTTCTCTTCCTGTCGCGCGTTCTTCTCTTCCGGCTTAGCGCCCTTCGCTACCGGATGAGCGTTTTTCTCTTCCGGCTTCGCGGATCGTTCTGGTTGCGCCTTCTTTTCTTGTTCATGGGCAGGCTTGTCTTTGTTTTCTTCCTGCTGGTCGTGCTGCTCTTGTTGTGCGTATGCCGGAATACCGATTCCGAGGGACAAAGTGAGAACTGCCGTGCTGATAGCTCCTGCGAGTTTCATAAATGTTGCCTCCATCATCGAATGGCTGTCTTGATTCTTGCCTTACTGCAAGCTTCCAGTGGTTGCATTAATCGGGCTACCGATGGCGTCGCCGGATACGAGAAGTTCCACTCTGCGATTCTGCTGGCGCCCCGCGGAGTTATCGTTCGAGGCCACCGGCAAGGTGTTTCCAAAGCCTTTGGCTGACACCGAATTCGTGGCGACTCCTTGCTGCACAAGATAATCGCGCACAGAGCCGGCACGATTCTCGGATAGCGCTTGGTTCATCGCGTCCCCGCCGACGTTATCCGTATAGCCACCGACTTCGATGTTTAGTCCTGGATAGGCGAGCAGAATGCCGGCGACCTTTGCCAGTTTTTCGCGTGCTCCCGGCTTCAATGAGTATTTTCCGGTATCAAACAACACGTCGGACATGCTGACAATGAGTCCGCGAGCGCTATCGCGAGTCTGAAGAATGGAATTCAGCTGCTCGGACAACTTTGCCCGCATGGCTGCCTTATCGGTTTCCGCCTGCTGCGCTGTCAGATTTGCCTGCTGTGCCGCGAGGCGCGATTGTTCCGCATCAGCCTGCGCCGCTGAAAGTGCGCTGGCAGAGGCGGCTTGGCTGTTCGCCATATCAGCCTGAGCCTTCGCTGTTGCGGCTTGTGCGTCGGCAGCGTCATTGCGTGCCTTCGACGCATCGGACTGGGCCTGAGCATTGGCGGCTTGTGCATTGGCTGCATCAGACTCAGCCTGCAATTTTGCCGCTTTAGCTCTCGCGGTATCGGATTCCGCTTGCGCCTTCTGCCGGGTCGCGTCATCGGCCTGCGCTTGCGATCGGGCCTGTGCATCGGCTGAATCCTGGCGTTCGTTTGCCAGCCGGACATCATCCATTTTCTTGACTGCGATCGCGCGTGCGTCTTCCGCCGTCTGCACTGCTTCGCGGGAGACTGCGATCAGCGGTTTCTTGTCGATGTGTTTGCTGGTAGCTTCGCTATCCGCGTTATTCATGAGCTGAATGGCGTGTTGATAGCTGTCGGGCGCGTACTGCTCGGCTCCCTCGGATTGAGCAATCCGTACTGCATTGCGCGCCTCAAAGAATTCCAGCGGTAGCTTGACATTCAAGATCACGGGATCGAACTTGTAGCCGGTGGGAATATAGCCGCCACGTTCCATCAGCTCGTACTTTGCGTTGACTGCTTCCGTTGTTCCCTTGGTCTCTTCGCGAACTACGTTTTCGAGAATCACCACATTGCTAGGTTGCCGCACCGCATAGTAAGGCTCCGCGGTGACGATCAGAGCGAATGCCTGAAGGTCGGTGGTCACGTTCAGCTTGCTGCGGTGGTTGCCGCCGAGCAGCACTTCACCCAGGTTCACGGCGCGGCCTTCGGGCGAAATCGCCCACAGAACATAGGTCAGATACTCATTGCCGAATGTCGTCGGCTTCTGCAGGTCGCCGAACTCAGCTTGGATGGCAATCGATCCGCGCTTGCTGTTGATCTCAGCCATGCCATGCGCTGAAGGCATCAGGTTGGTACCGGCGAAATCGAGTTTCGAGCTTCCGCTGCGATGCTGATAGTTAACCGCCTGCACGCTGCGGCTTATCACGGTTACCCGAAACGTAGGCATAGTGCTCATAGGCTCGACGGTTAGAGTCTGAGAATTGGTTTGAGCAAACGCGCTCAGACTGAGCGTGATACCTACTGCGAGCATTAAATGTGTTTTCAAGATATCTCCTGTTGGCAGACGCCTGCCGTGTTGACCGACATGAATTCTTTGATTGGTGCCGCAGCTTTGTCTGTCTTTAACGGATCAACGCTGAACCGACCAGCAACGTACCAACTCGGACGTGAGACAGTGAGTGAAAGAGTCCGAACACGTTGAGCAGCCATAGAACCACGGCAATCACAACGACGCCGTTCAAAATGGACTTAATGGATGACTGCATCGGAATGAAGCGATTCACCAGCCACAGCAGGACACCCACCACAATCAGAACTTCCAGCAGTTGAATTAACGGCATGTTTGACCTTCCTTAATTTCGCGGGCACACGCCTCTCATCCGCCCGGAGGCGTGGCCCTGATTTCGATCTTCGAGAATACTTAGGGTCGAATCGTGTTCCGCCGCTAGGTTTGGCGGCGTACGCACGGATGAAGATTGCCGATTGGCTGGATGTGTTCGCTCGCTTCAGGACTCGTTCGCGGCGGCCTAAGAATGAGAGCCTGCGATCAGCGTCCGCCGCTCCCCACTACACACTCAGGACTACAGAATGACATGCTCGACGTTTCGAGTCTGAGCAAGATAGCTCACAACGAGATACGCAGCCAGAGTCAAGCGAGCTCTCAGTGAGCCTGATCACGATAAGCATCGTTCTTTACGCGGGCATCCGAAGCGGTGGTAGATCGCTTGGGCAAGTGTGCGCTCGGCATATCGAATTCACGTCCACAGTCGAAGCAGACCTTGTATGTGCGATCTTTAATGGTGAATACGCGGCTGAGGTGTCGGTGACGGCAGCCAAATATGGCTTGAAAGACCGTCAGCAGTTTCACAAATCTCCCGCTCGCTGGCGGCGTTCGCAACTTCCGTTGGCATCAAGCCAATCGAGTAGTGAACGCACACTGGCCCGAGCGAGGGCAATCGAGCAATCCGCAGCTCCGTAATAAATATTGAGCGTGTCGCCGTCAGCGTCCATTGTGTATCCGCAGGGGAACACGACATCGTCCACGTCGCCGTGGCGTTCGTACGATGCCTCTGGCCCGAAGATCCACGAATCTCCCCGCAGCAAGCACTTCTCCGGATTCTCCAGATCGAACAACGCCAGGCCCAGCCGATACAGACAACCGGAAGGCGTGTGCCGCACTCCGTGGTAGAACACGAGCCAGCCTCTGGACGTCTCGACCGGTGGCGGGGACAAGCCGATTTTGTTTGCGTCCCACCATGCGCCGCGACGAGCCTCGAGCATGAGCCGATGCCGGCCCCAATAACGCAGGTCGGGTGAGTAGGAGATCCACATGTGTGATCCCAGGGTCGTCATCGGCCGATGAATCAGCGCCCAGCATCCGTCGATCCTCCTTGGCAGGAGGGCGGAGTCTTTGTCGTCGGGCGGCATGATGACTCCGAAGCGTTCGAACGTGCGGAAGTCTTTGGTCAGGGCCAGCGACACGCCCGGACCACCGCGCGAATACGACGTGTAGGTGACGACGTATTTCTGCAGTTCGGGTACGAAGGTGATGCGGGGATCTTCAATGCCCCAGATCTCCTCCGGATAATTCTTGGGGTCGGGCATCAACGTGGGCTCATTATCGATTTGCCATCCATCGACGCCATTGCGGGAGCGCGCTGCGCAAAGATGTGACAGGCCCCGCCGATCTTCGACGCGGCATAGCAGCAGCGTCGTACCATCCGCCAGTAGCGTCGCGCCCGCATTGAAGACGCTATTGATGGGATATGGCCAGTCTTTGCTTGTCAGTATCGGGTTCGTGGGATGACGAAGAAGCAGCTGTTCAAAGCGAGTGCTGGGCATGCTCACTGGTTTTTCTGCGGGTGCGGTCATGAAAGGATTTCCTTTTGTTCTGGCGCTTGGAGAGATCGCATTTCGAGGAGTGCCATCAAGAACGACAGCGTTGATTCCGCCCCTTGATTTTCATTGGCGCGATCGGGATGCAGTCCGTCACGGCAACCGCCAGTGACAGAATCATAAAGAGGCAACTGAAGATCATTGTCGCCGAGAAACCAATTGAAAGCTGACCATGCTTCGTTGCGCCAGCGGTCGTCACCCGTGACACGGTACGCCTGCAAATAAGCAGACACCGCACCCGCGGCTTCAAGCGGCTGCTGATCAAAACGGGCCTTATCGCCATCCTGGCGATAAAAGCCTTGCGAGCCGATCGGAACGAAGTGGCGATTCATTTCGCAGTGTTGCGCTTTTGAAAGCCAATCCAGCGATTCGAGGCCGGCGGCAATCATGCGATCGTCGGAGCACGCTGCGCCTACTAAAAGCAAAGACTGGGGCAATCTCGCGTTGCCGTAGGCAAGAACGTTCTCGAACCATTTCCACTCCGGCCGGCGAATGGATTCATACATTTCAAGCAGTCGCCGGCTGAGAGCGGATCGCACTTTCTGCGCATCGCGATCTCCGGGATACGAGGTGAGATATTCCTGAATCCCCAGCAGCGTGTACGCCCACGCCCGCGGACTGTTGAATTCCAGCACCGCTGGCAGAGAAAATTCGAACAAGCGGCCGGCAGCGCCCCTCAATCCCTGATCGCGGGATCGGCCGAGAACCGTGCCGATGGCCCACAACGCCCGTCCATGACTGTCTTCGGAGCCTACCGACTCGTTCCACCGGCGATCGTAGCGCAGAAAATTCTTGAACCTGCCTTTCTCGGGATTAAAGGCATGCTCCAGAAATGAAAGATACAAATTCGAGTAATCCGCGGATGCGGCTTGATATTTTTCCGGCTGCTCCAGATCCAATTGGTTCAGCGTCACCACAAGTGTGAGGGCGCGAGCATTGTCGTCCGTCGTATATCCCTCGCTGCGGTTCGGCATCGTGAAGATTGCGTGCTGCAGCATTCCGGTGTCGTCGGTCATCCGGCGCAGGTGGTTCAGCCTCAACTCCGGCAGATGATTCAGAGATTTCTGCGTCATCCGGGCCGAGAATTGCACTCGTGGACTTTCCATGCGGTCGCTTCGCACTCGCGCGAAACTTCCCATGTAACCTTGCGCGGCTCGTTTCCAGATCATGTCGCGCGCAAACATGTAGGCTCGCTTCCGCATCGCGTGGCGAATCGCGGGTGTGTCCAGCAGTTCAAGCGTCTTCTGCGCGATCGCGTCGGGATCTTGGAACGGAACCAGTGCGCCTCTGCGATCGTCCAGCAACTCGATCGCGTGCCAATAGGGAGTCGAGATGATCGCCTTGCCCGCGCCCAGTGCATAGGCAAGAGTGCCGGAAACCACCTGCGCTTCGTGCCGGTAAGGCGTGATGTAAATGTCCGCGGCGCCGATGAATTCAACCATTTCTTCGGGACTGACGAAATGGTTGTGGAAGATCACCTGCGACTCCACCCCCACTTCTTTCGCTAAAGCCTGCAAGCTGGCGCGATACTTGTCCCCTTCGCGGCGCAGGATGTGCGGGTGAGTCGCGCCCGCGACGATGTAGGCGACATTATTGTGTTTGGAGAGAATTTTTGGCAGCGCCTGAATTACATTCTCGATTCCCTTATTTGGCGAAAGCAAACCGAACGTAAGCAGAACCGCTTTCCCTTCCACGCCGAAGCGGTCTTTATAGAAGTTTGGGTCCAGGAACGGCAGATCTGGAACTCCATGCGGCACCATGTCGATCTTGCTTCCCGGCACCTTGAAGATTTCCTGCAGGAACTGGGAGGAGAGCTGGCTCATCACGATGAGTCGGTCGGAGAGTTCTGCAATCTCTTCCATGACCCTTCGCTGGTCGGGATTTGGCTCACGCAGAACGGTATGCAGCGTTGTCACCACGGGCATCTTCAGGCCGCGCAGCAGGTGGAGAATGTGGCTGCCGGCCGCACCGCCGAAGATTCCATACTCGTGCTGCAGGCACACCATGTCGATGTTGTTGAAATTCAAAAAATCAGCCGCTTCCTCATAGGACTTTACGTCGTCCTGGGCGAGCGACCATCGCACGCGCGAAGGATAGTCATATCCTTCTTCGGTGTCGTTGACTGGGAGCGCCAACAGCCGAGCTGTCCCGTACTCTGCAGCAATCGCGCTGCACAAGTCGGTGGTGAACGTGGCAATCCCGCAATGTCGAGGAAGATAATTCCCGATCACTGCGATTCGACTGGGCAGGGAAGGTTTAGCGCTCGACCGTAGCCGATCTGGTGCGGCAGCGTCGCGCATCAGAAGGCGCGGGCCTGCTATTTCTAAAAACGGATCTGGTATCACTGCGTTGGGTAGCGACATTGCCTTCCTGACGTCGATAAAAGCTGCTTATGAACATGGGCAATTGCCAGATGGCCCAACGAACAACACCAGCGCTGGTTGGAATTTCTCTGTTGCAAGTATGGAACAAAAACGGACTTGCGAACTGATCACTTTTGACCATCTTGTTGCCGGCTGACAATGCATGGTGTAGGCATGAAAGCCAAGAAGAAATCTTCCCTGGCGGTTCGCTGTCCCACCTGCGGAGCAAAGCCGGGAGAAAAATGCGAGTTGAGCACTGGCCTGCCCCGCACTGAACCTCACAGAGACCGGCGCTTGGCGGCCTCAGAGCAGTCGGAACAGCCGCAAGATTGAGAATTCAGACAAGAACTGGCTCGGCCACTAGCGATTCGAGACGATAAACGGACTCGCGTACCAAGGCCGTAGCTGCTGCGATTTTCTCTTCCGTGGGTATTGAAATCTGGAGCAATCCCTGCCGGCCAAGGTTCGGGGGCAATACGAATGCATCCTGGTGCTGCATGACAAGTTCCAGAACCTGCGCCAAGTCCTGCGACGCGTACCCATTCGCGAAGCGGATGCCGGGGCCGTGAAATATGGAAGGCGACATCCAGTATGCGCAAGCCAGAAGCCAATGGCCTCGGGTCATGGATGACCAAACCTTCAGATAGTCCAACGTTCCGCCGGGAGCGAAGCCGTATTCAATATGAATCAAGCCAATCAAGCCGGCCTCGGCTCCGTGCACCAGGTTTGCCCACGATGCAACTATGGCGGACTCGAGAATTTTTTCAAGGGTGGGATTTCCATTCGCGCTCATGCCTTCCTGCTTTCTGTCGATGCCTCGCTCTTCGCGATCATCCACGCTCCCCCCGACTGCGCGCTTTAGTCCGTTCGCGGGTAGCCACGACTACGAGAAAACAGCCAGCCAGAAACATCAAAGTCAAAATGACCCCGAGATATACGTCCATCCGCTCCGTCAAAATGTGGCCCTTCTGGAGATCTGCTGCATGCAGTTCAACCGGTAGCCCATTCCGCATTATGCTGCGACATCTGTCGAGCCTCAGCGCTGTCGAGGTAGCAGCTCTGTTGCATGTGGCGCGAGTGCGCGGAAACTGTCACATAGGGTACGCCCAGGAAGTTGTTGGCAACGATTTCCGTCACCTCAAGAGCATTGAAGTGCTGCTGCTTTACCTTTTCTAAGATCCGCTTCAATGCATTCTGGATCTTCGCGGCTCCAACGGACCCCAGGAAAACAACCTTGACTTCCCCAGCCATGAAAAATAGATTCCATCCCGCCGCATGGATCTTGCGATCGAGAGCCGGGACATCCTGAACCTTGAGCAGGTTCCATTCCCCGGAACATGGCTCACTCTCGATCTCCAGAAGTTGTGTCATTCCGGGCCATTCTTTCATCAGAATCGAGCCGACTTTAACGGTCGTTGGCATAGTCCCCTTCAGGCCCGGCGCGATACTACCAACTGCACTTTGTGCCGGACAATAGCAGCAATGCCGATCAAGCCTGCGCCGAGTAGACCAAGGGAGCCGGGCTCTGGAACCGTGGTTGTGAAGTTGGTATCGCCGCTCGAAATCGTGGTCGTTCCGTTGAAGAAGCCCTTGCCGGTGTTAATCGTTAACTGGACGGTCGCGCCGCCGATGGTCGTTCCGTTGTACCAGGTTCCGCTCAAGGAACCGGTCAACGTATAGTTGTGGGTGCCGTTGGCAAGAGTAATCAAAGTCCAGGTCACCGGTCCGGTAAAAGAGCCGTTGAATAGCGTGCCATTCGGGATACCGTCTGTGCCGTTGCCCGTAATGCTGAACGTGCCGCCGGCGGCGAACGTGGCGCCCATTTGTAAGTTGCCGCTGCTGAGCGCGCCCGTGCTGAAACTCAGTGTTCCAAGATTGTTTCCGGTGATCAGCCCGCTTCCAAGACCATTCACGGCGATAAGGGTCGATCCTCCGAGGGTCAGGCCGCTATTGGTCCCCGAGAGAGTGCCGCCGCTGTTGGTGAAGTCGATGCTGCTGCCGGCAAATGCTGGCAGTGGAAGAGCCAGAACCAAAAGAGCAAGCAAAATCCTTGTCCGAATCATTTGTTTCTCCTGAGAGCTGCAAGGGGCAATATCGTTTGTAATGTCTACTGTGGAGGAATGTGCGCAGGAAGGCTGATCAAAAGTGACCACTTGAATGCGAGTACCGCAAACTCCGCAAAGCCCTAAGCAAATAGCCAGAATCGCTCATTTCACTCGATAAAGCTGTTCACAATTGCTCACTTCGCAAAACATTCCGTGCTCGCGATTTATGCGATCTCCGCTCTAATCCGCCGACTATACTGATCGAGATGCGCTCCGCGGCAGTAATCAAGAGGAACGACAAATTCGACCCTGACACTTTCCTCGCAACGATTGGCGATGGTCGGAAGATTTTGTCTATTCCGAAGAAGCAAATGATCTTTTCGCAAGGCGATGACGCGGATGCTGTCTTCTACGTTCAAAAGGGCAAGGTGCGGCTGACCGTCGTATCCAAGAGCGGCAAGGAAGCGACGATCGCGATCGTGAACGAGAAGAACTTCTTTGGTGAAGGTTCATTGGCGGGCCAACTTCTGCGCATGGGTTCAGCAGGTGCCATGACGGATTGCGAGATTCTCCGGGTAGAAAAGAAGACAATGATGGATGCGCTTCATCGCGAACCTGCGTTGTCTGAAATGTTCGTGGCCTATTTGCTGGGAAGAAATATCCGATACGAAGAGGATTTGGTCGACCAGCTGTTCAACTCCAGCGAGAAACGTCTGGCCCGAGTCCTTCTATTGCTCGCTCATTTCGGCAAAGAGGGCATTCCGGAAACCGTCGTTCCGAAGATTAGCCAGGAGACCCTGGCCGAGATGGTCGGGACCACCCGCTCGCGAGTCAGTTTCTTCATGAACCGGTTCAGGAAGCTGGGCTTCATACACTACGCCGGCGGCTCCGAAGGCGCGCTGCAGGTCCACAGCTCGCTGCTCAACGTCGTTCTGCACGACTAACGCTGGTTAGCTAAAACCGCTTCCGGCGCGCCGTTGAGCGCAGGGTCCGCGTGATCTACTTCCTCCACCAAAGCTGCCACCTGACGAAGCGGGTCGATCGTATCTTCAACTCCCCATTCCATCGGCATCACATGACGGGCGCGCTCCGGCTCGGTCGCTTTCTCTTGCCGATGGCCGCATGAGATGCAAGTCGCCCCCACTTGTCTGATATCAACCTCTTTCGAGATTGCGCTCTCGCGAACTCCAAGCCAGCCGGTGACAACCGGTCCCCGGCACATGTCACAACGGTAGGCGGAGAGGTGGAGATATTGCTTTTTCATTTTGTCGCTCCCTGGCCGATCTCGAGATCACGGCGGCGTTTCTAGGCTGGCTTAAATGCCTTGCCACACTCCAGACAACATGTTTCGTGGCGTGGCGTGATGAGTCCACAAAACGGACACACCCGCTGTGAAGCGAAGTCGCCGTCGTGTGCTTCGATCCCCAACAATTTCCTCAGCCAAGCGGCCAAGTTGGCCCGAAGACTACGAACTTGGACAAAAAATGAATGCGAGGCGAAGCTCATGGAGGAATTGCCGGTTCTCTGACGAACCTGATCTTGACACCTTTGCAGCTTTCAATTCTGTGCAAGATTGCTCGCTTTTATACCGAGTCAGGTGTTTGGAAGTTGCGTAAAGCGAACTTCGACGCTCTATGTGAGCAATTCAGATCAGTTATTCTTCTCTACCTCAGCGACGATGATCCTAGAGATGAGCACTTCTTCTCTCTCTTTCAGGTCTTCTGCACTAAGTCAGCTATCTGAAGCTCTCTCCTCTTAGTTTCGCAGCTCCTAAAGGAAAACTTTTATGAAGAAAACAATGTCACTACTGCTGATGACCGCCCTAGGCATGGTAGGAACGTACGCATGGGCAGGTTCGGCGCGCGAAGATACCGTGGACCGCATGGAAAGATCTGTTGCAGTTCTGCACGCCATCATGTCGACGCCGGATAAGGGAATTCCCGAGGAAGTTTTGAATGGCGCGAAGTGCATCTTGGTCGTGCCCGATCTGATTAAAGGTGGGTTCGTCTTCGGGGCCAAGCACGGACGAGGGGTGGCCACCTGCCGCACGGCAGCAGGCTGGAGCGCTCCGGCGTTCGTCTCCGTGGGCGGGGGAAGCTGGGGATTGCAGATCGGCGTCGAGGATGTAGACCTGGTCATGTTGATCATGAACGACCAGGGTTTCCAGCATTTGCTCTCCAGCAAGTTCGAGCTTACAGGCGAAGGATCAGTCGCAGCCGGCCCGGTTGGCCGTCATGCGTCCGCTGGAACAGACTGGAAGATGACCACCGAAACGCTGACTTACTCACGTTCCAAGGGTGTGTTCGCCGGCCTGACGCTGGAAGGCGCAGTGGTGGAGCAGGACAACGACTCCACTCGTGCGATCTACGGCAAGCAAATGGCGTTCCGCAATATTCTCTCCGGCAAAGCGACGACTCCGCGAAGCGCAGACGCGTTCCTGAAGGCCGTTGCCGAGGCAGGCCAACAGGCCAAGATTGCCGAAGCAAAATGAAGATAAAAAGTAATTTCTAAGAAAAACAGCTACCACGATCTGCGGGCCGAAACCCCCGACCGGTTTCGGCCAATGGTTCTAAACGCTCCAATGTCAGCGTGATTCTCTTGTCTCTCGAAAGGCGGCACGAACATGAAAGTCAGCTTACGGAAGCGTTTTGGTGTCCCACTAGCCTGCCTCACCTTTTGGCCGATCTTGGCATTGGCTCAGTCTGCAGATGTTGGGCAAAACCTGGAGGACTGCAAAGCTGGCCGGGATACCTGTGACCGCTCCAGGTTGAGCCAGTCCGAAGCTTCGGACGTAGCCCTCGCAATCCACGGGCGAAACGTTGTGAACTGCCGGGAAGGTGACGCCTCCTGTGACCGTTCAAAACTCACCCAACCTGAAACGATTGCGCTGGAAGTCGCCGATCACCAGAGAAATGTAACCAACTGCAATGACGAAATGTTGTCATGCGACCGGTCCAAGCTGACTCCGATGGAAACCCGAGCAATGGCCGCAGCGCAGCATGAGCGCAATCTGGCCGCCTGCAAGAATGGATGGCTTACCTGCGATGCATCCAAACTGACTTCGGCGGAAACCTTGCAAGTGAACGCCGCAAAGCACCGGCTCAATGCATCCGATTGCGAGAACGCGTCCGGGCTATGCGATAACTCCCAGTTATCCCCTTCGCAATCCAAGGGTGCGACCGCCGCAGAACTCCGGCACAACGCGCAAAATTGCGCGAATGGCTGGGATCAGTGCGACCACTCCAAACTCACTCCCCTGCAAGCGAAACAAACAGCTCTCTCGGAACACCAGCGCAACCTCTCGGCTTGCAGAGACGGGATGGAAACTTGTGACTACACAAACCTGACTGCATCGGAGACCAAGAGCTTGGCCGATGCCGAACACAAGCGGAATTACGCAGCTTGCCTGAAAGGCTACGGCTATTGCGATGCTTCCCGCCTCACGGTTGACGAGGCTCGAACGATCCATCCAAGCAACTGATTCTTGCAGAGCCCGAAATGCTGTTGCTTCTCTAGGAGCTTATGATTCAACGACATTGTCCACGGTGCAATAGTGAATTGGTGAGAGCCCAGCGCACCGATCAGCAGGGATTGCCAGGACCCTCGCAAATCGCATCTCCCGGCTGGCGATGCAGTGTTTGCGGAGGCGAGTTCACGACGGAGCAAGTCCGCGACAGCAAGCGGACAAAAATTCACTAACACCGTGCCCGCAAAGGCGAATCCGTCGGTGCCGACTCAAACGAAATCGAAGGAATCAGAGCATCTTGCTCTGAATTATTTTTATAGACAAGTCAATTCTTCCCTGCCCCCGGCGTGCGCTGGATCTTAACTCCCGCCACAATGCGCTGCATTTCCGGATCGTCGTGCAGGTTATCGAACAAGCGGTTCGTCGCGATGCCGACAACGTCATCCTCATGCTGATCGTAAGCGATTTTCAGATACTTCAAGGCGTCCCGCTTATCTCCTTCGAGGGCGCAGGTCCCGGCCAACGTGAGGGGCGAAAACTTTCCCTGATCGTAGAGCTTTTGCTGTTCATTGCGTATGTTCTCGAACATGGCGTGCGCTCCGCCAGCCGCATATCCCTTCTCGGCGGCCGAGGCGACAACCAGCGCCGTGCTGTCATGATTCAGCGTTGCGCTCTTTCGTAACTCCATCAGATAGTTCGGATAGTCGCCCATGTTCAGATAAATTCTCGCCAGGTAACGAGGTGGGGAAACGAACTCTGGTTCGGCCTTTTCCATCTGCCGCAGCAGGTCAAGCGCTTCCTGCTGCCGTCCCATCTCATACAACAGGATTCCCTTGTCTGCCAGCACCGACTTGGATGTGGGGTCGAGCGCCTGCGCGCGCTCAATCTCCGTGAGCGCCTCGGGATAGCGGCCCATCGTTTTCAGCACCGGCGAATACCAATGGTGGGCATTCGCGTTGTTTGGGTCGAGTTCAATCGCACGGCGAAATTCGCGATCGGCAGTCGTAGCGTCCCACGTTCCCCAAAACGAAACAAAGGCGAGCGACGCGTGCGCTCGCGATGATTTGTCATCGAACTCAACCGCTTTGCGCGCCGCAGCCAGCGCCCTCGGATACGCTTCGCTACTCTTCATCGCACTAAATTCGCGCAGCAGGTTGTAGGAGTCGGCCAACCCGCAATAGGCATCCGAGTATCCCGGATCGTGCACAATCGCCTGCGTGAATGAGTCCACCGCTTTTTGCAGATCGCCGGGCGTGCGCTTGTTCCAGTAGTAGCGGCCTTGCAGATAAAGATCCTTGGCTTCCTTATTCGCCGGATGCAACCCAGCATTCGCGGCCGAGTGCGACGAATTGCCCGCAGCTTTTATCCCATGAAACCCGAAGAATATGATTCCCGCCGCCAACAGTAGTGCCAAAACCAGCGTGGCATGCTGCAACCCTCGCGACGCAGGCGAAAACGCCGGTGGCGAAATCAAACTATCCGGAACGGCCACCGAACTTACTGCCGGCTCTAACTCCGCCTCACTCGCATCGGACGCAGGCAACGTCACTGTGCTTGAAGTTGGGACTTCAAAAGTCGGCGCGATCCATCGGTACCCACGGCGCTCGATGGTTTCTATAAAGAAAGGATTCTCGGCGGGATCGCCCAGCGCATCCCGCAGTCGCTTGATGGCGCTGCTGATGGCACGGTCAAAATCGACAAAAACATCCTGGGGCCAAAGTGCATGCCGGAATTCTTCGCGCGTCACAATTTCATTCGGCCGGCTGAGCAGGACTCCGAGGGCGCGAAAGGGTAGGTCTTGAATCTTTACCTTGGTTCCTTTCTTGCGCAAATCCCCCGCACGCAAGTCCGCCTCAAATACACCGAAGCGCACAACCGACTGGGGTTCGCTGGACACAGTCATTGGCGTTGATGCTCCTAGGGAGGGTAGTTTCAAGTCTACCATCCCGAAAACCCCGTTGGACTGGCACTTTCGGGCACTCCGCTCCAGACAAGAACTTCCTGTAACCCATTGTTAATAGACAAAATATCTCGTCACTTCGGTATAACCAAGCCGTCGCTTTACCCTAGCCACCAATTCAGGTGATAGTCGGCTTGCATTCGCGGTCGTCTTAGCCAGTTGGCGAGCGGCCCGCGCCGGAAAATAGAACCAGCAACCGGCGTCCTTTAATGCGAGCGAGTTCTACCGGTTCCCAGGAGAAACTTCCATGAATTGCATGCGCCGCCAAACCAAGACTTCCAACCGCGCCAGATTCGCGCTTATCCTGATCGCCGTTGTCCTCGGCATCGCTGCCTCGGCCATCCCGAGCTACGCCCAGATTCCCTCGCCAGTAGTTCTTTACACATTTCAGGGCGGCACGACCGACGTTTGGTTTCCTTGGGGTCCCATGGCTCAAGGGCAGGACGGCAATCTTTACGGCACCGGCCAAGGCCGTGGTGCTAACAGCACGGGCGGCGTATTCAAAGTGACTCCGGCCGGAGTCGAGACCCTGGTAGCCAGCTTCCCCGGCACATGGGTCAGCTGCGGCTATGGGCTCGCCCTGGCGATGGACGGGAACTTTTATGGCACCTGCCAACTCAGCGGAGCCAATAACGCCGGCTTCATCTATCGCGTAACCCCAGCCGGAGTTTTGACCGATATCTACGACTTCTTAAACACTACATCCGAGGCCTGTTGCCCTTTCGGTGCGCTGGTTCTGGGCGCAAACGGCGATCTTTATGGAACGACGGGAGAATATGGTTCGTCCTACAGCCCCCAAGTTGCGTTTAGCATTACTACAAAGGGCGTTTACAAGACGCTTTACACCTTCGCCAACGGAAACTCCCTTCCCTCGGTTTTGACTGCGGGCGGCGACGGAAACTTCTACGGCACCGAAGCCGATGCCGACGGCTACGGCAACGCCGGTGGAATCTTCGGCATTTCTGCGGGCGGAGCTTTCAAGGTGCTGTACGGCTTTGACAATGCCGTGAACGTGTCCGGGCCCAGTTCAGGTGTGGTCCGGGACTCGAATGGAAAACTCTACGGAACCACGGCTTTTCCGTCCGGCACCGGCAATGGCGCCCTCTATGACGTGACGGCAGGCGGCGTGCTCACCGACATCTATAACTTTCCTGCCGCGCTCAACTTCGACGAGTCGGCCAACAACATGATGCAGGCCAGCAATGGAAACCTCTATGGCGCGAGCTATAACGGAGGAACTGGCGCCAGCGGCGGCCTCTATGAAGTTACCTCTACCAACGTCTTCTCGTCGTACTCCTTCGCCACTGACAGCAACATGGGCGGCGGCCCCAGGGCCCCGCTAATGCAGCACACCAACGGCATCATTTATGGAAGCAACAGTTCGGGCAATGCTGTGACGGGGGGTACCTTGTTCGAACTGAAGATTGGCGCGTCTCCGTTCATCTCCCTGGTCACTCCTGTCTACGCCGGCAAAGTCGCCTCCACGGTCGGCATTCTGGGCCAGGGTTTCAGCTCGAAGTCTGTCGTTGAGTTCGGAGGCACAAAAGCCACCGCCACAAAACTCACCGGCGCCACCTACATTCTGGCTGAGGTCCCCACGGGCGCGCTAACCGGCGACATCACCGTCACCACGGGATCGACCGTGCTCTCCACCACCGCAAGCTACAGGATCACGCCGACCTACAAAAGCTTCACGCCCCCGAGCGGTCCAGTCGGAACTGTAGTGACATTCAACGGCACTGGCCTGACTCAAACCACGAAGGTGACCATCGACGGTATATCGGCGGCGTTCACGGTGGTCTCCGATTCCGAAATCACCACGACCGTTCCCGCCGGAGCCGCGACCGGCAAGATCGTCGTGACCACAAAAGGTGGCAGCGTTACCAGTTCCACCAGCTTCACCGTCAATTAGGGTCCGCAGTCACATCTCTGATTCGCGAAGGAATCGAACCTTAAAATACGATCACCCGGAAGCCGAGACATTTCGCGACTCATCGGCTCCGGGCCCCATTCAGTGCATATTGGCGGCAATGCTCCAAATAGGCGGATTCATGCCTCCCGACCAATTCAACAACGCTGGTCCAGAGCCAGGATGGCGCATCGAGCTTTTTGCTGCGATTTTGTTTTAAGACCATTTGCCATTTTTTTCGGCCACGCTTGTCCATTTGTTCCGCGTGAGCTGCGCCAACGACAGCTGCCAGGAATCGCGCCGCGCCTATCGCCTCTTCCCGCGTGAGTTGATCCATTTCGAGTTTGAGGTCTTGCGGCAGCAGTTCCCGAAGGATGGCAGGCTTGCCCAAAAAATGTCCGGCCAGCATGCGCTGCCCGAGGAAAGGCGATAGTTTTCGCGCGCCCTCGACGACGCGCTTGGCATAGTCCCGCGGCATAGGCGCCTTCGCGGAATGCGGCGCTCCTGCGGGCACAGCCTCCTTAATATCGACCAAACAAAAGCCCTCGCTATTTTTCTTCTTCTTGCCGATGCCCACTAGGACGGCGAACCGCAGCCGACCGAGAGAGCTGCACCCCTTCATCCAGTAGGCAGCATCGACGACTTCCACCTCGTCACGCTTGTCGCGCTGCTTAAGGGACGTGACAAGGTCGCGTACCTCCGGAAGTTTAAATATTCGCTGAATCTCTTTCCTCTCAGCGGCGGTTACGGGCCAGAATCGTTTGCCCATCGGAATCTCAGGTCTCACGTCTTCAATACGCTCTTCCGCCAGATGGCGCCAACGGCGCTTTAGAGCGCGTTTCAGCACGCGCTGCACCGATACAGGAGCGTCAGATTTTCTTGGATTTTTCCCTGGATTGGCCAACGCGTCCTCATATCCTTCCATCATTTGTTCCAGCATGAGCGCAGTCGTCACACCTGGCAGATCCGAGCCCCGAATTGCAGTTGCAAGTGAGAGCCCGAGGCGAATGAGATCGTGCGCAGGATTACCTATAACCGTCTGATCCAGATCCCGGATAGCTATCTTTACTCGGCCCTTGGCATCGGCCACAGGTCCCAAGTTCCCCAGATGGCAATCGCCGCAAATCCAGATGGGCGGGCCCTGCGGTAAAGATCGCGCTGTGGACGAACCCAACCATTCGTAGAACTTAAGGGTGCTTCCGCGAACGTAGGAGTGCGCTGAGATGGCCATTTTCAGTCGCCGTCGCTCGGTCAGTACGGCCTCCCGATCTTCAGGTTTGCAGATGTCAGTTCGTGGAGTGTTCATTGGGGTCATCATATACGCCTTCCCCTAAATGCCTGACAAATCGAAAGTTAAAAAGCAACTGATAAGGGCCGAATGGAGTCTTAGTTGGGCACTCATTGATTCTTAAAGTGGACTCACGGCGTGCGACTAGGGACGAAGGAGAGTTGAAAATGGCTGAAAAAGAAATCTTGAAGGACCTATTGGAAGACGAAATCAAAGATCTGTATTCCGCTGAGAAGCAGCTCACCAAGGCCATCCCGAAAATGGCGAAGGGATCGAACGATCCCTCGCTGCAGAATGCGTTTAAAGGGCACCTCAAGGAAACTGAGGCGCAGGTGCAGCGGCTCGAACAGATCGCGGGGATTCTCGAAATCAAGCCCAGCGGGAAAAAGTGCGTCGGCATGGAAGGCTGCATTAAGGAAGGTGCGGAGGCCTTGAGCGAGGAGGGAGACGACACTGTCCTTGACCTGGGCATTATTGGCGCCGGCAGTCGTGTCGAGCACTACGAGATGGCCGGTTACCTGACCGCCATCAGCCTGGCCGAACAGATCGGGGAGAAACAGATCGTCGCACTGCTCAAGAAATCCTTGTCAGAAGAGCAGGGCGCGGAAGACAAGCTAAGGAAGATCGCCGCGAATTTATTGAGCGGCGCGCCGCAAAAAGTGGCGGCCTAAATATTCTTTACCTTTCTTCGCAGAAGCGCCGCTCCGTAGTAGGGGCGGCGCCTGAGTTTTTCATGAGCTGAATGAGGGGAGCCCTATGTTTACCAGACGAATCGGTTACTTAGTAGTTTTGGGTTCGATCGCGCTAATGTCGGCAGCATGTAACAACGGCAGCGACACGGACATGAGCTATAAGGCGGCGATCAACGACCATTTCAAGGCTTATCCCGTTTGCATTTGGTCCCAGCCGAAGAAGTTTCCCGTCCAGGCAGCCACGTCGGACGATGCCAAGACAGAAGGATACGACGCTTTGACGCAGGAGGGCCTGCTGACCCGGACCACCGCAGAGAAGAAGGTCCTGATCGTTGCCTCGAAGCAGGTGAACAATTACGACCTGTCAGAGAAAGGCCGCACTTCGTGGACCCCAGACTCCACGCAGCCTGGATATGGCAACTTCTGCTACGGACATCGAGAGGTCACATCCATCGACAATTCGACGTTGGGCACGAATGGCGAAGGTGCCAAAACTGTCGCGGTGTCTTACCACTATCAAATTGCCAATGTTGCCGATTGGGCCAATTCGCCAGAGATGAAGACGGCATACCCTGGCCTCGCGTCCTCTCTGGGCTCGAATCCGTCGGACAGCACAACATTAGTCATGACCGGGGATCACTGGGCATATACGAAGTAAAGGACTGAAATCGTCAGCGCACATGCTGCCCCCGTTGGCACGAATGAGGCCGCGGATCACAACCTAACCGTCTCACAGAACATCCAAGCGCGGCTGGACAAGATCATTGGACGCGGAGAAATAACGTGAAAAGGTCCACGAAGGCAATCATTGGCGGATTCTGCTCAGGGGCCATCCTGATTTATGCCTGGCGATGGTATTACGGGCGCCGCAGAATTCAGAATTTTCATCTCACAAACGAAGATCTCCATTATTCCAGTCGGTCAGCCGAGGAGCTCGTCTCCGAGCATCTGATTGATCTAAATTCCGCCAACACCGATCAACTGACGGAGCTGGGACTCTCCGCAGAGACTCAGGAGCGTTTGATCGACAATCGTCCGTATCGTAGCAATCTCGAACTGGTCTCCCGCATGATTCTGTCGCAAGGCGAGTACGCGGCCATTAAAGACAGAGTGTCGGTTGCCGCGGCGAATGAGTCAGTAAAAATCGCATAACAAATCCGTTCGCTTGGTTGATTAACCGAGCAGATACGGTAAATCGGAAACGGAGAATTGCATGTTGATTCTGATCATTATTTTGATTTTGGTGTTGGGCGGCGGTGGGGGATATTACGGTCACAGCCGGTGGGGTTATGGAGGCGGTGCTGGTATTGGACTTGGCACCATCCTGGTGATCCTGCTGATTGCCTACCTCTTGGGGGGTCTTCGCTGAGGCTGATGTCGTTCCATCCCATCACGCTAAGGAATACGTCACCAGAGCGATGTCTGAACATGAAACTGAAAGGATTGTCGAATGGACGATAAAAAGAAGAAAGATCAATGCGCGCACACCAGTTGCAGTTGCTTAGTGGGGAATGACAGCCGATATTGCAGCCCGCACTGTGAAACCCTAAAGTCCGACCCTGAGCTTGCCTGCGAATGCGGGCATGCGCAATGTGCTGGCAAGATTGATTGAGTTGACCGGCCGCGTAGTTGGCGAACGGCAAAACAAAACTCATTCTCGCTCAGCGTCTGCCACAATTCCACCGCGCGAAGGTTAAGCTGGAGCAAAACCACGGCGATCAGTGCGCCCAGCACTCCCACACCCTGGTCAACCGAGAGGCATTCGATTCAGTGTTGAAAGCAAGCCCGGAAGCCCTCTTCTCTGGAGGGCTATTCCGGGCACACAACAGTGACATTGGAGCTTCAGGGTAGGCTAGGCGGGCTTCCGCAACTTCACCTTACTTCCCGTAGCCGTCTTCCGTATGCCAGACTTCCTGGCTTTTCCAGCAGCTTCCTTGTTCAGTTCGCCATCGTCTTGAAGATTCTCGACGCCTTGTTCCAGAGCAGGAGAGTCAACAATCTCCCAGTCACCGCCTTCATTCCATGGACCGCGCGCATCCGTTTCGCCTTCGTCACCCACGCCCGTCGAGTCGTTGAAATATTGATCGACCAGCACAGGTGTCGGAGCGATCTTACCAATCACAAAAGGACCCTTGCCCATGCTTTCCAGCGCCGCGGTGAACGCTTTCATATGCGTGATCTCGCGCGTCATCAGGAATTGCAGGGTGTCGATGGTTCCCGGATCATCCGTAAAGTTGATCAGCCGTTCGTAAACGATTTTGGCACGAGCCTCGGCGGCAATATTGCTGCGCAGATCGACATCGAGTTCGCCCGTAATT
>Ga0209169_10000742_pt1 | contig 20049 bp, 15 predicted proteins | sample HubBroMetageWRM4_FD_188346 | JGI IMG/M metagenome (GOLD analysis project Ga0209169, IMG submission 188346) | Warmed soil microbial communities from the Hubbard Brook experimental Forest, New Hampshire - Hubbard Brook CCASE Soil Metagenome WRM 4... | ecosystem: Environmental > Terrestrial > Soil...
CCGGGTGGCCGACTCCGCGGCCATGGACGTGATGACCGCTTATCACCGCTCGCTCGCGGCCGGTGCCAGGCCCGCGGAGGCGCTCGCCGAGGCCGCCGCGACGGAGGAGTTCAGCCCGTTCGTCTGCTTCGGGGCGGGCTAGAAGGGATCACGTTAACTGTGCAGCCACTCCTTGTCCCGGCCGGCTGACGATCGAAGCGACGGTCCGGCTCCGATCGCCCGCGTCAGGGTCAAGCCGACCGGATGGCCTGGTCCAGTGGTGGCGGATGATACGGGTGAAACAGGAAGCGAACAAAATTCCTAGAAGATCTTGGAAGATCCGGGTTCAGTGGAAATTCTGGTGGATCCCTGTCCCCCTTTTCTTCCGCAAAGCCCGAAAGTTCCACGATCTTTCCGGGTCGGCGGTCTAGAGAGGACCCAACGGCACATCGACATCGTTCGCGGCGCCCGCTCCCTCGCGGTGGTTGCCACTCTGGGCACGTAAGTTCACGCTTATGGGGCACTCGGACCGCACAGTCAGGTATAGCTGTGGGCTTGGTCGGGGTAGAGGTGGGTGGCTACTTCGGTGACGTACTGGCGGGCGGCGTCCAGCAGGACGGCGCGGGTGTCGGCGTAGCGCTTGACGAACCGCGGCAGCCTGCCGGTGGTCAGGCCCGCCATGTCCTGCCAGACCATGATCTGGGCGTCGCAGTGGGGGCCGGCGCCGATGCCCACGGTGGGGATGCGCAGCGCGGCGGAGACCTGCCGGGCGAGCTCGGCGGGGACCGATTCGAGGACGAGCGCGAACGCGCCGGCTCGCTCCAGCGCTCGTGCGTCGGCGAGCAGTTCCTGGCCGGCGTCGCCGCGGCCCTGCACCCGGCGCACGCCGCCGAGCACGTTAACGCTCTGCGGGGTCAAGCCGAGATGTCCCATCACCGGGATGCCCGCCCCGGTCAGGGCCTCGACCTGCGGCAGCACGCGGCGGCCGCCCTCCAGCTTCACCGCCTGCGCGCCGCCCTCCTTCAGGTGCCGGACCGCGTTGGCCAGCGCGACCTGCGGGCCCGACTGGTAGCTGCCGAACGGCAGGTCGGCCACGACAAGCGCGGTCTTCGTCCCGCGCACCACCGCCTGGACCATCGAGATCAGCTGGTCCATCGTCACGGGCAGCGTGTCGTGGTGGCCGAGCACCATCTCGGCACTGGTGTCGCCGACCAGCAGCGCGGCGACACCGGCCTGCTCGAACACGCCTGCGGTGAGCGTGTCATAGCTGGTGAGCATCGACCACGGCTCGCCCCGGTCGGTCGCCGCCTGGAGGTCGCGGATGGTGATGCGCCGGTCGGCTGGCCACGCCGTTTCGCTGGTCATGAGAGTTCCCCTTCTGGTCGCCACCACCGTGGTTGGCGCCACGTCCCATCGTTCACCACCGTCACGAACTGGGGAAGCGCCACGCTTCATCGGTACGCGGCCGACGCGGGTTTCCCGCGGCGGCCGGGCGGCTGGCACGATGTGGTGAGCAACCGGCCCTGGCTTGACACGACGAAAGGCGCGGCACGTAGATGACCGACTACACGACCATTCGCTTCGAGCGCCGGGCGGAGATCGGGATCCTGACGCTGGCCCGGCCCGCCAAGCGCAACGCGCAGAACCCGCTGATGTGGCAGGAATTGCAGGACCTGGGCCGCAGGCTGTCATCCGGGGAGACCCTCCGGTGCCTGGTGGTGACCGGGGAGGGACCGTCGTTTTCGGCCGGCATCGACCTGGTCGAGGGCATGGCGGGCTTGCTGGCCGAGTTGGCGGATGGATCCCCCGACGAGCAGGCCATGGCGGTCGGCCTGCAGGTCGCCAGTACCTTCAACTGGATACCTCGGCTGTCCTTTCCGAGCGTCGCCGCGGTCCGCGGCCATGCCTACGGCGCAGGGCTGCAGCTCGCGCTGGCCTGCGACTTCAGGATCTTCTCCGAGAACGCCCGGGTCGGGCTGATCGAGACGCGCTATGGCCTGCTGCCCGACATGGGCGCCACCGTCCGGCTGCCGCGCATCATCGGCGAGGGCAGGGCAAGGGAGCTGATCCTGCTCGGCGAGGTCATCGATGCCGCCGAGGCACTGCGGATAGGGCTGGCCAACCGGGTGGTGCCCGACGCCGACCTGGAAAGCGCGGCGGAGGAGTTCGCCGGCCGGCTGGCCGCGCAGCCGCCGCTGGCGGTCAGCGGAGCGCGGCGTGCCATCGACGCCGCCTGGTACCGCGACCCCGAGGCCAGCTTCCAGATCGCAGTCGAGGAACAGCTCCGCTGCGTCACCTCCGAGGACTTCAAAGAAGCGCGCCGGGCGTTGGGTGAGCGACGGACGCCGCAGTGGCAGGGGCGTTAGTCCTACGGCTGGGTTCCCCGCGGTGAACGGATCCAGGAAGCACACCCCGGTCGAGCGACATCGCCGATGTTGCGTGTGACCAGGCGCGTCGCACCATCCAGGACCCGCACGCCGGCAGCCGGGCAGGGTGCCCATCACCGGCCGGCAGCGGCTACGGCGGCGCGTCGATCCACGCGGCAGGCACCGGGGGCCGGCCGGGACGTTCGCCCCCGCTGGTCTGGCCGCCGCAGGCGAAGCCGAGGGATTGCAGCGTCCAGGCGGCGGTTGGACCGCCGGCCGCCGTGGCGGCGTACTCGCTGACCAGCAGCCGCCCGGTTCCCGGCCGGATGGTGCTGGCGAGGTGGTGGCGGACCAGGTCAGCACAGCGCTGCGGTGGCACGCAGCCGAGGAGGATGTGCACGTAGTCGAAGCGCTGGCCGTCCGGCGGGATCCAGTCGATCGCGTTGCCCAGCCAGATCCGGTCAGCCCAGTGCGGCAGCCGCCGCCGCGCGAGGCCGACCAGGCGGGGGGCGAGGTCGATGCCGTAGGGCTCCACGGCCAGGCCCCGTTCGGCGCACCAGGCGGCGACGGACTCCATCAGCAGGCCGTTTGCGCAGCCCACGTCCAGGAATGTCCCGTCGGCGCGGATCGCCTCGGTGAGGTGACGGCGGGCCTGCCGCCACGCTTGCACGCCGCCGCCGAACCCGGAGCCTTCCTGCGGAGTCTGGCCGCGCAGGTAAGACCGTTCCAGGGTTCGCACGTTATCGGCGTAAAAGGCCTGTTCGTCCAGTGCCCGGTAGGAGGCAGCTGCGGCGGCTACCGCCTCGGCCAGGACCGGCTGGCCGCTGGCGCGCAGCCGGCTGGCGGCTTGCTCGGCGGCGCAGAAGCTAAGCTCGGCCCTCGCGTGCGGCCGGTCACCGCGGTAGGGGGCGCCCTCGATCCAGGCGTACAGGTGGCCGCCGTCGATGCCGAACGGCCGGACGTGCTGGTAGCGGAACCCGGCCGTCTGCAGCGGCACCCGCAGCACCGTGTCGATCAGGTAGTCCTCGCCGGCGTGCACCTCGCCGGTGGGCAGGCCTGGTCCTTCGGCCCGTTCGATGAGCACGCACCGGCCATCGGGCAGGAACGGCACGAACGTCACCTGCCGGACCTGCTCCGCGGGCGGGTCGGTCTCGATCAGCCTGAACACAGCCTGGCAGGATAGCCGGACCCGCCCTCAGCCGCCAGCCCCGCAGCATAAGCTCCGGCGGCAGCGCCAGCGGACCAAGTATCGATGTGCCACGCTCTCATGTGCAAGACTAGCCATATGACCGAGCCTTATATGACTAACGGCCTTTTGCTAGCCTTCACGGATCTGCTCTATAACGATCGGGCTGATGCTGACGCTGCTGAAGTGACTTTCCACAGCACGGATGGCACTTTTCTTCAGCGCATTACGGCCGCGGTCAATGCGCTCCTCCTACCGCACCTGAAGCCAGAGAGATTCATCGTCATACCCGAGACTCCAGAGGACATGACACGAGAGGCTCTGGATACCCTTGTGCGGCCTGTAGCGGAAGGTTTCTTGCGGTCACACCCATCTAAGGACGAGCTACTCGCACAACTTCACCAGATTGCGCGCCGACAAGAAACCCGACCTTCCTGGATGCCCCGAACCGAGGACAGTCCAAGCGCCGATATCGACGATGAGGATGCAGACAATAGTTGCCAGCCTGTCCCGGTAAGCTTGTCCGGGTTCCCGGAGCTTGGCGAAGTGACGATCAAGGCCCCTGCATTCTATGGGGATCCGATGTACGAGGCCGAAAGTAACGAGTCAGCGTTGCTACAGATGGCGCTGCTTACCGTTTTCGGTGCCACTACCCCGAGCGCGCCCGGGCAGACGGTTCGCGGCGATTCGGCGGCTCTTGACGCACTGGTGGTCGCCGAAGATCGATGGTGGGGTCCGCCAGGGGCAGCGGAGACGCCGAAGACGGCGGCGGCCGATCCAGGAACCGCTGTTGAAGTACTCGCGACAACCCAAAGTATCGGGGGCGTGACCGTACAGGACATGGAGGACCTTGACGCTTCGGATACAGCCACAGACGTCCTGAGAAGTACTGGCTCATGGAAGCACGGCCCTCGAATCGTTGTGGACGGATGGCGCCCAACGGACGATTCCCGCGTTCGCTCGCTCGCCCGGGCCTCGTTCGCTGGATGGGCGGGCGAAACCGAGCAGGGGTTTGTCGCGGTCATAGCGAGTTCAGGTTGGGACGAGGATGCCGACAAGTATCCACTGGGCCACCGCCTGCATAGTTTTATTTTGTGGTGGGCAGCGCCGCAGGTGAGTGTGGCGCAAGACCCTGGAACGCTAAATCGAGTTGTCCTGTATTGCCCTGGGGAGGATGTGTGCCCACGCGGCGGCTGCAGGGTCACGCTGGATAACGAGCTATTGGCTGCTTTTGGACTCGTTGTCGCCGATGCCGACGTGACGGCATCGATTGCCGCTAACGCCGACTGGGCAGCGGAGGCTCATCGCGCATCCTTGCTCGGAACCGTTGATGACGATCCCGACGAGGTGCTGTCGGTTGCCGTCCAGCCCCTGCTCGAAGCTGGGTGGGAAGAGATCTCCAACAGTTCGAGCGAACTCGGCGACGTCGAAGTTCTGCTATCCCGACGAGAGCAGGTACTGGCAGTCGCTTACAGACCTCTAACGAGAGAAATCACGCTTGCCGACGGTCGTAGCGAGTTGGATTTCCTTTGTGAAATTCTTGCCGACGACGGATGCCTGACTGAAGGTCCTGAAGGCATCAGAAGGGTAAACAGAGCAGCGGCTGCTGAGACCTGGAGCGATTCAGCCCTGTCCTTGATCGAGAGATATCTGAGGAACGACCTTGCGGACAATCTGGCACTCATAAACCCTGTCAACATCCTCTTGGCGGGTATCTGGCCATGGGGTACTGGCGTGCCCGCCACTGACGAGGATCGAAGCCTAGTTCAACGCCAAGTGATGCTCTCTCTGTCCGCTACGACCCTCTTGGGAAGCTAGCTGATGTTCCACGGGCTAGTCGGCAGCCGCAGCGGGCAACCTCCGCGTCTGCTGGTCGAGTCGAGCAGCACCATGAACCATCCGCTCCCCCGAAGCTGCTCAGGAAGCCGAACTGTCGAGCCCCTCGAGTCCCGTACTCAAGCGATCGCTTGACTATTATCTGGCGGTGCACCATACTCAAGCAGGTGCTTAACAATGTGCTGGACCCGGAGCTGGACCTGGACCGGGTCTTCCACGCACTTGCCGACCCTGGGCGTCGGCGCATGCTCGAGCGGCTCAGCCAGGGTCCGGCGTCGGTCAGCGAGCTCGCAAAGCCGCTAGCCATGTCGCTCGCCGCTGTGCTGCAGCATGTGCAGGTCCTTGAGGCGAGCCGCCTTGTACGGTCACGGAAGCTCGGCCGCACCCGAACCTGCAGCCTCGACGCGGAGGCCCTGCGGTCGGCCGAGCGCTGGATCTCCGAGCGTCGCAGATTCGTCGAGCGGCGACTTGACCGCCTTGGCGAGTACCTGGCCGATACCGCCGACCAGCCGGGCAGCGGGCACGCCGGCCCGGCCGGACCGCATGCTCCGGCCTGAGACCAGGAGGAAACCCATGACAGAGCGTTCCGTAATCCACGACACGTTCGTGATCGAGCGGACCTACCCGGCCAGCCCATCGCGCGTATTCGCGGCGTTCGCATCCAAGGAAGCCAAGGACGCCTGGGGCGACCCAGACGACACGGTCAAGGCCGAGCCGGCCACCGGCACGGTCGAGTTCGACTTCCGGGTCGGCGGACATGAGCGGTTCGGGAACGTCTATCAAGGCGTCAGCTACACGTACGACGCTTTTTACTACGACATCGTGCCCGAGCAGCGGCTCGTCTACAGCTATGAGATGTGCGCCGAAGGCGTGCGCATCTCGGTTTCTGTCGCCACGATCGAGTTCGTCGAGACGGATGACGGCACGACGCTGACCTGGACCGAGCAGGGCGCATACCTCAATGGCTTCGACGGGGAGGACGCACCGCAGCTGCGCCAAGGGGGCACCAGCGAGATGCTCGACGGCCTCGCCAAGTACCTGGCCTAGGCATCCCGGACCACACGCCGTCGGCGAATGTTCGCCGACCACTTTCAAGGGGAATCGCATGCGTACTGTGATCGCGCGGATCTTCGACTACTCCATCGACGGGGTGATCGCGACAGAGGACACCCCCTTCTTCGACTTCTGCCGCGAACTGCCCGACGACCCGGCGCTTGAAGACCGCAACCAGGCGCTGTATGCGGGTGCTGACCTGCACGTCATGGGCCGGGTGGCCTACCAGGGCATGGCGGGGTACTTCCCGGCCGCCACCGACCATCCCTACGCCGACCTCATGAACGCTGCGCGCAAGGTCGTCTTCAGCCGCACGCTGACCAGCGCGGACTGGGCCAACTCGACCGTCGCGAGCGGCGACCTGGACACGGAGCTGGAAACGCTCAGGCGGGACGGCGACGGTACCATCGTCGCCCACGGCGGCGTCGGCTTCTGGAAGTCGCTCATCGAGCGCGACCTTATCGACGAGTACCGCATCACGATCTTTCCCTATCTGGCTGGCACAGGCACGCGCCTGTTCGGCGACATCACCGAGCCGCCTCGCCTCGAGCTCGTGTCGGCCATCCCGTTCAAGAACGGGACGACGGAGGTCAGCTACCGACGGACTCGCTGAGCCGGGCGGCATGGACGCGACGGCGACCTCGCCTCGTCGAGGAGCCGGGGTGCGGCGAGGTCGAGCACTACATCCAGAGGGTAATCAGCGATACCCCGGTCGGTCAGGCTGGTGCTGCTCGTTCCGTGGGCGGCTCGGGCCGTTCCTCGGCACCGTGACTCGCCCTCAGGTGGCCGGCCTGGGATATCCGCAGCGGCCGGAACGGCCCGGCAGTGTGCCCGGCGACCGGCTCGGTGGTCAGGCAGACGTGGTCGCCGCCCTCGTCAAGCAGCGCTATGCGGCGTACCGCCAGCCAATTGGGGCACTGCCGGAGCACCGGCGCGCCGCCGGGCCCGGAATCCACCGGAAGGCCGGCGAACTTGTCGACGGTATCCCCGGTCTGGGTGCCGAACAGCTCGGCGAGGGGCAGATCGTCCGCGGTCAGGAAGTGAATGACCAGGTGGCTGGAGTACAGCGCCACCCGGTAGGTGTAGTTGGCCTTGGACAGCCATACGCAGTACCGCTGCGGCTCGATGCTCGACTGGACGTGGAACTCGACCAGGCAACCCGCTCGCTCCCGCTCATCGGCTGTGGTAACGACGATCAGTGGGCTGTCCAGCGCGGCCATCAGGGTGTTGAAGACATGCTCCGTCATCAGCGCCTCGTTTCCCCGGCCACGGCTCCTAGAGCGTGACCTTCCCTAAGAGGTAAGGCACTTTACCTCCTATGAGAAGTGGCGCACCTCCGTTGCTGCCGCTGCTCCGATTACGCGTCCAACGGGATCTGCTGGCGCTTCTATACCTGCACCCTAATCGGGACTACAGCCTGCCCGAGGCTGCCGCGCTCATCGGCGCAAGCGTTAAGACGGTCCGTACAGAGGCATCACGCCTGATCGCAGCAGGGTTCGTCCGCGACTCCCGCCGCGGTAACGTCCGCCTGCTTCGGGCCGTGACCGGCACTCCTGTCAGCCGACCGTCGACTGACCTGTGCCGAACAGCAGCCGCAATGCTGACGCAGTGCAGCTATTCGGATGTGCGCTGTTCCTCCAGCTGGTTGCCTGAGGCGAACGGATCCAGGAAGCGCACCCCGGTCGATGCGACATCGCCGATGTGGCGTATAACCAGGGTCCAGTCATGCACCAGCGCAGTCGCTGCCATCAGGCCGTCCACCACGGCCGGCACCGGCTCAGGGACATTCAGCCGCCCCACGCCTCCGCTACCCGCGCCGTGATCGGGACAATGCGGTCGCCGTAGGCGTGAACCAGCCGGCTGTAGCCGGACTCGATGAGTCAGCCCCTATCGCCGCTGATGCCTCGCTGCCCGGTAGGCATCGACGGCTTTACGCGAACTACGCCAGATCCCATCAGGACCTTGCACGGCGTCGAGTCTCCCGCGTTGCGCAGCCCGGCGTAGCGCGATCATGGTGAACTCCTGGTCTGCTAGAGCAGCGAGCGGAACCAGCCGGGCAGGACCGGCAACGTTGGGGACGATAAACCGGTTGAGGTTGTCATACATTGCCCTAGCGATGAGCTCCCCCAATGCTCCGTAGTCGCCGCTGTCGGCACGCCGCATAGCTGTGAGGTAAGCATCGCGCTGCCGCTTGAAGATAATCACGGGCGGATAGCCGAGCCGGACTAGCACAAGGTTGATGACGAGCCGGCCGGCTCGGCCGTTTCCGTCAATGAAGGGGTGCACCTGTTCGAAGTCGTTGTGGAGCCTCGCGAGCTCCTCTGGAAGCCAGCGATCAATCTCGCCCCGTCCAACGCGCTCCGCGGCGGCCGATACGTCTTCTACCCACTGGTGCATCCGGGCAGCTACCAGCGGCCAGGTCGGTGGCGTCATGCCTCCGGGAAAAGGGTGAATGTCATGCTCGCGGAAGCTGCCCGGTCCCTCGCGGGCGGAGGCATCAGGGTGAGGCGCAACGTCCCAGACGGGAGTCATCGCGAGATGATGAACGTGACGAACTTCGCTCATGGTGAGGACACGGCCATCATGCCAGTCACCGGGTTCCATGGCCTGCCCGTAAACCCAGCGGGCAGCGTCCGCGTATCCCTTGACCTCGTTGTACTCCTTTAGAGGTTTGGCGCCTACCGCACGCCCCTCATCCAGGAGTTTCTGGACCTCACGCAGCACCAGCGTGTTGCCCTCCAGCGCGGTCGAGTGGTGCGCCTCCTCATGCCAGATATCGGCCCAGATCGACTCAGCTTCCTTTGGGTTGGGCAGCCCTCCGAACCGCTGGTCGAGTTCCGTGAGCGCGCGGCCAAGCCGCTCGTAAACGATGGCCCTGCTCGGTCGGCCCCTCTCCGCCACGGCACCTCCGTTCACGCTCCCCAAGCCAAAGTTGGTACACCTGGTTGATAGCTAATTGAACATACCAACTAGCACGCTCAACATACCAACCAGTAGGCATTCCGCCACCCCGGGCCGAAACTGAGCTACGGTCACGATCCGAGCAGTAGCAAGCCAGCCGACACCGAGACGGACGCCGAACAGGACGTTCACGGCCGGGCGGGCCAGGCTCTGGCCCAGGAATAGCCACGGGGGCGGGGGTTCCCAGGCGGCCAAGAGTCCAGCGCGACCCCGTCCTGGTCACTCAGCTGGCTAACGAGGACCGCGAGCCGCGGCGGCAGAGTGAAACGGTACCCGTCGACGGAAAGGCAGGTGGCCTGCCGCCCGCGATCACGTCGTCCTCCTTTCACATCTCGCCCGCTCGACTCATGGCTGCCGCGGTTCCGGAGAGCTAGGCAGCGATCACGTTCGCTGAAACCCTCACGGGACCGGCGGGGATCACGACAAGGTTCCATGATCCACTTGACGGAACATCGAGCTGGACGGGTGAGCTTGTAGCGTGTCCCCCGTAGTAGGTGTAACTGTCACCGCATTCCAGCTTCCGCAGGTTCAGATCGTCAACCAGGAACACGTCTGAAGCCGTACCGTCCAACTTCACGACGACTACCGATCCGGCTAGCTGGTAACCGAGCGCAGATTTGAGAAACTCCACAGAGACCTCCCAATCTTCTTCGAAGATTGCCATTCACCTGCCTGCGGTTAGCTGCAGCCGCTGGTGGAGCCGCAGCCTTCGCAGACGTAGCAGCTGCCGGCTGGGCGCATCTTGGTGCCGCAGGTTAGGCAGAGCGGGGCGTCGGCGGTTCGGCCCTGCTGGGCCTCTATCAGCTCGGTGGAGCTGTGCGGCGCGGCGGTGCTGACGGGGGCGACGGGGGCGGAAGCGGTTGGCGCGGCTGGGGCGGCTGGGGCGCGGGTTTGGCTGGCCGGCGCCGGGGACGGATGAGGCTGGACGGGGGGAGCTACCACGGTCCGTTCGGAATAATGGGGATTTTCTACGGCGGCGGACTGGGCTAGTTCCACGGGATCGAGGTCGTCGCCCAGCCCGGCCGGGTCGTGCCCGGCCACCTCGGCGGCGCGCTCGGGCGCGGACAGGATGCCGAGCTCGGCGCGGACGTCGTGGGGCAGGTGGTCAAGCGCCAGGCGGCGGAAGATGTAGTCCATCACCGAGCTTGCGATCCTGATGTCCGGGTCGTCGGTGAGGCCGGCCGGCTCGAAGCGCATGTTGGTGAACTTGGCCACGTAGGAATCCAGCGGGATGCCGTACTGCAGGCCCACAGAGATCGCCATCGAGAAGGCGTCCATCACGCCGGCCAGGGTGGAGCCCTGCTTGCCGAGCTTGAGGAACACCTCGCCGACGCCGTCGTCCGGGTAGTTCGACACGGTCATGTAGCCCTCGGCGCCGGCCACCGAGAACCTGGTTACCATGGCGGGCCGCTGCCTGGGCAGGCGCCTGCGGACCGGGCGGCTCGCGACCTCGGGCGCCGGGGCCGGAGCCGGAGCGGCGGCCTCGGCGGGCTTCTTCCTCGCGTCGGACAGCGGCTGGCCGACCTTGCAGTTGTCGCGGTAGATCGCCAGCGCCTTCAGGCCCAGCTTCCAGCCCTCGAAGTAGATCCGCTCGACGTCCTCGACGGTGGCCGACTCCGGCATGTTCACCGTCTTGCTGATCGCGCCGGACAGGTGCGGCTGGACGGCCGCCATCATCAGCACGTGGCCCATCGCGCCGATGCAGCGCTCGCCCATGGCGCAGTCGAAGACCTCGTAGTGTTCGGGCCGCAGGCCGGGGGCGTTCACGACGTGGCCGTGCTCGGCGATGTATTCGGTGATCGCCTCGACCTGCTCATGGGGGTAGCCGAGGTTCTTCAGCGCCCGCGGCACGGTCTGGTTCACGATCTGCATCGAGCCGCCGCCGACGAGCTTCTTGAACTTGACCAGGGCCAGGTCCGGCTCGATGCCGGTGGTGTCGCAGTCCATCATCAGGCCGATGGTGCCGGTCGGGGCCAGCAGGCTGACCTGGGCGTTCCGGTAACCGTTGGTCTCGCCGAGGTCGCCGGCACGCTGCCAGGCCTCGCTGGCCAGGTCGAGGATCTCGCGGTCCATGGTGCCGACGGCGCGGACCCGGGCGCTGGCGTCGGCGTGCATCCGGATGACGCGCTTGTGCGGCTTGGCGTTGCGCTGGTAACCGTCGTACGGGCCCACCGCCCCGGCCAGCTCGGCCGAGGTCTTGTAGGCGGTGCCGGTCATCAGCGAGGTGATCGCGGCGGCGATGGCGCGGCCGCCCGCCGAGTCGTAGGCGTGCCCGGTGGCCATCAGCAGCGCGCCGAGGTTGGCGTAGCCTATGCCCAGCTGCCTGTAGGCCCTGGTGGTGGCGGCGATCTTCTCGGTCGGGAAGTCGGCGAACGTGATCGAGATGTCCATCGCGGTGATGATCAGCTCGGTGATCCTGCGGAACCTGTCGGCGTCGAAGGTGTCGTCGTCGCGGAGGAACTTCAGCAGGTTGATGCTGGCCAGGTTGCAGCTCGAGTTGTCCAGGTGGACGTACTCACTGCACGGGTTGCTCGCCGAGATGCGTCCCGACTCGGGGCAGGTGTGCCAGTTGTTGATCGTGCCGTCGTACTGGATGCCGGGATCGGCGCACGCCCATGCCGCCTGCGCCAGCGAGCGGAACAGCGCCTTGGCCTCGACGCGCTCGACCACGTCGCCGGTGTGCCGGGCCAGCAGGTCGAAGTCCTTGCCTTCCTCCACCGCGCGCATGAACTCGTCGGACACGCGGACTGAGTTATTCGCGTTCTGGTACTGGACGCTGACTATGTCCTTGCCGCCGAGGTCCATGTCGAACCCTGCGTCGCGGAGGACCCGGATCTTCTCCTCCTCATGCGCCTTGGCCACGATGAACTCGGCCACGTCCGGGTGGTTCACGTCGAGCACGACCATCTTGGCCGCGCGCCGGGTGGCGCCGCCGGACTTGATCGTGCCTGCGGAGGCGTCGGCGCCGCGCATGAAGGAGACCGGGCCGCTCGCGGTGCCGCCGGAGGACAGCAGCTCCTTGCTGGAGCGGATCTTGGACAGGTTGACGCCGGAGCCCGAGCCGCCCTTGAAGATCAGGCCCTCTTCCCGGTACCACTCGAGGATCGAGTCCATCGTGTCGTCGACGGCCAGGATGAAGCACGCGGACACCTGCTGGGGGGAGGCGGTGCCGACGTTGAACCAGACCGGGGAGTTGAAGCTGAAGATCTGGTGGACCAGGGCGTAACGGAGCTCGTGGCCGAAGATCTCGGCGTCCTCATCGGTGGCGAAATAGCCGTTTTCCCTGCCGGTCCTCTCGTACATCCCGACCACGCGGTCGACGAGCTGCTTCAGGCTCCACTCGCGCGCAGGCGTGCCGAGCGCGCCGCGGAAGTACTTGGTGGTGACGATGTTGGCGGCGTTCACCGACCAGAAGTCGGGGAACTCCACGCCGCGCTGCTCGAAGTTGATCGAGCCGTCCCGCCAGTTGGTCATGACCACGTCCCGGCGTTCCCAGCCGACCTCGTCGTAGGGGTGCACGCCCGCGGTGGTGAAGATGCGCCGGACCTTGAGTCCCCGGGACCGGTTCTGCGCTCCCTTTCCCTTGCGGGCCTGCGCGCCGCTGACCGTCTCCGTCATGTCGTTCCCCCTTCGTGGTCGTGCTGCGTGTCTTGCGTGGCTGGCTCGGTGGTGCGGTGTCCCTGACGCAGGGTGGAGATCTCGTCCTCGAAGTCGGCGAGCGACTCGAAACCCCGGTAGACCGAGGCGAATCTCAGGTAGGCGACCTCGTCGAGATCCCTCAGCGGCCCGAGGATGGCCAGGCCCACCTCGTGCGAGGGGACCTCGCCGAGGCCGCGCGCCCGGATCGTCTCCTCGACGCTCTGCGCCAGGATCGCCAGCTTGTCCTCGCTGACCGGCCTTCCCTGGCAGGCGCGCTGCACGCCGCGGATGATCTTGTCCCGGGTGAACGGCTCGGTGACGCCGCTGCGCTTGGCGACCATCAGGATGACCGTCTCCTGGGTGGTGAAGCGGCGGCCGCACTCCGGGCACGACCTGCGGCGGCGGATCGCGGCGCCATCGTCCGCGGTCCTGCTGTCGATGACCCGGCTGTCCGGGTTGCGGCAGAACGGGCAGTGCACGCGATCACCTCCTGTCGTGCGGTACTGGATCTAGTTTAACACAACCTGTGGAAAAATCACATCGTTGTAAGTACTAGATGTTGTGGTTACCGTAGACCCTGTGGGCGGGCGCCCGCAAGAGCCGGGCGGCGTGTCGTGATCGCAGTTTGGGCGGCCGGCGTGTCGCGGGCCAGGCGTGGTGCGGGCGGGTGTGTCGACCCGGCCGGCGTGTCGCGGGGCGGGGGTAGCGCGGGGCGGGGATGGCGCGAGGTCAGCCGCGTGGGACCCACAGGTGCTGGCCGACGACGATGACGTAGCCGGTCAGCGCGTTGAGTTCGATGATCTGCTGGATGACAAGGCGGGTGTCCTGGCCGGGGTCTGCGCTCTCGGCGACCGACCACAGGCTCTCGCCGGGGCCGACTACGACCTGGGCGACGTTCTGGTTGCCCGGGCTGCCCGGGGACGGCGGGCGGTTCGTCGCCTGGGCGGTGCCGGCGAACGTCAGCACGGCCATCAGCAGGGCCGCCGCGGCGGCGACCACGGCGGCGACCACGGCACGGCCGCGCCTGGTCAGGCGTAGCGGGCCGGCCACTGGGCGGACCGGCAGGGTGACCGCTGGCATCACACTCATGGTGACCTCCATGCTCAAACCTTCATTCGAACCAACTCGTGTTCGATCGTACTCTCTTTCGATCGCAATATTGTTCGATCGGAGCGACGACACCATCCTTGTATCGCGAGGGTCTGACATTTTCCGCGACACGTCGAACAGATGTTTGGGGTCTGGTGCGATAACCGCTAGTCTCTACTCAGCAAGCAAGAACCCCGCCACTCATCGTCATCAGATGGAGGAACACCGATGGCAACCAGCACGACGGGCATCCCCGGTACCGAAGCGGCCGAGGCGCCGAGACCCAAGGGTCGGCCGGGCCGCAAGCCCAAGGGCAGCGTGCCCGTCGTCGTCCCCGAGACCCCTGACCGACCCGATCCCGACCATGTGCTGACCTGGCGGCAGCGCAAGGTGCTCCAGGTCATCAGGGAATCCGTGCAGAAGCGCGGCTATCCGCCCTCGATGCGGGAGATCGGCGAAGCCGTCGGCCTGACCAGCACGTCCAGCGTCTCCTACCAGCTGAGCACGCTGCAGCGTAAGGGATACCTGCACCGGGACGTGGGCAGGCCGAGGACCGTCGAGGTGCGACTGCCCGGACACCCGGCGGTGCGCCCTGACCCGGACCGCGAAGAGCCCGAGGTGGGCGACATCCCGGGCATCGACATCCCGTCTCAGGAAGCCATCTACGTGCCCCTGGTCGGGCGGATCGCCGCAGGCGGGCCGATCCTGGCCGAGCAGTCCGTGGAAGACGTCTTCCCGCTGCCGCGGCAGCTGGTCGGCGAGGGCACGCTGTTCCTGCTCAAGGTGGCAGGCGACTCGATGCGGGACGCAGCGATCACGGATGGGGACTGGGTCGTGGTCAGGCAGCAGCCTGACGCGCAGAACGGCGACATCGTGGCCGCGATGCTCGACAGCGACACGCCCGACGCAGAGGCCACGGTCAAGACGTTCAAGCAGAGCGACGGGCACGTCTGGCTCATCCCGCACAACCCCGCCTACACGCCCATCCTCGGTGACGAGGCCACCATCCTCGGCCGCGTCGTCGCCGTACTCCGCCGGGTCTAAGCACCCTGGGTCAAGCAAGCGCACCGCCCTTGGCCCAGGGTGCACCCCTGGCGGCTGGCCGGTCCGGCGCGGTTAGGCCGCGACGATGCTGACCAGCTTCGGTGCCCGGACGATGACCCTGCTGACCTGCTGGCTGCCCAGCGTGCGTACCACCCCCGGCGCCAGCAGCGCCAGCTCGCGAAGCTCGTCCGCGGCGATCTGCGGCGGTACCTCCAGCTTGTCGCGGACCTTGCCGTTGACCTGCACCACGCAGGTGACCTTCTCCTGAGCCAGCAGGTCAGGGTCGGCCGAGGGCCAGGCCGTGCGGGCCACCGAGGGCTTGTGCCCGAGCAGCTCCCAGCACTCCTCGGCGGTGTAGGGGGCGAACAGCGAGAGCATCACGGTCAGCGCCTCCGCCGCCTCGCGGACGGCGGGGTCGGCAGCTCCGGGCCCGGAGTCGATGGCCTTCCGGACGGCGCTGACCAGTTCCATCAGCCGCGCCACCGCCACGTTCAGGTGGTAGGACTCCACCTGGCGGGTGACCTCGTCGATGGTGCGGTGGGTAACACGGCGGAGTTCGGTGTCGCCGGCGGGCTGCACGGACGGGGACTCGCCGGAGGCGGCGACGTCCGCGGCAATCCTGAAGACGCGGCCAAGGAACTTGACCATGGCCTCCGGATGCATGTCCGCCCAGTCGATGTCGTCCTCTGGCGGGCTGGCGAAGATCATCGTCACCCTGATCGCGTCCACGCCGAAGCGCCCGATCTGCTCGCCGAGGTCGACGCCGTTGCCCAGCGACTTCGACATCGCCTTGCCCTGGTTGATCACCTGGCCCTGGTTGATCAGCCGGGTGAACGGCTCGGTGAAGTCCAGCAGGCCCATGTCGTAGAGCACCTTGGTGAAGAACCGGCTGTACAGCAGGTGCAGGATGGCGTGCTCGACGCCGCCCACGTACATGTCCACCGGCGCCCAGCGGCGGACTTCCGCCGGATCGAACGGACCGTCGGCATAGTGGACCGAGCAGTAGCGGAACATGTACCAGGACGAGTCCACAAAGGTGTCCATGGTGTCGGTGTCGCGCTTGGCCGGGCCGCCGCAGCGCGGACAGGCCACGTTCACCCAGTCCTCGGCCGCGGCCAGCGGGGAGACGCCCCTGGGCACCAGGTCCTGGCCGCGCAGGTCGGGCAGCACGACGGGGAGCTGGTCGTCGGGGACGGGCACCTCGCCGCAGGACGGGCAGTGCACGATCGGGATCGGGGTGCCCCAGAAGCGCTGCCGCGATACCAGCCAGTCGCGCAGCCGGTAGCTGACCGCCGCCCGGCCCAGGCCCTTGTCCGCCAGGATCGCGGTGATCGCGGCGATGGCCTCGGCCTTGGGCAGCCCGTCGATCGGCCCCGAGTTGACCAGCGTGCCGTCGCCTGCGGTGGCGATCCCGGTCTGCGCCGGATCGGGCTGGCCGGTGTCCACCACGACCCGGACATCCAGCCCGTAGGCGCGGGCGAAGTCCAGGTCTCGCTGGTCGTGCGCGGGCACGGCCATGATGGCCCCGGTGCCGTAGTCGGGCAGCACGTAGTCGGCGGCCCACACCGGGATCTGCTCGCCGTTCACCGGGTTGACGGCGTAACGGCCCAGGAAGACGCCTGTCTTCTCGCGTTCGGTGGACTGGCGTTCGATATCGGTCAGCTTGCTGACCCGCTCCACGTAGGCGCGGAGCTCTGGCAGCCGGTCGGGGGCACACAGCTGCTCGGCCAGCGGCGAGTCGGCCGCCACCACGAAGAACGTCGCCCCGTACAGTGTGTCGGGCCTGGTGGTGAACACCGTGACAGGTACGTCTACCTCGTCCTGGCCCTGCACCATGAAGCGGACCTCGGCGCCCTCGCTGCGGCCGATCCAGTTGTGCTGCATGAGCAGCACCCGATCCGGCCAGGAGCCGGTCAGCTCCTCGGCGTCCGCGAGCAGCCGGTCGGCGTATTCGGTGATCTTGAAGTACCACTGGTTCAGCATCCGGCGCACCACGTCGGCGCCGCAGCGCTCGCACTTGCCCGCGATGACCTGCTCGTTGGCCAGGACGGTCTGGTCCACCGGGCACCAGTTCACGTAGCCGTCCCGGCGGTAGGCCAGGTCCCGCTCGTAGAAGCGCAGGAAAAGCCACTGATTCCAGTGGTAGTACTCCGGGTCGCAGGTGGCCAGCCGCCGGCTCCAGTCGAAGGAGGGGGCATACCGCCGGAACGAGGCGGCCTGGGTTTCGATGTTGGCGTAGGTCCAGTCCGCCGGGTGGGAGTTGTTCCTGATGGCGGCGTTCTCCGCGGGCAGGCCGAAGGCATCCCAGCCGATCGGGTGCAGCACGTTGCGGCCCCGCAGGAACTGGTAGCGGGCGAGAGCGTCGCCGATCGCGTACGCCTCGGCGTGGCCCATGTGCAGGTCACCCGACGGGTACGGGAACATGTCGACCAGGTAGAAGCGCTCCCTGGGATCGGCTGGATCCTCGCTGGCGTGGAACGGGTCCAGGTCCGCCCAGCGCACCTGCCACTTCTCCTGAACGTCGCGGGGGTCGTAGCGTTGCGCCAGTTCGGCGCTGTCGGCCGCTGTCATCGTTTTCCTTCACCATTGAATCGGTCCGGGCCCCGTTACCCTGCTGGGTCCTGCTGGGCGGAAAGCGCCTGCAATGAAAACGCCCCTCGACACGAGGGGCAGCCGCGCCAACGACGGGAGGTCGGCGCGGCTAGGTAAGAAGCAGCCGGACGGCACGCATGGGCACAGGATAGCGCACATGCCGTGCCCACCGGACGGACGGGCGCGGGGCGGGCGGAGTGCCGAGCGGACCGGAGCGGAGGCCGCGGCACGGGGCACGGGGAGCGCGGCGCGAAAGCGGGACACTGGGCGCGACGCGGGGGTACGGGGCCAGCGTGGACTGGCGGTGGCGTGGCGCGGGGCGCGCGGCGCAGGGGCGCGGAGTGCGGGGGCGCGGCGCGGAGTGCGGGGGCGCGGCGCGGAGTGCGGGGGCGCGGCGCGGGCTGCGGGGCACCGGGCCGGGGCGGACTGGCGGATCGCGCCGTGATCTGTGGGGTCGGAAACTGCTTGGAGGCCGGGTAGTGAATGTAGCAACGCCTACCGTTTTTGGTATGCAATGCTACATTCACTACCTTCTTGGATAGGTACTGCGGAATTGCGTGCGTGTCAGGCGGCAATTGGATCTCGCTGGTCACGCTGGTTGCGGCTAGCCGGACCGATTCGGGGTATGGGCAGGTCGGCTGGGCGGCGCGGATGGGCACCGGCTCGGCCGGGATCGTTCGTGCGGGGATAACGGATTAAAAGATGATATCTACGGTGAAAGCCTATCGGTCCGGGGAAATCGGGGTGTTTCGCAATTCCTCTTGACGGGTGGGGCCGGGCCGCACTATTCGTCATTACTGAGGAATCCGGATTAACCATTCTGTGGCGGAGGCGATGGACGGGCGGCGGGATCAGGGCGAGCCGATCGCCGTCATCGGCATTGCATGCCGGTTTCCCGGTGCGCGCGATCCGGCGGAATTTCATGATCTGACCGTCGCCGGGCTTCGGCTATTCCGGCCGGTCTTCGGCTCGGCGGCCGGGCGTGCGCGGCACGCGGCCCTGCTCGACGACTGGAAGGCCACGCGGGCGTCGTCCGGTGAGGTAGAACCCGGGTCGCGTGATCTGGTTCCGATTCAGCGGCTGGCGGCGGAGACCACCGCGCTCGCGCTCGCGGACGCCGGGCTCCGGAGCGCCGCCGAGGCCACAGGCGAGGCTGCCGATCGGCACGGGCGAGCAGGGCTGGTCATCGCCAGCGCTACGCCGCACGTGTGCGGGCTAGTCAGCGAGCAGTTCGGCTTCTCAAATGGCGTGCGCTACCCGGAAACGGCGTATCTCTCGTCACTGCACGCGGTCATCGCGGCAGCAAGCGCACTGCAGGCCGGCGAGCTTGACCTCGCGGTGGCCGGCGGGGCGGAACTCGGCGTCGACCCGGCCTGGCTGGACCAGCAGGCGCGGGCCGGCACGCTGGGTTCGGACGAGATGCGCGTATACGCCGCCGACCCAGCCGGGCTGCTGCCCGGCGAGGGCTGCGGCATCGTGATACTGGTCCGCGCGGCCGACGCGCACGCGGCCGGGCTGCCGGTATACGCGGAGATCGCGGGCTGGAGCACCGCGCCGGTCTTGCGGCCCACGCCGACCGGGACCGCGCTACTTCCGGCCTACCATCGGGCCGGGATCGACCCGGCGGACGTTCAGCTCGTCGAGGGCCACGGCACCGGGACCGCGGCGGGCGACCTGACCGAGCTGACCACGCTGGCGCAGCTGCGTCGGGAAGGCAAGACCACCGCCGCGTTGGGCGCGGTCTCGGCCAACATCGGCTACTCGAGGGCCGCGACGGGGATCGCGAGCCTGATCAAGGCCGCCCTCGCGATGGCCACGGGGACGATTCCGCCAGGCACGGGATGTGCGCGGCCGCATCCGCTGATCGAGGCCGGCGACGCGCGGCTCCGGCTGCCCGAGCGGCCGGAGGCGTGGCCGGACGGCACGCGGCTCGCGGCGGTCAATTCACTGGGCACCGCCAATCCGGCGACCATGGACGGCGCCTCCGGGTGGCCCGGCGCGGAGGGAGTTCACCTAGTCCTGCGCCGTGAACCCGAGGCCGACCCCGGGCGCGGGCGCCGCCGCCGCGCGGCAACCGAGGTATCAGAGGCGGCCTTTGGCCGGGCCGCCGGGGCCTGGCCCCCAGCATCGGGGAGGCACGCCGCGCCCGGCCCGCTGGACGCCAGGGAGTTGTCGCGCGAGGCAACTGGGACCGAGGCAATTGAGCGCGCGCCCGCCGCCGTAGCTCCGGCTACCGTCCCGGCGCCGCCTGCGACCGGCGCCGCGCCTGATTGGCACACCGGTGCGACACCGGACGCACCGGTA
>Ga0209169_10000743_pt1 | contig 20042 bp, 17 predicted proteins | sample HubBroMetageWRM4_FD_188346 | JGI IMG/M metagenome (GOLD analysis project Ga0209169, IMG submission 188346) | Warmed soil microbial communities from the Hubbard Brook experimental Forest, New Hampshire - Hubbard Brook CCASE Soil Metagenome WRM 4... | ecosystem: Environmental > Terrestrial > Soil...
GCCACAGTCCCGCTCTCGCGGCGTCCGGTCCGGGTGGCGGCGACCGCCGCCCCTGCTCCCGATCCCGCCGTACAGGCGCGGATCACCCCCGCCCCGCGAGAGGACGTCATGATGCTCACGCCAGCCCAGCTCGCCGCGATCACCGAGCTAGCCGACCAATGGTCGTTCCTTTGGGACAAGCGCCGTCAGCTGTGGATCGCCGCCCAGGACAGCCCGGACGGCGAGCAGTTCGACGAAGCCGACCTGGACACCCTCCTGACCCTGATCGGCCAGCTACCCGGGTAGTCCGCAAGCGGAGCGCCCGCCCGCAGCCCTGGCGATCCGGGCCAGGTCGCCGTCCTGAAGCCCCTATCGTGCACCTTTTTCACCGCCAGGCCTGGATCGACCACGGCAAGAGTCAGCAGGTGAGGCTTACCGTCTGATCCTTGGGCGGGAGGGGGCGGTTTGGCGCAGCCATGTCGCCTACGGCGGTGGTATTGGCGGGCACGCCCGGCCACGGGGTGCCGTCGGGGAACACGTAGCGCAGCGTCGAATAGGCGCGCGTCTTCTTGGCGCAGCCGACGATCCTTGACGCGATCACCTTGATGGGGACGACGGAATATGCGCCGTTGGCGCAATCCGAATAGGCGCACACATCGATCGTGGCCGAGCCTTTGGCGGTGGCCATGGCATTTCCCCAGCCGGACCATTTCAGGCTGGTAGCGGTGATGTCGTCGGTATTGCAGACCACCAGCACGACGTCCGGCCTCACCTGCAGATTGCTGCCGCAATAACCCATTGCCACCGGCGGCGGGGCGACCGGGGCGGGGTGGCTGCAGGCGGCGAGGAGCAGCAGGGGAAGCAGCAGGATGGCCGCCAAGGCGGGTATCTTCCTGGCCGGCACGGTCACCTCCGGTGCTGCGTTCCGGTTAACACAATAGGCCGGCTACGCGCTCATGTGTAGCGCGGGCCGGGGACCGCTAGGCGGCGGCGTCGGGGGTGGCGGCCTGGATGGGATCCTCGATCGGCGGGGTGCCCGGCGCATCGGCGGGCGTCGCCTGGTGCTGGAGGGTGGCCTGGTCGACCCAGCGGGCGATGCGGTCGACGAGCTCGGAGTCGGTCGCCGCCTCGGCGTGGCCCATGCCGGGAAGCAGCCAGAGTTCCTTGGGCTCGCGCGCGGCCATGTAGAGCTGGCGGGCGTGCTCGGGCGGGAAGTAGAGGTCCTTGTCGCCGTGCACGATCAGCAGCGGGACCGGCGCGATCCGCGCCGCGGCCTCGGCGGGGGGAACGGGCACCAGCTTCCAGCCCTGCGGGCTCACCCGTGTCTTCAGCAGCCGCCTGGTCACCCACCGGCCGAACCTGCGCTCGACCGCCCGGTGCACCCATCGCATCCGCTCGGTGCCGCGGTAGTACCAGCGCCCGGGGCCGCTGACCGACACGACCGCGTCGAGGCCGCCGACCAGGCCCGCGTACCTGAGCACGACCGACGCGCCCATGGAGAAGCCGACCGCGGCGATCCGCTTGTAACCGAGTTGGCGCGCGTACGCGACCACCACGTCCAGGTCCTTGATCTCCCTGTCGCCCAGGGTGGACAGGCCGCCGGAGCGTCCGTGGCCGCGGAAGTCGAAGGTGAACACGCCGCCCGCCCGGTTGAACCTGTTGGCGATGCGCCAGACGTTCGGCCGCTGCCACGACAGCGTGAAACCGTGCGCGACCACGATCGCGAGGTCCGTCGTGCCGGGGAGGTGGATGACATCGATCGGCACGTGGTCCTCGGTGACCAAGGTAGTCGCCGAGACGACAGGCTTTGTCATGCTTCACCCCGAGAGCCAGGTTACCGCCGCGATCTCCTCCGTGTAACGACGCAGGGGGCAGTATCAATCCAGGGACTAGCCGACCGGGCGGACCATGGTGAAAGCTACCGGTTAGCTGCCGACGTCCCGACAAAGGAGCGCCATGTCCGTGCTGCAGGTCCTGACCGACGCCATCCGTGACAGCTTGGTGGAGGTGATCGATCTCACCGCACCGCTTTCGTCGGAGACGCCGATCATCCAGCTGCCGCCGCCGTTCGGTAACACCGCGAGGTTCGGGCTGACCGAGATCAGCCACTATGACGAGCGGGGACCTGCCTGGTACTGGAACGACATCGTGACGGGCGAGCACACGGGCACCCACTTCGACGCGCCGGTGCACTGGGTGACCGGGAAGGACCGCGGGGATGTGGCGCAGGTACCCGTCGGGCGGCTGATCGCCCCGGCGGTGGTGCTCGACTTCAGCGCGGAGGCCGCCGAGAACCCCGACTTCCTGCTCGAGGTCGGCCACATCAGGCGGTGGGAGGCCGACCACGGCCCGCTGCCAGACGGGGGCTGGCTGCTGTACCGGACCGGATGGGACGCGCGTTCGGCCGACCAGGCCGCGTTCCTCAACGCGAACGAGACCGGCCCGCACACGCCGGGGGTCAGCGTGGCCTGCGCGAGCTGGCTGGCGGAGCAGGCGCCGATCATCGGACTCGGCACCGAGACCGTCGGCACCGACGCCGGTGCCGCGCACTCCTTCGACCCGCCGTTCCCCTGTCATTCGGCCCTGCTCGGGGCGGGTAAGTACGGCCTGACCCAGCTGCAGAACCTGGCCAGGCTGCCGGCCACCGGCGCAGTCGTCGTCGCCGGGCCGCTGCCCATCGTCGGCGGTTCCGGGTCACCGTGCCGGGCGCTGGCGCTGGTCGAGCGCGCCTGATTCCGATGACAGAGGCGATGCGGGTCGCGGACGCGGTCGGGCGGGGGCTGGCCGGACTCGGCATCGGCACCGTGTTCGGCGTGGTGGGCAGCGGTAACTTTCACCTGACGAACGCGCTGATCGCCGGGGGGGCGCGGTTCATCGCGGCCCGGCACGAGGGCGGGGCTGCCGTGATGGCCGACGCGTGGGCCAGGACCTCGGGCCTGGTGGGCGCGGTGTCGGTGCATCAGGGACCCGGGCTGACCAACGCGATGACCGGCATCGCCGAGGCCGCCAAGAGCCGCACCCCGCTGCTTGTCCTTGCCGCGGAGGCGCCCGGGCTGCGGTCCAACTTCCACGTGGACGTGGCGGGCCTGGCCGGCGCCGTCGGCGCGGTCTCCGAACGGCTGCACTCCCCCGTGACGGCCCAGGCCGACGCGCGTCGCGCCTACGCCACGGCGCTTGGCCGCCGGACCGTCGTCCTGGCCCTGCCGCTGGACGTCCAGGCCGCGTCCTGCGAGGTCAGCCCGATGCCGCCGGTCAAGTGCCCCGCGCCGCCGGCGCCCAGCGGCGAGGCGGTCGCGGCCCTCGCGGACCTGCTGCGCGGCGCCAGGCGGCCGGTGTTCATCGCGGGCCGCGGAGCACGGGGCGGGGCCGCGGAGCTTGAGCGGCTCGCGGACGCCTGCGGCGCGCTGCTCGCCACGTCGGCCGTGGCCAAGGGGCTGTTCCGCGGTCATCCGTGGAACCTGAACGTGAGCGGAGGCTTCGCGTCGCCGCTCGCGGCCGAGCTGATCGGCGACGCCGACGTGGTCATCGGCTGGGGATGCTCGCTGAACATGTGGACGACGCGGCACGGCAAGCTGATCGGGCCGCGGGCCACGATTGTCCAGGTCGACGACGACGCTGGCGCGATCGGCGGGCATCGCGAGGTTCACCTCGGCGTGGTCGGCGACGTCGCGGAGACGGCCCGCGCGGTGGCGGCAGCACTGGACGCCGGGGCCGAAGACGGTGAGCGGGAGGGGAAACCACAGCTCGTTCGGGATAAAAAGGATGACGGCGGGTCACCTGGTACGGCGGGGACGCAGGATACGGCGGGGACGGGCGTCGGTACGCAGGGCACGGCGGGGACGCAGGATACGGCGGGGACGGGCGTCGGTACGCAGGGTGCGGCGGGGACGGCTGGATACCGGTCGGCGGGGCTGCGGGAGCGGATCGCGCGGGAGGCGCGGTGGCGGGACGTGCCGTATATCGACGAGGGCGACGGGGATCGGATCGATCCGCGCACGCTGTCCATCGCCCTCGATGACCTGCTGCCCGCCGAGCGCACGGTGGCGGTGGACTCCGGGAACTTCATGGGGTACCCGAGCATGTTCCTGGCGGTCCCCGATGAGGCGGGGTTCTGCTTCACCCAGGCGTTCCAGTCGATCGGGCTCGGGCTCGCGTCGGCGATCGGCGCCGCGATCGCGCGGCCGGACCGGCTGGCGGTCGCCGCCCTCGGTGACGGCGGCGCGCTGATGGGCGTCAGCGAGCTCGAGACCGTGGTGCGTCTGGGGCTGCCGATGGTGGTTGTGGTCTACAACGACGAGGCGTACGGTGCCGAGGTGCACCACTTCGGGCCGGACGGCGACCCGCTCGGCACGGTCAGGTTCCCGCCGACCGACATCGCGGCGATCGCCCGCGGGTTCGGCTTCGACGGGGTAACGGTGCGGTCCGCCGCGGACCTGGGCGCGGTGCGCGACTGGCTGGCGGGTCCGCGCGAACGCCCGCTGCTCATCGACGCCAAGGTCACCTCGGGGCGCGGGTCCTGGTGGCTGGAGGAGGCATTCCGTGGACACTGAGATCAGGGACTATCCGGGCGCGATCACCACGGTGAACCACGTCGCGCCGGTGCCGCGCCGCATCCGGGCGTTTCTGGGCGGCGAGAAGGTGCTGGATACGACCCGGGCGCTGTACGTCTGGGAATGGCCCAATTACCCGCAGTACTACATCCCGCTGGCCGACGTGCGAGGAGATCTGCTGGACCCGGACGGGCACAGCCAGCAGACGGCCCGCGGCGTAGTGGATGTGCGCGGGCTGCGCGCCGGGACGGTGCACAAGCCGCGGGCGGCCAAGCTGCTCGCCGAATCGCCCATCGCCGGGCTGAGCGGCACGGTCCGCTTCGACTGGGACGCGATGGACGCGTGGTTCGAGGAGGACGAGCAGGTATTCGTCCACCCGCGCAGCCCGTACACCAGGGTCGACGCGCTGCGCTCGAACCGGCCGGTGCGGGTGGAGCTGGAGGGCGTCGTGCTGGCCGAGGCGGGCTCGTCGGTGATGGTCTTCGAGACCGGCCTGCCCACCCGGTACTACCTGAGCCGGACCGACGTCAACTTCGACCACCTGACCCCCGCCGACACCGTGACCGCGTGCCCGTACAAGGGCGTGACGAGCGGCTACTGGTCCGTCCTTGCGGGCGGCACGGTGCACAAGGACCTGGCGTGGGCCTACGATTTCCCGACCCGCCAGCTGCTGCCGATCGCCGGGCTTATCGCCTTCTACAACGAGAAGGTCGACATCGTCCTTGACGGCCAGCCGCTGGAGCGGCCGAGAACGCACTTCTCGTAAACGGGTACGCGCCCGGGCGGTGTGCCCGGGCGCGTCCCCCCATTACGCTACGGCCGCAACGTAGCGCAAGCTCGGTGGCTAGGTGTCGTCCTTCCCGGCGGCGCTGGCCGTTTTCTCAGGGACCTTGCCATCCTGCAAGGGCAGTTCGTCGGCCCTGGAGGAGGCGCCCACGGAGATCAGCTCGTCGGACGGGTAGACCTCCTCGCCGTGTACCGCCACGTCGCCGATCTCCAGGTCGGCGTCTGGCAGCCTGAGATTCATCCTGAACACGTGCTTGATGACCATGAGGATGGCGAACGTGACGAACGCGTCCCAGATGATCACGGTGAGCGCGGCGCCGGCCTGGATCGCCAGCTGCTTGGGGTGCCCGTAGAACAGGCCCGCCCCGGCGACGGAGGAGGTCTTGCCGAGGCCGAGGTACTCGATCATCTTCGGGTCCGCGAACAGGCCCACCATCAGGCCGCCGAACAGCCCGGCGATGCCGTGCGTATAGACCACGCCGAGCGCGTCGTCGACCTTGTTGAACGGCCACACGTACTTCGGCAGGTAGGCCCAGGCCACCCAGACGATCGCGGAGTCGATCACGCCGATCGCGATCGCGCCAAGGCCGTTCACGTAGCCTGCCGCCGGGGTGATGCCGACCAGGCCGCAGATCATGCCGTTGACGCCGCCGAGGAAGGTGGGCTTCTTCTCGCTGCTCCACAGCATGTCCATGAGGATCCAGGTCATCATGGCGCAGGCGGTGGCCAGGTTGGTGTTGATCACGGCCGCGGACGCGTCTGCGCCGGCGAAGTACGGGTCACCGCCGTTGAAGCCGTTCCAGCCGAGCCACAGGATGCCGGCGCCGACGGCGACGAACAGCAGGTTGTTCGGTATCGCGCGCTCGCGGTCGCGCTTGAGCCGTGGCCCGACGACCGCGGCGGCGACGAAGCCGGACACGCCGGCTGCCAGGTGGATGACGTAACCGCCGGAGAAGTCCAGCGCGCCCTTGCCCGCCCAGTAGCCGCCGCCCCAGAGCAGGAACGCGTTCACCGCGTAGGCGAAGGTGATCCACAGCGGTACGAAGATCATCCAGACCTTGAAGCTGATCCGGCCGATCACGCTGCCGATGAACAGGATCGGGGTGATCGCCGCGAACACGAACTGGAAGTAGACCAGCGAAGACTCGGGGAACCTGAACTTGGGCATCAGGCCGTCCAGGAGCGGGATGTTCGCCTGCCCCTGCTCGCTGAGGGCGCCAAGGACAGTCCGGGGATCCCCGACGAACGTGCTGACCAGCGGGGTGCCGAAGCCCATCTTGAAGGCCCATAGGACCCAGACGATGAGGGTCAGGCAGAACGTCACGAACACCATCAGCACGGTGTTCATGGCCCACTTCTTCTGCACCAGGCCGCCGTAAAGGACGGCCAGGGCCGGGATCGACATCAGGCCTACGAGCGTGGCTGCTGTCATCTGCCAGGAGTTATCCCCGGCGTTCAGCCAGCTGGCATAGGGATTCACTGCGCCTCCAGGGGCTATCGGGCCTTCTGGGGTCCAACTTGTCCGCTGGCTCTACCCCGGCCGTTGCGTGTACCTGCTAGCCATGTGTCCCATGCGCGAGTTTCGGAGGCATTTCTCGGTTGTTACGCGGGGGGTAACGACTGTGGCCGACGTTTCTGGGATGTGTCGCGGTGGATCACCAGGTCAGCGGCTCAGCAGGGGCGCCGGGCGCCGGAGGGCCTGCCGCTACGGGCGTCCTGACCGTGTCACGTTCCGGTAACAGTACGGATGGTCACACTTGAGATCTTTCGTCCGTTAGGCGTACTCTCCAGGCATACGAGACCGGTAAGCGCTTACCGGACAGGTCGTCTGCGGTGCCGTCAGTGGCGGCACCTTTATTCGGGCGAATGCGGTAAGCGCTTACCGAAGGTGAGGAGAACGGTGGCTGCTGACGAGGAAGCGGTGGACGGCGCCTGGAGCCGCGCGCCGGCTGGCGCCGACGGGCTGGCCGGCGACTCGGCGGCCGGCGACTCGGCGGCTGGCGCGAACGGGCTGGCCGGGGACGTGGCGGCCGACGCCGATGGGCTGGCTAGCGACTCGGCCGCGACGCCGACGATCTATGACGTGGCGCGGGTAGCGGGCGTGTCGATCGCCTCGGTCTCGCGGGTGCTGAACGGGAATCGCAATCCGCGCGCCGAGACCCGGGAGCGGGTGCTGGCCGCCGTGGCCGAACTCGGCTTCGTGCCAGACGGGGCCGCAAGGGCGCTGAGCGCCAGGCTCAAGGAAGTCGTCGGCGTGGTGGTCAGGCGGCCGCAGTGGCAAGACCACGGCATGTTCACCGACGAGGACGACAACCTGCAGTTCCCGGACATGATCAACCGGGGCATGGAGATAGTCGCCCAGCGTCACGGGTTCGACCTGCTGGTCAGGTCCGTCGACCTTAACGAGCCCGACGCGGGCCGCCGCATCTTCGCCCTCGCCCGCAAGAGTGACGGGCTGATACTGCACGACAGGGTGCTCTCCCCCGAGCAGCTTGACCGGCTCGCGCGGCAGGTCCCCGTGGTGACGCTGGCCGGCGTGCCGAGCCCCGCCACGGTGAACGTGCATGGCGACAACGCCGGCGGGATGCGGGAACTCGCCCGGCACCTGATCGACGATCACGGCTACCGGACGCTCGCCTTCCTGGCCGGCCACGAGGGCAGCCCGGACAGCCTGGCGCGGGGCAGCGCGCTTGCCGAGGAGGTGGCAGCCGCCGGCGCGACCCTGCTGCGGGGCGAGTTGTGGCAGGGCGGCTACCAGGCGGCAGGCGGGGCGCGGGCCATGGAGCGGCTCATCGCGAGCGGCTGCTCCCTGCCGCGAGCAATCGTCTGCGCGAACGACCAGTCGGCCATGGGCGTCCTGCACGTGCTGGCGCAGCACGGCATCGCGGTACCCGGCGAGGTTGCGGTGACCGGGTTCGACGATATCCCGGTGGCGCGGCACCTGCGCCCGCAGCTCACCAGCGTGCGCCAGTCCATCCAGGATCTCGGTGCCACGGCGTTCGAGGTTCTCTACTCGATGATCGGCCGGGGAAGCGGGGCGGGCGCCAGCGCGCGCGGCCGTGACATTGCCCTGCCGACCGTGCTCGTCCGCCGGGAGAGCTGCGGCTGCGACCCGTCCGGTGCGATGCCAAGGGAGGCCAGATAGATGCGCATGATAGCCCGGCGGCTCTTCTTCTACCTGGTGACCGCGGCCGTCGCAGTCAGCCTGGACTTCCTGATCCCCAGGCTGATCCCGGGGAATCCGGTCGACGCGATCTTGTCCAGGATGCAGGGCGTGACGGTCACGCCCGCCATCATTCACTCCCTTGACCTGCAGTTCGGAGTCGGCACCCGGGCCAGCGTGTGGGCCCAGTACACCCATTACTGGAACGACGTCCTGCACGGCAACCTCGGCGTCTCCTCTGGTAACGCCTTCGCGCCGGTCACTGAGGTCATCCGTACCGCGCTGCCCTACACGCTCGGGCTGGTGGGCGTTGCCACGGCGATCAGTTTCGTGACCGGCACTGCCCTCGGCGCGCTCGTCGGGTGGAAGCGCGGCAGCTGGCTGGACAACCTGCTGCCGGCGGTCACCTTCTTCCAGGCCGCGCCGTACTTCTTCCTCGCGTTCCTGGCCATCGACGTGTTCGCCATAACGCTGGGCTGGTTCCCGAGCGGCCTGGCGCACCAGAGCTACGACTTCCCAGCGTTCAACTGGACCTACATCACTGACCTGCTCGACCACGCCGTGCTGCCGGCGCTCACGATCGTGGTCGCCTCGGCGGCCGGGTGGATCGTGGGCATGCGCAACCTGATGCTCACCACGATGGACGAGGACTACGTGCTGATCGCCGCGGCCAAGGGCCTGTCCAAGAGCCGGGTGATCTGGTACGCGGCCCGCAACGCGATCTTGCCCAGCGTGTCCGGCTTCGCGCTGGCAATCGGGTTCATCGTGTCCGGCTCACTGCTCACCGAGATCGTGTTCAGCTACCCGGGTCTTGGCTCACTGCTGCTGCAGGCGGTGTCGAACAACGACTACGCGCTGATGCAGGGCCTCTTCCTGATCATCACGTTTGCCGTGCTGGCGGCCAACCTGATCGCCGACTTCGTCTACGTCTTCCTCGACCCGCGCACCCGGCAGGAGGCCTGAGCCATGGCCGTTGGCATCGGCATCGAGTTGGACTCGGGCGGCGCGCCCGTTCCGGGCGCGGTATCGCCCGGGACGGTCCCCGGGCGGCGGCGGTCACTGCGGCTGCCCCGCTCCCCCAAGATGCTGGCCGGCCTGGGCCTGCTGGCATTCTTCGTGCTCCTGGCGATCATCGGCCCGTTCGTGGCGCCGTACAGCCCGGACCAGATCTTCGCCAACTCCCCTGTCCCGCTGCCGCCCTCGGCCGCGCACTGGCTCGGCACCACGAACCTGCAGCAGGACGTGTTCTCGCAGCTCCTGGTCGGCGGGGGCGACATGCTGCTGGTGTCGTTCCTGGCCGGCGTGATCGCCACCGTGCTCTCGGTGGTGGTCGGCGTCACGGCCGGCTACCTGGGCGGGTGGACGGACGAGCTGCTGTCCATGCTGGCGAACATCTTCCTTGTGATGCCCGCGCTGCCGCTACTGGTCATCTTGTTCGGCTTCCTGGGCAAGACCGGCAGCAACGACCTCTTCCTTGTCGGCCTGATCATCTCGGTAACGGGCTGGGCCTGGGGCGCCCGCGTGCTGCGCGCGCAGACGCTGTCGATGCGCAACAGGGACTACATCGACTCGGCCCGGATCATCGGCGAGCGGCAGTCGCGGATCATTTTCAGGGAGATCCTGCCGAACCTCACCCCGATCGTCGCGAGTTCGTTCCTGTTCACCGTGCTGTATGCGGTCGGGACCTACACCGCAATGGCCTTCCTCGGGCTGGTCAACCCCGACTGGAACTGGGGCGGCATGCTCTTCTACGCGCAGGGCGCCAACGCGGAGCTGACCGGGTACTGGTGGTGGTTCATCCCGCCGGGCCTGGCGGTCGCGCTGCTCGGCACGGCGCTGGTTCTGCTGAACTTCGGCATCGACGAGTTCATCAACCCGCGACTGCGGGCCGCCGGGCTGACCAGGCGCTCTGGCGGCGGCGGGCGGGGCCGCGTGAGGCGCGTGGGGCGCAGCCAGCAGTTCGCGCTGACCCCGGTTATCCGCGCCGGCGGGCTGAGGGCGCCGGCGACCGCCGCCTCGTTCGGCTCCGAATCGGAGGTGCTGCCGTGAGCGCCGCCGTGAGCGCTACCGGGCAGGGCGAGCGGCTGCTGGAGATCCGCGGCCTGTGCGTGGACTACGGGCAGGGACCCGCTGCCGTGCACGCGGTCACCGACGCCGACCTTGTGCTGGACCGCGGCGAGGTGCTCGGGCTGGCCGGAGAGAGCGGCAGCGGGAAGTCCACGCTCGTCATGGCGGCCACCAGGCTACTGCGGCCGCCCGGCGTCATCACCGGTGGCGAGGTGCGGCTTTACCCCGGGGACGGCTCGGCGGTCGACCTGCTTGAGGCCGGCTACGCGGCCCTGCGGGTACTGCGCTGGTCTCAGGTCTCCCTGGTGCTGCAGAGCGCGATGAACGCGCTCAACCCGGTAATGACGATCCGGACTCAGCTCACCGACGCGCTCGCCGCCCACCTTCCGCACATGTCAGGCAAGCAGCGCCGGGCCCGTGCCGTCGAGTTGCTCGCGATGGTCGGCATCAGCGGCGACCGCCTGGCCAGCCATCCGCACGAGCTGTCCGGCGGCATGCGGCAGCGCGTCATGATCGCGATGGCGCTGGCGCTGCAGCCGCAGGTGGTCATCATGGACGAGCCCACGACCGCGCTGGACGTGGTCACCCAGCGGGAGATCCTGGAGGAGCTGAAGGACCTGCGGGACCGGTTCGGGTTCTCGATCTTGTTCATCACCCACGACCTGTCGCTGCTGATCGAGATCGCAGACTCGATCGCGGTGATGTACGCGGGCCGGCTGGTGGAGCGGGCGCCGGCGAACGCGCTGTTCCGCGCCCCGCGGCACCCGTACACGCTGGGGCTGCTCGGCTCGTTCCCGCCGCTGCACGGGCCGCGCGTGGCGATGACCGGGATCCCCGGCTCGCCCCCTGACCTGCGGATGCTGCCGAGCGGCTGCGCGTTCCACCCGCGCTGCCGGTTCGCCGTCGACCGCTGCTCCGTGGACGCCCCGCCGCTGGATGCGGCCGGCGGCAGCCGCCTTGCCGCCTGCTGGAGGCTGCACGGGGATGGTCCCGTTCCGCCGGAGCTGGCCGTCCCCGAGCCGGACCTGGTGACGAGGAGCACGCCATGACCACACCGGTGCTTGACGCCCCGCCCGTGCTTGAGGCGCGCGGCCTGACCAAGCACTTCGCGGTGCACGGGACCGTGGCGGCCGGGCGCCGGCTGCTGCGCGGACGCGCGGCCGGGCCGGGTCCGGTGGTGCACGCGGTCGACGACGTGTCGCTGCGGCTTATGCCCGCGCACGTCACGGCGGTGGTCGGCGAGAGCGGATCCGGCAAGTCCACCCTCGCCCGGCTGCTGGCCAGGCTGATCATGCCGACAGCGGGCGACCTGCTGCTCGGCGGCGAGCCCGCGCCGGCCGGCCAGCGCCGCCGGATCGGCTACGCGAAGACGGTCCAGATGGTCCTGCAGGACCCGTTCGCGTCGCTGAACCCCGTGCACGACGTGCACTACCACCTGAGCCGGCCGTTCATGGTGCACGGCCTGGCGAAGCCCGGGGCCGACCTCGATGACAAGATCGCCGCGGCGCTCGAGCGGGTGGCCCTGGCGCCGGCCGACGCGTTCTGGCATAAGTACCCGCACGAGCTGTCCGGCGGGCAGCGGCAGCGGGTGGCGATCGCCCGGGCGATCGCCGTGCAGCCGCGCGTCCTGATCGCCGACGAGCCGGTCTCGATGCTGGACGTGTCCATCCGGCTCGGCCTGCTCAACCTGCTCGGTGACCTGCGGGACCGCGAGCACCTGGCGATCCTGTACATCACCCACGACATCGCCTCGGCCAGGTACCTGGCGGACCAGATCGTCGTCATGTACGCCGGGCAGGTGGTCGAGTCGGGACCGGCCGTCCAGGTCACCGACTCCCCCGCTCACCCGTATACCCAGCTGCTGCTCAGCGCGGCCCCCGACCCGGAGCGGACCACACCGGTCACGCTGCTAGGGCGGGGCGCGCCGCCGAGCGCCGTAGCGCCGCCATCCGGCTGCCGGTTCCGTACCCGGTGCCCGCATGCGATGGCAATCTGCGCCGAGCAGGTGCCGCCGGCATTCCCGGCAGGCCCCGCGCACGTCAGCTCCTGCTGGCTGCTCGACGCCGACGTCCCGCGCCGGCGGTCTGCCGACCCCGATGCCGACGGGCACCGCCCCGACGCCGACGGGCACCGCCCCGACGCCGACGGGCACCGCCCCGACGCCGACGGGCACCGCCCCGACGCTGACGGGCACCGCCCCGACGCTGACGGGGACCGGCCTGACCTGGGAGAGGAGAAGTGATGAGCGCCGATAGTGGCTAAGGCAGCGAGCTCTTCCACGCATGGGGCGCTCGGCTAGCAATGCACCCAGCCGACCGACGCCACCACTCGAACAGACCCCGTCACGGTCATTCAACAGGCCGGCTCGGCCGGCCGGGCACTTTGGAGTTTACGGCTTATGAAACACAAACTCGCAGGCAGCATTGCTGCGGTCGCGGTCCTCACGCTGGGGATCGCGGCCTGCAGCTCGTCATCCACATCCACATCCAGTTCGGGCTCGCCGGCAGGCAGCTCGGACATGGGCAAGGTACCGCTCACGATCGTCACAACGCCGATCTCGCCGATGATCCAGGACTTCAACCCGTTCGTCCCGACCTCGACCGGTTACGTGACGCACGCGGTGAACCTCTACAACCAGCCGCTGATGGTGTTCGACACGCAGAACACCTCGCAGGCCCCTGTCCCCGAGCTCGCCACGCACTACGCATGGTCGAACGGCGGGGAGACGCTCACGATCACCACAAGGTCCGGGGTGAAGTGGAGTGACGGCAAGCCGTTCAGCGCGAGCGACGTCGCGTTCACCTTCAACCTGATCAAGTCGAACGCGGCGCTGAACGCCAACTGGACGATCCCGGTCCCGGCCAGCGCGACCGCGACCAACTCCGACACCACGGTGCTGACCTTCTCGCAGCCGCAGCTGTCCAGCCTGTTCTACATCCTGCAGGTGCCGATCGTGCCGCAGCACATCTGGCAGGGCGTGTCCGACCCGGCCACCTACACCGACGCGAACCCGGTCGGTACCGGCCCGTACGTGCTGGACCGCTTCAGCTCGACGGGCTTCACCATGAAGATCAACCCGGACTACTACGCCGTATCCAGCCTGCACGTGCCGGAGATCAGCTTCCCCGCGTACGCCAGCAACGCGAACCTGCTGCCGCCGATCGCCGGCGGCTCGATCGACTGGGCCGGGATCTCGATCATCGGCGTGCCGCAGAATTACCTGTCCAAGCCGGGCAACACCACCTGGGAGAGCTCGCAGCCGTACTTCAGCGACAACAACGTGGTGGGCCTGTTCTTCAACACCACCAAGGCACCGCTGAACGACGCCAAGGTGCGCCAGGCGATTAACTTCGCGATCAACAGGCAGCAGCTGTCGACGGATGGCGAGTCTGACAACGAGCCGCCCGTGACCAGCACGGCCGGAATGATCCTCCCGGCGCAGCAGACCTACCTGCCGTCGTCGCTCTCCACCAACCTGCCCAACACCAGCGATGCGACGCAAGTGAGCTCGATCCTCACCGGCGACGGATACGCCAAGGTGGGCGATTTCTGGGAGAAGAACGGGCAGAAGATCACCTTCTCGATCGAGGACCCGGTCAGCTACACCGACTACTACACCGACGCGCAGCTGCTCGTGAAGCAGCTCGACACGCTAGGCTTCAACGCCTCGGTCAAGGGCGACGCCGGCACCAACGGCCCGAACGTATGGACGGCCGACCTCAATGACGGCAACTTCAGCGCCGCCATCCACTGGGGCGCCCAGGGGCTGACCCCGTACTTCACCTACAACAACTGGATGAACTACACGCTGTCGGCACCTGTCGGCAAGACCGCCGGCGCCGACTACGGCCGGTTCAACGACCCGGCGGCCCAGACGGCACTCAATGCGTATGCGAGCGCGACCACGCCGGCCGGGCTCAGCTCGGCGATCGCCTCGCTGGCGAACATCGAGAGCAGCGAGGTCCCGGTGGCACCACTGCTGCAGGGCGCGTCGTGGGCGGAATTCTCCTCTCGCGACTACACGGGCTGGCCGACAGCGAGCAATCCGTACATGGACCCGGGCCCGAACATCCCGGAGATCCTCGTCGTGGTCCAGCACCTCAAGCCAGTTTCCTGAGGCTGCGCAGACTCGTGACGATCCCATCACAGCGGCGCTCCGTGCCCGGCCGGTCATCCGGCCGGGCCGGGGCCCCGAATCGAGCACGCCCCGACGGCCGAATGGCGGTAACGGCATGACGGCCGGACCGCAGCTTGACCCGGCCGACGCCGCACCTGCCGGTCCCGTTACAGAGCTGGTGGCCGCCCTTGCGGTGACCGAGAAGGCCCGCCTGCTGACCGGGGCCGACAGCTGGCGGACACCGGCCTTCGAAGCCATCGGCCTGCGGGCGATGGTCACTTCCGACGGCCCCGCGGGCGTGCGGGGCACCACCAAGGACGAGCGCAAGCCGTCGGCCTGCCTGCCCTGCCCGTCGGCGCTCGGCGCCACCTGGGACACCGAGCTCGTCTACTCACTTGCCGTGGCCTTGGGCGTCGAGGCCAGGAGCAAGGGCGTGGACGTGCTGCTGGCGCCGACGGTCAACCTGATGCGCACGCCGCTTGGCGGCCGCGGCTTCGAGTGCTTCGCCGAGGATCCCGTCCTCACCGCGAGGATCGCCAGCGCCTACGTGCGCGGCGTCCAGCACGCCGGAGTGGCGGCGACGGTGAAGCACTTCGTCGGCAACGACTCAGAGACCGGGCGCTGGAACTACGATGCGCGGATCGCCGAGGGCGTGCTGAGGGAGGTTTACCTGGTGCCATTCGAGGCGTGCGTCCGCGAGGGCGGCACGCTGCTGATAATGGCCGCATATAACAAGGTCAACGGCAGCCCGATGACCGAGAACGTCCGCCTGCTTCGGGACGTGCTCAAGCGCGAGTGGGGTTTCGCGGGCGTCGTGATCTCGGACTGGGATGCGGCCCGCAGTACGCAGGCCACCGCGCTGGGCGGGCTTGACCTGTGCATGCCTGGTCCTGACGGTCCCTGGGGCGACCTGCTGGCGCGGGCCGTGGCCGACGGCACGGTAGCCGCGGAACTGCTCGATGACAAAGTCGTCAGGCTGCTGCGGGTGGCCCGCCGGGCCGGTGCGCTCGATGGCGTGGACGGGCACCTTCCCGCCGTCGCCGCTGCCGCGCCGAAGCTCGCCGATCCCGCGATGCTGCGCAGGACGGCAGCCGCGTCATTCGTGCTGCTGCGGAACTCCGGTGATGTGCTGCCGCTCGACCCTGCCACGATCCGCCGCGTCGCCGTCATCGGCCCGAACGCGGTGTATCCGACCATCCAGGGCGGCGGCAGCGCGGGCGTCATCGCGGCCGGGGTCTCCACTCCGGCCCGGGCGCTGCAGTCCGCGCTGGCCGGACGGGCCGACGTCAGCGTCGCCATCGGCTGCCAGACCTGGCAGTTGCTGCCTGAGCCGCCCGCCGGCTCCCTGCGTGATCCGGTCACCCGAGAACATGGCGTCTGGCTGGAGTTCAGGGACGGCGAGGACAGGCCGCTCTCCGCCGAACACCGTGCCTCGGCCAGCCTCGCCTGGTGGGATGGCGTCCCGGCCGGAATCGGCTGGGGAGAGCCGGGGCGGATAGTGCTGTCGGCCTCGTTCCACGCTGCAGAGCCGGGCCCGTACATGCTCAGCGTCGCCGGCGTAGGCCGGCTGAGGCTGACTGCGGACGGAGTCACCCTCATCGACGACGTCACGGCGATCCCGGATGACCCTGTCGAGGCGATGACACGCCCCGGCGAGCTGCGGGCGGGTCTCTGGCTCGAGCCAGGAACCGACACCGCCCTGCGCGTTGATTTCTGGCCGGCCGCGGACGGAGCGGGCCCGCTTGCCGTCCGGCTGGGCATCGTGCCCGCCGCCGACGACGAGGCGCTGCTCGCCGAGGCCGAGGCAGCGGCCGCCGTGGCGGACGCGGCGGTGGTCGTGGTCGGCTCGGCCGAGCTGACCGAGAGCGAGGGCTTCGACCGGCCGGGCCTCGCCCTCCCCGGCCGCCAGGACGAGCTGGTCAGCCGGATCGCAGCCGTCCACGGCAAGACGATCGTGGTGGTCAACTCGGGCATGCCCGTGCTGATGCCGTGGGCAGAGCGGGTGGCCGCGATCATCTACGCCTGGCTGCCGGGGCAGGCGTTCGGAGACGCGCTCGCGGACGTCCTGCTCGGCGCGGCGGAACCCGGCGGCAGGCTGCCGGTCACGCTTCCCGCGGCGGAGGCCGACTGCCCCGTGCTGCACGCGACTCCGGACGAGCACGGCATCCTCGAATACGCCGAGGGGCTGCTGATCGGCTACCGGGGCTACGACGCAAACGGCGTCACCCCCAGGTACCCGTTCGGGCATGGCCTCGGCTACACGAGCTGGGCATACGAGTTCATCGACTGCCCGGCCGACGTGACAGCGCGGGATGATCTCGAGCTCACCGTGACGATCAGGAATACCGGTACGCGCCCGGGCAAGGAGGTCGTGCAGGTCTACCTGGCCGAACCTTTGCGGTCTGCTGACCGCGGCAGGCCCAGACGGGTGCTCGTCGCATTCGCCGCCGTGCGGGCCGAGCCCGGCGATCCGGCGCAGGCCAGGCTCACGATCCCGGCCAGGGCGTTCGCTCGCTACGACGAGAGCGTGGCCGACTGGATCTGGCCGGACGGGGACTACACGGTGCACGTCGGACGGTCCTCGCGCGACCTGCCGCTGTCGGCGCGGGTGCGGTCAGCCCCCGAGCGGGGCTGACCGGCCATCGACCCGGTACCGGGCAGCGCGTTCGCCCGGATGCGCACCACCGACGCACTGGTTCGGGCGCGGGCTAGCCGTCGTCTCGGCAGAGGCAGAAGGGGTGACCGGCTGGGTCAAGGAGCACCCGGACGTTCTCCTGCGGTTGGTGCGCAGCCACCGTTGCTCCGAGGGCAACGGCCTCGCAGACCGCGGAGTCGAGGTCGCCGACCTGGAAGTCGAGGTGCATCATCGGACGCTGCTGCCCGTCGGCTGGCGGCCATACCGGGGCCTGGTAGCTGGTCGCCTGCTGGAACACGATGTAGATGGATCCGGGGAGCGCGGCGAGGATGACCGTACCTGGTTCCTCGTGCCCGATGGGCCAGCCGAGCAGCCCGGAGTAGAACCTCGCCAGTGCGCCGGGGTCCGGCGCCTCGATGGCGGTTCCCCACCACATGCCCTGCCGACGAGATTGCACCTTGGACCTCATTCGGAAAGGATCGACCGAGTCAAGGGACGCTCGCTCGTCCGCGTGATGATCAGCATGCTAGTGCCGCATCAAGCTACGTTTGCGCGGTCGACAATGCGGCGGAGTCGTTCGTCGCCTACGGGGAAGCCCCGGGCGGGGCAATGCGCGCAGGCGTTTGCTCATGGGATCATCGCCGAGCTCACGCATCCCGGGCGTCCGGTCACCGGCGCAGTCCCGGGACCGGGCCTGGGCTGTTCCGCCAGCGGGCGCTGCGAGCCGCGCATCGGAAACGCTCGGCGCACGATAACCCACGTCCGGTGAAGCGGTCCTGAGATCGCGGGCAGGGCGACGATAACTCCGGCGCTCACCAGCACGGCTCCGGCCAGATGGCTCAAGACTTCAAGTGCCACCCCCGCACCAGCGGCGATCGCGCCCGCAAGCAGCCGCTGCCACGGCCGGGCGTTCATCAGCCACGCTCGCAGCAAGGCGGTTCCGCGGAGAGATAGCAGCCAGTAGGCCATGCCCGCGGGAGGACAGACGCACAGCAGGATGATCAGCAGGCGCAGGTCCAGGATCATGCCCGGCCGTGGCGGCTGCTGCCCGGCGTCGGGCAGATCGGCGGTGAGATCGCGTAGCTGGGCCCTGGTCCGCGCCGCGTAAGCGGCACCGGCTCGTTCCTCGAGCTCGGCCTGGGTCAGCCGGCCGTCGGCAAAGCTGCGCTGCAGCAGCGCGACGGCCTGCTCCCGTTCAGAGTCGGAGGCCCGGACGGCCAGGCCGGCGTGCTGTGCGGGGACATTATTCATGCTGGGCTCCCTGGCGGGGGGTCGGCATCCGGGCGGTCCTGCAGGTCGACGAGCGTCAGGACTACCCGGGTCCAGGTTCCGTCGGTGCCGGGATCGGCGAACCGGGCGGCGAGCTGCTCGATATGGCCGCGCAGCTCGGCCAGCGCCTGATCGGTGAGCCGCAGCGCGCCGCGGTGCAGGTCGACCTCGCGGCGGCGGCCCGCCCGCCTGGCCTGGTATGCCGCCGTGATGTCCATCGCGGTGGCCTGCAGCATCGATTCGAGGAACGCGGCGGTTTCCTCCGGGCCGGCGTCGTCGCCGGGCGGCTCGCTCTCCGCGGGCGCGTAAACCCGCTCGACCTTGCCGCGGGCCAGCGGCCGGTACTCGGCAACTTCGATCAGCCCCGCTTGCTCCAGCTGGCCGAGGTGGTAGTAGAGGCGGTCAGCGGGCAGCCCGGCGCAGCCGGCTAGCTGCCGCGCTGACCGGGGCGCCTCGAATAGCCACTCCAGGAGCCGGATGCGCAGCGGGTCAGCCAGCGCCTTGTGCACCCCATGCCAGGACTTGCGCGGCGTGCCCGTCTGGGACAGGCCCGGCTCTGCCGAACTATCCTCCATTCATTGGAATTTATTACAGTGCACTGCGCCCGTCAACTGCCTGAGGCCAAGAACATGCTCGTAGAAATGCGCCCGTTCACCGCAGCGGCCTGTTCTCGTGCCGCACCATCCAAGGCCCGTGATTTCCAAGCGTGCCAGTATCGCCAGATCAAGGCAGCGCGCGCGGGCCTCCCGGGAGCGCGTCCTGTCTGCCGCCAGCCGGGCGAGCCGTCAGGCTGCCTGCGCCGCAGCATCGGGCCCGGATGGTGCCGGCGCAGTCAGCAGATCGCGAGCACCATGCGGGGTGCAGCGCCAATCTCCGTTTCCGCGGCGCCGCAGTCGATGAAACCGGCGGCCCGGTAGAATCCCAGCACTTGAGGATTCGCGGTCACCTCGAGGCGCTCCACGCGCCGAGCTCGCAGGACGTCCGCGATGCGGTTGACGAGTGCAGTGGCAATCCCGCGTCTCATATAGCCCGGATCAACGAATAGGTCTTCCAGTTCTACGGTGCCGGCGGTCTCGCTCCAGGTGGCGAAGCCGACAAGCGAGCCATCCTCTTCCGCGACATGAGTACGGCCTTCGGCTAGCCCTTCTGGCGCCATGATCAGGTATTCCGGGTGAGCAAGCAGATTGTCGCGGTCGCCTGCATTAGACAGCGAAGCGCGGTGATAGACGCTGGTCACGGCAGCAAGGTCGGCGGATGTTCCGAGCCGTATCATTCCCACAGTGTGCAGCAAGCTGTCGTATGAGGGTCGAGCCGGTCAGGTTCAGTCCTCACTTGGCTGCGGCCTAGCCGGCCTCCGCTTAGAACACCGACCAGCCAGTCAGGGTTGTGAACGCATCGAGAGCCGCGATCCCCGCGATCGAGTTGCCCTTGTCGTCCAGACCCGGGCTCCAGACGCACAGGCTGCAACGGCCCGGA
>Ga0209169_10000747_pt1 | contig 19991 bp, 19 predicted proteins | sample HubBroMetageWRM4_FD_188346 | JGI IMG/M metagenome (GOLD analysis project Ga0209169, IMG submission 188346) | Warmed soil microbial communities from the Hubbard Brook experimental Forest, New Hampshire - Hubbard Brook CCASE Soil Metagenome WRM 4... | ecosystem: Environmental > Terrestrial > Soil...
CCGGCGGCGCGGCCGTCCAGCAGGACGCGAGCAACGGCTGCGCAAGCCGGCTCGGCGGCTACCTGAACCCCCAGCTGGCCGACGCGGGCCTCGACCAGGAGTTTTTCTACCCGGACCAGGAGGCCTGGCAGGCCGGCGCCCGCACGGTTGTCTGCGAGGTCCGCGCGCCGACTGGACAGCTCACCGGCTCGGTCCGTGACGTGAGCTGACCTTTCGGTAACGCATTCAGCTCATGCGAGCAATGAGCTTCTCGCGCCTTACTGTGATGGCCGGGCCGGTCATCCGCCTTCGGCGGAATTCCAGGCTGCCTTCATGCCACCTCCATGCGCCCTCCACGTGGATCTTTTGGGGTCTTACCGTACTTTCCCCGGTGAGATGGCGCGGACCGCGCGGGCCTCATGGCAACGGAAACCGTACGGCGTAATGGCAACGGAATGGGCGGCCCAGCATGACCGAAGACAGCACGATCCATTACCCCAGCGGGAAGATCTCGGCCCGGGACGCTCCGGGGGTGATCACCCTGTCGGACTCGGCGGCGCAGCGACTGGTCCAGTCGACGGGAAACCTCTACTGGACCAGTAACGGCGCCGTTTTCGGCGACGGCGGGGCAAGCATTTACCGCGCGTCGAAGTCCAACGTGCCCGGTCAGGAGACGCTACTGTACAGCGAGGCCGTCACGCCGCAGACCTACGGGAATGGCAACCAGTTCAGCGCCCTGACTTGGGCCAAGATCGGGGACGGCTGGTACGGGTATTTCGTCGCCAATTATCCGGATCCAGGCATGTCGCAGATTAAGCGCGTATCGCTTGCCGGAGGCGAGGCAACCGTCCTGGTGAACTCCCCTGCTCAGATCAACCACGGCGATCTGGTCACCGACGGCTCGCACCTGTGCTGGGCGGATGCGGAGGGAATCAGGAGCATGCCGATCAGCGGCGGCCCGGTGACCACCCTCGTCGCGGGAACCACATTCGCCCGCCTCGCCATGTACGGCTCGACCGTGTACTACATGTCAGGGACCAGCGTGCTGAGCGTTCCCGTGACGGGCGGGAACGTGACCACCGCGGTGAGTGCGGACAGCCCGGTCACGGCCTTCTCGGTGGCAACGGCCGCGATCGAGGTCGAGCTGGAGCCGGAGCCGGGGCGCCAGGGCCTGGGCTTCCCCGGCGCGGAGGTCTTCTGGGGGCAGGCCGACGGCGCCGTCAACCGGCTGGCCACCGGACATGTCACGCAGTACCAGGCGCCTTCTCCTGACCTGACCGTCACGTGCGTCTCCTCGACGCAAAGCCGTGTCCTGTGGGCCGATCTGTACGTCGGGCCGCAGGGCACCGAATGCCGGGTTCGGATGTCGGCCGGAGGTCAGACGACGACCCTGTTCAGCGATAACGCCGAATTCGCCCTCGATGACGTGCAGGCAGACTCGGACGCCGTCTACTGGCCCGAAGTCTTCGTCTACAAGTACCCGTTCTAGGCGCTTTCAGGCGGCAAGCTGCGACGCGAAAGCGGAGCGGTCCGGGGGTGGACCGCTCCGCTTTCATCTCAGACTTTGTGCTGTGGGAGACAGACGGGAATCAGTAACCGTAGCCGCCGCCACCACTGCTCTTGGTGGCCGACGGGACCGGGGCCGGGGTAGCGCCCGAGACCTCCATCTCGTACCACAGGCCGCCCGATTCGGTGAGGCCGTTGCCCGTGGCCTTGTCGGGGGCTTTGTCACCGGCGAAGGTATACAGCGGGTGGCCGTCGTAGGTGGCCTGCGTGGTGCCGTCCGACCTGGTGATGGTGCCCAGCGTGCCGGTGACGCCGGAGCCGGCGGTCGCCGCGCCGATAACCGGCGGCCAGAAGGTCGCGCAGGACCCGGTGCACTTCGAGGTGGTCGAGGTGTCAGGCACGAACCAGTACAGCACGAAGCCCTTGGAGTTGGTCAGGACCTGAACGCCGCCGACGGTAGCGGCGTCCAGCGTCGTTCCGGTGCCGCCTGAGGAGGCTGCCGGGGCCGAAGAGGCTGCCGGGGCCGAACTGCCCGCCGCGGCAGGGCCGCCCGAGGACGACGTGGTGCTCGAGCTCGCGCACGCCGACGCCGCCAGAGCCAGGGCGGCCAGTCCGGCCGCACTTAGTATCTTTCGCATTGGAATTCTCCCCTTCACCGTGCTTTTCAGCTCCCAGTTGAAATTACGTACCAGCCGCCCGTTGGGTTCAGCTGACGGCGGGCGGTGGCAAGCCCGCCCAGATGTCGGCATCGGCCGCAACGAGGCCGGCCGGATTCCTGTTTGTCACCATGGCTCCTGACTGGTGGTACGTCAGGTGACGCGAGATCGTTCAGTTAACGGGTGGGAAAATTTATGCCGGCGGACAGAAACCGGGCGTGCGGCTTATCCGTGCCGGGGCGTACGGATCATCCGTGCCGGGGCGCGCGGCGGCGGGGGTGCTGCTTGAGCAGCAGCCAGGCCGTGCAGGCAAGGAGGATCACCGCGGCCGCCTCCACCACCAGGACCACGTAGGCCTCCGTGGAGGAGAACGTGAGGCGGAAGCCGAAGATGCCGACGGTCCGGGCCAGCAGGAAGCCGACGATCGTGCCGGCCATCAGTGCGGCGGAGCCGAGCACGACAAGCAGGTGCCGAGTCACCAGCAGCGTCAGGGCGGCGAGCACGGTCAGCACGACCTGGACGAGGAACAGCACATCAAGCGTCTTGACGTGGCGGTAGGCGATGAACCACAGGTTTAGGTGGATCGAGCCGGACGCGATAAGCAGGCCGGCGTCGCACAGGTAAAGCAGCCACATCAGGCCGTTGCGGGTGCCCTGACGGGGCTGCCGAGAGCTCTGGATGGTGTTCACCGGGTCTCCGTCTCACGATTTCAATTCTTAATTGCGGTGAATGGCTCAGCCAGCTGGCTCAGCATGGTGCGGCCCAGCCGCAGCCGAGAGCCGGACTGCTCGACAGGCACCGGCCGGCCGGACAGGCCGGTCTCGATGACGGTCCGGTCCGCGGCGGCCCGGGCCGGGAACACCGCACGACGGGACACCATGTCCCAGATCGCGAAGACGGTGCCGAGGTTGATGTCGAGCCGTCCGGTGGCCGAATGGTGGATGCGGTGGTAGGCAGGGCTGATCATGATCCTGCCAGCCGGGCCGTAGGTCCAGCGGACGTTCGCGTGCGGCAGCGCGCCCAGGCAGGCATAGACGGTGAGCACCACGGCGGGGGTGGCGGTGTTGGCCTCGACGGCCAGGATCGGCACCGCCGAGAGCAGGAAGCTCACGTGCACAAGCGGATGCGCCCGGTAAGTGGTGAGGATGCTCAGTTCTTCCTGCGAGTGATGCACCGCGTGCAGCCGCCACAGCGGGTTGAGCCGGTGGTTGGCCAGGTGGGTAAGCCAGTCCACCGCGTCGATGCCGAGCACGGCGAGCGCCACGAAGCACCAGGCCGGGACGCCGGGCATGCGGGGCAGCACCAGCCATGGCTCGAGCCTGGCCAGCAGGCCGGAGAAACCCGAGCCGAGCAGGACGATCAGCGGGACTACAAGCAGGGCGTAGAACACCGCGTAGCAGAAATCGAGCAGGTGCCCGCGGGCCAGCACGGGACGGCGCTCTGCGGGCCAGATCTGCTCGGTGATGCAGACGGCAAGCACGAAGCCGAGGACCGCCGGCCCGGCGAGCTCGAACCGGCCCGCGTCGAACGCTCGGGTGATGCCGAACTGCGCCAGGGCATTCCAGCCCCGCCAGCTCAGCCAGACGGCCAGCCCGGTGATCACGATCGTCGGCAGGTAAAGCCCACGGCTCAGCCGCCGGTCTGCGCCGGTGGCCGGTCCCGTCGTCTCCGCGACCTGTTCGATCACATTTAGTCCCATATGTGGAGTACGTCTTCGTCCGGCGTCGGGTTCAACTCCCGGGAGGAGTGTGTGGGGGGGGGTTATACCCCATGTCGTTCGGCCCAAAAGGAAGGAACGGAAGTGCAGGCGGCGGGCTGGTCCGGTGCGGCGGGGACCTTAGCGGGAGAGGGCCGGCAGCCAGCGGCCGAGGAGCATGACGGCGCGGACGGCGAGGTCATCGTCGCAGACGACCAGGTTCGCGGCGAGGCCGGGGCGGAGGGCGCCGAGGCGGTCGGCGAGGCCGAGGACGCGGGCCGGGGTGGTGCTCGCCGCGGCGGCGGCGTCGGGGACGGGCAGGCCGGCCGTCACCGCGCGGCGGACCACGTCGGCCATGGTGGCGGTGGAGCCGGCGATGGCGCCTGGCCGGCCGTCGTCATCGGTCAGCCGGGCCACTCCCCCGGCCACGCTCACCCGCCTGGAGCCGAGCCGGTAGCGGCCGTCCGGCATGCCGGCCGCGGCCATGGCGTCGGTGACCAGGACCAGGCGGCCTGGGCCGGCCAGGCGGGCGGTCAGGCGGATCGTCGTGTCGTGCAGGTGCACGCCGTCGGCGATCACCTCGCAGCTGACCTCGTCCCTGTCGAGCAGGGCGCCGGCCGGGCCTGGCTCGCGGTGGTGCGGCGGGCGCATGCCGTTGAACAGGTGGGTCGCGTGGGTGGCGCCCGCGTCGACGGCGGCCGCGGTGACCTCGGCGGTGGCGTCTGTGTGACCCACCGCGGCGGTAACCCCGGCGTTCGCGGCCGTCGTGATCAGCCTGAGGGCGCCGGGGAGTTCGGGCGCGATCGTGATGACCTTCAGGTGGCCGGCGGCCGCCGCGCGCAGCCGCTCGAAGGCGGTCGCGTCGGGAGGGAGCATGTACCGGGGGTCCTGGGCGCCACAGCGCGCCGGGGAGAGAAAGGGGCCTTCCAGATGGAGGCCGGCCAGGACCCCGTCGTCGGCCAGGGCGGCCAAGATGGAGGCCTGGTTTTGCAGTTCGCCGAGCGGGGCGGTGACCAGGCTGGCCACGATGCTCGTGGTGCCGTGGGCCAGGTGGAACGCCGCGGCGGCGTGAGCGTCTTCCGCGGTTCCCTCGGTGAAGGACGTGCCGCCGCCGCCATGCGCGTGCATGTCGACGAAGCCGGGGAGGATCCACTGGCCCTGCACATCTGTCGCGTCTGTCGCGTGCTGGGTCTGTGCGGGAGGGTCGCCGGCGGAGACGGCTTCGATCTGGGTTCCCTTTATCTGGATCCAGCCGGGAAACAGGACGCCGCCTGGCGTTACCACGCGGCCGCCGGTTAGCAGGCGGCCGACCTGCTGGCGGGTCACCCCAGGATGACCGAGCGGGCCAGGGCGCGCGGGCGGTCCGGGTCGAGGCCCTTGCGTTCGGCGAGGGCGGCGGCGAGGCGCTGCGGGCCGATCAGGGCGGCGAGCGGGTCTGCGTCCGACGCGATCACCGTGGCCCCGGTGCGGCGGGCGTCCGCGATCAGGTCGGGAGGCACCTCGCCGAGGGCCCACACCACGGTGCCCGGGTCGCTGACGCTGATCGGGCCGTGCCGGTACTCCATCGCCGGGTAGGACTCGGCCCAGGTCCTGGAGGCCTCGCGCAGCTTCAGCGCCGCCTCGTCGGCCACCGCGGCAGCCCAGCCGCGGCCGAGGAAGGTGAACTCGTGATGTTCGGTGAGCCCGGGTGGGAGCGGGCTGGCCAGCTCCCTGGCGGCCGCGTCGGGCAGGGCGCTGAGGTCCGCGCCGAGATGGGCGCGGAGCAGGACGATTGCGGAGGTGATGAACCGGCTCGACACCACCGAGCGCTCGTCGGCGAAGTCAAGCAGCACCGCCTGGCCGGCCTCGCGCGCGAGCGGCGCATCTGGGTCGGCTGTCACCGCTGTCGTTCTGACTCCCCTGGGGATGCGCCGGAGCGCGTCGAGTACTTCCGTGGTGGTGCCGGTGCGGGAAATGTACATTACGCGGTCGTAGCGGCGTGACCGTGTTACCTCCGAGGCGGGGAAGGCGTCGGTCTCGCCCTGGCCGGCGGTTTCCCGCAGGGCGGCGTAGGCGCGGGCGACGTTGAGGGAGGAGCCGCAGCCGATGACGGCCACCCGCTCGCCGGGCGCGGGCAGTTCCCCGGAGGAGGCGGCGGCTAGCTCGATCGCCTTGGCCCAGCATTCCGGCTGGCTGGCTATCTCATCCGTCAGGTGGCTCACCGCTGCTCCAGGTCATCACTCAGATTGCATGATGTTGCTTGCTAGAAGCCTTGTATGAGCATTATAGATCAGTTTGGCTGGCGTGGCATGGGCGGGCGCGGCGGGTACATGGGCTGGTTCGGCGGGCCGGCGAGTGCGGTGAGGCGGCTCAGGCGGCTCAGGCGGTGATGACGCGGATGCCGCGCTCGGTGAAGGGGACAAGGGATTCGGGCGGGGCGTCGAGGTCGGTGACGATGACGTCGATCTCGTCCAGGTCGCACATCCGCGCGAACGCGCGCTGGCCCAGCTTGGAGTGGTCGGCGACGATCATCACCTGCTCCGCGCGGGTGGCCATGAGGTGGTTGATGCTGGCCTCGCCTTCGTGATGGGCGGTCGCCCCGGCGCGGGCGTCCAGCGCGTCCGCGCCGAGGATGGCCCAGTCCAGGGTCAGCTCGGCGAGCACAAGGGTGGCAAACGGCCCGATCAGCTCGTAGGACTGGCCGCGGGTGACGCCGCCGGTCACCACGATCTTCACGTGCGGGCGGACGGCCAGCTCGTTGGCGATGTTCATCGCGTTCGTCACCACGGTGACGGCGGGCGCTGCCGTGCCTTCGGCCAGGTCGGGCCGGGTGGCCAGGGCGCGCGCGACCTCGCTTGTCGTGGTGCCGCCGTTCAGCGCCACCGCGGCGCCCGGGTCGACAAGCGCGGCCGCGGCGCGGCCGATGCGCTGCTTTTCCGCGGCGTGCCTGGCGGTCTTGTAGCGCAGCGGCAGGTCGTAGGAGACGTGGCCGGTGATCGCGCCGCCGCGGGTCCTTGTCACCAACTGCTGCCTGGCCAGCTGATCCATGTCGCGGCGGATGGTCGCCTGCGACACGCCCAGCGCCTTGGCCGCCTCCGCCACGGTGAGCTGCCCGTCGGCGGCCATCTGATCGAGCAGCGCATTCCACCGCTGGTACCTGGACATGTGGGGCACCTCCTCCTTGCGGCTCTCCCGGGGCGGCTTGTTTGTGCGCAGTTTACGACACACTGGATGCGCGATACTGCGCGCAACGACCGCGTCGGTGCCGCCAGGGTGCGCCGCGGCCGACCCGACTCGGCCTTGGCTAGTCGAGGTCGAAGGCGGCGTGGATAGCAGCGGTGAGAAGGGTTTCTTGCGCCGGGAACAGGTAGCCGATCCGCTCGCCGAGCGCCTCCTTGTCGATCGTGACGATGTTGTCGCAGCTCACCACCGATTCGTGGCCGATGCCGTTGGCCGGGCCGAGCGGGACCTCGGTTGACAGGCCGCGCACGGTCGTGGTTATCGGGGCCACCGTCACCTGCTGCCGGTGAGGTAGCACCAGTTCACGCGTCAACACCAGAACCGGGCGCGCCTTGTCCAGGTGGGCGACGTGGATCGGTCTCACTGGTCGGGGTCTACCGGGTGCCCGGTCATGTACCCGATGAGCGCGGCAAGGTCTGGGTCCTCGCCGGATTCGGCCAGAATGGCGGCATCCCTGGCGGCCATCTCCCGACGGCGTTCGCGTTCCAGCGCGCGCGCGACGACTTCCGCGCGGCTGGCGGCCTTCTTCTCGGCGACCATGCGGTCGAGGAACGCCACGGTCTCATCCGGCAGCCTGACCGCAATCTGAATGCTCATGATCTAACGGTACCATCTTGGGATGCAGTTACCTCACAGATAGCATCCCAGACTGAATCCCGCTCTCTCGTGATGGGGATCGGCGGCTGGTCTGGACTTCCATGCAATTGCGTGGGACGTTTCCGCGGGAACGCCTGGCCGGCCGGAGATCCTTACCGGCGCCACATGTAGGGCGTGGTAGTAGAGACCTTGACCAGCCCCGCCCGCTCCAGGATGGGCCGGGAGAACTCGGTCGAGTCGCTGTGCATCAGCCGCTTGCCCAGCGCGAGCGCTGAGCGTGCCCGGGCCGCGGTGAGGGCCCGGTAGATCCCCCGGCCCCGCCACTCCGGCCGCGTGGCCCCGCCCCAGATCCCGGCGAACTCGGTCCCGGCGACCGGCTCGAGGCGGCCAGCGCTGACGATCTGGCCGCCGGCCTCCGCCACCCACAGCTGCATGCCGTCCCCGGTGGCCAGCCTCCGCAGCACCGCGTCCGCCGTGTCCCCGGCGTCCGGGTCGCCGAAAACCCCGGCCTGCATCGCGCACATCGACCGGACGTCCGGCTCCGACGTGACCTCCCGCAGGCTGACCTCGTCCGGCAGCGCGACGTCGACGGCCAGCCGCCGCGCCTCGCCGATCATGATCGACTCGGGTTCGTCCGGCACGAAGCCGCTGGACACCAGAGCGTCGTGTAGCCCAGGCGCGCGGTCATGCCCCCGGGTCTTCCACTCCACCCGCGTGATCGCCGCATCCGCACGGTAGTACGCCAGCGCCTCCCCGACCCACCCGGCGATCCTCGCCGCGCCGGCCCCGCCCAGGTCCTGGTAGGTCACGAACCCCCGTCCGCCCGCGAAGGTCACCAGCCGCAGCGGACCAAGCCGCTCCACCGCTATCGCGCTGGGCGTCTCGGCGTCCGTCCGCAGCTGCCGATCGTAAGCCTCGAGGTATTCCTGCGAAGTAGTCATCGGCGGCATACTCGCAAACCCGGCGCCGCGAGGCCACCCAATATCGACCGCACCCACGGGTGGGGGATCACGCCGACAAGGGATGAGAGGTCGCGGAGCTCAGAAGAAGGGACCACACCGACTGTGCAGACAGCCACCGCGCCCGCCAGTTGACCGTCGCAGTCGCGGTGAACCTCTAAGCCCAGCCCGCGCACCGTGGTGGAACCCCGGTTTCACCACCCTCGGGCCTGGGCTGGCGATCCATAGGGGCACTGCACCGGGGCACACGAGACCCTTTCGCGCGGACCGAGGAACGGGCACCGGGCACACGGTGCCCGCAAGAAGGGACCACACCAACTGTGCAGACACCCATCCCACGCGCCGTCTGACCATCGAGGCAACGATGCGTTGGGCCTGTGGATCAGCTGATATGCCAGATATAGATCCTGCCGTTATAGTCCCCAGCGGCCAGCGTGGTGCCATCGGAGCCAAACGCGACCGAGCTCACGCCCGTGCTGCGTGGGTCGGTGAGAGTCGCGGCCAGCGTCCTGGCGGCGATATTCCACAGGAAGGTGCTGCCGTTACCGTCGCCGGCGGCGAGTGTCGCGCCATTAGGGCTGAACGCGACCGAACTCACGCCCGAACTACCACGGTCGGTGAGAGTCGCGGCCAGCGTCCTGGCGGCGATATTCCACAGGAAGACCTTGCCGTTTCGATCCCCGGCGGCGAGTGTCGCGCCATTAGGGCTGAACGAGACCGAGCTCACGCCCGTGCTGCGCGGGTCGGTGAGAGTCGCGGCAAGCGTCCTGGCAGCGACATTCCACAGGAAGATCTTGCCGTTTACATCGGCAGCGGCCAGCGTTGCGCCATTAGGGCTGAACGCGACCGAGTTCACCGGACTTCCGTCGGGAGTGGTGAAGGTCGGCGTCAGCCCTGTCGTGGCGGTCTGCCAATCCAATAGGAAAAGGCTGCCGTCGATGTCGGCGGCGGCGAGTGTCGAGCCGTCGGGGCTAACGGCGACCGAGTCCATCCCTTCGTTATAATCTAGGACAGTGAAGGAGCGGGTCAGCGTTCCTTTGGCGGCATTCCACACGCAGACGTCGTCGTCGCTATCGCCGGTAGCCACTATCGCGCCCTCCGGGCTCGAGCCGAAAGCGACCGTAGTTATCGCCTGTGAGTCGAGATCGGGAAAGGTGACGCTCGGCGTTCTGGCGGCGATATTCCACAGGTAGGTGTGGCCGTTTTCGTCGGCGGCGGCCAGCGTCATGCCATTGGGGCTGAAAGCGACCGATTTTACGACGCTTGTGCCAGGGGCGGTGAGAGTGGCGGTCGGTTTTGCGGCGGAGGCGGTATCCGGAGAAATTGCCGGACCCGGGGATCTAGGGGGCTTCGGGGCGCTGGCGAGAAGGAAACCGGCGATGACCGCCGCGGCAAGGACAGTACCTGCAAGCGCGAACGCCAGGATGCGGCTCCGGTGCCGGGGCGAGGCTGCCTGGCGCCCGGCAGCCGGAATCGTCGGCAAGGGTTGGTCGGCGGTGCGGGCGTCCGCGACAGGGAGCCGACCGCCGGGCCGCGAATCCATGGTCACGGGCGCCGCCAGATCAACTGGGACGTCCGTAGGTTCGGCCGGGACGTCCGCCTTCCCGTTGCTCTCCTGGCTAGCGGGCTCGGGCCGCGGTGCGGCGATCACGGTCGGCGGGTGGTCGGGAGTGGCGGCGGGGACAGGGGTCGTGCCGCGGGGATCATAGGGCGTCAGGCCGAGCGCCGCCCGCAGCGCGTCGGCGAAGCCCGCGCAGGAGCCGAACCTCTTCTCCGGGACCTTCGCCAGTGCCCGGGCCAGCACCTCATTCGCGGCGGCTGGCAGGTCAGGACGCCGCCCGGTCAGCGACGGCGGCGGCTCGGACAGGTGGGCAAGCAGGATCGCCATGCCCTGGTCCCGCTCGAACGGCGCCGATCCGGTCAGCAACTGGAAGGCCACGCAAGCCAGTGCGTACTGGTCGGCCCGCCCGTCCACCGGCTGGCCCTGGATCTGCTCCGGGGCCGAGTAATCCGGGGTGCCGAGGAACTGGCCGGCCCCGGTCAGGCTCACCGACGCGGTGGCTCCCTTGCTCACCCCGAAATCCGACAGGTACACATGGTCGGGCCGGCCTGGGCGCTCATCCACCAGGATGTTCGCCGGCTTGACGTCACGGTGCACCAGCCCGGCGGCATGCGCGGCATCAAGCGCCGAGGCCACCGGGGAGAGGAACTCCGCGGCCCGGGCCGACGGCAGGGCGCCCTCTCGCGCAAGCAGGTGACGGAGGTCGCCGCCGACGACGAATCGCATCGCAATAAACAGCGCGCCCTCGGCCTCGCCAGCCTCGTAGATCGGGATGATGTGCGGGTCGTCCACCGCCGCGGCGGCCCGCGACTCGGCGATGAACCGCCGCCGGAACGCCGGATCTGAGGCCAGGCCGGGGGCGAGGATCTTCAGCGCCACCGGGCGGCCGAGCCGCTCGTCGCGGGCGCGGAACACCACCGCCATGCCACCCGCGCCGACCTGGGCCTCCAGCCGGTATCCGGCCACCACCGAGCCCTGCCGGAACCAGGCAAGCTGCGCCGGGAGATCCTCGCTCAACGCCCCTCCTCGCCGCCGCCGCGCTGCCCGGTACATTTCCGGGGTTTACCGGCAATGCGCGGCGTAGGCGGTCTAAGTATCTGGGCTACTGGCACGCCCTGCAACTCTCATCCGGCAGCAGATTGAACACACTTTCGTTATCATGGGTCTTTACTGCCGGTATGTAGCGGGGCTAACTGACGAACGATCTTGAGCGCCGGGCCGGTTTGGAGCACCGGGACACAGGACCGCAAGAAGGGACCACACCAATTCTGCACACGCTGGCCAGGCGCTGAGGCTGACCGTCAAAGCTACGATCGGGCTATCGTCGTCCGGCCCTGGCACGTCCAGGCACTGACACTGCTCCCAGAATGACCACGGCCACCGCGGGCTTCCAGGAAGGGGCACGATGCCAACTCTGACCACATCCGGCCTGTCAGCCGGCTGGCCGTCGAAGCCGTGGTGAACTTCCGGACCCGCCTATGGGGTGGCCCGGCGTGCTGTGCCGCTTTGATGCGTGAGTCAAGCGCCGCCGGCCTAGTCACGGTAAATCTCTTCTCCGGTCCGTGACCGGGATCTCCGGCCAGCCGGGACTACGACGCGCCGGGCTGGTTTCCTGGCTGGGCGAACAGCGCGTCAAGCCGTTCGAGGGTCCTGGTCATGCTCTCGATCCATACCTTCCCGTTGTCCATCCCGGCACGATCTTCTTCCGGCGCTCGTGAGCAGTCGTAGATCTCGGTCACGACGGTCGCATCCGGGCCATCGGGAGTGAGCTGGTAGCTCCATCGCTGCCCCCGCGAGCGCCCCTCGTGCGGGTGGCCGTGTCCGGCTTCGGGCTCCCACCCGATCCGCCGGTCCTGCTCGTACTCCACGACGTGATTATTCATCTCGTAGTCGCCTAGGCGAGAGAAGTGCATTCTCATCACGAAGACATCCCCGACGCCGGTGATCATCGTGGCGGAGACGGCCCCTCGCAGCATTGCGGAGCCATCCATATCTTGGTGCCGCGCCGGGCTGGCGAGCATCCCGAAGATGTCATGCGCCGGGGCGCAGATCCGCCGGGAGACGATAACAGGCTGGTACTCCTCGTCGGCCATGAGACCCGGTTCCCTTCCCTGAGGCAGCCGCCGCCCGGCGTCCGCACCGATGCCTGACGACAGGTAAGACGCCACCTCGCCGGGCAATTCATCGCCCCGGGACACCTGCACGGCCCAGCCGAGGCTATGCCGGGCCCCTCGGGACATCAATGTCGTTCGTCCCCACGCTGGCCCGCTGCTGGCGCTCCCCGTCGACGCCAGCGCCGCTGCCAGGCCCTGAGTTACAGCGACCTGATAACTCTCGGACACTGGCCACACCGCAGCGCCCGCCCATGCGGGCGATGCGCGCCGCATCCACGGTCCTACCTGCATTAACCTGCTCGCCGCTTGCTCCACAACGGACCTCGTGGCACACCCGCTCCGGGAGAAGGGGCCACACCAACTCTTCAGGCACCGACTCTGCTTGTCGGCTGACCATTGCGGCGACGATCCAGCTCCATGACCGCCCGGCCCGGGCCAAGCGCGGCCAGGCCGGCGGTCCAGGTATGGGCAGTGGTTCGGGCAGTGGTACGGATGTGGCTGCCGGTGTCCAGGTGACGGAAGATCTGGGAGGATCCGGGCTTCCGGGAGGATCCGGTGTACTGGGGTGCCCCTTTTTCTCCCATGAGCCCGGATCCTCCCGAAAAAAGTCAAGCCACCCGTCCGGGCATCACGATTCGCGGGCACCGGTGGGGCAGCTGGCAGCCAGCACACTTTGGGTGCGCTAGAGCGGGCACAGGGGCGCACGGGGCCCTTCGCGGACTGGGGATGGGCAGCGGCGAGGCGATGTCGGGGTACGGATCGCGGCCCGGGTTCGGCTGGCTGCACCGCCGGCCCAGGGCTCGGGTTCTGAGTCAGCCCCGGTTTAGGCCTGGGTGAGGCGGAAGGAGCCGCCTAGGCAGGTGCCGCGGACGCGGAGCAGCGGTTCGCTGGGAGGACCGTCGCGGTCGGGCATGGCCTCGCGGCTGCCGAGCACGAGGACCTGGTTGGTCACCCGCCAGCGGGGCGGCACGGTGATCGCGATCCGCGCGGCCAGGCTCCATACCGTCAGGGTGATCTCCTGCTGGCTGGGCACCGCGGCCCGCAGGTCCAGGTCGAACCCGCCGAAGACGGCGGTGACACCGCAGAACCGCCCGATCGGGAAGCGGCCGACCCGGCTCGCGGATCCGCCGATCACCACGCACCGGTAGGGATTCACCGCGCGGTACAGGGCGCCGCGCTTGACGGGAAGCGCGGGGAGGTCGGCGGTCACCGCGGAGAGCTGATCCTGGGTTCGGGCGGCGAACAGGGCGTCGAGCCTCGCGGTGTGTTCCTCGAGCGACAGCCGGCCGGCTGCCACGGCGTCGGCGAGGGCGCTGGCCGCCGCGTCGCGGTCGGCGTCGGAGGCCAGGATGCCCCCGGAGGGTTGCGTCATCGTGATCCTCTTCCTGGCCTGCGGCTAGTCAGCCAGCAGTTGGGCGATGCGGTCGCGCCACTGGGGGTCGTGGGGTACCTGGGCCAGCAGTGAAGCGGTCAGCACGGACGGGGCGGACAGGGCGGACGGGGCGGACGGGGCAGCGGACGGGCGGGGCACGGCGGACGGGACGGTCAGGCCCTCGGCGTGTACGGCGGCCGGCTGGAAGCCGGCGTCGTCGAGCGCACGGTTGACGGCGGCCAGGGCGTCGGCGCCTTGGGCCTGGTAGACGAACGTCATCGGCTCGGGCTGGTTGAGCACCTCGTAGACGACACGGCCGGGGTGGCAGCCGAGCGCGAACGCGAGCACCGTTGGGTTCTCGCCGGTGGCGGTAAGGGCGGACAGGTCCTCGGTCTCCGGGGTGAGCGTCCCGCGGGTGACGTTGGGCCGCTGCGCCATCGGCCGCTGCTGCTGGCCGGTGTTCAGGCCGGCTCCGAGGGCGCGGAAGGCCCAGTACTCGCCGTAGGCGGCGTATCCCTCGCCGAATCCGAACGGGCCTCTGTGCCCGGTGAAGCCGCCGACACCGGGGAAGCCGCCTGGGCCCGCGAAACCACCCGGGCCGGCGAAGCCACCCGGGCCTGCGAAGGCACCGGGTCCCGCGACGCCACCCGGGCCTGCGAAGGCACCAGGTCCCGCGAAACCACCGGGACCGGCGAAGGCAGCGGGACCTAGCTGGGGGTCGGAAGACATTGCTTCCGCGGCAAGCATTCCCATCGGGCCGGGGCGGAAGGAGCCGCCGGGGGATTCGTGCTCGCCGATGTGGGCGGGGGCGCTGTGATCGTGCCAGGGAGTCGCGCCGACTGCGGGGCGGCGGACTGAGGCTAGCTGCTTGAAGCCGATGGCGAGGTCGGTGCGGTGGGCCAGTTCGGCGAGGGCGTCTTGGCGGGCGGGCAGGGTGGCGATCCGCAGCAGGGTGCCGGCCAGGTCGGGGTGGATGGCGTTCAGGGTGGTCGCGGGGACCGCCACGCCGTCGCGGAGCAGGCCGGCGGCCTCGCGCAGCGCCATCGGGTCCAGGCCGGGCAGCAACGAGGCCAGGAAGGCCGCGGTCCTGCCGCGCGCCTCGCGCAGCCGGCCGGACAGCAGCTCGGCGAGCTCGTCGGTGCGGCGGCCGAGCCGGGACAGGATCACCGGGTCCCGGCCCGTCACCTCGACCGTGACCGCATAATCCTGGGTCCGGACCGCGTCGACGAAGGAGAAGCCGATCCGCTCGCTGGCTGCGGCGCCGATGACGAGCAGCGCGTCGTCGTAGACCCGTATCTCGGCGGGCTCTCCCCCGCTCAGGCCGGAGAAGGTGGCCGCCTCCCCCACCGCCGCGGCGGCCGACGCCGCGGCGTCGCCGCGGCCATCGCGGAGCTCGGCGAGCAGCTGGGTGCGCATCACGCCCAGCCTGCTCAGCTCGACCGCATTCCCGTCGGCGAGGGTGACCCGTACGGTGAACGGCTCGGGCTCGGTGACCGAGGCGATGTGGCCGAAAGGAACGCGCAGCACGGCACCGGCGGCGGGCGCGAGCACGAACGCCCCGTCGGCGACCTTGACGTCCGCGGAGCCGTCCTCGCGCTGCTCGCCAGCCGGGGAGAGGATCCGGTAAAGGGCGGAGCTCACGGTGTCTGCGAGAGCTAACCGGCGGGGGTGCCGCACTCGCCGCAGAACTTCGCGCCGCTCAGCTCGGTGCCGCAGTTGGCGCAGAACTTCTTCGCCGATTCGGCCGCGGCAAGCGGATGACCGCAGCTCTGGCAGAATTTCCCGCCGCCGCTCTCCTGGCCGCAGGACGGGCACATGGCGGTGGCCTGGTCGCGGTAGTTGATGTCACCGGTCCAGTCCTGGCTCTGGATCTTCTGGTTCAGCTGGCTCACCTGAGCCGCGGCCTGCATGCCGGCGATCTCCTGGTCCAGCTTGGGGGCGCAGGTCACGCACAGGCCCCGCTCGGCGTTCCAGCACACCTGCTCGCAGACCCACTGCCCGCAGCGGTGGCACTGGTGGAAGTAGGGCTTCATCTCGTCGACGGCCTTGGCGAGCGCCTTGTCGCGGGTCGACCCGCGGTTACCGTCGCGCATCCACTCGGCATCCCAGCCCAGTTGCGAGGCCCTCTCGCCCAGGTTGCCTCCTACCAGGCTGCCGCCCATCTGGAGCAGCCGGCCGCCGAACCCGGTGGCGGAGTGCTGGAATGAGGACGTGTAGCCGTTGCCGCAGCGACGGCAGAAGAATTCGAACTGGTATCCCTCGTTGGTGCTGCGGTCCTGGTAGTTGTCAGTGAAGAAGATCATCCCGGCCACTGCGCATCCCCTCTCATTCCGGCAGGAGCACGTTAGCAGACCGGGATTTAAGCAGACCGGGATTTAAGAGGGCAGGCAGACCAGGGTCAGGAAGAAGTGGTCTATCTGCCTGATCGCGTCGATGAAATGTTCGAAGTCGACCGGCTTGCTGACGAACGCGTTGGCGTGCAGCGCGTAGCTGCGCAGGATGTCCTGTTCGGCCCGCGAGGTGGTCAGCATGACCACGGGGATCGTGAGCAGGTCGGGATCCTCCTTCAGCTCGGCGAGCACCTCAAGGCCGCTGCGGCGGGGCAGGTTGACGTCGAGCAGGATCAGCCCGGGACGCGGCGCGTCGACGTAGGGGCCGGTGCGGTGCAGGAACTGCAGCGCCTGCTCGCCGTCGGTCACCACGTGCAGCCGATTGCGGATCTTGTAGTACTCGAAGGCCTCCCTCGTCATCAGGACGTCGCCCTCGTCATCCTCGACCATCAGGACGTCGATCACCCTGGGGTCAACGCAATCAGCCATCGGCTTCCTCGTCTCCTGGCCAGTCGGGGAATTGCCTGGCGTTCGGGTCATCCTGGTCATCTTGCCGCCCGGGGATGCCTTCGAGTTCGGGGTTCAGGGATTCCTCCGGCATCGGCAGGGTGAAAAGGAAGCGCGCACCTTCGGTGAAGGACGTGTCCAGCCAGATCTTGCCGCCAAAGTACTCGATGATCTTCCGGCTCATGGCCAGGCCGATGCCCGTGCCTGGGTAGGCCGACCGCTCGTGCAGGCGCTGGAAGATCACGAAGATCCGCTCGGCGTAGTCCGGGTCGATGCCGATGCCGCTGTCAGAAAAGGAGAACAGCCAGAACGGCTCGTCGCGGCGGGCGGTGACCACGATGCGCGGCGGCTTGCCGCCGCTGAACTTCAGCGCGTTGCTGAGCAGGTTCTGGAACACCGCGGCGAGCAGCGGCAGTTCGGCAAGGACCAGCGGGAGGTGGCCGGTCTCGATGGTGGCGCCCGACTCCTCTATCGATGTGGCCAGGTTGGTGCGGGCCTGAACGAGCGCGGCGTCGCTGGATACCAGCGTTGGCTCGCGCGCGGAACGGCCGACCCTGCTGTAGGCGAGCAGGTCGTTGATCAGCGCCTGCATCCGCTTGGCGCCGTCGACGGCGAACTCGATGTACTGGTCGGCCCGCGCGTCGAGCTGCCCGGCGTAGCGGCGCTGCAGCAGCTGGGAGAAGCTGGCGACCTTCCGCAGCGGCTCCTGGAGGTCATGCGAGGCGATGTAGGCGAACTGCTCGAGCTCGGCGTTGGAGCGCTGCAGGTCCTCCGTGTGGGCTTGCAGTACTGCGTTCGCGGTCTGCGTCGCGGACAGCTCCTGCAGGATGCGCTCGCGCATGGTGTTCACGTCCGCGGCCAGGTTGGTCACTTCCCGCGGGCCGCGCACGGCTACCACGTGCTCGAAGTCGCCGCCGGCCACCCGGCGGGCCTGCGCGGCCAGCCGGAGCAGCGGCGTGATCGCCTTGGCGCGCAGGCCGACCGCGAGCAGCACGACGATGACCGCCAGGCCCACCGCGACCGCGATGAACACGGCGTCAAGCACGGAGGAAGAATCGCTGAGCGAGGCGACGGCCTGGGTCCTGGCTCCGTTGATTTCCGCCTGGAGCACCGCGAACTTGGCGCGCAGCGCGTCGAAGTCGGCCTTCTCCGGGCCGACGTCGCCGGTGACGGGCTTCTTGAGGCGACCGACCTCGGCGATGGTGGGCGCCGCATAGTGGATCCGCCAGTAGTGAGCCTCGGTAAGCACGGCGGTCAGGTCGGCCTTGGTACCGCTTGGCAGCTGGCCGATGACCGCCTCCAGGCTCGCTCGCGCGCTCTTCTCCTCGGCCACGCCCTCGGTGTAGGGGGCCAGGAAGCTCTGCTGTGCGCTGAGCGCGTAGCCGCGAACGCCGGTCTCCTGGTTGATCAGCGCGTTTTCCAGCAGCTGGACGTTCAGGGCGGCCGGGTCGATCGTGTTGACTACCCGATCGCGGGAATCGTGCAGGCTAAGCAGGGCGAGGCCGCCGGCCACCACCGCGGCGACTGAGAATAGCAGCAGGGCAAGCACGGCCGCGCCCAGGATCCGGCTGAGGGGCCAGCGCCGCGTCGCGGCCGCCGGAGGTGCGGGGCCGGAGGGAGATGCGCGGCCGGAGGGGAAGGCGGGACCTGAGGGCGAGGCGGCGTCTGAGGGCGAGGCGGGGCCTGCGAGACCCTCGGGGGCGACGCCGTTCTCGCTCATCGTTCGCCGGACGGCGCATAGCCGAGCGAAAGGATGGCCAGGTCGTCGTCGAGGTCCCTGCCGTTGAGCTCGCGCACGTGCTCGATGACCAGGTCGAGCAGCTGGTCGTCGGTGGGTGCCCTGACCACCCCGAGCTGCGCTTCCGGCGTGCTGCCAGCCTGCGCGGGGGCGGACCCGATCACATCCCTGATCAGGTCCATCAAGCCCTCGCTGCCGAGCCGCTCGGAGCCCTTCCCGATCCGGCCCTCGATCAGCCCGTCGGTGTACAGCAGCACCGACCAGCTGCCGTCGAGTGCGAACTGGGTACCCGGCCAGTGCTCGACCCGGCCCAGGCCCAGCGGCGGCGACGTCGGGGTCTGCAGCTCCAGCACGCCACCGCGGGTGACCAGCAGCGGCGGCAGGTGCCCCGCCATCCGCACCCAGCCGACGCTCCGGTCGGGAGCCACCGACATCATGCACATGGTGGCGAACATCGTGTCGTCCTGCCGCTCGTGCTCGAGCAGCTGGTTGAGGGTGGCCAGGATCTCGTCGGCGGGCCGGCCGGCCAGCACCAGCGTGCGCCAGGCCACCCGCAGGCAGACGCCCAGGGCGGCCTCGGCCGGGCCGCGCCCGCAGACGTCGCCGATGAGGGCGTGAACCCAGCCGTCGGCCGCCTCGACCACGTCGTAGAAGTCCCCGCCGAGCAGGTGCTGCTGCCCGCCGGCCAGGCAGCGCGCCGACACGGTCAGCCGCGAGTCGGCCAGCAGCGGCGAGGGCAGCAGGCCGCGCTCCAGGCGCGCGTTCTCCTGGGCCTGAACCTGAGCCACGCGCAGTTCCCGCTGGGCCTCCTCGGCCCGGCGCCGCTCGACCGCGTAGCGGATCACGCGGTGCAGCATGTGCCCGGCGACCTCGCCCTTGACCAGGTAATCCTGGGCTCCCGCCCGGACCGCCTGCTCGCCCAGGTGCTCGTTCGCCTCGCCGGTCAGCACGACGATGGCCGCCTCCGGCTCGAGCCGCAGCAGCTGCCGCAGTCCCTGCAGGCCGCGAGAGTCCGGCAGGCCGAGGTCGAGTAGCACGCACGCGGCCTGGGAGACCAGGGTCGTGGCCTGGCCCAGGGATCGCGCGCGCAGCAGGACGACCGGAGCGTCCACTTCTCGGAGCAGTTCCTGCACGAGCAGGGCGTCGCCGTCGTCGTCCTCGACGAGCAGGACGGGCACCTGGTCGCGGCCGGTCGCGGCGGCCGCGGTGTCAAGCTCAGCGTTACTTGTCATCGGAACCTACATCGGGGTAGCTGCCAGTCACGCACGTCGGATACCCAATATTCGCGGACATACCATCATGCACGCCTGCCGTCTGCCCGGGAGACGCCCTGACCCTTCGCCAGCCGGCGCAAGGTACCTGTTGCCGGTACACATGAGCACACTGGGCCCGTGACGTGCACATAGTGCTAGTTCAGTGCTTATCGCCGGTTACGTACACATATCTCCGATCGAATGAACATATTGCCGTCTTTAACAGCACAACTTGGTCAAGCCGGTGGCGACGGCAAGCTACAAGGACTAAGAAGCTGTTCGTCCTGGTACCGCCCGTAATACGACATAACCACAAGTTGAGAGACGAGACAGCGGCCTCTGGGAGCGGTGAACCCTGAGTACTACCGTTTCGGGTGTTACTCCAGGTACTACGGTCCCGGAAGTGGCTTTATGAGGTACCGCCCGTGCAGATACACCTGGCGCGGTAGTCGAGTAGCACGACTTGGTGAAGTTTCTCCTTACCCCCTTGCAGCGGACAGGTCC
>Ga0209169_10000749_pt1 | contig 19956 bp, 16 predicted proteins | sample HubBroMetageWRM4_FD_188346 | JGI IMG/M metagenome (GOLD analysis project Ga0209169, IMG submission 188346) | Warmed soil microbial communities from the Hubbard Brook experimental Forest, New Hampshire - Hubbard Brook CCASE Soil Metagenome WRM 4... | ecosystem: Environmental > Terrestrial > Soil...
TGCGGAAACACGTGCCATACGGCGGTGAAGGCGAAGGACTACATCTTTCACCCGTACCAGAAGCGTTGAACCGTGCCTGCCCCTAACATCAAGTAGGCCGCGGAGCTTTACGGGTCTTCACCGCTACCTGAGTTGAGTGCTGGTCTGGCGTCTTGCTCGGATTTGTCAGATCGCGCCGATGTCCCGCGGGACGACGCTGAGTGCACCGAAAAATTCAATCGGGTCTGATTCCGGGTGGTGAAATCGGAAGCAATTCCAGTGGCCTGTCAAGCCGCGTTGCCGGATACGTGCGAGCACGCCGATCCAGTCGTCCGCTGCACCTACCGACAACCAAGCACCTTCAACTCGCCCCAAAACTTAGAGCGAGAAGTGCGAACGCTAGGACGAGTCCGCAGGTTCTGACGGAATGATAGATATCCCAGCGAGTCTCCTCAGCGCTCCAGCCTTCCGGGAGGGATTTCGGCGTCCATTTCGCAATCTTGTTGTTGATGGGCACAGGCCCAAGGAGCGAAAACAACACGGCGAGGACCTGGATAGCGAAGGCGATCGCTGCGAAGCGCCAAGCAATTTTATTCGGGTGCTCGAACGGCAGTAACAGCAGAAGGTTGAGCAGCGTCGAACCCGACATCCAAAATGGCATAACACGCCCCAATAACACGGCAAGCGATGAACGAACTAAAATGTGTGTCTCCAAGGGCTGTTGTTTCAATACAGGGTGGCTGAACAGCGCGACATTTAGTTCGCTCCCGCACATCAAGCCGAGAACAAGCAGCGCGACCAATTGCAGGATCATCGGCGGATCTCCCATAACAGATCAGATGCAGCGTCACTAACCGCGATGTTCAAAATAAGCGGTGGCCAGGTCCTGATAAGTTCGGTGGCGATATCCGGCCAGTAAGGAACCATCGATTCATGGGTTTCACGCCCATAGGCGAACAGGTCAGCATCCCGCACGAGGTCTATGTAATATTCAAGTACTTCCTCATCGGGAACTGCGTTGGTGTGGTCGAAGCAGCCGTCCAGGGCCATGTGGATTGCGTAAATTACTTTTCTGATTTCCGCCTCGGATGGAGCAGCATGGTCTTCGACCATCACCTCGCTGCGGCGCGCAAACGGCTGCAGCTACACGTCAAGCCGCCCCGCAGATTAGCGCCTTTCACAATGAAGGTGCGTGCACGCTCGCATACGCATTCCCACATCGCCCGCTCCCACCTGTCCGCATGGCTGGACCCCAATAACAACGAGCCCGGCGTACCGATGTCTAACCCGTCGACGAACGTCCAGCGCCGTGATTCCAAGCCGCGATCGCAGGTGCCTCAGCACTGTTTCTTCATCACTCCACGGGCTTGGTTGAACAAACTGCGGTAAATCGTTTCGTGGGACACGCGCACGCTAAGGAAGACTTAGAAAAGTCGAAACGTGAAGAGTAGAACGGGTGAACCGGGAGGGCACTTCACCGGAATTTGCACCTCTGCCCGAAGGGGTCGAATGGTTGTCTGCGAGAAACGCTCGATTAGACTCGCGTTGCCGGACATCTACCCGGCTCACCCTGCCGCAAACCGGTACCGCGCTGTGTCAGTTCGGAACTATTTTCGACATTCACTTGCTTGAGTTAGTGACCGACCATACCAGCACTGAAGCTGGCCTCACGGACAGTCGTATGGTGGCTGAAGCCGGCGTAGGGTTGTGGTGCAGGCGAGAATTTCATGCCAACTCCAACAACCTCCGCCATCCGCTTTGCGAGCCACATCAACGGATACGCGACGACTATTCTGGCGGCTCTGCTCTTAGCGTTGCTACCGGCGAGTTCGCTTTCTTCACAAACCGTTCCCCAGCGCCCCAGCTTGCAAAATCGAACGAGCCAGCTTGAATTGCAGATGTGGGAGCTAATCAACCGCGACCGCGCAGATCCGTCTTACTCCAACGAAACCAGGGGCCACGCGCCCGCGCTCCAGTGGGACGACCGGCTGGCGGCAGTAGCCAGGATGCACTCGAAGGAAATGGCCCGCGATGGATACTTCAGTCACGAGGGTGCGGACGGCAGTTCGCCGGCGAGCCGCGTTTCAATGGCGGGAATTAAGTGGCGGTCAACTGGGGAAAACATCGCTAATTGCGGAAGCGTAAGCGAAGCCGAGTCCCTGTTCATGAATGAGCCAAAGTTCCAGCAGAATCATCGGTGGAATATTCTGAACGTGAATTATACCCACGTGGGAGTCGGGGTTGCTCGAGGGCTGGATGGAAGTCTGTATGTGACACAGGAGTTTGCGCAACTGCGCTAGGCGCGGCAAGCTGCCTGAAATCGCCGCTTCTGTAGGACGTACGGCTCCATTTCGCCTGAGAAAATAACGTCGCAGCAACCAACTCCCGATGAGTCGCGCGTTACAGTACAATTCGTGGCCCATCGCTTTTTCTGGTTATCCGAGAGGGCCTAGAGTCGTGAACGGCGCGGGGCTTCTTGCAACGCTCGCGGCATTGGCCACGCAGTCTCCAGGGACCCTCGGACCAGACGGAAGGGGCCATGGCGGCACCGTTCTCAGCAAGGGCGCCCTCCCCGGAATCGGAGAGCCACAGTCGACCAGGGGACGTTCAGAAAATCCTTCAGCGGATCTGCGTGGAAGTGATTGCTATTTCGATACGAGTCCGACAGTTTTCCAGGGTTTGGAATTCACGTGATTTTCAAACGCTTCAGTTCCGAGTACGCCGCCATCTAGCCCTCCGTCCGGGTAGTCGAAAAACCTGTCGTGAATTGGATCCGTCCCTTTAGAAGTCATCTGGCTTTCTGCTCGCTTCTAACGGTGCTTTCGCTTTCGGGCGGCGTGGTTTCGTTTCACCGGCTGCGGCGCTGGTGCCGCGTCACGATTGTCGATGTCGGCAGCTGCCCTCCACGATCCATCGCCCTGCTTCTTCCACACGACCACGTACTTCCCTTTCTCATCGATGATTTTGCCCTTCTGGTCTTGCGTCGCGAAATCGTACGTGCCGTATTCGTAGGCCATGTCACCCGCGCGCGCCACTTCCACTCCCGTCGTCGTGAACGTCAGACCTGGGCCGGGCAGCGCCAGCATCTGTTCCCATCCTTTGCGGATATTGTCCTTCCCTTCCAGGAGCGGGCCTTTATCGGCGAACTGCATCGCGTCGTCGGCGTAGAACGATACCGCTTTGTTCACGTCCTTGGCCTGCGCCGCTTTGCTCCACTCGATTACAGCGGCACGTATCGCGGCTTCGTCCGCTGCGCGCGTGTCCGGCGGCGGCGCTGGAGTTTTCGTATTGGAGTTTGAGCAGGCCCCGAGAAAATTCATGACGAAAAGTGCGGCAAGCAAGAACGAAAAGGATACGGAACGTCGCATCAAACCTCCACAGAATTTGGGTTTAGCCCCAAAGATGCCTTGCCCCGCAGGCCCTTGTCAAGGCTCGCGGAGCCTTCGGACCGGAGGCGACGGGCCGTGGCAGCCGGCGGACGAATCTGACGAAATAAGAGCCTCGCCAGCTCAAGTCGAACACCGCGCTTTCCTGACACTTCGGGCGATTTTCCTGGATCAAACTTTTGGCTTCGTTCAACCGTGCCCTGCTCGCACGACGCTCGCGGTGTTTCCCAAAGTGCCGCCCACCGCTCCCGTCAGTTCGCGATGGCAACCCTGCAGGGTTGCGAACCTGCCTGAAGTGCTGACATCTTCACGCCGCCTTGCATGCTGCCGGCCGGTTGTAGCAAACTCTCTGCTGCGACGCAGAGAATTGAAGATAGGCGCAAGGACTGCCCAGCCCCGCTCTATTTAAACACTTCCTACGAACGCGCTGTTGGCGTGCCGCGCCACGCCGGCTCCGCAATTTTGGGAATCCTCCGGGCGTTCCCCCCAGAGCGCCCGCGGAGAGGAGGCTCTGCCCATGTTTTTGGATTTCTACCGACTGCAGCAGCAACCGTTCGGTGTCACTCCCGACCCTGCTTTTTTGTACCCGAGCCGGACGCACTGCGAGGCGCTCGACTCGCTCACAGATGGGATCTTGGGCGGCCGGGGATTTCTGGCACTGATCGCGGAGCCGGGCATGGGCAAGACGACGCTCCTGTATCAAGTGCTCGAGGGACTGCGCGATACGGCGCGCGCCGCGTACCTGTTCCAGACCCAGTGCGATTCGCGTGAATTCTTTCAGTATCTCCTGAGCGAGCTGGGCGTCGATACGCAAGGAGTGGGCCTGGTTGGCATGCACAACAAGTTGAACGAGATGCTGTTTGCCGAGATGCTCGCCGGCAGGCGCTTCGTGCTGGTAGTGGACGAAGCGCAGAACCTGGCAGATCCAGTCCTTGAAACGGTCCGTTTGTTATCGGATTTCGAAACGTCCCACACAAAACTGCTGCAAATTGTTCTGGCCGGCCAGCCTCAATTAGCGGAAAAACTAGCACAGCCGCACTTGGCGCAATTGCGCCAGCGAATTGCGGTTCTGAGCCGTCTCGAAGCGCTTTCAACCGAGGAAACATCCCGCTATATCAGTCACCGGCTCCGGGTAGCTGGCTATCGCGGTGAGCCGCTCTTCATGCCCGAGGCGGTGGAGGCGATTGCGGCATCGAGTGGCGGCATTCCGCGGAACATCAACAACATCTGCTTCAACGCTTTGTGTCTCGGCCACGCTGAAGCGCAGCGAGTGATCGCCGCTGAAACGGTGCGGAAAGTCGCAGCTAAGTTGAGCCTTGGGGCCGGTCCAGGGCCCTTGTCGGCCGCCGCTCGCTCCGCTCCCAGCGTCGATCGCCAAATTGCAGCCCAACTCACTTACAGGCCACTTGCACAATCTCAGCGGACGCCTTGGGCCTTACGCACAGCCGCGCTCACCAGCGGTCTGCTACTGCTGGCGTTGTGGTTGTTCCCTTCGATTCTTAGATTCGTCGAGTCCGGACGGGCGACAGCAGCTTCGCGGGGCGAGGCCGCAGCGCCTGTCGCGACAACGACAACTCTTGCAGCCCCTCTTCGTTTTGCCGTACAGGTCGGCTCATACGACAAAGCGGAGGCTGGCCTCTTGGCGCTCCGGTTCTCTGAGCGATATCACCTGCCTGTGCTGACCGCGCCCGCGCAAGTCGGCGACCGGACCTTGTACCGAGTCCGCATTCTCGTTGGCACAAAGCCCGAAGCGGAAGCTCTTACCCTCAGCTTGCTCCGCGACGACCATATCAGCGCATCGGTCATTCCAACGGCCCCCTTGCGCTGAATCGGTGAGCTTCTACCGAACTGGCAGCGGCAGTACGCTTCGAACCTTTCCGCGGATGTGCCACGACAGTCGGGGACCGGCGCATTTGCCATGCCCGTAATTCGATTGGCCTCCACAGCCAAAGGGTGGGGAACATTTCGTAATCCCAGGTATCGAGCCAGATCACTGCAGCTCGACGCTCGCTCACGGGAATCGACGAACTAAAACTGTGTTCGCTCGGGCAGGCGTCAGTGTGTGCGCGAGCAGGAGCAGAGCAGAGCTTTCCAAGAATCAGCGGAGACGCTCGAAAACATGATTCAGCTTTTCCGGTTTTGACGTTAGCTTCCAGAGGCGCGGTGTTTCTTAGGGACCGCGAGGTTGAGCATATCCCGAAGAACTCTGAACTTCTGCTGACAAGGCGGGAGACTGCGCGCGTCAATGAGATGCGGCGCGGGAAGGACCTCGGGCGACGACATGGATCGTCCCCATCATCCCACCATCCTCGTGCTCCAGCAGATGGCAGTGGTAAACGAAAGTGCCCACAACCTCAGGGCCCCGGAAGTCCATGCGCAGCGTGACGCTGGGGTAAACGTCGCCTTTTCCATCCCAATAGGGGACGTTGATGGTGTCGCGAAGAAATGTGTCGTTCACGGTGGCTCCGTTCCAGCCGACAAGAAGGAAATGGATCTGGTGGATATGGAAATCGTGCAGCTCGTGCGATCGGTTCTCGATTGTCCAGTCCTCGATGTCGCCTTGATGGACGACGATATCCGGCGGGGAATGCGGGTCATAAATCTTCGGCGACTGGCCGTCCACAGTGATGAAGAAAAGCGTGGGGCTAGCGGGATCATTAGGATGGGAGGGCTGCTCGGAGAAATAGAGTTTCCGTTCGCGCACCGGCTTGATGTCGCCTAGCCATGGAGATTGCGCCGCAGCAAACGGAGAGGATACGGCGGGCAGCGTCGAAGGCGGTTCAGGAGCATCGGCGCGGGAGATGATTGTCGCCAGAGGGCGTATCGGATCGTTTTCTCCCGCCGGACCCGTGTCCACCGCGGCGGTGATCAATGTGGCCTGTGTTCCGGCAGACGGGGTTCGATATACAAAACTGATTCGACCACCGGGCGGAATGAGCATGTGCGCTTGCCAGAGCGTGCGATTGGGGATGGCGCCGTTTTTCGTGATCGGTACGCCGTCGAGTGCGACGAGACCCATCGCCTGTGGCACTCCGCCCTGCGCAATTTGCAGATCGAGGTAGGTGACGGCGGCCGCGTTGACAACGTGCCAGAGCGCGTACGAGCTGGGCTTCACGGTGATCGTCGCAGGCGTGTAATCCGGAAAGGCCACGGGAACGAAATTGATGGATAAATCGCGGGCCGGCTTTCCGCCGCCCGTCCCGGAATTGAGTATGTCGCCTTCAGGATCGCGGAGCAGAGGCGGCTGCGCAGTGGACTCTTTTGAAGGCAGCGCGTCGGGATTGCGCAACGGCTCGTCGCGGATGACGAACACGCGCTCGGGCATTCCCGCGAGGAATTTATTGGCGCGCTCGATGCCTTCGACGATCAGGGCGCCCGAGGCGCCGCCTTCGACTTGCGGATCGGTGAAGCCGTGAACGTGCGGGTGATACCAGTAGGTGCCGGGAGGCTCATCAGGCGGAATCTGGAAGCGGTATTCAAAGGAGCGTCTTCCAGGAGGGATCAGAGTGCCGATAGCGTCGTCTTGGTGGCAAACGGGTGGCACCGTAAGACCATGAAAGTGGAGGTTGGTCGCCAATCCGTCCATCGCACCACCGCCACAGGGGGCCGGACGCACGGGTGTGGCATGGACGTGCGGCGCGGCAGCGGCCGAGGCACGCGGAAGAGGATGCAAATCATTACGCAATCGTAGGATCAGCCAGTCGCCGGGATTCACACGAAGCGTGGGTGCTTCGCGGCCGTCGCGGTAGGAATAGCAGTAACGGGCTGCGCCATGATCAAGGAAATTGCGATAGGTAATGTCCACCGCAAGCGTGCCATTTTGGCTGCGAAGATCCTCTGGCTCGGGCACTTCGGAACCAGCAGGCGGGCGCGGACAGACGGTTCCGTCCGGGAGTTGAAGCGATGGAGTTGAAGCAGTAAGCGTCTGGGAATTTGCGCTCAGATGACGCGTTTTTTCAACGTCACTCGCGCCTTGCGACTGCAGGCCGTTCGCGTCAGCGGGGTGCGCTGCGGTTCCCGGCCTGGGCGTAATTACTGCGCCGCTGGAACAGGCGAGCGCGAGCAGCAAGCTTAGCGACGTAACCGCGGTTCGTCCGTGCCGAATGGCAATCGTGTCACCCCATTCCCCGAGTCGCTGCCGACCGAATCAGTTGGCCCCGTAGTGCTCGATGTCGGAGCGAAGCACTTTGCCCGTTGTGGGGTCCAGAATCAAGGCCCGATTTTCCGGAATCGGCGCGAACTCGAAGTCGAACGTGCCCAGAATAGAGCCACTGGCGAGCACGTCAAACGACTGGTTGTCATTGGGGTTGCCGAGACTGCCGAGCGTTCCCAAGTTCCAGTTGTATTCGATGAACCGCATGATCGAGGTGGTGTCGTTCAGGCTGTGATCGACATAGTTGTGCTTGGCGTAGGGCGAAAGGACCAGGAATGGTAGCCGTACTCCGAAGCCGCAACGGTCGTTGTCGGCGCCGGGGCCGAGCGCGCCACAGGCTCCGTTTGTGCCGGGTGTTCCTTGAATTGCGTCGTTTTTTGCATCCGTCGAGTGGTTGACGATCGGCCCGGCCACGTGGTCGTACCAGCCGTCAGAGTCGTCGTAGGCGATGATGATCGCCATGTCCTTCCAAAACGGGCTTTGCATGAGCCGATTGATGGTGCTGACCAGAAACGCTTGTTCGGTAAGCGGCGTAGAGTCCATCGGATGGCCAGTGTTGGGTTTCGCTGCCTTGATGAACGTGACTGCCGGGAGATTGCCGGCATCCATGGCATCCCACAGATTGGACAAATCGTAATTATGGTTTGCCGCGTCAGCGCCGGTTCCAATGGCTATGGGCGAGGAAGGCGGCGTGTGGTGCGGATTCGAGGTCGAGGGATAGTACTCGAATGGCGCGTAATGCGGATTGTAGATGGAATTGCAGGTCGCTACCCCGCCGGAGAATCCGGTGCGTGCGAAACCGTCGTAAAACCATCCCCAGGTAACCTTCGAATTGTTGAGCAAATTTCCGATGTTGTTCCCGGTCATGGATATGTTCGGGGAGGATCCGGTGGGGCTCGTCGGAAGAGCGCAATCGTCAGCGATGGGGTCAATGTTGTTAATCACCGTGCCATTGGATACGACCGTCGAGCTGACCGTTTCGCCGCTCATCACTACCAGCCCGTTGGTTTGGCCCGAGAGCAGGTTCAAGTGACCCTCGACGGTTCCGCCGAACTCGGAGTCGAAGAAGTTGTCGCTGATAGCGAAGTGCTGCGCATAGTTCCACAGCGCCGTGACTGTGTTTCCGTCGTAATAATACATGGACAGATTGGGCGCGAAAAAGAAGCCGCTGCCGCACTCCGCCGCAACGCTGGTGATGTTGAACTTGTCGAGCAGCCCGTTATCGAAGGCCTCCTGCTCGGGCGTGTATTTGTTGATGTTGTCGCAAGTGGAGGCCTCACTGGGGCTGAGACGCATGGGGTTGCCGGCGGTTGCCTGATTGGGATTATTGCTGAGGAGTGTCGGCGTCAGCCCATCGACCGCGGGAGTGTTCGGTGCTGCGTAGAACGGCGTCTCGCCGGGAAGATTTTGCGCGACAGGATAGGTACCGAAGTAGTGGTCGAACGACTCGTTCTCATCGAAGATAACCACGAGGTGTTTGATTGGGGTGGCGGTCTTCGTCCGGTTATCCGCGCGAACGGGAATCGGAACGATCAAGTTCCAGAAAAGCTGTGATACAAGCGCGACAGCGACGATACAGCGACGCATAACACCTCCCGAAGATCAACGATGCGCCAGAGTTATAGGGGTGCGATGTTGCATGTTCATTACGGCGCTGTGAATCGAGATTAAAGAAGGAATACGTTCTGGGGTGCGAGACCGTGCCGAGTTCGGTTTGGATTGAAGCGGTGCCGGGATTGGTGAGAGGCAGCAGCGGCAAGCCGTCGGATTTCATCCTTTCACCAGTTCAATGAGTTGGCGGCCTGCTCGATGAACGGGCATTGCACGGTTCATGATTGCTGGGCCCCGTCTAAGAAACGGTACTTTACGATTAGGTTACAAAGTTTATCTGGTTTTAACAGAAGATTTTCTCTTGGTTTACACGAAAGGGCGCGCGGCAGTCCTAGAGTGGCGGTAGCGATTCCGCCCAGCAGAATGGATTGGCTCATAGTCCTAACCGTCAGGAGATAAAGATGAAAAAGAAGAAATGTAGCGGCGCGTTTCCGGAGTTCGCGAACGCGAACCCCGGCTTCGCACGGTCGATTCGGCAAGCACTCGCCGTAGTTCTGTCACTCAGTGTCGTACTCGCTCCATTACCAGCAGCGGCATCTGCTGCTCCCATCAGCGGGGCGGTCCCGAACAAAGTAATCTCGCCTGTCAGTCGCAACGCGCGCTATATCTCGGTGGGCAACAACCGCAGTGTGGTGAATGCCGGATGTCAGCTTGGCACGGGTCGCGGAACGGTCAACCACGTCATTTACATCCAATTCGACAACGTGCACTTCGAACGCGACAATCCCAATGTTCCCTCCGACCTGGAACAGATGCCGCACTTGCTGAATTTTTTGAAAGGCAACGGCACATTGCTGACCAATAGCCATACACCGTTGATTTCACATACTTCCGTTGACATCCTCACCTCCCTGACCGGAGTTTATGGCGACCGTCACGGCGCCCCGATCGGCAACAGTTTCGGCTACTACCCGCTGCCTGGAACCAGTTCAGATCCTGACCTGTTCGACAGCACCTTCACCTACTGGACTGACCCGGTTAGCAGCGCGACGCCTTCAGCGGACCCTTCGCCGATCATGCTCGCTGCGAACGGAGAGAACGCGCCGGCGCCTTGGGTGGCCTACACCCGGGCGGGGTGCAATTTCGGCGCGGTTTCCATCGCTAACATGGAGTTTGAGAACATTACAAGCGACATCTTTAATGTTTTCCCCGATCCGACTTCACCTCAGAACATCGAGGCCAAGGGCGCGACCACGTCGGCTCTGAAGGCCAAGGCAGTTGCCGATTTTGAAGGCATCGCCGTCCATTGCGCGCAAGGCAGCGCCCTCTGCTCGACTGCAAATGGCGGTGGACCGGACGCGCTCCCGCAGGAACCGGGCGGCTATACCGGATTCAACGCCCTATACGGTCACAAGTATGTGGTGCCGGCGATCAATGGAGGCAGCGCCAGCCTGAACGATCTCGACGGCAACCTGATCACCGATGCCAGCGCGGCCGCGAACATCGGGTTCCCGGGCTTTTCGGGAATTGATGCGGCGCAGACGCTCGCCTATGTGGCCACGATGCAGGAACATGGCGTGCCCGTCACATTCGCATATATTTCCGATGTCCACGACAATCCAGCGAAGGTAAACCACAATGCCCCGGCAGCCTGCGTGACCGATCCAGAGACCGGTGGGCTGGGACCCGGCGACGTGTGTCATAACGCCTTGGCAGCTTCCTACGACGAAGCTTTCGGCAAATTTTTCACACGCCTCAAGAACGACGGAATCGACCAGTCCAATACGTTGTTCGTGATCTGTTGCGAAGAGCAGGACCACTTCGCCGGCGGACCGCCGACTCCGTCTGACTGCGATGGCGTGACGATTCCTTGCACTTACGCCAAGCTGGGCGAAGTTGACGTGAATACCACGACGCTGCTAAACGCCGAAGATCCCAGCCTGGCTGGGACAGAGTTCGATATCCACTTCGATGTGGCTCCTGTTTTCTACATCGGGGGCGATCCGGCACAAAATGCGGCGATCACGCGGCAATATGAGCGCGACACCGGAAAGCTCACCGCCGTCAGCCCGATCACCGGTGCGACTGATAACTTGACTGCGGCTATGGCGGACCTGACCGAAATGAAGTTGCTGCACATGGTCACTGCCGACCCACAGCGAAATCCGTCGTTCGTGATGTTCGGCAATCCCGACTATTTCTTCCAAACGACCGGTTCACCGGCTGTTGCCGAATCGCCCGCCTTCGCTTGGAACCACGGCGGAATCCAGCCCGAAATCACCACGGTCTGGGTCGGCTTCGTCGGGCCTGGTGTGAGTAATCGCGGGATGGACAGCCAAACCTTCGCTGACGAGACCGACTATCGCCCGACGATGCTGGCTTTGCTTGGTCTGCAGGACGAGTATCAGCACGAAGGACGCGTGCTCGCAGAAGAGATCGAGCCGTCGGCTCTTCCGCCTGCGGTGCGCGAGAGCGGGGCTGCGTTCGTCCAGCTCGCCGCTGCGCTTAAACAGATCAACGCGCCACTCGGCCAGCTGGGTAAGGACAGTCTTGAGGTTTCGACCGTGGCCTTAAACGGAAGTGACCCCAATGATGCCACTTACAGTCGGCTGGAAAGCCAACTCAACGACATAACCGTCGCTCGCAATGCGATTGCCGGCCAGATGCTCGTTCTCCTGGAGAACGCAGAATTCAACGGCCAGCCAATTCGTGAGCGCGACGCCGTGACACTGATCGTGGAAGCCGATCTTTTGTTGGCTTACGTGCACCTGCTTGCGGAAGTCAGCACGCACGCGACAAAATAGCGGGCTGGTACGGGAGGGTCGTGAGGGTGCACAAGAGCCCTCACGACCGTTCCTGCATATTCGGTGGCCTCATTGAAATTATTGAACGGATAGGTTTGCTCTGAGCTCATCCAGTTTACCTAGCTTGCTCCGTCGCCTGCCAGGCGAGCGGTTTTGGAAGAACCGCGTCTTGCGGCTTCTTGTGCCTTCGATTCTGCTGTTCTGTCTGGTTCCGGCGTTGGCTGTGGCGCAGAGCATCGAGAAGGACGCTTGTCCGCGTCCAGCGGTGGGAAGCCTTGTCCCTGAGCCCACAGACTTGCGCAGTGAAAACGGCACATTGAAAGTGGAATTGACTTACACGAACTTCCGCGACGCGAACGGCCAGATGCACTACTGCTATCGCGACGCAAACGGCAGCCCTGCGCCGAACTTGCGCGTCCGCCCAGGCGATTGGCTGATCGTGAACCTCAAGAACAATCTCCGCACCTTCGCGGATCCTGGCCCTGACCGCGGTCACGACCACGGCCGAGATGAGAGCGCGCCAATTGCCGGCCGCTGTGGCCGCGGCATGATGGACGGGCTTGCGACAAATTTGCACTTCCATGGATTGTATGTGGCGCCGAATTGCCATCAGGATGATGTCTTAAATACGCTGATCTCCCCTTCTGAACCGCCGTTTGAATATCGCGTGCAGATTCCTTTGGATCAGCCGCCGGGGGTGTATTGGTATCACCCGCACGTACATGGATTCAGCAATGCGCAAGTACAAGGGGGCGCCTCGGGAGCGCTGATCGTCGAGGGGATTGAACGCGCGAATCCGCTGGTGGCAAACCTTCCCGAGCGAGTGCTGGTGATTCGCGATCAAGAACTGCTGACTCCGGACGCTGCGCCCAATGCGACGCTGGTGATGCCGGAGTTGCCTCCCCTGCGCGATCCGGACGGAGACATTTTGAACACCGGCACGGGCGGCGGCAAACCTTCGAGGGACCTTTCCGTCAATTTTGTGGTGGTGCCGTACCCGGACTATTCGCCCGCACTAATAATGATGCGGCCCTCGGAGCGTCAACTGTGGAGATTGTTGAACGCCTCGGCAATTACGTATCTGGATCTGCGCATACTTTTCAATGGAGTTCCCCAACCGATGGGAGAAGTCTCTGTGGACGGCGTTCCGAACAATTATTCCGACTACAATCGGGGTAACAATCCCAATAACTCTAATAAGGGCGCCAGGGAGGGCTCCGATGCGAACCGAATCATATGGAAAAAGCACATCGACTTGCCGCCCGGAGGAAGAGCGGATTTCATTTTTCAGGGGCCGCCCGGAGGGGTGTACGGAAATCTGATCACGCACGATGTTGATACCGGTCCCGCGGGCGAGAACGACCCCATACGGCCACTGGTAAATATTATTGCGAAGGCCGAAGCACCGGAGCCGCGCTCGATTCTGCCTGGTTCGCCCTCGCCTCTGGCTGCGCCAGCCTCAGTGTGGATTGGAGACGTTAAGCCGATCCGCGAACGTAAGCTCTACTTCTCGGAACGGCCGTCGGACCCGAACAATCCCAACAGTCCCACCGTCTTCATGCTCACGGTTGATGGGCAGCATCCAGCGCCTTACGACCCCGCGTCCACCGCACCCAACCTGACCGTACAACTGGGTGACGTAGAAGACTGGATCATCGAGAATCGCACGCGGGAGTTGCATGCTTTTCACATCCACCAGATCCATTTTCTGCTGGAAGAAGCCAGCGGTGTATCTGTGGATGAGCCGTTCCTGCGGGACGTGGTCAACGTACCCTTCTGGAATGGAAGCAGCGCCACATTTCCAAGCGTGAAGTTGCGGATGGATTTTAGGAATCCTCGCATCGTCGGTACGTTCGTTTATCACTGCCATCTGCTCGAGCACGAAGATGGCGGCATGATGGGAACTATTCTCGTGAAGCCATCCGGGAAGTGAAAACGGAGATTCGAACAACTGAGGTCGCGGCCAAGCTTTTCGGTAAAGCGAGGCCGCCTGCCAGAACCAATCCTCTGGGGCAAAGCGATGGATCACGGGCGAAGGGCCGCCAGCGGCTCTCCCATATTGGATTTGACGCGGCGGGAGGCTGAGTTCGCAAGCGTCCCGGAATTTAACATGACTGCAATCGTGTCTGCTTCAGGAAACTTTACGGCGCAGAACCCTCCGCTCAAGAAGATCTTTCAGGAGCTGTCCCTGGACTGAGTGCGTTCGCGCAGGGCTAAAATACCCCGCTGATCGTGGACCTCATTAACTCGGGGACCGCCAAGAACCTCGGCCGCAGGTGTGATATATTTTCGCGACATTTACGTTCCCATGTCGGCGATCGATCTGAGGGAGGGTCCGATGCAATTCTTCCTGTTGCTCAAAAAGCTGCTGCCTGCGGTCGTGGCTCTGTTCGTCTTGCATATGATTAGTTCCTTACTGCTCGCCCATAGCCAGCCGAAGGTGGCCGCTGGAGCTACCGAACAGGCATGCCCGAAAGATGACAGCGGCTTAAAGTTACCCCCTGGTTTTTGCGCCACCGTGTTTGCCGACGGCATTGGCCACGCACGCCACATCGCCGTAGCTCCCAGCGGAGTGGTGTACGTCAATACCTGGTCAGGGGACTACTACGACTTCGATAAGCCCCATGACGGTGGATTTCTTGTAGCCTTGCAAGACAAAACCGGCACGGGAATGGCCGACGTGATCGAGCGCTTTGGTGAAACCGTGCAAACACACGGAGCCGGTGGCACGGGTATCGCTATATACAAGGGATCGGTCTATGCGGAGATCAATGACCGAATCGTGCGCTATTTGCTCCCCGCCGGCGCGCTCGTGCCGAAGGATGCTCCGGAAACGATTGTCTCTGGATTGCCTCTTGGCGGAGACCATCCCATGCATCCGTTTATCATCAGCGCCGATGGCTCGATGTATATTGATATCGCCACCGCGACCAACTCCTGCCAAGCGAAGAACCGGCAACCCAAGATACCCGGTGATAATCCATGTACGGAGTTGGAAACCCGTGGCGGCATCTGGCGCTATGACGCGAATAAAACGGACCAGAAGTTCTCGCCACAGGGCCGCTATGCAACGGGGATACGAAATGCCGAAGGCTTTGCGGTTGACTCTGCCGGTCGCCTGTTCGTAACCCAACATGGTCGGGATCAACTGTATTCAAACTGGCCGGAACTTTATAAGCCCTCCGACGAAGCAATCCAGCCCGCGGAGGAAGTGATGCTTTTGAAATCCGGGAGCGACTATGGTTGGCCCGAATGCTATTACGACGGAGTGCAAAAGAAACTAGTCCTTGCGCCGGAGTACGGTGGCGACGGCGGCAAAAAAGTGGGTGTATGCGCGGGGAAATCCGCTCCGGTGGCAGCATTTCCCGCGCATTGGGCGCCGAATGGGATGGCGCGCTATGACGGGAAGCAGTTTCCCGAACGCTATCGGGACGGGGTCTTCATCGCCTTTCACGGTTCCTGGAATCGGGCCCCTTACGCGCAGGGTGGTTATAACGTGGTGTTTCAGCCGCTCGCCGGTGAACACGCATCGGGCAATTGCGAGATCTTCGCCGACGGATTCGCCGGTGCGGTAAAGACTCCTGAAGGCGCTGCACATCGTCCCTCTGGCATAGCAGTCGGGCCCGATGGCGCCCTCTATGTTTCCGATGATATTCGCGGACGGATCTACCGGATCGTGTACGCAGGCAATCCCGCAGGGGCCGCGCCGATAGGCACGGCGTGCCCAAGCCTCTCGGCCCCCGCCGGCGATGTGGTTGAAGCGACGGCGCAACCGCCGGAAAGCAACAACGCTGACCTTCCCGTTCCGGAAGGGTCGTCGCCCGACATGGTTGCGCTCGGCAATCGCATTTACCACGGTCAAGTGGGCGGAGCGGCCTGTACAGGTTGCCACGGTGCGAACGGCACCGGAACGCCGCTAGGTCCCGATCTAACAAAAAAGACGTGGTTGTGGAGTGATGGCAGTTTCGCTGGGATTTTGAAGGTCATCACCGACGGTGTTCCGCAACCCAAGCAGTACCGCAGTCCCATGCCACCGATGGGAGGCGCACAACTCTCCGAGATTCAAGCATCGGCGGTTGCTGCCTACGTCTGGGGTCTGAGCCATCAAGCAGCGACGGGCGCCAATGCGGCAGCCCCGGGTGCACTCCTGATTCCGGGCGATAAAATTTATCCGGAGAGCATCACCTCCACTCGGATGGCAGAGTAATTATCGGCAGCATCGGCGCAAGAACTATCGATGTCGTGAGGCCGGGTGGAAACGCTGAAGAGTTGCTCAACTAAACTCGGAGAGAGGCTGACATGTCACTGACCAGAATAATCGGCTTTTTTGGCCTGCTGCTGCTGGTAATCACCTTCCTGGCACATGGACGGCCCACGGCACAGGGGAAATCGGCTGCCACGTCTAAGTTTGTTCTGTCCAGTCCAGATTCCAGGCTGGCGGCGAAAGTCCCGGAAGAATACACCGCGAATGTCTTTGGCTGCGCCGGCGGAAATATGTCACCCCCGTTGCAGTGGACCGGTGCGCCAGCGGGAACAAAAAGTTTTGTCGTGACGCTGTTCGACCCTGACGAGCGCAGCACGCCATCGGGGTGGTGGCACTGGGTTGTGTACGACCTGCCCGCAACTGTTGACAAGCTCCCCAAGGGAGCCGGCGTGGAACATAGCTCCGTCCTGCCGACAGGCACGCAACAGGGCCGCACGGATCTCGGCAACGACGCTTATCACGGTCCGTGCCCGGACAAGGGGGAGCCTCCCCACCGCTACACATTTACCGTTTACGCTTTAAGCGTCGAGAAAGTGGACGTGCCACCCGATTCCAGCGGCGCGATGGTCGTGTCGACTGCCAAGGAGCACTTGCTTGGGAAAGCTGTCTTCATCGCTCACTACGGTCGCTGAGCTGACAATATTAGGCAACCGGTAAGCCAGTCGATACTGGCGGGGCGGGATTTGGTTCCGGCGTTCCACCCATTCAACTTCCAGCGTCTCCTGGAGCCTTCGGTATTTGAGTCTCGTCGCTGATTCAGTGCAATCCCACGGAGCCTCGCACGGATTCGATCAACTTGGCCGAATCGTAACCGACTCCATCTTTGAAGACGATCTCTACTCTTTCGATGTCGGCAATATTCGACGATGGATCACCTCTGATGACAACCAGGTCCGCCTGCTTACCGGGAGCGAGCGAGCCGATGCGCTCGGATTCTCCAAGGAACGCGGCGCCGTTCGCGGTGGCGATGTGAATAGCTTCAAGAGGCGTGAAGCCCCCTTCAACGAGTAACTCTAATTCGCGTTGGTCGCCGAATCCGGCTAGGTTGCCGCCGTTGCCCGTGGGATCTTCGCCCGCCAGCAGCAGGCCGCCCGCTTTCACGAAATCGCGCTCGAATTGCATTTCTTTACGGAGAAGTTCGGTCCACGGGGACTGCCGCCCTTGTTCATTCACAAGCGCGCGAGCAGCCAGGTAGTCCGTGCGTGAAGCAGGTTGCAGTAACTCGAGGACGCGGGTTTGCGTGGGCGACCGGAAAGGGACGTAGGTTTCGAAGACGGGCAGCGTGGAAGTGATAGCGACGTGATGGCGGACGAGGTCGCCGATCAGCTCTAGCACGGGAGCGCTACTGAGATCGAGCTGAACCAGACTTGCGTCGATCGACTCCCGCGACGGACAGACGTCGGGTTTTTTGTCTGGTACGAATTCTGCGTCCTCAACCAGCCCATGCTCGAGGCTGTCAATCCCGAGTGCCACGGCTTCGCGAAAACCAACCGAGCAAAGATGTCCGGCGACCGTGAGACCGCGCTGGTGGGCCGCCCGGATTGCGGCAGCCAGCTCGGCGCGGGTTATGTACATATAGGCTTTGAAGGAGGTCGCGCCTTTGTCCGCCCACTGCTCAACACTCTTTCTTGTTTCCTCGGGAGTAGAATTTCCGTTCATGTACGGCCCGGTGACATGCATCTTGGGCCCGGCAACCCAACCGACGTCAATTTGATGCGCCAACCGGAGATCAGCGGACGGATCAACGGCCCCTGCAGTCCGAATTGTGGTTACGCCGGCGGCGAGATAGAGGCGAGGAAAGCTGAACCCCATTTCGCTCACCGCAAAGCCTGAAGAGCCAAACACATTCTTGACGCCCCCATAAAACATGTGGTCGTGCATACCCACGAGTCCGGGAATGATGCTGCAACCTGTGAGGTCCACGACTTGAGCGGCGCCCGGTACGGGAGTGGCCGCCGCGCTGCCAATGGCCTCAATCCTGCCGTTGGAAAGGACAACGGTAGAATTTTCCAGAGGAGGAGCGCCCGTGCCGTCGATTACGCGGGCGTGTGTGAGCGCAACCAATGAGGAGTTCACACGGATGTACGAGCTAACGCCGTATCCCGGCCATGCCGGCAGCAGAGCCCGCCAGATAGGCCAGACGAACAGCACTGTCGCGATGATCACGGCTAGGATTAAAGGGATGTTTTTCCGGTGCATGTTGCCTCAGGCCCTGGACCACACCAAGCCACTGATCGTAATCTAAGAACCAGACGCTTCAACCGCGGCGGCTTTACTGCGTTCGACTGAATCGGAGTTCGCAGATTGAAGGTTCCGTACGCGGCAGCGGCGCCGAGTTTATCAGTCACAGTCGCGATCCACATCTGACGATGCGCCAACTCCACGGCTAAATCTTCCTGTACAGTTTCAGAAGAATCAGAAAAGCAGAAGAACGGACGGTTGATGACGGCTTCCGTTGCTGGCGCCCCTGTCGTTGGGGTTCCGCAAAGTGCCCTGGGACCATTTGCCACATCGAATGAACGAGCCGCCGCGGAGCATCCGTCATTGGCTACAACATCCCACCAAACAACATCACTCCGGTTACGGTCGACCATGATGAGTTATGCGAACTCCCCGTAGGGAGGTGGGTCGCCTAATCAATCAGACGGTCACTGTTCGCACCATAACGCAGTGCAGGCATTCCCGCCCAGGCATACTTTTCTTACTGGTACTGTCTGCGAAGAAGACGGCGCCTTGCCGTTGACGCAACGACCGTGCCGATAGAACTCTTTCATCGAAACTGGTCCAACAAGAGCGGGTCACATCATTTTGACCTGCATCACGTTCGGAGGGCAAAAAGTCGTTCACAACCTTTCGCGCCAGACATCGCGCAGCGCGGGATACAACTTGCGATACGCCTCGTACCGCCGATTCATCAGCGCCACATTTTGCGACTCTGGCTCGATTCGCTTTGAAATGTGCATCGTCGCATCCGCTGCTTTCTCGACGCTCGTCCAGTTCCCCACGCCCACTCCCGCAAGCAACGCCGCGCCGTACGCCGGACCTTCCTCCACTTCCAACGCATCCACGGGCATTCCGTAGACATCCGCTTGAATCTGCCGCCACAGACTTCCGCGCGCGCCGCCGCCGCCCAATCGAATGGATTCGACTGGAATCTTCAACTCGGCAAAAATCGTGAGCGTGTCCCGCAAGCTGAACGCCACGCCTTCCAGAATCGCGCGGACCACATGCGCGCGTGTGTGCGTCGCCGAAATTCCCACCAGCGCGCCGCGCGCCTGCGGGTCCAGATGAGGGGTTCGCTCGCCCATCAAATACGGCGCCCACAACAAACCGCCAGCTCCCGCCGGAGCCGCGCTGGCCTCCGCCATCAATCGCGCATAAGCGTCCTGCGCGGGATCGCCCACCGCGCCAAATTGATCGCGGAACCAGCGCAGCGAATATCCCGCGGCCTGTGTCACTCCCATCACGTGCCACCGTTGCGGCACCGCGTGGCAAAACGTATGAATGCGTCCCGCGGGATCGCGTACCGGCCCGGCGGTCGCGGCGAACACCACGCCGGAAGTTCCAATCGTCGCGCTCACCGCACCGGCGCGTACAATCCCCATGCCTACCGCTCCCGCAGCCTGATCTCCCGCTCCGGCAACCACGGGAATTCCTGCGCGAAGCCCCGTAGCGCGCGCGCCCTCCTCCGACACGCGCCCCGAAATTTCGCAGGACTCGAAAACGGTTGGCAGCAAATCTGCATGGAGCCGCGATGCTTCCATCATCGGCCGTGACCATTCGCGATTGGCCACGTCAAAAAGCAGCGTCCCTGAAGCA
>Ga0209169_10000750_pt1 | contig 19938 bp, 13 predicted proteins | sample HubBroMetageWRM4_FD_188346 | JGI IMG/M metagenome (GOLD analysis project Ga0209169, IMG submission 188346) | Warmed soil microbial communities from the Hubbard Brook experimental Forest, New Hampshire - Hubbard Brook CCASE Soil Metagenome WRM 4... | ecosystem: Environmental > Terrestrial > Soil...
GTCAGTTGGAATAGTAATAAGGAGAAGAAATGAGAGTCACCCTGCTCGGAGTGCTGGCCGTGATCGGAGTTCTCGCTTTGCTGGTCTACCTTGGAGACCAGTGGCAACGAACCAGTCAAGGGAGAGGTGTCCCGCCGCCCCAGAATCCCGATTCCTCGATGGGCCAATGACCACGACTCCCTACCAATTCGAGCCATTGCTTCCCGCCAAGTGGCTGACCGCCACGGAGGCCGCACAATACCTCAGGGTTAAAGTCCGCACACTCTTGCTCTGGGTCCGTCAGGGCAGAGTGAGAGGATATGCACTCTCGGGAACGGTGCGCCGCGTATGGCGATTCCAGCAATGCGACCTGGATGCTATGCTTACCGAGCCATCCGTTGCTCTCGAATCGAAAAGGAGGATTCAATGAGAGCACGGAATCAAGATGGAAGTGTAGTCTTGGACAAGAGAATCAGAACTTGGAATTTTCTGTGGTGGGAGAACGGCAAGCGGCGGTCAAAGAAGATTGGCACCGTGAGGCACTATCCCACCAAAGCAAGTGCATGGCGTGCAGCGAGGACGTTTCGGCCCTCGCTGGAGAATCGACAAACTCGCAGCATCAGCGGACCTGTAATGACTACGCTAGTCGAACACTATCGACGCGAGAAGATGCCCAAACGCAAAGACACCAGACGTTCCTATGAGGCATGGCTGAGGAATCACATTCTGCCCAAATGGGGAGATTGTGTCCTCCTAGACCTCCAGGCTCGACCGGTAGAGCTTTGGCTGGAATCTCTCGCACTGGCTCCGAAGAGCAGAGCGCACGTCCGAGGCTTAATCAGCATCCTTTGGGACTTTGCGGTATGGCGCGAGGACGTGCCGATGCAGCGAAATCCGATGGAGTTGGTCACCGTCAAGGGCGCAACCAAGCGCAAGCGACAACCTCGGAGCCTTACCGTGGAAGAGTTTCGGAAATTCATTCAACATCTGGACGAACCTTTCCGCACGATGGCGTTGTTGTGCTGCTGCCTTGGTCTGCGAATCAGTGAATGCCTTGCACTGAAATGGTCCGATGTAGACTGGTTCAACGGAAAACTGACGGTAGAACGGGGCATCGTATGCCAGCAGGTTGACGATGTGAAAACCGCAGAGTCGCGCAAGCGGATGTCTATCGACGAAGGCATGCTGACCACGCTCGAAACATGGAAGCAAGCTACTCAGTTCTCCGGTCAAGAAGACTGGTTGTTTGCCAGCCCAGTGCAGATTGGCCGATTGCCGTGGTCCTACCCTTATATCTGGCAAGTCTTTCAGAAGGCTGCGTCAGGCGCGGGCGTCGGCAAACTCGGCACGCACAGTATGCGTCACACGTATCGGTCTTGGTTGGATGCAGTGGGCACATCAGTAGCAGTGCAGCAAAGATTGATGCGTCATGCAGACATCCGCACCACGATGAACGTCTACGGCGACATCGTTACCGACGAAATGTCGGTAGCAAGTAGGAAAGTAGCAGGGCTAGCGCTCAACGGATTGTGAACGGATTGTTTGCCACTCTAAACCGTTGAAAATATGGCGGAGAGAGTGGGATTCGAACCCACGTTAGAGTTTCCCCTAAACACGCTTTCCAAGCGTGCGCCTTCAGCCACTCGGCCATCTCTCCGCAAAACCTGCGCACGACGATAGCTCTCCGGGGGGCTACCGCCTGTCACGCCGAGTCGGCTGAAGTTCATGCCAACCCTAGCTTCATTTCATTCTATGGTCAGCGGCGCACGATCGCAAATCGGCAGCGGCACGAAACAAGACGTTGGAGACGAAAGAGGCGAGATGCAGAACAACAGTGTCTTAGGAGATCTTCTCGGGCGGGTTGTTATTGGGTACGTTTGAATTCGAAGGCGACGGAGCACTCGAAGTGCCTGCGCCAGCCGCAGCACCGGCAGCGGCAGCGTTGACTGCATCGCCACTCTGAGCAGTGGTTGCAGGAATCGGAGGTGGTTTCACCCCATCGACGACGTGATGGCTCAGGCAGTAGAGCGCGAGTTCAAGGCGGTCGGCGACGCCCAGCTTGTCGTATACCTTGCGCAGGTAGTTCTTCACGACCTGCTCGGTGGTTCCTACGCGAACCGCGATTTCTTTATTCTTCATCCCCTGCGTGACGCAGGAAACGATCAGCGTTTCCTTGGGTGTGAGCTGGACTTTCGGCCGCGCTCCCGAAGGACGCAAATTGTGGCCGCGGTAGGCTTCCATTACCCAATGAATGGCCTGATTCTCGAGCCAGGGTTCGCCGGCAGCGACCTTGCGCAGGCAATCGATCAGGGCTTCGGGCTCCGCCTCGCGCGACAGGATGCCATGCGCTCCGCGGCGGAACAGTTCCAGCGTGAGTTGTTCGTCAGACGCCGGCGTGACCACAACGATCTTCAGTTGCGGCGCCAGGCGCAGCAGTTCCGCCACCACTTCGACCGGATTTGGAGCCAGCGCCGATTCAAAAATCAGAACGTCCGCGGAAAACTTGGTTATTGCCGACTGCGTCTGGGGCAAAGTCTCGGCCTGGCCGACTACGCGGATATCGTCTTCGAGCGCGAAGATTTTGCGCAGTCCGGCGCGGAAGATGGCCTGAGTATCGGCCAGAATCACGCGAATGAACTGGCCCGTGCCGCCATTCTCGTGAAGCCCGTTATTTTCTCCCGTGCCGATTGAAGTGCTCGCCATCAGTTTCGTTACACCTATGCCCGCTCAAAGTGATATTCGTCGATCACTACGCCAACGCCGCGACGGCCCTGATCTTCAAAGCTGCGGACCACGCGGCCGTGGCAGTCAATCTGTACATCGCGACGCGAACCCACAACCTCTCCCGGAAGCAGAATCGTAAAGTCCACCACCGAACCTACCGGGACATCTCGATCCATCGCGAACAGCACGCCGTTGGCCGAGATGTTCTGCGTCTCCGCCTGACAAGCTCCGTTCGGCGAATTTAATTCCACCGACAAATGCACGGGAAACCGGGGAGCACTCTGCATTGAGGCATAGTGCTTGCCCTCCGCCTGCTGTGGAATCGTTAGTTCCTTGCCTGCTTCGGCTGCCACGACTCGATTGAACCTTTCTTCTGGTTTTAGGGAACTCAGAGGCAGCGTACACCCAGGAATCAGGTGTGCAAAGTTACCGAAGTCATGGAACAGAAGGGTGCTAACTGCTTTTGGATGAGCGAATTAGAGGGATTTTACGGATGAACATCGAGGTGTGGATGCAGAGGACATCCACATGCGCCTTATTCCCTCGCAACAACCTGCGACTCGCGATCGAATGTCGGCGACCGCTAGAACTTGGTGACTTCCGTGAAATTAAAGTCGCGGACCTTCATGGCAGGCACAACCATGTCAAACGACTCTTCACCGGAAGACCGGACGGGCATGCTCATGGCCTCGACTCCGGAGAGCATATGGATCAGGCTCTGGTTGAAGCGGAAGTTGCGCAGGCCTCGCTGAACTTTTCCGTTCTCCACCAGGAAAGTACCGTCGCGGGTCATGCCAGTAACGATCTTTTCATAAGGATCGACTTCGCGGATGTACCACAGCCGCGTCACCAGCACGCCGCGCTCGGTCGAGGCGATCATCTGAGCCAGGGTTTGCGGATTCTGCGGAGCGGCGAACACAATGTTGAGCGGCATCTCGCCCATCTCGTTGGGCAGTGCGAATCCGTGGCCAGTGGCCTCGATCGGGCCAACCTTATCTTTGTATTCCGAAGCCTTCATGCGCGCAGCTGTTCCTCGCGCGTAGACCACTCGCTCGACCACTCCGTTCTCAACCAGCGGCAGGCGCTGCCGCCGCATGCCTTCGCCATCAAACGGAGATCCAGTCTGCAGGGGATGAGTGACGTCGTCCCAGATCGTAATGTTTTCGCCAAAGAGTTTCGTGCCGATACGGCCGGTAAGGAACGAGCGCTGGTCGAGGATCGCCATGCCGGAGTAATCCCAGAACATGAAGCCGACGATGTCGAGCACGGCCGCAGGCTCGAGGATCACCGTGTACTTCCCTGCCGGAATCTCCGCGGGATGCGTTGAATCGAGCGCCTTCTTCGCCGCAATCTCGGCCAGCCCGAGCGGATCGAGGTTGCTGACATCAGGCGAGTTGGCCTTCTGCCAGCCGGAAGAATCGGCGCCCAGCATGGTGATGGAAACTTCCGCCAGCGTTTGCGTGTACCAGTCACTCAGCCCGCGGGAATTGAAAATGCCCTCGACCGATTCAGAACTGGAGAAGATGCCGGCAGTAGTGAGTTTATGATTTTGTGCCACCTCGACAATCTTCTTGACGCTGTCAGCACGAAGCTGCGGCGTAATCGCCGCGGTCTCAGCGAAATAACGAGAAGGGACTGGTGTAGAGCGGACGCCCTCGTCCGCTCTGCCGGCAGCTTCGCGATCGTCGGGCATGGGCAAAAGGTCAGAATCAGGATGCTGCACCCTGGCCAGAGCTTCCGAAGATTCCACCACCCGCCGCAAACTGTCATCGTCAAACTTGTTGGTGGAAGCACGAGCCGTGCGACCGCCAAAGACGGTGCGCACGGAGACCATGTGGTTTTCGTCCGCAACATTCTGATGAATCGTGTTGTTCGCAAAGCGAGTAAGCGCAAAGCTCCCCCCCGAAAAAAGCACTTCGGTTTCGTCAGCAGACGATAATTTCCTGATGCGGTCAAAGATGTCTGCGGCTTGTTCCCTGGTGAGCATTCAGACTGGCTTTAGCTTTTCGCTGTGCCTCTGTGTCTCTGTTGTGAACGACTTTGAACTAGCTTCCCTTGTAAGCACTCCCAACCTTGACCCCGCGAAATCTCGACGGCGCCGCCCCGTGCCCCGTGCCCATCACCTGCTGCGGCTGGCCTTTGCCGCAATTCGGAGTGCCCCAGAGCGTCCACTCATCGCGCGAGCAGATCGCATCCAGTGAATTCCAGAACTCAGTCGTGATCCCGGAGTACGACGGATTCTTCACCATGCGCACGCGCTTGCCATGCTTGATCTCCCAGCCAATCTCGCAACCAAATTGAAAGTTATAACGCCGGTCGTCGATCGACCACGAGCGATTAGTCTGCATCAGGATGCCGTGATCGGTGGAAGCGATCAGTTGCTCGAGCGTCAGCGGCTTCTCGCCCGGCAGCAGGCTGATGTTGGTCATGCGAATCATGGGCAACCGGTTCCAGCCTTCGGCACGCAGCGTTCCACCGGAGCGATTCTCGCCAATCGTGTGCGCAGTCTCGCGCGAGCTGAGATACCCGGTAAACAGTCCGTTGGTGATGATCGGCGTGCACTGCGCCGGGACCCCCTCGTCGTCGAACCCGAAAGTCCCCAGGCCAGGACCGTGCTCCTGCCGTGCATCCGCGACCACGTTCACCATCTCGCTGCCATAGCGCAGCGTGCGCAGCTTGTCGAGCGTCAAGAATGAAGTCCCCGCGAAATTCGCTTCCATTCCCAGCACTCGATCGAGTTCAATGGGATGCCCGATCGATTCGTGGATCTGCAATCCGAGTTGCGAGCTATCGAGAATAATGTCAAACTTCCCCTCCGGACACTGATCCGCATGATGCAGGGCGACCGCCTCCTCCGCAATGCGGCGAGCGTTCTCTACCAGCTTCAGCTCTTCGATCAGCTCGTATCCTTTGTTCTGCCACTGCCCGCCAAAAGAATTAGGGTAAGACCGTTTCTGAATCTCATTGCCCGCGAACGCATACGCGGCGTAGCCCGCGCCCGCGGAATACTTGGTCTGATGGATGTCGGTTCCCTCCGACGACACGAACCATTGCTCATCGCGATTGAAGTTCAGGTTGCTCTCAGCCAGCGTGATGCCCGCAACCGCACATAGCTCGGAGTCGATGTTCAGCAAGAGCGCGATGTTTTGCTCGACCGAAATCGAGAAGGGGTCGATCACATGCGGCGTGGTCCATTCGGCCGTGACAGGTTTTTCTGGAGCGAGGCGTACATCCTGTTGCTTCACTTGAGCGGATGCGCGGGCGATTTCAACTGCGTGAGCCGCGGTAGCCTCAACCCCGGCGCGCGACAGGTCTTCAGAAGCGGCGAAACCCCATGCGCCATCGGCTAGAACGCGCACGCTCATTCCGGCAGACTCGGCGTCAGAAGCGCTGCCGACCTTGCCGTTTTTCGTAGTAAGCGCGCGGCTTCTCTGGCTAACGATGCGCGCATCGGAATAGCTCGCGCCGCGCATCGTGGCAACGTTCAAAGCCCAGTCGGCAATCTGCTTCATGCGGAGATTTAAATTTACCACGGAGGAGCGACCAGGTGGCGCGGGCACTCCTGCCAGCGAAATCTAACCACGTAAGTACCGCGCAAGGTTTCCGGCGGTCGATCACAAGCTAAGGCGTGGCGTGCGCCAAATCCAGCGCTTTCCGCACCACCAGTAGTTCTTTCAACACCTCGCGAAGTTTGGTAGATTCCAGAGCATTCGCTCCATCAGATTTCGCTTCTTTGGGATTGTCGTGCACTTCCAGGAAAACACCATCTACTCCGGCGGCAACCGCCGCCCGCGCCAGCACTGGAATGAACTCGGGTTGGCCGCCACTGACCGCAGGGGCGCCCTCATCGGTTTGAGCCGAAGGCAGCTGAACCGAATGCGTCGCATCGAAAACCACCGGCGCAAACTTGCGCATGATGGAAAGTGAGCGCATGTCGACGACAAGATTGTTGTAGCCAAAACTCGTGCCGCGCTCGGTCAGAAAGATTTGCGCGTTCCCCGCCTCGCGGCATTTATCGACTGCGTGCCGCATGTCCCAGGGCGAAACAAATTGTCCCTTCTTGATGTTCACCGCCCGCCCGCTGAGCGCCGCCGCCACCACCAGATCGGTCTGGCGGCACAGAAACGCGGGAATTTGCAACACGTCAACGGCTTCCGCAGCCCTGGCAACGTCGGCCACTTCGTGCACATCAGTCAGCACCGGCAGTTGAAGATCATCTTTGATTTTCTTCAGAATGCGCAGGCCTTCCTTCAGCCCGGGCCCGCGAAAACTTCGAATCGAAGTGCGGTTGGCCTTGTCATAGCTGGCTTTGAAGATAAACGGAATCCCCAGCGCCCGAGTCACGCCCTTGATGATCTCGGCCATGCGAATCGCATGCTCTTCGCTCTCAATCACACAAGGGCCGGCAATGAGGAAGAGATTCCCCGCGCCGATGCGGACATCGCCGACTTGGAAGGAGGAAATCAAAAAGCGAAGCCTTTCACCGCCGCGTTACTTTCTCCGGACGATGAAACATCTCCACCGCCGCAGTTTCCTTTTCGGCCCGCCGCTTCGAGCCATGCTCATAAGCCGCCGCGATAAACGTACTGAACAGCGGATGCGGCTCCAGGGGCTTCGACTTGAACTCCGGATGAAACTGGCATCCAATGAAATGCGGATGGTCCGGCAGTTCCACCATCTCTACGTAAGTGCCATCCGGCGTCGACCCGGAGATGCGCAGTCCAGCAGCCACCATCGGCTCCTCGTATTCGCGGTTAAATTCGTAACGATGGCGGTGGCGCTCGCTGATCTCCAGCTTGCCGTAGATCTGGTGCGCCAGCGTGTTAGGTTCAATCTTGCAAGTCCAGGCGCCCAGCCGCATGGTGCCGCCAAGTTCTTCCACGCCGCGCAGTTCGCGCAGCTTGTAGATCACACGATGCGGAGTCGCAGGATCGAACTCGCTCGAATTTGCATCCGCCAGCCCCACTACATTGCGGGCAAACTCCACACAAGCGGTTTGCATTCCAAGGCAAATCCCGAAGTAAGGAACCTTTTTCTCGCGGGCATAACGAATCGCGATCAACATCCCTTCGATCCCGCGCTTGCCAAACCCTCCTGGGACGAGCAACCCGTCGTAGCCCTCGAGTTGCGCTTCATAACTCTGGTCGCCGGTTTCCAGTCCCTCGGCTTCAATCCAATTCAACTGAAGTTTCAGATTATGTGCCAGCGCCCCATGCACCAGCGCTTCCTTCAACGACTTATACGAATCTTCATACTCAACATACTTGCCCACAATCCCGATCGTGACCGTGTCTTTCGGGTTGTACACACGGTGCACAATGTCTTCCCACTTGGAAAGGTCCCGGTCATTCGCCTCCATGCGCAAGTATTTCAGCGCGAGCGTGTCCACTCCTTCGTTGGCAAACACAAGCGGCACTTCATAGACCGAAGCCACGTCCTTGGCCGTGATCACAGCTTCTTCTTGCACATTGCAGAAAAGCGCAATTTTCGACTTGAGCTCCTTGGCGAGGAAGCGGTCAGTGCGGCAGAGCAGAATGTCAGGTTGAATTCCAATGCTGAGCAGCTCCTTCACCGAGTGCTGCGTGGGCTTGGTCTTCAATTCCTGCGCCGCGGCAATAAACGGCACCAGCGTCACATGGACGAACAGCGTGTCATCGCGGCCCAATTCCTGCCGCATCTGCCGGATCGCTTCCATGAACGGCAGTGACTCGATGTCGCCCACCGTCCCGCCAATCTCGACAATCGCTACATCCACATCCTGCGCCACCTTCTTCATCGCCGCCTTGATTTCGTTGGTGACGTGCGGAATTACCTGCACCGTTTTGCCCAGATAATCTCCGCGGCGTTCTTTCGCAATAATCTGCTCGTAGAGCCGGCCGGTAGTCCAGTTATTGTCGCGAGAAAGTTTGGCGTGCGTGAAGCGTTCGTAGTGGCCAAGGTCAAGATCAGTTTCCGCGCCATCGTCGGTTACAAAAACTTCACCGTGTTGAAACGGCGACATCGTCCCCGGATCGACGTTCAGATAAGGGTCAAACTTCATCAGGTTGACCTTCAATCCGCGGCTTTCCAGCAGGCAGCCGATCGAAGCCGCGGCCAATCCCTTGCCCAATGAAGACACAACTCCGCCCGTTACAAAGATGTACTTCGCTGGCATCTCTTCCTCGCTTTAAATTGTGGTTGAAAGGTTGTGCAGGTAGGGTGCACGATCAATTATGCCAGAAGAGCCCTGTGGAAACAAATAGAAGAATCCGAGGGATATGTAGTCGTTTAGTCGTTTGCAAATTCCTTCCTATCGGGGTCGCAGAGAAGCGAATGTGGAGACAGCCGCCTCGGCTGTCCCGCCGAGCGAAGCGAGGCGGCTCCTCGCCAGAAGCGCATCGGGCGCGCGTTGACTATCCCGGTAATGTGGGCGAAAATGATTCCAGTACTTCCCTCGATCCCGATTTCGTCGGGCTTTGGCTTTTCGTCTTCAATCGTGGGCCTGTGGCGCAGCTGGGAGCGCGCTTCCATGGCATGGAAGAGGTCGTCGGTTCGATCCCGACCAGGTCCACCAAATTCCCTTGTCGTCGTTGGAATCTCGGGCGTCGGTAAACACCCCGGTACACACGGTCGGATTATGTCTTCGCCTCACTCCTGGGAATGCTAGGCTGGTACAGTGAACCGGCGGCTTACGACGCTTTCCCGCATCGCGCTCCTTCTTCTAGTCTGCATAACGTTCCCGTCAGTCCCTTCCGTCTTTGCCGCCACTTGGACCGTGCACGCGCAGCCGACCCGGTTGGTCAATGGCGGACCCGTTTTGTTTCAGGTCAAAGCTCCAGCGCGGCTGCAGTCTCTAAGCGGAACCTGGCTCGGACATGACATTTCCTTCAGCTTCGACGCGGCGAGTAAGACTTGGTTCGCGCTGGCAGGCGTCAGCCTCGAAACGGCTCCCGGAACTTATGCCATCGAACTGACCGGCGAAACCGTTGCAGGAAAAGCCTCGCCGCAGAAAATCTCCTTCACTCGCAAGTTCGCCGTCGCCCTCGGAAAGTATCCAAAGCTCCCGGGAACGCTCACGGTCGAAGGCAAATTCACCGAACCCAATCCCGAGCAGCAGAAAGAAATTGAAGAAGGCCAGCAAGTCAAGAAAGATTATCTGAGCCGGGTCACTCCGCACCGCGAGTGGTCGGGAGATTTCACCAAACCCGCCGACGCTGAAATTTCCGACGTCTTCGGCGCCGCCCGCGTCTTCAATGGAAAAACACAGAGCACCCACCTCGGCCTGGATTTTCGCGTCCCCAGCGGTACTCCCGTAGCAGCAATGAACGACGGCACGGTGCTGCTGGCGCGGCCGCTCTATTTCGAGGGCAACTTCGTTGTGCTGGATCACGGCCAGGGCTTGCTTACCCTCTACCTGCATCTTTCAGAATTCAAGGTCAAGGAAGGTGATCAGGTAAAGCGCGGGCAGGAAATCGGGCTGAGCGGCGGCACCGGCCGGGCCACCGGGCCGCATCTTCACGTCGCAGTACGATGGCAGGGAACGTATCTCGATCCCGCGAGCCTGCTGCGTTTGCAACTGCCGTCCTCAGCCACCAGTAATTAGCCCTCAAGCATTCAGCGAGCGGGGATATCTAATGGCCAACGGCTAATTGCCCCTACGCGTTCCCACCAGAAATCCCACTCAACCCGCGCGCCGATCCCGCCGTGGATCCTTCAGGATGTCTTTCAGTTCCAGGTTGCGAATCAGGCGGTGCAAATAATTAGGATGCACTCCCAGAATGCGAGCTGCCTCGGCATAGTTGCCTTGCGTCTGCTCCACGGCATCAAGAATCAGTTGCTTCTTAAACTCCTTCACCGCCGCGTGATAACTCGCCTCCGTCATCTCCGGCAGTGAAGGGCGCTCCAGCAGCGACTCCGGCAGATCCTCCGGCAGAATCACATCCGAGGAGGCCAGCACCAGCGCCCGCTCGATCGCGTTTTCCAGTTCCCGAACGTTCCCCGGCCAGTCGTAGTTCCGCAGGCAGGCCAGAGCTTCGCGGGAAATCGGTCGCAGTTTCACTTTGCAGCGCTTGGCGTGCTTCTGCACGAAATGGCGCACCAGCATCGGGATGTCGTCCTTCCGATCCCGCAGCGTGGGCATTGTGATCTTCAACACCGCCAGACGGTAATACAAGTCCTGGCGAAAACTGCCGTCGCGCACCGCCTGCTCCAGGTTGCAGTTGGTCGCGGCAATCAGCCGGATATCCACCTTAATAGGACGCGTCCCACCCACTCGCTCGAACTCGCGTTCCTGCAGCACGCGCAGCAGTTTGACCTGCAGTGTGGGAGCAAGTTCGCCGATCTCGTCGAGAAACACTACGCCTCCGTCGGCCACTTCGAGCCGGCCTTTCTTCAGCGCGGCCGCTCCCGTAAATGCTCCACGCTCGTGGCCAAACAGATCGCTTTCCAGAAGAGTCTCGGGAATCGCCGAGCAATTGATGGCCACGAACGGCTTGCGCGCGCGCGGACCATCGCGGTGCAAGGCCCGCGCCGCCAACTCTTTGCCGGTTCCGCTTTCGCCTTCGATCAATACCGTCGAATCCGTGGGCGCAACCCGCTTAAGGAACTGGTAAACCTCCTTCATGCGCTCGCCTTCTCCCACCAGACTCCGTTCCTGCGTGACCTCCACCGTCAGCCGCTCATTCTCCTGCTCCAGCCAGTGCAGGCGGCGGGCGTTCTCCAGCGCCACTGCTGAGATGGCCGCGATCGCCGCCACCAGTTGCAGATGCTCTTCGTGAAGACGGTTGCTGAGACTGTCGCTGTCGAGGTAAATGCACCCAATCACTTGCCGAAATACGGTTAAGGGCACGCACAGCAACGAACGCACCTGGGATGCTGCCAGACTTTCCACCTCTCGCAGCTCATCGCAGCCGCGCACGTCGCCGCCCAGAATCGCAATCCCCTGGTCCAGCACCTGGCGAGCAATGGTGCGGCTCACCCTGACCAGCGGGGTCTGCCCCGCCTGTCGCATGCGCGCGAACATCGAGTTGAATTGCTGGCCCTCCCCATCCGCCAGCAGGATCGCGCCCCGGCCTGCCGGTACAATCTCAAAAATCAAGCTCAGGATCTGGTCCTGCAGTTCGTTGAGATCGCGAAGCGCGTGCACGATCCGGCTGATCTTAAGCAGCGCGTTCAGGTTGCGCGCCTCCCGCGAGGTCGCCGGCAACTCCTGCAACAAGCGATCGGGATGTAGATAGACCACATCCCGCGGATGCAGAATGGTAGTCTCCGCAGCGAACTGCGCCTCGTCGAACTCCACCCGTCCCCCAGGCGGCGCCAGAACCTCGTCTTCCACCAGGAAAAGAAAAGACGAGTCGCCAGTGACGATCTCGTCCCCATGTTGCAGCCACTGCTCTCCCACTCCGGCGCCGTTCACCAGCGTTCCGTTGCGGCTCTCCAGGTCCCGCACTCGAAACCTTCCGTCCTGCCAGCTCACCAGGCAATGTTTTCGCGAAACCGAGGGATCTGCTACGGCGATCCCATTCGACGCCTCCCGCCCAATGGTGACTTCGCCCTCGGCCAGCGGAATCGTCGCGTCTTTCAAGGGCCCGGAAAGCACCAGAAGTCTGGGACGCACGCTGCTCACCTCGCGCCCTTCTTATCACACTTCCGCCCTAAATTCATTCCCGAACTGATCTCCTTCCATTATCCGAACGGATAGCACACTATCCGATCAGATAGCGTTTGGCGTCGGCACCGGCATCCACTCCCCTTCAACAGTAAATCGAGTTAGCCGATAAGCTCTTTGCCAAGAGTGCATTGCGAGGATGCTCGCCGTTTCGCATAACCCGCGACGACTGGTATGACGAATGCTCTATGGGGATTGCGCCAGCGCTCGGCGAAAAGCGATGGGGGAAGCGCTTTTGCATAAGTCGTTGCCGAGCTTGCGCAAATCAGGGATCCGAGGGGCCCCCTCATCGGGTCCCTGGTTTTTTGGAGAGTCGTATTCTTGGGGGATCGTTTCTTAGGGTCGCTGCCGGCTAACTGGCCACAGCCTCATCGCCTGCCAACATTTTAACCGCAGGCATCTCAATCGCCGCTCCGTCGCGAAAAGTCACGCTGTTGCCCGAAATCGCTGGCACCCGTTCACCCGGAACCAGAATCCCCACCAGATTCAGCGGATCGGCAGCCGACAGCGTGATGGTTTCCTGCGCAGCATCGAGCTTCCGCATCGCGCGCACCGACTCCACCGCAACCGGCAAGGCAAACTGCTCGCCTAGAAATCCATCCACGAACCGGCCGCCCCGAATCTCGCCCCGATCTTCCAGCCGCCGAAAGCCCGCCAGCTGCTCGCGCCACGGAGGCAAGTTCGCTTCCCGCGCCAGCACGTCCCGCACCACAATGCCGTAACGTCGCAGCAGCATCCAGCAAGCTGCCTCCACCGCGCGTGGCCGCTCAACAACTTCGTCGGTGTGCAACAGAGCCCAGCGTCCCGCGTTGTGCCGCGGACGCGTAGTGCGCCCACTGCCCTGCCCCGCTCGCCGCTTGGGATCGATCAACGATCGCAGGTTGTCGAAGCCGTCAGCAGTCACCAGGCCCGCGGCCACCAACTCCCAAAGCGCGGTCTCAATCTCCGCCTTCAACTTATCGGTGCCGCGAACAATGTCGGCAAAAAAAGACGCGCCGCGCTGCCGCAAAAAGTCCAGCACGATCTGTGCCCCGTGGCTCAAACCATTGTTCGCAGCCTGTTCCGCGCCCGGGTGCCGCGGCGTCATCCAATCCGCATCTTCCCGGATGAAAAACGTTATGGGCGCAACGCTGGTAGGAATCACCCGCCTCTGCCGCGGTGCCGCACCCGGCTGCGGCTCCGATCCGCGACTCACATTGGAGTCCAGCGTCGCCGGATGCGGAGACAGCCTTCCCCAACCCACTGCCCCGGTCAGGCAAAGCTGGTCAAGCCATTTGGGATCGTAATCCATAACCCGCCGCGCAAGCACCTGCCGCTCCCACGCATTCGCCGGAATCTCAAACCCCTGCAGTTGCCTCAAAACTTCGAGCGTCCCCCGCTCGCCCGCGACCTGCGTCCCGGCAGCCACATGCTGCCAGCGCAGCAGCCACCGCATAAATTGCGCCGCCGTAACCGGCTCGATCTGTTTACGCAGAGTTGCAACGGTCAGCCGATGTATGCGAGCCAAAAGCCGCCGCTCGCACCAGTCCGTCTCGTGTTCCGTGGAGACAGCCTGCGTGGGAACAGCTTGTGTGGGGACAGCCGCCCTCGGCTGTCCGATCGAGCGCAGCTCGACGGCAGCACCACCGAAATTCCCCCGCAGAACAGTCCCGCTAGCTTCCATGCGAAGCAGAGCATTAGAAATCTCAGAAGCGCCAATCCCCAGAACCCTACCAAGTTGCGTCGCAGTGGTCGGCCCCAAATGAGACATCCATCCCGTAACCATCGTAAGCAATGCATCGTCGCGAGTAGGCGTCGTCGTTTCCACGTCAGCCAACGCCTGGACAAATCGCGCTTCGGGAAACAACGCAAGAAAAGTCTTGCCCCGCTCAGCCGCAACCCAGTAAACCCGCTCCCCGGAAACCGCCAACGCAGCGCGCCGTTCTCCAACCAGCCTGTCAAAGTACACCTGCCAGTTCCCGGCAACACCAGTGTGGGGACAGCCGCCCTCGGCTGTCCGGTCGAGCGCAGCTCGACCTGCCGGCAGTGCCACCAGCGTATGCAGCACATCATGCAACTCATCCGCATCGCGCACATCCGGCCACGCTTCCTCCCGCACCTGAGCAATCGCAGCCGGGTCCAGGCCGCCAACTTCCTCCAGCACCGATTCCGGTAGCATCCGCCGCATCTGCACCGCGCGCGCCCGCCGCTCCTCAAGCGGCGCGTCATCGAGAAACGCATACGGATTCGCATTCAGAATCTCATGCGAAAACTGCGACGGAACCGGCGTGTCCACCGCGAGGCAACGAATCCGGCCATCCGCCAGCCCGCTCAACACCAACTTCAGCCCCTCAATGTCCATGGCCTCCGTGAGGACGTCTTTCATGACTTCGCCCACCAGCGGATGATCCGGAATCTGCCGCTCGCCCTGAATATTTTCGAAGCACGCAGCCGCGTCGGGAAAAACCGAAGCCAGCAGATCGTCGGAGCGCATCCGCTGAATCTGCGGCGGCACCTTCTTTCCATTTTGAAAGCGCAGCAGCGCCAGCGCCCGGTTCGCATCCCAGCGCCAGCGCGTAGCGAAGATTGGAGAATCTAGCGCCGCCTGCTCCAGAATCGGCTGCACCGTCGCAGCCTGCAGAAAATTAAAAACGTCCGCCAGAGGAAAGCTGTGCTGCTCAGCCAAAGCGATGTTCAGCCCGTTGTCGGTGGCTGCAGCCTGCAACTCGAAGTTGAACCCAACGCAGAAACGCTTGCGCAGAGCCAGTCCCCATGCCTTGTTGATCCGCCCTCCAAACGGCGCGTGGATCACCAACTGCATCCCGCCCCCTTCGTCGAAGAAGCGCTCCGCAATCACGGTAGTCTGCGTCGGCACGGCCCCCAGAACGGCGCGTCCTTGCAAAATGTATTCAATCGCCTGCTCCGCCCCGGAATCATCAAGCCCACATTCTTGCTTCAGCCACGAAACTGCCGCGGCCACTTCGGGCTGTGTAGCCGAGAAGCCAACCGGCGAAGTGTGCGGCAACATCTCGCTGATCTTTTCCCGCAAAGCTCCAACATGTTCCGAAAGTTCCTGAGTCCGTGCCGGAGCCTCACCTCGCCAGAAAGGAACGCTAGGCGGCGCGCCGTGGGCATCTTGCACCAGAACGCGTCCGGCATTAGTCTCGATCCGCCGAATCATCCACGACGTATTTCCCAACAGCATGATGTCGCCGCGGTTGCTCTCCACCGCAAAATCCTCATCTACAGTCCCCACTACAATGCCATCGGGCTCCGCCACCACGGCATAAAGCGAGTTGTCCGGGATCGCTCCCCCGCTGGTGATCGCCGCCAGCCGCGCCCCACGCCGCGCCCGCAGCTTGCCGTTCACTCGATCGCGGTGCAGGTACGCTCCATAGCGCCCCCGCCGCGCCGCAATCCCCTCGGCCAGCATCTCCAGAACCGAATCGAAGGTGGCACGCTGTAGGTTGCGATACGGATAAGCCCGCCGCACCAGCGCAAACAACTCATCCTCACCCCACCCATCCAGACTCCCTGCGTCGGCAGCACCAGTAGCGCCGGCGCCCCCGCCGGCTGTAGCGAGCCCTTGGGGTAGCTGCCCCAATCGAGGCATAGGCGTAATAGTCCCCGCAGCGCACGTCGCCACAATCTGCTGCGCCAAAACATCCAGCGGCGCTTCCGGGATTATCAGCCGGTCCAGATCGCCATGCCGAATCGCCCGCACCAAAGCCGCGCACTCCAGCAGATCATCACGCGTAGTACAGAAAAGCCGTCCCTTGGGAACCGCCCCACGCCAGTGTCCCGACCGCCCAACGCGCTGCAGCGTCACCGCAATCGCCCGCGGAGAATTGATCTGCACCACCAGGTCCACGGTGCCCACATCAATTCCCAATTCAAGCGACGCAGTCGCCACCAGCACCCGCACCTGGCCTTCTTTCAGTTTCTTCTCAGCCGCGAGCCGCAGCTTCCGCGAGAGACTGCCGTGATGCGCCGCAACATTCTCTTCCCCGATGCGCTCGCCGAGGTTATGCGCCACGCGCTCCGCCATGCGCCGGGTGTTCACAAACACCAGCGTCGACCGGTGCTGCTCCACCAGCGTCACCAGCCGGTTGTAAACCTCGTCCCACATTTCGTTCGAAGCCACCGGCCCCAAAGGCATGGGAGGAACTTCAACCGCCAGATCAAGCGTCCGCGTGTGTCCAATATTCACGATGAAGGCATCGCAAGCCTGCGGAAAAGATTCGGACTCGAGTGCCGATCCGGAAGCGACTTGGGACGCGACTCGAGACGCAGACTCGGCTCGGGAAGGGCACGACTTCAGTCGTGCCGTATGAGCCGCATTTTCGGAACCGGCTTTAGCCGCTGGCGTTCTGCATCCCGTCAGAAAACGCGCCACTTCCTCAATCGGCTTCTGCGTAGCAGAAAGCCCAATCCGCACCGGCGGCCTGTACGTCAGCGCCTCCAGCCGTTCCAGCGACAAAGTTAAATGCGCCCCACGCTTGTCATCCGCCACGGCATGGATTTCATCCACAATCACCGTTTCGACATCGCGCAGAATCGCCCGGCTCTTATCCGCCGTCAGCAAAATGTAGAGCGACTCCGGAGTCGTAACCAGAATATGCGGAGGCCGCTTCAGCATGGCCCGCCGCTCATGCATGAGCGTATCGCCGGTGCGCACCGCAGTGCGAATTTCCGGCATCAGCAGCCCGCGCTCCCCGGCCATCGCCAGGATTTCCCCCAGCGGCACTTCCAGATTTTTCTGGATGTCGTTGCCCAGCGCCTTCAGCGGCGATACGTAGAGCACTTCGGTTCGATCGGCCAGATCCCCCGCCAGCGCCTTGCGCACCAACCGGTCAATGCAGGCAAGAAACGCAGCCAGCGTCTTGCCCGACCCGGTCGGTGCTGAAATCAGCGTGGTCCGCCCCGCCAGAATGTGCGGCCACCCCTGCTCCTGCGGCTCGGTAGGCGTGCCAAACCGCTGCACAAACCACTCCGCAACAAGAGGATGAGCCCAGGCGAGAGAGGAAGGAAAAGAGGTCACAACCAAAATATTCTACCACGCTAGCTTTCGTAAACTATTCGCCCTGGAGCCGAAGCCCAAGGGCGCGCAGCACTAGCTATTCATTGCGCCTGCCCCGGAAGTTTTTCCGAACCCTCGGTGTTAGAATTCTCCGACCATCCCCGAGCCCAGGAGAATCACCTTGACCCCACTTCGCTCCATCACTTCCTACCTGCTACTCTTTGCTTTTACGCAATTCACGGTCGCCCAAACCTCAGAGACATCCGCTTCACCGGCCGCGAGCGCGCAGCTTCTCGGCTACACCACCCAAACCTCTACCGCCGAGCGCGACTGGGAAAAGAAATTTCAGGATGGCATCGTCGCCACCAACATTCGCGAGAACGATCGCCGCCTCAGCGCCCGTCCTCACCACGTCGGATCGCCTTATGACAAGGACAACGCCGAGTGGATGCTCGCCCGCTTCAAAGAATGGGGATTCGACGCGCACATCGAGACCTTCGACGTATTGTTCCCCACTCCGAAAGAACGCGTGCTCGAATTGCTCGAACCCACGCAATTCCGCGCCAAGCTGCAAGAGCCGGTTGTCGCGGTCGATCCCACTTCGAATCAGACTTCCGAACAGCTCCCCACATACAACGCCTACTCCATTGATGGCGATGTTACGGCTCCGCTCGTGTATGTGAATTACGGCAACCGCGACGACTACGAACAGCTCGATCGTCTCGGCGTCTCCGTGAAAGGTGCGATCGTAATCGCGCGCTACGGCGAAGGCTGGCGTGGCATCAAACCCAAAGTTGCCGGCGAGCACGGAGCCATCGGCTGCATCATCTATTCCGACCCCAAGGGAGATGGTTATTTCGAGGGCGATGATTACCCCCAAGGCGGCTGGCGTCCCCGCGAAGGCGTGCAGCGCGGCAGCGTCATGGACACTGATTATCCTGGCGATCCTCTGACCCCAGGAGTCGGCGCAGTTCCCGGCGCCAAGCGGCTCGCACTCAAAGACGCCAAGACCATCACCAAGATCCCCGTCCTTCCCATTTCTTACGCCGACGCGCTGCCCTTTCTCTCAGCCCTGCGCGGACAAATCGCGCCGGAAGGCTGGCGCGGAGCGTTGCCCATCACTTACCACATCGGTCCGGGGCCGGCGCGCGTCCATCTCAAGGTCACTTCGAACTGGGACACCAAGCCGGTGAATGACGTAATCGCTACCCTTCACGGCTCGGCCACTCCCGATCAATGGGTGATTCGTGGAAACCATCACGACGCTTGGGTGAATGGCGCCGACGATCCCCTCGCGGGCATGGCTCCCGAAATGGAAGAAGCGCGCATGCTCGGCGAACTGCACAAGCAGGGCTGGTCGCCCAAACGCACCATCATCTATTGCGCATGGGACGGCGAAGAACCCGGCTTGCTCGGTTCCACGGAATGGGTTGAGACGCACCTCGATGACCTGCGCAAGCACACCGTCTCTTACCTCAACACCGATGGAAACGAGCGCGGCTTTCTCTTCGCCGGAGGAACTCAGGACCTGGAAGGCGTCATCAGCGCCGTGGCTCGTGACATTAACGATCCCGAAAAGAACATCTCAGTCTGGCAGCGAGCGCACCTGCGCGCGATCCTGAAAGCCAAAGACGCGGACGAACGCGGACGAATTCGCAAGCGCACCGACCTGGAAGTCGAGGCGCTCGGCGACGGATCAGACTACACGGCCTTTCAGGACCACGCTGGCATTTCCGCGCTGGACGTTGGTTTTGGCGCCGAGGACGAGGGCGATCAGTACCACTCCATCTACGACGATTTCTACTGGTACACGCATTTCGCCGACACCGATTTCGCCTACGGACGAGCCTTAGCCCAGACCGCGGGCACAACTATGATGCGCATTGCCGACTCCGATCTGCTTCCCTACGAATACTCGGCTCAGGCCGAAGCTATCGGCAAGTATGAAACCGACCTGGAAAAGTTATTGAAGGACAAGCAGGACGAATTCACCGAGCGCAACCTCGAACTTCAGGAAGGCGTCTTCACCGCGACTTCCGATCCGCACAAAACCTACGTTCCGCCTCCCGCAGAGATCGTTCCGCCGTTCATGAACTTCGCGCCCATGAAGAATTCCATCGAGCTGCTGAAGAAGAGCGCGGATGATTACTCGAAGGCGCTAGCCAAGTTCAAGAGCAGCGGCGCTGTGATTTCCCAACAATCCCTCGATGCGGTCAATGCCGATCTGATCGGCGTCTCGCGCCTGTTCCTGAACGAGAAAGGTCTGCCCGAGCGTCCGTGGTTCAAGAACCAGATCTATGCTCCCGGCGCTTACACGGGATATGGCGCGAAGCCCGTCGCTGCTGTGCGCGAATACATGGACGAAAAGAAATGGCAGCAAGCCGACGCGCAAATTCCCATGGTTGCGCATGTCATTGAGAACATCGCCGGCGGAATCAGCAAAGCTGCGGCTGACCTGGATGCTGCGGTAAAACCAAAGCAGTAGCGCCTAAAAGAAAAAACCCATCGGATGCTTGCTTGGGGCGTGCTCGGGTCAGCATCCGATGGGCTACCGTTTCTCCTTACTCACCCTGTTGTTTTCAGGAGTATT
>Ga0209169_10000751_pt1 | contig 19920 bp, 10 predicted proteins | sample HubBroMetageWRM4_FD_188346 | JGI IMG/M metagenome (GOLD analysis project Ga0209169, IMG submission 188346) | Warmed soil microbial communities from the Hubbard Brook experimental Forest, New Hampshire - Hubbard Brook CCASE Soil Metagenome WRM 4... | ecosystem: Environmental > Terrestrial > Soil...
TTGTCGGTCGCCTGCGGCATATACTTGGCGTAGGCGGCGCTCTTGCGGTCTACTTTTTCGCCGACGCATACGTCCAGATTTTGCCACTGCCATTCAAGCGCCTGTTTGTAGCGATCCGAGTCGGCCGGCTGGCCGCTCATGGTGTAGCCGGCGGTAAATAAATTGAATTCCGGGTAGGCTTTGATCGCGTCCAACATGAGGTAGTAGCCACGCCGGGTCTCGGCCTCGTCATGATGGATATTGCCTTCGGAGAGCGTCGCGCTTGCGAGAAAGCCAAGATAGCGCGCGTCGTCGGGATTCAACGCCACGGCTTCCTCGAAATACTTGCGTGACAGCGTGGCATCGTCGGTGATGGTGGCTGGCACCGCGGTCAGTCGCTGTCTTTCGGCCAAACGCCAGATATGCAGCCAACCTACGTGCGCGGTCGCGACGGCATCGTTGGTGGCGCTCAAGTAAGCGGCCGTCTCGGCTTCGAGCGCCGGCGCGATATGCTCGTAATCGGCGCCGTGCAAGGTACTCCAAAACAGCTCATCGGCGCTCAAGGCCTGAGGCGATCGCGAGGTTGCCGGCTGCTTTTTCGGGGCTGTGTGTTCCGCAACATAGGAACACCCGGTCAGCGAGATGCCCGTGATCAAGATGCTTGCTGCCAAGGATAAGAGGAGCGGTTTAGCCATAGGTTACTCCAATGTGACCAGTGGAAACATACTAGACGAAAGATGTGACCACTGTCAACATAGGGCATGGAGTCAAAATGACACGCAAAGCAGCGGCGCTGAAGAGGCGCGCTTACCATCATGGCGACCTTAAAAATGCATTGGTAGTCGCCGCGCTAGAACTGATCGCTACTAAGGGTGCTCGGGCTTTGAGCTTACGTGAAGTGGCGCGTGCGACTGGCGTCAGCCATGCCTCGACCTATCGCCACTTTCCTAACAAAGAGAGCGTACTGGCCACCATAGCCGAGCAAGGTTTTCGTGAATTGACTCAACGAATGCGCGACGCCGCGCTGCAGTCTCCCAGCGGTCCGCTGCAAAGCCTGCATCTCGTCGGCTTGGCTTACGTCGCTTTCGGCGTGGCGCATCCTCATCATCTGCAGATCATGTTTGGCGATCTCATCGCCAGTCACGCTGCATATCCGAGTTTGCTGGAGGCGAGCAGTGCTGCGTTCGAGGTCCTTGCGTCCAGCGTGCGTGCCGGACAAAAGGCAGGACTCGTCCGCGAATCAGACGAGCGCCTGGTTTCTTTGGCTGCCTGGTCGCAGGTGCACGGTCTCGCGTTGCTGATCGCCTCAGGCCAGATAGCGCCGGAGGGATCTGCACCGTTACAACCCGATACACTCGCCGACGCTGTTCTTAACTTGCTGCAAATAGGTCTGGCGACTCCGCGACAATGATGTCGGCCTTGGACCCAGTGCCCAGGTCACCCCTAATTATTTCATTCGGTAGCGGGGTGCCCTGATGGACAGCCCGGAAAGCAGACGCTAGCCTGACAAATGATTAAACGGGAGATCGAATGTCTGCATCACACCGCTGGGTCATCGTCCTTGCCCTATTTTCGGCTACAGTTTCGGTTGCGGCGGATCCATCGCCCTCTCCCGTCAAGTCCACCGACTTAGGCGAGAAGTCCCCGCTCGACGGACTCAAATATCGACTAGTGGGTCCCTTCCGCGGCGGTCGTGCCACGGGCGTTGCGGGCGTTGTCAGCGAGCCCAACACTTATTACTTCGGCGCCGCCACCGGCGGATTGTGGAAGACGATTGATGGAGGCACCAGCTGGAAGCCGTTATGGGACGATTTCCCTGAGGCCGCGGCCGCCGTCGGTGCCGTCGCCGTGGCGCCATCTGATCCTAAAATCGTCTATGCAGGCACTGGCGAGATCAATATCCGCGGCAACGTCGCCACGGGCAATGGCCTTTATAAATCGACTGATGCCGGAAAAACCTGGCATTTCGCCGGGCTGCGCGACAGCCAGGTAATTGGCCGCATCATCGTCGATCCCTCCGACTCCAACATCGTTCTCGTGGCGGCGCTTGGGCATACTTTCGGCGACAATCAGGAGCGCGGCGTGTTCCGCTCCACCGACGGCGGTGCCAATTGGAAGAAGGTGCTTTATGTCGACGCCAAGACCGGCGCGTCGGACGTCGCCTTCGATCCCAATAATCCCAAGATCCTCTATGCCGGCATGTGGCAGGCCTATCGCAAGCCGTGGATCATGGAGAGCGGCGGACCGGGCAGCGGCCTCTACAAGTCCTTCGACGGCGGCGAGCATTGGCGGCGTTTGAGCGGCGGCGGATTGCCGGACGGCATCCTGGGCCGCATCAATGTCGCGCCGACTTCTGACTCCAAAGTGGTCTATGCGATGATCGAGGCCAAGAAAGGCGGCCTCTTCCGCACGAATGACGGCGGCGAGACCTGGACGCTAGTCAGCGACAAGAACAGCATCAAACAGCGGGCCTGGTATTTCAATACGGTCTTCGCCGATCCCAAGGATGCGAATAGCGTCTATGTACTCAACACCTCGCTCTACCGTTCGACCGATGGCGGCAAGAGTTTCAAGACACTGAAGACCCAGCATGGTGACAATCACGAATTGTGGATCGATCCGACCAATCCTAAGCGCATGATCGAAGGCAATGACGGCGGCGCCAATGTCTCTGTCGATGGCGGCGAGACTTGGACCTCGGAGATGAACCAGCCGACCGCACAGTTTTATCACATCGCGGCCGACAACGAATTTCCGTTCCGCCTCTACGGCGACCAGCAGGACAATTCCAGTATTTCGATCGCGACTGCCGGGCGCTCAGGCGGAGTCGGCATCGAGGATTGGAACCCGGTCGGCGGCGGCGAGAGCGGCTTCATCATTCCCGATCCCACCGACGCCAATATCGTGTATGGCGGCGGCTACGACGCCGAGATCACCCGCCATGACCGGCGCACCGGGCAAAACATCGAGATCACGCCGTGGCCGCGCAATACCATGGGCTGGGCGGCGGAAAATCTGAAGTATCGATTCCAATGGACGGCGCCGATCATGATCTCGAAATTCGAGCCGCACGCCCTCTACTTTGCAGCACAGGTGCTATTCCGCTCACTCGACCAAGGCCGGAGCTGGACGGTGATCTCGCCCGATCTGACCCGCAACGACAAATCCAAGCAGCGTTCTTCGGGTGGACCGCTGACCAAGGACAATACCAGCGTCGAGACTTATGACACCATCTTCGCCATCGCCGAGTCGCCTAAAGACAAGGATTTGATCTGGGTAGGCAGCGATGACGGGCTGGTGCATTTGACCCGAGATGGCGGAGTCCACTGGAGCAATGTCACGCCCAAGAGCATGCCCGATTTCGCCACCGTCGAAATGATCGAGCCGGATCCTAACAATCCCGCTGTCGCCTATGTGGCCGCCGACCGTCATCGACTCGATGATTTCAAGCCTTATGCATTCCGTACCGAGGACTATGGCAAGAGCTGGACTCCCATTACCGAGGGGTTGGCGCCGGATGCGTATCTGCACGTCATCAGGCGTGATCCGGCGCGAACGGGTCTGCTATATGCCGGCACCGAGAGCGGAATCATGATCTCTTATGACGACGGCGCTCACTGGCAGAGCCTGCAATTAAATCTACCGGTGGTGCCCGTGCATGATCTCGTGGTGCATGGCGATGCCCTGGCCGTCGCCACACACGGCCGCGCCTTCTGGATCATCGACGATTTATCACCCGTGCGGCAGTGGGCGCCCACCATTCCGAGCGAGACGGCACATCTGTTCAAGCCGGCGGGCGCCAACCACACGGTTTTCCGCGGCGGGCAACTGCGCTATTTCGGCGGGTCGAATCCGCCGGCCGGCGCGGTGATCAGCTACACCTTGTCGTCGCAGATCGGCAAACCGCGACCGCCCAAGGATGCCGACAAAGATGCCGACAAGAAGGACAAGGAAAAGGAAAAGGATAAGGATAAGCCTGACCCGCTCGATCAGCGCATCAGCCTCGATATTCTCGATGCCAGCGGCAAGCTGATCCGTCACTTCCCGGAATCCGAAGATGCCAAGAGTCCGGGTGAGGACGATGCCAAGGCTGAGCCGGAAGAAGACGACGAGGAGGGGGGACGTGCCTCCAAACCACTCAAGCCGCCGCATTTCGCGGGCTTCAACACTTTCGCTTGGGACTTGCGCACCGACAAGGCGCGCGCCATCAAGAACGCGCCCTTGTGGGCGGGTAGCGTGGCGGGTCCCAAGGTGCTGCCGGGCCACTACCAGGTCAAGCTGACCGTCGATGGTGCGAGCCAGACTCAACCGCTCGAGATCGTGGCGGATCCGCGCGGCACGGCGACTCTTGACGACCTGGCCAAGCAGTTCGCTCTGCATAGTGCGATCAACGCCTTGCTGACCGAGGTGCATGACACGGTACTCGACATCCGCGCCACCCGTGTCAAGATCATGGCGGCGAAGAAGGCAGCCGCCGGAGCGCAAGCAGCCAAGGTCGCGGCCGCGGGCGATGCCCTCGACCGCAAGCTGACCGAGGTTGAGGAGATTTTGATCCAGCCGCGCTCGCACGCCTCGGAGGACGCGCTGAACTATCCGGTCCGTCTCAACAACATGCTGGCGGCGCTGGGGTCGCTCGTGGGTTCCGGCGATGCGGCGCCGACTACGCAGAACGAGGCCATGTTCGCCGATCTGAAGAGCGAGGCGGCCTCGGCCTTGGCCCGATGGCGCGAGCTCAAGACCGGAGAGGTTGCTGCGTTCGAGAAGCTCACTATGTGAGATCGACGTACGGCGTCGCGAGTTGCGATATGCACAACGGCACAATCGCCCGAGCGTGGGTTGGGTCATTCTCGGTCCGTGAAGTGGTCAGGCAACATTGCCATCGGCTATGGAAGCGGTCAAGATTCGAACTCCATGGCCGCCACGCCCGATACCCGCAAGCTCTATCAGCAAGTCGCCAGCGCTATCATGGCGTCGATCATTGGCGGAAACTACAAGCCCGGCGACCGCCTGCCTTCGGAACGTGATCTCGCCGTCGCATTCAAGGTCAGCCGACCGACGATTCGAGAGGCAATGATCGCCCTTGAAATCCGCGGTCTCGCAGAGTCCCGTCACGGCTCGGGGATCTATGTAACCGACCAGCCTCCCGCTCAGGTCGGGCCGGGTGACTTGGATATTGGTGCATTCGAACTCACCGAGGCGCGTCGGTTGTTCGAAGGCGAGGCGGCCGCGCTTGCGGCCACGACCATCACGGATGAAGAACTGGAAGAGATGGAGGCCATCATTGCCGAAATGGTGGACGAGAATGCGCGCAAGCAAAAGGGTGAAATTGCCGACCGTCGATTTCACGTTGCGATTGCGCGTGCTACCCGCAATAGCGCCATCACCGCGGTCGTCGAGAATCTTTGGGATATGCGGCACAAGTCGCCGCTGTGCATTTATATGCTGGAGCGGGCGCGGCGCGTCGGCGTGCAGCCGCGGATCGGCGAGCACCGACGGATCCTGGCGGCGCTGCGCAAGCACGATCCGAAGGGCGCGCGCAAGGCGATGCGCGATCACCTGGCGCGGGTTATCGAAGGGCTGCTGGCGGCAACCGAGACGGACGCCATTGAGGGTGCGCGCTCCAAGGCGGTAAAGAAGCGTCACGAGTACACGCGCCGTCTTGCGGTTTGATCAAGCGGCATGCGGACCGGCAGCGTCCGCATGCCCTCGATTCACTTGCTCGCGAAAGCAACTCGAATGCCGAAGAATCGATCGTAGTCGCGCGGCAGCTCTTGTGCGTAAGCGGTTCCAACCGGCGCGGGATTGGGGAAGGTCCAATTGCTGCGCACATTGCTTAAGTTTGACGCGTAGTGTTTGTCGAATACGTTGTTACAGAATACCGAGAAGCTCAAGTTCGAAAGCGCTTGCGGCGTGAACTGCAGATTCATGTTGGTGATGCCGTAGGAGGGCTGAATAGTGCCGGGATCTCTGGTGATGGCAAAATTTTCGGCGCTCTGCCACACCGAATTCACGGTGAAGTCGGCATCCACCGGGACACCCGGGATGTTTCGCTTGTAGTCCACAGCAACGCTCACTTTGTTTTTCGGCGCGTTTGGCAGCGTCGCACCGTCGAGGTTTTGAAACGCGGGGCTCGCCGTGCACGTCGCCGGAAAGGTCTGTCCGCTATAGCATTGACCGACCGGATAGTCGACTGCGTGCGCATCCGTGTAGGCGTAGCCCAAAGCCGCATGAAGTTCCGAGGTGATCTGGGCGACAGACTCGAGTTCGAAGCCGCGCGTGCGTACCTTGGGAATATTGGTCAAGATGAAGGAATTCAGAATGTTCGGAACGATGGTCTGTACCTGAAAATCCTTGTATTCGGTGTCGTACACCGTGGCATTGACCACCAGCCGCCGATCGAACCACTCGGTGCGCAATCCCGCTTCGTAATCCGTTGAGTGCTCGGGCTTTACCGGAAAACTGGCGGCCTCGGCGGCGCTTAGTCCCGTCACCAGGTCATAGGCGACGCCCTTGTAACCGCGGGCGGCAAAAGCGAAAGCCATGATGTCCGGCGTGGCCTGAAACTGCAGTCCCAGTTTACCGGTAACCACGCTGTCGATGTTTTGCGTCGGTTCACCGAAGGCGGGGAAGTGGATGACGCGATAGTAGTCGTCATACGTATAACTGCTCTCTTCGCGATTGAACCGCAAGCCCGTGATCAGGGATGTGCGCGGCACAAACGTCCATGTCGTCTGGCCGAACACGGCGTAGTTGTCGTACTGGGTTTCGCCGCGCCAGTTGGCGATGGCCTTGGTATTGCCGACGAATCCTCGGCCGAATACGCGAATGAGATCTTCGTCGGAAAAATAGGCGCCCGCCACATAGTTGAAGTCATGCACGCCGTTTGAGGAAAGCCGAAATTCCTGGCTAAGCGTCTTGACGCTGAAACGGCCGCCTTGCAACAGGCCGCCGGTCAATTGTGTCGGGGTGGACGCCGGGCTGGAAGCTGGCGGATTGGTGTTGGTGAACGGTGTGAAATATTGCAAGGTGCTCGCGTCTGTGGTGTCGAAATCGGTAAGATCGTGCAGGTGGTATTGGTCGACACCGGTGATGGATAACAAGGTCACATCGCCGAAGTTGTAGCTGATATGCGAAGTGAAGCCCACGTCCTCGGCGTTGGCGATCGGAGCTTGGTTGACCCGGACCGTATCGTTGTTCGGCCCAGGGTTGATTCCTGCGATCGCCGCCGCCGGCGTCAGTGCCGGCACTCCGAATAGCAGTGCGCCGGGACCGAGTTTGACCAGAGGCACTCCGCAGCACTCGGCTCGATCCTCATTGAAATGGACGGTGAACGTTGCGTTGAGTTCATCGCTCGGCCGCCATTGCAACTTGCCGCGAACGCCACCGGTTCGATCGTCGTCGATTCTATTTCCGCTGGTGAGATTGTTGACGTTGCCGCCCCAGTAGCGGAAGGAGCCGCTGAGACGAAAAGACAGGGTGTCGGTTATCGGACCAGAGAGGCTCAACGACGCGCGTTGCTCGTCGTCGCTGGTGGCTTTGACGTCGCCAAAGTAGGTGAACGTGTCCGTCGGCGCCTTGGTCGTGACATTGACCAAGCCGGCGGAAGCGGACTTGCCGAACAGCGTGCTCTGAGGGCCGTTCAGCACTTCCACGCGGTCGATGTCGACCAAATCGGTAAATGCCTGGGCCTGATACCCCACCGCCACATCGTCGATAACCACCAAGACGCTGGGTTCAGCCGCCACGCTGAACGCGAATGTGCCGACGCCGCGAATGACGATGGCGCTGTTCGCCGGTTGATCGCCGGCCGTCATGGTCATCGAGGGTGTGAACTTCGCGAGATCTGAGAAGGCCGATACGTTGGCTTTGGTCAGTGTATCGCCGCTGACGACGTCGACTGAAATCGGTACCTGCTGCAGATTTTCGGAGCGCTTTTCGGCGGTGACCACGATTTCAGCCAGCTGTGTGCTGTCATCCGCCCGTGCTGGAAGCGAAGAACCGAGAAGCAAAGCGAACGCGCCCATCCCGCAAAGAAATCCACGATTTACAGATGTCATTGGCTGTTACTCCCCCAGAAACTTTAGCCGCAGAGATTTTTAGTAGCCGTAAGTTATACTGGCCAGGCCACTTTATCAACTTTTCGTAAGTCATCTGCCCAATTAGCATATGCAACAGGGCGGCGTGGGGGGTTCCAAGGAACGAGTTTTCGAAAATACGCGGCGCTTTTGGCACGCAATATGCCAATAAGGGGATGCGTGCAATCACGTACTGTGCTTGACTAGTCGGTGGGCGACGGGTTAAAGAGGTCTTACCAATAGTTTGATGCTGGCGCCAAATGCATAAAGCGAAGAATCTGCCGATCACCGCGGCGCGGGTCATCGTGACCTGTCCGGGCCGCAATTTCGTGACCCTGAAGTTGGAAACAGCCCACGGCGTCTATGGGATTGGCGATGCGACCTTGAACGGCCGTGAAATGGCGGTCGCGAGCTATCTGGCCGACCACGTCATTCCGTGCTTGATCGGACGGGATGCGCACCAAATCGAGGATATTTGGCAGTTTCTCTATCGCGGTGCGTACTGGCGGCGCGGTCCTGTCACCATGAGTGCGATTGCCGCGGTGGACACCGCGCTGTGGGACATCAAGGCAAAGGTGGCCGGCATGCCCCTGTATCAGCTGCTCGGCGGTGCCTGCCGTAGCGGCGTTAGGGTATACGGGCACGCGAATGGTGAAACCGTGCAAGAGACCATCGCCGAAGCGCGGCGCTATCAAGAAATGGGTTACACCGCAATCCGCTTGCAGTCGGGAGTCCCCGGTCTGAGCTCCACCTACGGCGTATCGCGCGACAAGATGTTTTACGAACCCGCGAATGGTGGAGTGCCCACCGAAAATGTTTGGTCCAGTACCAAGTACCTGGCGGCGGTGCCGGCGTTGTTCGAAGCGGCGCGCGCCGAGCTGGGGTGGGATATCGACCTGCTGCACGACAGCCACCATCGGCTGACGCCGATCGAAGCCGCACGGTTGGGCAAGGACTTGGAACCGTATAAGTTGTTCTGGCTGGAGGACACCGTGGCGGCAGACAACCAGGCCTCTTTCCGCTTGATTCGCCAACACACAACGACACCGCTCGCCGTTGGCGAAGTGTTCAACAGCATTTGGGATTGTAAGCAACTCATCGAAGAGCAACTCATCGACTACGTTCGTGCGACGGTGGTGCATGCCGGGGGTATTAGCCATTTGCGGCGTGTGGCGGCGCTCGCCGATCTTTATCATGTCAAAACGGGCTGCCATGGAGCGACGGATTTGTCGCCGGTGTGCATGGCCGCGGCACTGCATTTCGACTTGTCGGTGCCAAATTTCGGCATTCAGGAATATATGCGCCACACCGCCGACACTGACGCGGTATTCCCGCACGCCTACCGGTTTGACTCAGGTTTTCTAAATCCGGGCGATGCGCCGGGTCTGGGCGTCGATATCGACGAGGAACTCGCGGCGCGATATCCGTATCAACGTGCCTATCTTCCGGTAAATCGACTCGAAGACGGTACGATGACGAACTGGTAGGCGGCAATAAGGGGAGAACGAGTGACTCAGCGTTGCTCGCGCATTGCGCTGTGCGCGATATGCTCGCTCTGCGCACCCATTGGTGCCGCGCAAGAGCCGCGTCTGATCGCGCCCCTGCAGACTGGGTGGCGTTTCACGCAAGGCGCTGGCTTGAGCGGCGTCGAGGCGCCCGCCTTTGACGATGCCCGCTGGGGTTCGGTCGACGTGCCGCACACTTGGAACCGGATCGGCAACGAAGGCACGCAGCGTTCCTCGCTCTCAAACAATGTTCAGGGCATAGGCTGGTATCGGCTTCATTTCAAGCCGCCGCGTGTCGCGGCCGGCGGCCGCTACTTTCTGCAATTCGATGCCGTGGGCGCGGTCGCCGATGTCTGGTTGAATGGCCGGTATCTAGGCAAGCACGCAGGCGCCTTTTCCCGATTTCGCTTCGACGTATCATCATCCATCAACACTTCCGGCGACAATGTTCTGGTGGTGAAGGCCGACAATAGCCAGCCGCAACCCGGCGCGGGCACGCAAGATGTCATTCCCCTATCCGGTGATTTCTTTATCTTTGGCGGCATCTACCGAAGAGTGTCGCTCATCGTCGCGCGGCCCGTGCATGTGGATCTGCTGGACTTTGGCGGCCCTGGCTTGTATGCGCGTACGCTCGATATCAATGCGGCCGGGGCGACCGTGCAACTTTCGGGCAGGATCGCCAATGACTTGAAGAATCCGCGCCGCATTGCGGTCGAGTTTGCAATCGAAGACGCCGGCGGCAGTATCGTCGCTTCAAGAATTCTCAAGACCACGGCTGCGCCCGGATCGATGGCGATGCAAACGCAGCTGCACGTCGAGCACCCGCGGCTTTGGGAAGGCCTCAAGAGCCCCTATCTATATCGTTCGGCGATCGTGATCCGTTCGGATGACGGAACGATTTTGGATCGAGTCAGTCAGCCGCTGGGGTTTCGTACTGCAAGGTTCGATTCCGATCGCGGCTTCTTCCTCAACGGTCAGCACCTGTTCCTGAAGGGCGCGTCCATGCACCAGGATCGCCCCGTGAAGGGCTGGGCTATCTCGGATGCCGACCAGCGTCAGGACTTCGACCTGCTCCAAGACCTGGGTGCCAACGCGGTGCGCTTGGCCCACTATCAACACGATGAGTATTCCTACGAACTGGCGGATGCGCGCGGGATCGTGGTATGGGCGGAAATACCGCTGGTCAACAAGGTGTCCTTCGACGGCTCCCCCGCGAACGCTGCCTTAACTGCCAACGCAAGGCAGCAGCTGACCGAATTGGTGCGCCAGAATTACAATCATCCGTCGATTGTCGTGTGGTCGCTCGGTAACGAAATCGATCTCACGGCGACGCAGATCAAAGGGCCCAGCCGACCGACGACTCTCGTAAGATCACTGAACGAACTGGCGAAGCGTGAAGATCCCTCCCGCGCCACAACTCTTGCCGACTGTTGCGAGAGCGGCATTCTGCCGCATGTCGCGGCCCAGACGCCGGGCGAAACCCGCGAACCCATCGTGGGAATAGCCGACACGGTGGGGTACAACCGGTATTTTGGCTGGTACACCGGCCAATTTTCTGACTTTGGCGCGATGCTGGACGAGGCGCATGCCCACCACACGAGTTTGCCCATTTCCGTCTCTGAGTATGGCGCGGGCGCGGCGCTCACGCAGCACACCGACGATGCCGAGGGCGGTCCGATCAATCCTCACGGCAGACCGCATCCCGAAGAATATCAAAATTGGTATCACGAGAATTCGTGGGCGATGCTCAAGCCGCGCGAGTATCTGTGGGGCGCTTTCATTTGGAATCTCTTCGACTTTTCGAGCGATTCTCGCCAGGAAGGGGATCTCACCGATATCAACGAAAAGGGTCTGGTCAGCTACGATCGGCTGACACGCAAAGACGCATATTATTTCTACCGCGCGAATTGGAGCACTCAGCCCACCCTGCACCTGGTGGGACGACGCTATGTCGATCGGGCCTATGCGGTCACGGATGTGAAGGCGTACAGCAATGCTGAGCGGGCTCAACTTGTTTTGAATGGCAAAGAAATTGGTCTCGCACCTTGCTCTAATGGAATATGTTCATGGCATTCCGTTGGATTGAGCGAGGGCGCCAATGAACTTACCGTGACCGCGCAAATTGGCGCCGCCCCCGCCACGGACTCCTTGCACTGGTATCTGTCGCATCCCGACCGGGTCGTGAACATTAAAGCCGGCGATATTTCGGGTTACGCATCGAGGGACGGGCACCGCTTCGGTTCGGATGCGTACTTTGTCGGCGGCACCGCACATGGCGTGAATCCACCAGATGCGGCGCCGCCCGAGCAGGTCACGGTGCTCGCGGACGACGGGCGGCTGTACGACAGCTTTCGCGAGGGCGAATTTTCCTACCGGGTACCGCTGCCGAACGGGCGCTACCGGGTGCAGCTCAAATTCGTCGAGCCTGCTGCGGCAGCGCCCGGCGAACGCGTGTTCGATGTAACGGCAAATGGCGTCACGCAGTTGCGTGAGTTCGACGTTTTTAACGCGGCGGGTGGCAAACTGAAAGGTGTGGATCGGCTTTTCGACGCCGGCGTCGACAACGGCATGCTGGTCCTCGCGTTCCGGCCGCGGCGGGGTAGTGCCCTGGTATCGGCGCTCTCGATTACACCACTTGCTCCGCGCTAGACCTTCTCGATTAATTGCGCAGTCGGAAATGGCAATGTCGGTTTCTGGTTTCAAGCCGCTTATGCGATGGGATACATAAGTAACTTGATGAGTACGCATTAGATCGCCAGAATCCACAGGCCGTTCCAACGGTGCTTTTGGTTGGCCCGGTGCTTTCGGCACCAAGTTCTGAGACTGACATTCATATGAGAATTGCGCGTGCAATCGGGCGGATCGTGGCGGTTGCCGCGTTGTTGATTTGCGTCTTGGTCCTGATCGGCGCCCAGTTCTATGGCATCCCGTTTGTTGCGCCCATCGGGTCGACCATCTTGTCGATTTTCGGCCCGTGGCTGGTGGTCGTGCCCCTCGCGATCGGTGCGTTCGAATTTTGGAAATGGCGCGCGTCGCATTCGCGCAGCGCCCTTGTCATCACGACGATAGCGGTTGTGGCGGCAGGATGGGCGTCGGTGGCTCTCGCCCGAATGCTCGCGGAGTTTCACGATCATGGCGTTCCGATCAATCTGGTGCGCGCGTTCGGAATGCGCGCCTCGCCGGGTCCACGGCCCGATGACGATGTTGTGTATGGGACCTGGAAAGATCAACCGCTGCACCTTGTCGTCTACAAACCCAGCTCGGCCACACCGGGGCAGTTTGCACCCATCCTGCTGTACATCCATGGCGGAGGATTCAGCATGGGCGACAGATTCGAGAGCGCAACCAACCTTCGCTGGTTCGCCGACCGCGGCTGGCTTGCACTGTCGATCGACTACACCTTGTCATCGGTCGATCGACAGACGTGGGATATCGCGACAAGTCAGGTCGGTTGCGCGATGGCGTGGACCGCGGCCAATGCTGCGCGACTCGGTGGCGATCCGGCCCGCATTTCCTTGCTGGGCTCTTCCGCCGGCGGCAATCTCGCCATCAATGCCGCGTACCTTGCCAACGCAGGCCGGCTCGAGTCTTCCTGCGGTGGAACGGTGCCGCGGGCATCGGCGGTGAGTGCGCTCTATCCGCCGGTCGATCTCGCCGCCGCGTGGGTCAGTCAGGTCCCGGCGATTTCAGACATGGCGCGCCAGTTCAACAGGTACTACGTGGGCGGAAGTCCTCAGCAATTTCCCGATCGCTACCGGTTCGTGGCTTCGGCGACCCACATCAACGCCGCCGCCCCGCCGACTCTGGTCATCTTCGGCGACAACGATCACTTGGTTCCGCCCGACGCGACGGACAGATTTGCCCAGCTAGCTCGGAAAGCAGGCATCGACGTGGAAAGCATCCGATTCCCGTATGGCGATCACGCCTTCAACCTCAATCAGTCTGGTATCGGCAACCAATTCTACCTCGGTATGACGGATCGATTCCTGAGTGAGCACGGACAGCGGCCGGCGAACTCGAGGCCGGATCGGGAGTAGGCCTGCACCCGGCACCTGGTGGTTCGGGAATCGTGGTGATAGCCTACGGCGAGCTGGCAGCCTGCATTGAGCAAAAGATGCCGTCCAGCGTATGGGGACACTTCCAAAACCACCCTCACTTTAAGGATGAAGTCATGGCATACCTCCGCATTTTTTTGTTGACGATCTTTGTGACCTTATTGGCCGCGCCAACGAGTTCGCGCGCGCAGTCCGTATTGACCCATCATGTGCGAGAAGCGACTCGCACCGGCGCGGCGCAACTCATGGGTCGCTTGCCCGAAAGCCAGATTCTGCAACTTGATGTCGTTTTACCGCTGCGTGACCGGGCGGGGCTCGAGGCCTTTCTCAAGGATGTCTATGATCCGGTCAGCACCTCTTACCGGCACTTTCTCAGCGTGCCCGAGTTTACCGAACGCTTTGGACCGACTCAGGCTGACTATGATGCCGTGGTTCATTTCGCCACGGCCAATGGCTTCGCGGTCGTGGGCGGAACACGCGATGGCATGGAAGTGCAGATCAAGGGCCCGGTTTCAGCCATTGAGAGTGCGTTCCATGTGACCATGCACACATACAACCATCCCACGGAGAGCCGCACCTTCTACGCCCCCGACCGGGAACCCACGACGGATTTGCCGTTCGCACTGTGGCACGTGTCGGGGTTGGATAACTTCTCCCGGCCGCATCCGATGTATGTGAAGAAGAGCGACTATGCAGCGGCTCACGGCATTGATGCCGCCAAGGTCGTGTCCCATGCCACCACCGGCTCCGGCCCGTCAGCTTCGTTTTTGGGCAGCGACATGCGCGCCGCCTATTACGGCGGAACCGCCCTGACCGGCGCCGGCCAGAATCTGGGACTGTTCGAGTTCTTGGGGACCGACTTAGCCGATCTCACCACCTACTTCAAGAATGTGGGTCAAACCAACAATGTGCCCATCACGCTGCTGTCAACGGATGGAAGCAGCACGTCGTGCGTGGATTCGCGCTCCGGCGGCGATTGCGACGACACGGAACAGACGCTCGACATGACTCAGGCGATCGGCATGGCGCCGGGGCTGGCAAGCCTGGTGATGTACATCGGGAACACGGATACGGCCATCATCAGTGCGATGACGACGCACAATCCGCTGCCGACCACCATCGGCTGCTCTTGGGGCTGGACTCCGGCAGATCCCAGCACCCTCGACCCCTTCTTTGAAAAGATGGCGGCGCAAGGGCAGAACTTCTTTGCGGCGTCGGGCGACAGTTCGACCTGGTCGGCGAGCAATGAAGCATGGCCCGCGGATGATGCGCACGTGGTATCGGTGGGCGGAACGGACTTGGTGACCGCCGGTGCGGCAGGGCCGTGGTCGTCAGAGACCGCCTGGGTCGACAGCGGCGGCGGCATCTCGCCGGACAGCATTGCGATCCCCTCATGGCAGCAGCTTGCGGGTGTGATCACTTCGGGCAACAAGGGTTCGACGACGCTGCGTAACGGGCCGGATGTGTCGGCCAACGCGAATTTCAGCTTTTACGTTTGCGCCAACCAGACCACGTGTACCGCCAACGAATTTGGCGGCACCAGCTTTGCGACGCCCATGTGGGCTGGCTACATTGCGCTGGTCAACCAGCAGTTGGTGGCCAGCGGTGAACCGACCATCGGCTTCATCAACCCGACGATTTACGCGCAAAATGTCTCCGGCGGTGCACTGTCCGCCGCCTACGCCGCCGATTTCCACGATATCACCAGCGGCACGTCGGGCAGCTTTTCGGCGGGTACGGGATACGATCTGGTGACCGGTTGGGGCAGTCCGCACGGAGCCGCTCTGATTAATGCGCTGGCTCCGACCAGCCCGGCCTTCACGCTCGCGGCCTCACCGACTGCCGTCAGTGTCGTCGTGGGGAGCAGTGGCACATCAACTGTCACAACGACCGTCAGCGGCAGCTTCAACTCCGCGATTGCCCTGACCGCATCAGGCGCGCCGACCGGCGTAACGGTCAGCTTCAGTCCTGCGTCAATTTCCGCCCCCGGCTCCGGCACATCGACTGCGACTCTGGCCGTGGCCGCAAGCACCGCGACCGGAACCTACTCGATTACCGTCACCGGAACTGGTGGAGGCCTGACGGAATCGGCCACGATTTCGCTGACCGTGACGGCGGCCGCAAGTCCGGCCTTCACGCTGACGGCCTCGCCGACTACCGTCTCCGTGGTTCAAGGCACGAGCGGTGTGTCGACCATCACCACAGCGGTGTCCGGTGGTTTTAGTTCGGCGATTGCTCTGACTGCATCAGGTGCGCCGACCGGCGTGACCGCCAGCTTCAGCCCAACGTCCATTGCAGCCCCAGGTTCCGGCACGTCCACGTTGACTCTGGCGGTGGCCTCCACCACGGCGACCGGAACCTACTCGATCACGGTCACCGGCACGGGGGGCGGAATTACGCACACCGCGACGGTATCTCTGACCGTGACGGCAGCGACGACGGGCTCTTTCAGCATCTCCGTCTCGCCAACGTCCGGAGACCTTGACCGAGGCCAAAGCGGATATGCGGTCGTTACCGTGACGGCCTCCGGCGGCTTCGACTCGGCGGTCACGTTGTCGGCGACCGGCATTCCGACCGGCGTTACCGGGAGCTTCAGCCCCGCTTCGATCCCAGGTTCCGGCACATCGCACTTCACCCTGAAGGTGGCGAGGAATGCCCCAACCGGCACCTTCCCGATCACGATCACCGGCACGGGTGGCGGCGTATCGCAATCGACGGTCCTGACATTCGGGGTGGAGCGCTGATCTTCACGGATCACCCACGCCCGGCGTGAGCCGAGAAGTCCCGGACGCATTCGTCCGGGACTTCTTTTGGCGAGATCGAACGAATCCTGCTGAAGCACACGACGCGACGCGACTATAAGAGCGGCGCCACATTGGTGTTCGTCAGGTTCAGCGGCAGAATGAGATGCTGGGATACATCGAGAGCCGCGCTGAAAACGGTTCCGGTCGTTTCCGAGATGAACTCCGCCACCGCGATGGTCGTGCCGTAAAACCCGGTGGTGCTGAGCGCGTTGCCGGCCGGCACCACAAAGGTCGCTCCGGCCGGCGTTGTCAGGGGAATCGGCGCGGCGCTCAGAGAACCCACATTCATCAAGTTCAGCGTGGCTCCGCCGTAGCTACCGGTCGTGTCGGTAATGCCGGCGATCTGCAACACATACCCGGACAATTCGGTGCTGAACACGCCGAAGGACTGCCACACCGCGGCATTCGATGACGGCAAAATTGCGCTGCCGGTGGCGCTGAGTACCTGGCTCGAAAAGTTCGCGGTAATGACGCTGTCGGTGGTGGTGGGATTGTTTTCGCTCAAGAACAAGACATCGCTGCTGGCGGGTCCTGCGGACGGACCGGCGAGAAAAGCGGTAACCAGGCCGCCGGCATACGGGCCGCCAATGGTGGTCGCGCTCGTTGACGTCACGCCCAGCGGCACAGTCAATAGCGTTGAACTTGCCGCGCCGCTTCCGGATACGGCGTAGTCAGCAAAAATCAGCACCGAGCCGTTCGAGCCCACGAGCGAGTAGAGCGCGGATTCGCTGGCCAGCGGCAATCCGCCGAGCAGAGTCTGCGGCGACGGGGTCGTGCTCAAGGGCTCTTGGTAGATCGCTTGGCTCGAGCCGCCCGAGGGCGTGCCGAGGAAGTAGAGGTTGTTCGGATCAGTGATGCAGGACGCGGCGGCACCCGCGAAGAACTTGTCTGCAGCGCCCGCAGGGGTGAACTTGTATGCCGAACTTCCTGACGCCGTGGAGACATTGGCGAGGTAGCTGCCACCGAGATATTGTGCGGCACCGTTGGTGACGCTGTTGACGCTGACACATGCCGCCGGGGTACCAGTGACGCCGGTCAGGAGTGTCGTTGAACTGGTGAAAAACGCGTTGGCGTAGAAGTTCTCATCCTGGGTGGTTGAGTCCCAGTACAACAGGCCTGCGAGGACGCCGGTGTTTTGGTACAACGGCGAGAAGTTCCCGTCGTTCGCCAGCGCGGGCAAAGAGGCGCTGCCTCCCGGGATGCTCGTCACGGTCGGTGCGGTCGTCGGTGAATCCGTGTAGTTGATGACATAGTACGTGCCACCGGTCACTCCCGCGCAATATCCATTGGTACCCGGCGTTGCGCCCGATTCAGGCGTGGCAACATACGCGACGATTTGTAGCGTGTTGGGCGCCGTTCCGTTCGTCTGGGTCTCACCGCCGCTGCAAATATTTTTCGATGGGGGCACCGATAAATTGGTGATCTGCGTCGGCGTGGGAGCGGTGCTCGAATTGGACGGATTTGCCAGGTTCAGACCGTACACGTGCGTATTTCCATCGGTGCCCGCAGCGGCGTAAATGATGAGCGCCGGCGTGACCGCCGTGGGAGGAGTCGTCCCGTAGGTAGCGCCTTGAAACGCCAAACCCAACAGCGTCACAGGGCTGGTCGTGACGAATTGTGGGGCGGGGGACGAGCCGAGCGAATTCGAGGCGATGAGGAACAAGCCCGTTTTGCCGCCCGAGGTGCCGGACACCGGGGCCGCGGAAAACGGCATCCAGAATCCTGCACCGCTGCCGGGTCCGGTGCCGCTCGCCGCACACGCCACGGCGACATTGGTGATATTCGCGGATGCCACCGTGCCCGATCCGTTGCTGATCGTGCAGGTTTGCCCGCTGGGTTGAGTGAGCACGCTCACCGCATACGGACCGCCTGCCGCAATCGCCGTCGTGAACGTAAACGCGCCGTTGGCGGTGAGCGTCAGGTTGTTCGCACCGTTATCCTGCAGCGTCACCGAGCCGCTCAATCCCGTTACTGTTCCGCCGATGGTATAGCTGGCGAGAGCCGCGCAGGCCACCGTTATATTGGTGATGTTTGCCGTTGCTACCGTGCCCGATCCATTCGTGATCGCGCAGGTTTCCCCGCTGGGCTGCGTGGCAATGCTGACAGAGTAAGTTTGTCCCGAAGTTTGCGAATCCTTGAAGGCAAAGGCGCCATTGGCGCTCACCGTCAATTCATCTCCGTTCGCGGAGTTTTCCAACACGACCGTGGCGCCCAAACTCAAGCCGGACACCGCGCCACCGATGGTGTACGAGGCTGCGACAGGGGACGTGCAGGTCACCGCGATGTTCGTGACGTTGGCCGGACCAACCGTGCCGGATCCGTTGCTCACGCTGCAGGTTTCCCCGCTCGATGCTGCGGCGCTCACCGCGTAGCTTGCGCCGGCAGTCAGGCCGTTCGGGAGCGTGAACGCCCCGTTGCCGATGGCGCCGGAGCTGCCGGCGTTGGTATCGCTCAAGGTGACGGTGCCGGTGCCGGTCAGGCCGGAGACCGTGCCGCCGATGGTGAAGGTCGGCGCGGGTGGGGGAGGTGTGGGGCCGGAGGGTGGGCTCCCGCTGCTGCAGGCGGCCATAGCGAGAAGTGCCGAACAAGCGATGAGCGCACGCAAGAGGGTTGCCTTTTCCATCGTATCTCCCAAGCGGTTAAATACCGTGTCCTGCTGGGGAAATGCGCAGACGGCCGGCGAATCGCCTCATGATCGGAAAATAAAATTAGGACAGCGGATCCTTTGAATCACGCACCGATTGACGGGCGCCATGGCCGCGAATAAGCTGGCTTTTCACTACGAATACGCTGCCGGCCTCACTTGGGAAGAGGCAACCGAGGCACCTTTGACCGAAGACGGGACCGGTCAGATCACCGCACTTCTACAGCATTGGATACGGGGCGACGAGAAGGCCCTCGGTGCGATGGTGCCGGTTGTGTACAAGGAGCTGCAGCGACTCGCGCGGCAGCATCTGCAATCTGAGCGGCCGGGCCACACCCTGCAGAGCACTGCGTTGGTGCACGAAGCCTTCCTGCGACTGGTGGGAAGTGAACCCATTGAGCTGCAGAACCGAGCGCATTTCATCGCGATAGCCTCGCGGGTGATGCGTCAAATTCTGGTGGATTACGCCCGCAGTCGCCGCGCGTCCAAACGCGACGGGGGCCATAGGATCGCTCTCGAGGATTTGGCTGAGCTGCCGGTTGCCAGCGACGCCGATCTGGTCGCATTGGACGAGGCTCTGCACGAGTTATCCCGGGTCGATGAGAGGCAGGGAAAGATTGTCGAAATGAAGTTCTTCGGCGGTCTGTCGGCTCCGGAAATCTCTCAGGTGCTGGGAGTGTCGCGGGCCACCGTAGACCGCGAATGGGCCACGGCCCGAGTCTGGCTCTATCGGCATATCAGCAAGACGGCGTTGCCGTGACAGACCAACATTGGGAACGACTCAAGGAGCTTCTACATCGAGCCATGCAACTTGCGCCGGCGCAGCGCCGCCCGTTCGTCGACGAGGCATGCGCCGGC
>Ga0209169_10000753_pt1 | contig 19880 bp, 17 predicted proteins | sample HubBroMetageWRM4_FD_188346 | JGI IMG/M metagenome (GOLD analysis project Ga0209169, IMG submission 188346) | Warmed soil microbial communities from the Hubbard Brook experimental Forest, New Hampshire - Hubbard Brook CCASE Soil Metagenome WRM 4... | ecosystem: Environmental > Terrestrial > Soil...
GCCGACCCGGAGAACTGGCCGCTCAAGCATCACGTCGAAACGGCGGTGAAAGCGCATGCGCTCTATCGACGCGATGTGGAGTATGTCGTTAAAGACGGCGAAGTAATCATTGTCGACGAGTTCACCGGACGCATGATGCCCGGCCGGCGCTGGTCTGACGGCTTGCATCAGGCTATTGAAGCTAAGGAAGGCGTCAAGATCGAGCGTGAGAACCAGACTCTTGCCACCATCACCTTCCAGAACTATTTCCGCATGTTCAAAAAGCTCTCTGGCATGACGGGCACCGCGGAAACGGAAGCGACCGAATTCGACAACATTTATAAGCTCGAAGTGATGGTCATTCCCACCAACAAGCAGATGTTGCGGCTGGAGAATCCAGACGTCGTCTTCCGCACGGAGAAAGAAAAATACTTTGCCGTCGCTGACGAAATTCAGAAGCTGGCGGAGAAGGGTCAGCCCGTGCTGGTGGGCACGACGTCCGTGGAAAAATCTGAACGCCTCTCGGAGTTGCTGAAGAAAAAAGGCCTTAAGCAACACGTCGTCTTAAACGCCAAATTCCATGAGCGCGAGGCTGAAATCGTAGCCCAGGCCGGGCGCAAAGGCATGGTCACCATCGCAACCAACATGGCCGGCCGCGGCACCGACATTCTGCTCGGGGGCAATCCCGAATTCATGGCCAAGCAGGAGATGGTGAAGAAGGGAATCGCGCAGCAATTGCGCGTGGCCCAGGGAAAGATCGAGGGTCCGCAGGAAGACGGCACGATTTCGGTTTTCTACTACAACGGCAATGAATACACCGTCCCAACTGACAAGTGGACGGAGGCGCTAGCCCGCTACAAGGTACAAACCGATAAAGAACACGACGAGGTCACCGCCGTCGGCGGTCTGCATATTCTGGGCACGGAACGCCACGAGTCGCGTCGCATCGACAACCAGCTTCGCGGACGCGCCGGCCGCCAGGGCGATCCCGGCTCTTCGCGTTTCTATCTCGCGCTTGAAGATGACCTGATGCGCATCTTCGCAAAAGAGTGGGTCTCGAAACTGCTGGAGCGCCTGGGCATGGAAGAAGGCATCCCCATCGAGTCGAAGCTCATCAGCCGCCGCATCGAGACGGCGCAAAAGGCGGTCGAGGGCCAGCACTTCGAATCCCGCAAGCACCTGCTTGAATACGACGACGTCATGAACAAGCAGCGCGAGGCCGTGTACGGCCTGCGCCGCCGTTTGCTCGAGGGCATGGACCAGAAAAATCTGATCCTCGAAGACTACGTTTCGGCGATTCTCGGCGACCTCATGGAAGAGTATTGCCCGCCCAAGGGCCACGCCGATGATTGGAACATCAAGGGCCTGAAAGACGCGATCTTCACTCGCTTCGGCGTCGATTTCATCGCGGAGGGCGTGAAGGCGGAGACGCTGAACCGGCAGGAACTTGGCGACGCAATTTTTGAGAAGCTGAAAGAGCGTTACGACGCTAAAGAAAAGCTGATCGGCCCCGATGCCATGCGCCATCACGAGCGCATGATCATGCTCAGCGTTCTCGACTCGCAGTGGAAGGATCACCTCCTGAGCATGGATCACCTGAAGGAGGGGATCGGCCTGCGCGGCTACGGCCAGCACGATCCTCTGGTCGAGTACAAGAAAGAGTCGTTCGAGATGTTCGAGGCCATGCTGCAGCGCTTCCAGGAAGACACGGCCCGCTATCTCTACCTGATGCAGATTATCGAGCGTCCGCCGGACCCTGGCCCAGGCGGCCCGCAAGGTGGCGAACCTGCAGACCGCGGCCCGGAATCAGGAGTGCCCCCGCAACAGGGAACTGGAGGGAACGGACATCGTCCGCCGCGCCTGGTTGCGACTTCCGCTGACGATCTGGAAGAAGCCTTCATGCGCCGCAAGCGCCGCGAATTGGAACAGGCGCGCATGGCTGGAGCCGGCGACGTGCAGCCAGTTCAGCAAGTGGTTCGCGGGCAGGAAAAAGTCGGGCGCAACGATCCTTGCCCCTGCGGCTCCGGGAAGAAATTCAAGAAGTGCCACGGGGCGTAACGGAGCGTCATGCATGCAGATGAATCAATTTCCATTCGAGACCACTGATTGGTCCCGGGTTGAGCCGACAGCGCACGATGGTGAAACCGGCACAGCTTATTGGCGTACCCGGAACTTCGGTGATATTCGGGTTCGCGTAGTCGAATACACGCCTGGATATTTTGCTGATCACTGGTGTTCGAAAGGGCACATTCTGTTTTGCATCGAAGGCGAGTTGCGCGTTGAACTTAGAGACGGCCAGCAATTCGTGCTCAGGCCGGGCATGAGTTATCAGGTTGCGGACAATGCCGAGCCTCACCGTTCCCGCGCGCCGCACGGGGCAAGGCTATTTGTTGTGGACTGAGCAGGTTCTGGCAAGAGACCGATACTACCGCCGAAACTCATTCACATTCTTGAACGTCATCTCTTCCGCCCGGCTTTTCGTCCGAGCCTTCCAGTCCCAAAAAAGTCCCGCGTAATTCTTCGTGATGTAATCTGCTCTGCTCACCCCTAACTTCTTCGCAGTGGCATCGATCCAGCGCGGCGCGCCTTCGATCTCGCAGAAGTTTCCGATCGGGGTCTCGTCCACAACGACTTGCCCCTTACCATCGGTCCACTCGGCGCGAAACTTTTCGTAGCGGAACGACGGCGCATACCCCAACGCGCGCAGGATCAAATCCATCTTCTTTCCGTCGGCCACGCCAGTCTCCAGCTCGACTCGACCGCTGTGTCGGCCGACCTTCCCCCTGGCTTTATGAGTTAAAGTCCACTTCAAACCATATTTGCGCAGCCGCAGGAGTTCGTTGCGAGAGCGCAGCACTTCGCCGGGGAGGTCGTACAAAGTATTCATCTCGCGCGTGCGCGGCGTGCGCCGACGAAATCCGGCCGCTCGCAACCGGCGCGCCAACGAACGCAGGTCAGCAACCCGAAACTTGATTTCGATTTCACGTCTCATTGACCCGCCTCAATAATGACCCGCCTCAATGATTGGAAGTGTATTACGGCAAGACCGCGCCCGTCGCGGTGGAGGAATCGGCGCCGATGTGCGATCTACGGGTCTTCTTCTCCCACTCCACCGGCTCGATTGGTCCCACGACAAACACCCAAGCCAGGGCTCCGATCCAGGAGAAGACTCCGGCGATCAGGAAGGGCCAATAAAACCGGCCTAGCCGGTTCAGCAGGTACCCGGTAATTGCGGGGGCAAAGGCGCCGCCAAAGTTCCCTACGAAATTCTGCACTCCGGTCCAACGCCCCGAGACCCGCGGTCCAGCCAGAGTCTGGGTAACGGCCCAGCAGTGCGCTCCGTTTACCCCCAGGCAAACACCGGCCGCGGCCAGCAGCCAAATGAAGGTGCTGTCGGGTGCGACCGCGGCCGCGATCAGAAAAACACCCAAGCCGGTCATCCCGCCTCCGAGCAATGTCTTGCGCACGCGCGTTGCAGATGCGCCCGAGGCGATCCATCGGTCTGAAAGTTTTCCGCTCAGGATCGCCGAGACTGCCGCGAACAGAAATATCAATCCTCCAACCCTTGCCATCTGATTCATTGAGAGATTGCGGCCCCGCACCAAATAGAACGGCAGCCATGCCACCAGAAAGTACAGGGTGTAGTTGATGCAGATCTGTCCTAGAAAAGTGCCCCACGCCGCGCGCTCACGGAAAATATCGAGAATCCCGACCTTGGACTCCGAGGTTGGGGCAGTTGAGGTTGTGCCGGTCGGCATCCACACGAGCCACGGAATCAGCCACAGCAAGCTAAGCAGGCCCAGCACCAGGAAAAATGGCCTCCAGCCAAAGCGGCCAACCGCGGTTCCTCCTACCAGCATGCCGACCGCCGGCCCCAAAGAAAGCCCAGCCATAATGGCCGCATTGGCGAAGCCTCGGCGAGTCTCAGTGAAGTAGCCGCTGCCTAGAATCTTGGAGTAAGCAGGAAAAGCGATCGATTCGCCTATCCCGAGAATGATTCGAATCGCGACCCAGGCGGCAAATCCATGCAATGCTGCAGTTGTTGCTGTCGCCGCTGACCAGACGAAGAAGCCGGCGGCGAATACCCATTTCACTTCGAAACGGTCCACGACCCAGCCTGCGGGAACCTGCATGCAGCCGTAGGTCCAGAAGAATACCGAGAGCAGCTTGCCGAGTTGCCAATTCGAGAGACCCAGCTCGACTTGCAGGAGCGGCGCCGCGATCGAAAGATTGCTGCGGTCGATGTAGTTGATGAAAACCGAGAGAGCCAGCAGGAAGACTATCCGGTTCATCCTGTTGGCACGCGACGTGTCCTGGTTGATGGTATCGCCCATCGTGGCAAAGCCCGACAAATGCTACATCATCCCTGCTGGTTTTTCGGAATTTATCCGCGCTTCGCCGATGGGAACCAGGCGTGATGGTGCTATGATTTTCGACGGATTGGGAAGGGCTTCAGAGATGCAGAATCTATTTCAGCCCGAAGCGGTCACCGAAGTGGTCTCGCGCATCGACAAACTGCAACCCACGACCGAGCACGAGTGGGGCAAAATGGATGTCGCGCAGATGATGGCGCATTGTTCTACCGCATTCGACCTGGCTTCCGGGCGCGTCGTTTTGCCCCGGCTGTTCATTGGGAGGATACTTGGCCCGTTCGTCCGTCCGATCTTCACCAACGACAAGCCATTTTCCAGGAACTCTCCCACGGATAAAAAGTTAGTGATCGCCGATAAGAGAGATTTCGCACGAGAGCAGGAACAGCTCAAGGGCCGTATCCAGCAGTTTCACGAAGGCGGAGAAGCGAAATGCACCAGGCATCCGCATCCCTTCTTCGGCGCGCTCACTCCGCAGCAGTGGGCTACGGGGATGTATAAACACCTCGATCATCACCTGCGGCAATTCGGAGTGTGATGGCGCGACTGGCGACTAGCTGAACGTCGGCAGTTTGACCAGATCGTTCTGCGGAACCGATTCCAGCGGTTCCCCGGCTTTGCGCCAGGCAGTCAATCCGCCTACGATCACGAACGTGTTGAATCCTTTTTCCCGCAGCAGGTGCGCCACCCGGGCGCTGGTCGCTTCGCGCGCTCAAGTACAGTAAAGATAAATGTCTTTGTCCTTAGGAAGGGTCTTGACCTCTTCCTCAAGGTTGTTGGGTTCGATGCGGATCGAGCCCTTGATTCGCGATGTTCCTGAGTCGTAGTAGCCGTGGCTGCGGACGTCGACGATGAGCACGCGGCCCGCATCCTCCGAGGCCAGGCGCGCGGCCAGTTCCTCAACCTGAACCCGTGGCACGACGCGGTACACCTTGTGTTTGCGGAATTGCACTACGCGGTAGACCGTGTAGACGGCGAGAGCAGCCACCACTACGACTTCCACCGCCAGCCCAGCTGCGTGAAAACCGCGCAAGATGGCTGCCAGAAAGTCGCGGGAAAGATATCCCACCGAGAGATAGGTGACGGAGTACACCAGCGCTCCCGCAAAGTCCAATTGCAGAAACTGCCAGAAACGCATCTTCATGCTGCCGGCGAGCGGGGCCGCCATGGTGTTGACGCCGGGAATAAACTTCGCAATCACCAGCGTGGCTTTGCCGCGTTTGTAGAACGATTCCGCGGAGCGCAGAATGCAAGTCTCCGGATTAATCGATACGCGGCACAGGAATCCCAGAAGCAGCCAGCCCATGTACCGTCCCAGCCAGAACTGCACCGTGTCGCCCAGCAGCAAAGCCACAACAGCTGCGAGCAGGACATACGGACCCCACAATGCATGCGCCGCCACCGCGGCCCCCGCCGCTACCAGCGCGATCGCTGCAGGGAAGGGAAGCCCGATCGCCTCCGCCAGCAGCAGGCAGAAGGTCAAGGCATATCCGTGCCGCGCCATCAGCAAATACAGATCCATAAGCACTCTTGGATAAAGAAAATCAGGAAAGGGTTCAGTATAAACAGTGGATGGCTTACTTCTGTCTCGCCACCACAAACTCCGGCGCCCACAGCAAAGCCCGCTTGATCTCGGAATCGGGGAAGGTGCAGATCGCCTTCCGGGCGGACTGCGCATAGCGGGCGGCGCGGTCAGTTGCCGCTTCCAGCGATCCGTAGCGCTGCAGAATCTGCATGATCTGCGCATGGGTCACGCCGTTGAAAGCGCGATCGCGCAGAATGGTTTCAATCTTGCCGCGCTCCTCCGCCGTGCAACGGTCCAGCGCGTGGATCACCGCCATCGTAACCTTGCCTTCGCGCAGATCGCTCGCCACCGGTTTGCCCAGAGCATCCTCGGACGCGGTCAGGTCGAGCACATCGTCCACAATCTGAAATGCCATGCCGAGGTCATGCCCATACTGACTCACAGCTTCTTCCTGCGCCGCGGTTGCTCCGCCTAGAATGGCGCCAAGCCGCATGCAGACGGAGAACAGGCAAGCTGTCTTGCGATAGATCAAATCGAAATGCTCGTCGAGCGAGATCAACTGGCCCAGTTTTTCCATCTGCAGCAGTTCGCCCTCGACCATCTGCTGGGTAAGTTCAATCAGCGTGTCGAGAATGCGGAAGCTGCGCTCCTGCACCGCCACCTTGAAGGCCTGCATGTAGAGCCAGTCGCCCGCCAAAACACACTTGGAATTGCCCCACTGCGTGTTGGCGGCGGGCCGTCCGCGGCGGGTCTTCGCTTCGTCGATGATGTCGTCGTGCACCAGGGTCGCGGTATGAATGATCTCGACCACCGCGCCCAGCTTCACGGCGCCCCGTCCTTCGTAGTTAAAAAGTTTCGAAGAAAGAAAAAGCAGCGCCGGACGAATCCGCTTGCCTCCGCCGTTCCGCAGATACTCGCCAATCTCGGTGATGGCCTGGACACCAGAGACGGTATCTTGTCCGAACTCGCCCTCAAGCGCGGCAAGGTCGTCCCGCAGCAGGTCGAAAACTTCTTTCCCGTTAATGACAGCGGGTGCGCTCAATGAGGATTCCTGCTAATCGTTTTCACCACGGAGACACGGAGCCACGGAGGGGAACTCAAATATTCTCTGATTTCTTGAATTCTCCGTGTCTCCGTGCCTCCGTGGTGGATTGTCTTTCTAATTCGTTCGATAATTCGTAAACTGCAAATCGATGCCGAAATCGTGTCCCCGCAGCATCGCGATGACTTCCTGCAGCGTGTCGCGGTCTTTGCTGCTGATCCGCACCAGGTCTCCCTGGATCGAAGCCTGCGCCTTTTTCTTCGAATCCTTTACCAACTTCACGATCTCCCGCGCTTTTTCGATGGCAATGCCCTGCTGCATCGTCACTTTGCGCTTGGCCGTGCCGCCCGCCGCCGATTCAACTGCGCCGTAAGTCAATCCCTTCAACGAGACTCCGCGCTTGACCAGCTTCTGTTGCAAGATATCGTTCACCGCCTTCAGCTTGTACTCATCGGCGGAGTGCAGCACGATCGCGTCTTTTTCCAGTTCGATATTCGACTTCGAATCTTTGAGGTCGAACCGGGTATGAACTTCCTTCAACGCCTGCTGGATGGCGTTCGACACCTCCTGCAGGTCAATCTTGCTCACGATGTCAAAAGTGTTATCGGGCATCGTATTTCATTTCTTTCTGAAATGATGGAATCTGACTCTTGAGGGTACCAGAAGAAGCCCTTCCGCGGCAGGGTTAACCTGTTGAAACTTTGTTTTCAGCGGTTTCAGCCAATTTGAAAAAATCGTAGAAATTGCGCGATGTCTGCTCGCCAACTTCTTCCGCCGTCCGCCCCAGCAACTCGCCCATCTTCCGCGCCGTTTCCTTCACGAAGGCTGGCTCGTTGCGCTTGCCGCGATGCGGTACGGGAGCCAGATACGGCGAGTCCGTCTCGATCAGCATGCGCTCCAGCGGAACCGCGCGCGCCGCGTCACGAATCTGCTGCGCCTTGGGAAAGGTCACGTTGCCCGCGAACGAAATCATGAACCCCATGTCGAGCGCGCTCTTTGCGTGCGGCCAGTTTCCCGTGAAGCAATGCAGAATTCCTCCCAGTCCGTTCCTGGCCCAATGCTCACGCATCAAGGCAAGGCAGTCTTCCCAGGCATTGTCGCTTTCTTCCGACGGACGGCAGTGAATCACAATCGGCAGCTTCGCGGCCGCCGCCAATTCCATCTGCCGCCTGAAAACTTCTTTTTGCAGCTCACGCGGCGAGTGATCGTAATAATAATCCAGTCCGATTTCGCCCCACGCGATGACCTTGGGATGCTTCGCCAGCGCTTCCATTCTCTGGTAAGCAGCTTCATGCGCCAGCCTAGCTTCGTGGGGATGGACGCCCAGGGTCGCGTAAATGAAATCGTATTTCTCCGCCAACCGAATTCCGCAATCCACATCCTCGGGACCATCGCCATTGCCGATGGAGACGATAGTCTGCACCCCAGCCTCTCGGGCCCGGGCGATGACCTGCTCGCGGTCAGAGTCGAACTGCTTGCCATCAAGATGCGCGTGAGAATCTACAAACATAGAAGCTCGAAACCATAGAAGATTAAGTGGAGACAGCCGCCTCGGCTGTCCGGCCAGAGCGAAGCTCGGCCGTGCCTATTTCAATCTAGCCCCGATTGGTACATCCTCCAGGAACCCAGCCAGCACAGGCTTCCCATCTTCCAGCGATGCCGCCACGATCATCCCATTCGACTCCATCCCGCGCAGTTTCCGCGGGGCAAGATTGGCCACGATCACCACTTTCCGCCCAATCAATGTTTCCGGCGCATAAGCTTCGGCGATTCCGGCCAGTACCTGCCGCACCTCGGTCCCAATATCAACCTCAAGTCGCAGAAGTTTGTCAGCCTTGGGCACTCTCTCGGCGACTTTCACCACCCCGACCCGCAGTTCGATCTTGGCAAAGTCGTCGATCGAAATCTTTGCGCCAGCCGCAGGAACGGCTGCTGGCGTTGGCGGTGGAACCGCGGCGGGAGACGCTGTCGGAGCGGCCGTCTTCGCTACATTCACCGCTGGAGCCTCTGTCACGACCGCACCCTTTTGCTCTTCCTCCATCTTCTGCATCCTTTCAATTGCGCTCTTGTCGGCGCGCGGGAATACGGGTTGCACGTCGCCCAGCTTCGTGCCCAGAGGTAGTTGTCCCCAGGCCAGTTCGTTCAGAGCAAGCTTTTGGATATCTCCCAACCCCATCTGCGACCAAATCTTCGCCGTTGCTTCCGGTATTACGGGATGCGCCAGCGCCGTAGCAATTCGCAGCGCTTCCGCCGCCGTATAGAGCACCGTCGCCAAACGTGACCGGCTTTCTTCGTCCTGCTTCTCACCCAGCGCCCAAGGCTCATTCTCAACAATGTACTTGTCGACTGCCGCCACCAGCGCCCACGCTGTTTCCAGTGCCCGTGAAAACTGGAACTGATCAAACAGAGTTCCAAACTCGCGGACCGTCCTCCGCGCCGTCTCGGCGATGGCATCGTCCGCGGCGGTTTTCGACGCGCCGCGCGACGGATATGGCACCTCGCCTTTGAAATAACGGTTGATCATGGTCAGAGTGCGGCTGGCCAGATTTCCCAGCCCGTTTGCCAGATCAGAGTTATAGCGCTGCACTAAAGCGTCAAACGAAAACGATCCATCCTGCCCGAACACGACCTCCCGCAACAAAAAGTACCGCAAGGCGTCCGCGCCCAGCACATCGAGAATCGTCTCCGTGCGCACAATGTTGCCGCGTGACTTCGACATCTTGCTCTCTTCAAACAGCAGCCACCCATGGGCCACAATCGCTTTTGGCACATCCAGCCCGGCCGCCATCAGAAACGCCGGCCAGTACACACCATGGAAGCGAACAATTTCCTTCCCTATCATCTGCACATCGGCTGGCCAGAATTTTTTGAACGCTTCCTGCGCCGCCGCGTGCGAAGATCCGTAGCCAATCGCAGTGATGTAGTTCGCCAGCGCATCGAGCCAGACATAAATCACATGCTTGGGATCGTCTGGCACCGGAATGCCCCAGGTGAAAGTTGATCGGCTGACCGAAAGATCGCGCAGCCCTGAGCGCACAAACGAAATCACCTCGTTCCGACGCGCCTCGGGACGAATGAACTCCGGATTCGCATAAAGCGCCAGCAGCTTGTCCTGAAAGGCCGAGAGCTTGAAGAAGTAGTTATCTTCCTTCACAGTCTCGGTGATACGCCCGCACGTGGGGCACGGGTCGCCCGGCTGCGCGCCATCGACATAAGCCTCGCAAGAAACGCAATACTGGCCGGTGTAGGTGCCCTTGTAGATGTACCCATCATCGCGAAGCTTGCGGAAAAGTTCCTGCACGCGCTTCTTGTGCCGGTCTTCGGTGGTGCGAATGAAGTCGTCGTTCGAGATGCCCATCCGCTTCCACAACTGCCGAAACTCCGCGGAAATCGTGTCGGCATACTGCTGCGGAGTTTTCCCCGCAGCGTGCGCCGCTCGCTCGATCTTCTGCCCATGCTCATCGGTTCCGGTGAGAAAAAAAGTTTCCGCGCCCAGCAGCCGCTGCCGCCGCGCAATCGTGTCGCACGCAATCGTCGTGTACGCATGCCCAATGTGCGGGTGCGCATTCACGTAATAAATCGGCGTCGTAATGTAAAACTTCCGGCTCATTAGTTATCTTTCACGGCTTCATTCTTCAAGGGTTTGTCATTCCGAACCGGCGCTAAGCCGGTGAGGAACCTGTTTCTTGGCGGCGCCGCAGATAGCCCTCGACAGCCTCTCCCATCACAGTCTTCAGCGGCACGTGATGCTCCGCCGCGATCCGCCGGCAATCTTCATACTCCGGAGCGTAGTTGGTGACCGTCCCATTCATGCTCGCGATCTTGATCCTCACCGCGCCCCAGCGCGTCCCCACGTTCTCCCAGCGTCGCGCCAGGGTCTGTCGCATCTCATCGCGCCGCCGCACGCCGAGCGTAGTTGTTTCGGTGAAGATCAGATGCGTGAGTTTGCTCGCATCTTCGGGCTTGCTCAAAACCGTCAGCAGCGTCCCCGGCCGGTTCTTCTTCATCTGTACCGGCATTCCAAAGGCATCTAGCGCGCCTTCTTCCAGCAAGCGGTCCATAACATACCCAAACACCTGCGGATTCAGATCATCGAGATTAGCTTCCAGCACCGTAATCGTCTCTGACGCGGTCTTCGTAACCAGAGCAGTCGACGCCGCTTCGCCAACCGTCAAGCGCACCACATTTGGATGCCCATGAAAATCCCGTGATCCCGCACCATAACCCGACTTCTCAATCTTCATCTCCGGAAATACCGCAAAGCGCGAAGCCAGCGTCTTCACGATGGCGGCGCCCGTCGGCGTGACCAACTCCGCCTGTATTCCGGACGAATACACGGGCGCATCTGCCAGCAACTCGACCGTCGCCGGAGCCGGCACCGGAAACGTCCCATGCGCGCACTTCACCATTCCGCCGCCAACGTTCAAGGGTGAACAAATAATCTCGTCCACGCCCAGCGCTTCGGCCCCCACGGCGGCGCAGACAATATCCACCATCGCATCCACCGCACCCACTTCATGAAAGTGCACACTTTCGACGGAAGTGTTATGAATCTTAGCCTCCGCCCGGCCTAGCGCCTCGAAAATGGCGATAGCAGTTTTCTTAGCGCGGTCCGAAATCGAAGCCGCCGAAATGATCTCCCGAATCTCATTCAGCCCCCGACCATGAGAATGCTCATGTGGCGCGGGCGCCCCCGCCCGCGAACTCTCACCAGGATGAGAATGCGAATGCCCGCCATCCCCATGGGAATGTTCGTGTTCATGCTCCTGTTCCGAATACTCCTCGCGCGGTAGAAGCTTCCCACCATCGACGTAAACATCCACTTTGGTGGCCGAAATCCCGGCGCGCACCACCCGCGAAACCTCCAACTTCGCCCCCACCCCAAGTGCCGCCACGGTTTCTTCCAACACTCGGGCGGGAACTCCGGCATCCACCAGCGCGCCCAGAAACATATCGCCGCTAATGCCGGAAAAACACTCTAAGTAAGCAATGCGCATCGAAATCAGAGACTGATTTTCATCATAGGGAAGCATGCATCTTGCGTCAAACTAGCTTCCCGGCGCGCTCTGCTAAAATCACTGTCTCCTTAAACAGCTCAGAGGGAACCCTTGTATCGTCATCTCGAACATCGTCTAGCCCGGCGCATCGTAGAGTTCCTCCACCAGCGTTACCCGGAGGCAGTTCTGCCCGGCGTCGTCATCGAACAGCCTCCCCGGGTCGAGTTGGGAGATTTCGCCATCCCTCTGTTTCCTTTTGCCAAGCCACTGCGCACCGCTCCGCTAAAGATTGCCGAGGCCGTCCGCGCTGAAATCGGTCCCATCAAGGGCATCGCTGAAATGCAGGTCGCGCCGCCCGGCTACTTGAACGTAAGAATCGATCGGGCCTGGATGGCCGCTGCGCTCGCCGCCGACCAGAAGCCCCCCTCCGACATTTCCGCAGGAAAGATTCTGGTCGAGCACACCAGCATCAATCCCAACAAGGCCGCGCACATCGGCCACCTGCGCAACGCCATTCTCGGCGACACCTTTGTCCGTCTGCTGCGTTACGTGGGCAGGGAAGTCGACGTCCAAAACTACATCGACAACACTGGCGTGCAAGTCGCGGATGTGGTCGTCGGTTTCACGCACATCGAGAAAAAATCGCGTGAGGAAATCGAGGCTCTCTCGCGCCAGCCTCGCTTCGACTACTACTGCTGGGATCTCTACGCCCGCGTGTCGCAGTGGTACGAACAGGACAAACAAAACCTGCAAGTCCGCGCCCAGACGCTGCGCGGCATCGAAGACGCCAGCAGCGACACTGCAGCCATAGCCGAGCTGATCTCGACCGCCGTCCTGCGCCGCCACCTCGAAACCATGGACCGCCTCGACATCGAATACGACTTCCTTCCGCGCGAGAGCGAAATCCTGCACCTGCATTTCTGGGACGCGGCCTTCGTCAAATTGAAAGAAGCGGGCGTGCTAACTTTCGAGGACGCAGGCAAGAATAAGGGATGTTGGGTAATGCGTCGGGCTGGAACGGTCGCGACCACAGAGGACTCAGCAAACACAGAGCAAGCTGAGAAGATTTCCGAAGAGGATCAGAAGGTAATCGTCCGCTCCAACGGCACCGTCGGCTACGTCGGCAAAGACATCGCCTATCACATGTGGAAATTCGGCTTGCTCGGCCGCGACTTCGCTTACCGAAAGTTCTACCGCTATCCCAATCAGCACGACTGCTGGATCTCCGCCACAAATGGCGAGAAAGACCATCCCCACTTCGGCGACGTCGCTGAAATCTACAACGTGATCGACGCCCGCCAGTCCGAAGCGCAAAACACGGTAATCGAGGCTCTGCGCGGACTCGGACACAACGAGGCCGCCGACCACTACACCCACTTTTCCTACGAGATGGTCGCACTCACCCCGCGCTGTGCCGCCGAACTAGGCTACAACCTAAGCGAAGAAGACAAGACGCGTTCTTACATCGAGGTCTCAGGACGAAAAGGCTTCGGCGTGAAAGCCGACGACCTGCTCGACCAACTCATCGCCTCCGCCAGGAACGAAGTCGACTCCCGCCATCCCCAGCTTTCCGAAGCCGAGCGCCTCTCCATCGCTACGCAGATCGCCATCGGCGCCCTGCGCTACTTCATGTTGAAATTCACCAAGCAGTCAGTAATCGCCTTCGATTTCAAAGAAGCCCTCAGCTTCGAAGGTGAAACCGGCCCCTACGCTCAGTACGCCGTAGTCCGCGCCACGAGCATCTTCAAAAAAGCCGCCATCGATCCCGACTCTTTCTGTAGAGACGTTGCTCGCAACGTCTCTCTCGCAGATCTCACCAAATTCCTGCAGGGCGATAATGCGGATGAACTTTGGGAACTCTGGCTAACCGCATCGAAGACTTCCTACCTGGTCGACCAATGCATCGCGACCACCGAACCCGCCCACCTCGCCAAGCATGTTTTCCAATTGGCACAACTCTTCAACACTTTTTATCATCGTAATCCCATCCTGAGTGAGCCGGACGAGAAGCGAAAGCAATTCCTGCTCGCCACGGTAGCCGTAGTCCGCCGCGAACTCATCAGCACGCTGGCAACGATGGGCATCACTGTACCGCCAGTCATGTAGAATGCCGCAAAGCGTGGCCCAGATGCCCCGCCCGCGCACTCTTACCAGAAGACCTGCATGCCCGATACGCCGATTCCGTCCACCATTTCCCAATCGTGGCTCAATCGAGCGCTTCGCGTGCTCATTACCATAATCACGGCTCTCCTCTTTGCCGGCTTCCTCTACGAGAACATTTCTGAGACCCGCGAGCGCCGCTTCCATCCCATGCCCGGAGAGCTTGTCGACGTCGGCGGCTACAAGATGCACATTGACTGCATCGGCCAGGGATCGCCCACGGTGATCCTCGATGCCGGCCTCGGCGATTCATTCATCTCCTGGAGCAAAGTACAGCCCCGGATCGCAAAGTTCGCCCGCGCCTGTTCCTACGATCGCGCGGGCATCGGCTACAGCGACCCCAGTCCTCGTCCCCGCACCAGCAAAGACTTCGCCGAGGAGTTGCATATCCTTCTGCACAACGCCGGAATCCCACCACCTTATCTCCTCGTCGGCCACTCCATGGGCGGATTCGATGTCCGCCTCTATGCCAGCCTTTATCCCAGCGAAGTCGCCGGCATGGTTCTCGTGGATTCTTCCCACCCCGAGCAGCAGAAGCGCCTTCCGCCCGCGATAAACGATCTGGACGCAACCTGGCTGCGTGAGCAGGAATTTTTCGAATTCACCATGCCCTTCGGAATCCCGCGTCTCCTGGGATTCTGCGGCAACGATCCCGCAGTCCGCGCGGTCGATTGCAACTTCCACAGTGCGCGCGAAGGCGTCGCAGAATTGAAAGCAATTTCCGAAAGCGCCGCCCAAACCGCTGCCACCGGATCTCTCGGCGATACGCCTCTCGTAGTGCTCTCGCACGATCCCGCTACGCCCCAGTTCGACCTGCCCGAGGATCTGGTAAAGCCCACCAACGATGCGTGGGAACAGATGCAGGAAGAGTTGACGCGCCTCTCAGCCAGGGGCAAGCAAATCATTGCGACAAACAGCGGGCATTACATCCAGTTCGATCGCCCGGACATCGTGATCGAAGCTGTCCGCAGTGTCGCGGACCAAATTCGTCCGGCGCACCCCGCGCCAGAACCCAAGCGTTAGGCAACGATCAACAACCAAACCTGCTAATGTGATTTTTCCCCAGCCCATTTCACCTGTCCCGTCCTGGAGGATGAACATGTCTTTGCTCCGCAATAGCCGCGGTTATAGCCGAGCCAGTGGCCGAGCTTGTTCAGCGCGGCTCTGTTTCGTATTGCTGTTGGCTCTCTCGAGCACTCTGACCGCGGCACAGGATCAGCAGCCAAGCCAGCAGCCTGCCCAATCTCAGCCCGTTCCCCGTCCCCGCATCGGTCTCGCCCTCAGCGGTGGCGGCGCTCGCGGCCTGGCCCACATTGGCGTCTTGCAGTGGCTGGATGAGAATCACATCCCAGTCGATTCCATTGCCGGTACCAGTATGGGTGGCTTGGTCGGCGCCTTGTACGCAACCGGCAGCTCCCCCGCCGAGATGCACCAGTATGTCCAGGCCATTCATTGGGACGAAGCCATGGCCAGCGAGCCCAGCTATCCCCAACTTTCTTATCGCCGCAAAGAAGATCGCCGCACCGACCAGATACCAGCTCAACTCGGTCTCAAGAATGGACTGAGCGGCCCCCTCGGTTTTAGCGCAGCCCAGGGCGTCGGCTTGCTCCTGGACCGTATCGCGTTCCCCTATTCCACGGTCACGAGCTTCGACGATCTGCCCACCCCTTTTCGCTGCGTTGCGACCGACATGCTCAGCGGAGATGCCGTTGTCCTCAAGGACGGCCCCCTGGCCCAGTCCTTGCGCGCGACCATGGCCATTCCCGGCCTGTTCACGCCAGTGGAACTCGATGGCAAGGTTCTCGCCGATGGCGGGCTGGTCGATAACATTCCCACGGATGTTGCCCGCCAGATGAACGCCGACATCGTAATCGCTGTGAACATCGCTACATCCTCGGTCGCACGTAAGGATCTCGACAGCATAACCAGTTTTCTCAGCCGATCAGTCGACATCATGACCATGGCGAACGACCGGCGCGCCCTCCGTCTCGCCGATGCCCAGATCACGCTCGACCTGGCTGAGTTCGCCATCCTCGACTTCTCGCATGCCGATGAAATCATCCGCCGTGGATATCAAGGCGCAGCCAACAACGCCGCCGCCTTACGAAAATACGCTTTGCCGGACGACGAATGGCAGCAATACCTGGCGCAGCGCGAAGCCCGGAAACGCAAGCCCGAAGCCTCTGCGGACCTTCTTCAAGTCACGGGCGTCAGTGGCGACGAGCAGAAGCACCTGCAACGCCGGCTTCAGCGCTTTCTTCATCAGCCCCTCGATCTGGATCAACTCGACACGCGCTTGACCCGCATCACCGGCGACGGCCAGTTCGAGAGCCTGGGCTACGAAGGCTTCGTGCAGAACGGGGTTCCCGGTTTGCGCATCGTGGCGCACCAGAAGAACTACGGCCCGCCTTTCGTGGATCTGGCAGTCAACGTCGACGGCTCCGGCGTGGCCGCGTTCGATTTCTCCGCCGGCGCCCGCGTTACGTTCATGGATGTCAAGCATCACAGCGGGGAATGGCGTAACGACCTTCTGCTCGGCTCGAGCAATCTGGCTGCCTCGGAGTTTTACCAGCCATTGGGCTATACCCATCTTTTTGTCGCACCCTACGTCTTCGCTTCCAAGCTTCCCCGCAACGAGTTCGCCGGCGAAACCCGCGTCTCCGTCTTCGGCGACGAGCGCGCTGGCGGCGGCTTCGATCTCGGCTACAACACCGGCCGTCGCAGCGAACTTCGCTTCGGCTATGAGATTTTCGATGGCAAACTTGCTCCGCTGATCGGTAGCGCTGGCCTGCCCTCGGTGACCGGCAGCACCGGCGAATTCCGCGCCCGCTACGTTTGGGATGGACAGGATAGTCCCGCAGTCCCCAGCCTCGGAACGCGCATCGTTGCCAGCCTCTCACGGGTGTTGCAGAGCCCCGGCCTCGTTCATCCCATCGACCAGCTCGACGTGCAAACCTCGACCTTCATCCCCACGGGCCCCAGAACATCGCTCTTTTTTGTTGCCTCGGGTGGAACCACGTTCCACAGCGACGCGGGTCCATTTCAGGTCTTCACTCTGGGCGGAGCGTTCCACCTCGGTGCCTACCTTCCGCAGGAATTCGTCGGCAACCACTATGCGTATTCCTCGCTGGGATTCCGCCGCGAGTTCTACCACTTGCCGCAGCTCGTCGGTGGAAAAATCTACTGGGGCGGATGGTACGAGGCGGGCAGCGCATTCAACGATCCCAATACGATCGTTGTCCGCGGCACGTTTAATCTCGGTTTCATTGCCGAGACTATCGTGGGACCCATCGCCCTGGCAGGCAGCGTAAGCCCCACGGGAGAGTCGCGCGTGAACTTCTCCATCGGAAGGTTGTTCTAGCAGCCTTCCAGGCACCCAAACGGCTCTTTTCTAGAGGACGGCTTCAAGCCCCGAATTGTGCAAAGGTCAGGACGTGCCCGGCTGGATCTTTCACGCCGATCTCGCGTGCACCGTAGAAAGTCTTTCGCTCCGGCATCACCACCCTGGCGCCCTTCGTGGTCGCCATCACCTCATCCAGGCTGTCGACCTCGATGTACAGGAACGAAGGGCCTTTGGCATAACCCTGGGCTGTGAATGAACTATCCTTTTCGACGCTGGCGTAGCTCTGGTACATCAACTCGACTCCCGCTTTTTGCAGCGAAACGAACCCGATCTTGTTGCCCTCGGGAACTTCTATTGCCACCTCAAAGCCCAGTCGCTCTTTCCAGAATCGAACGCAGGGCTCGACTTCGTCTACCAGCAGTAAGGGCGTGATTTTTTTAACCGTCATCAGATTTCTCCTTTGCTAAATGTCGACCTCAGAAGAGTAGTGCAGCCCAAGTTTCTCCTTGCCAAGGCCACTAGTCTGATTTAGACTAGCCACGTTATATGAGATGCCCGAGTTCGTCAAGCAACTTGGTCAAGGAGGGTTTATGACCGGCGAAGAGCGGCAGTTGAGCGGCCTGGTTTCGATTGGCCCGGCGATGCTGCGCGATTTCGATCTCCTCGGTGTTCGCACCGTGGCGCAGTTGGCACGGCGCAATCCGGAGAAGATGTACGAGAAGCTGTGCGGAGTCACCGGTCGGGCGCAGGATATCTGTTGCCTGGACGTATTTCGGGCGGCGGTAGCGCAAGCGAAGAATCCGAATCTGCCCATCGAGCAGCGCCAGTGGTGGCAGTGGAGCCGCAAGCGCAAGGCTAGCGATGCCAGCCGCTAGAAAGCGCGAACTCACAACTCCCGACCTCGTGCTCCTCAGCTTGCTGGCGGAGCGACCGCTGCACGGCTATCAAGCCAACGCAGAGCTCGAACGGCGTGAGGTGCGCGACTGGGCGGGCATTTCGCGGCCACAGGTGTACTACTCGATCGAGAAGCTGGCGCGGCTGGGGTTCGTTCGCGTATCGGAGACGGACTCGCCGGCGGCAGGCCCTGAACGCAGGGTCTTCCAGACGACCGCCAAAGGCCGGACGGCCCTGGCCGACGCGCTCGAACGTGAGGAGTGGACGACGCACCGTGAGCGGCCGCCGTTTCTCACCTGGATCGCTCTCTCCTGGCAGGCGAGGCCCAGAGTGTTTCGTCAGCAGATCGAGCGCCGCCGGGAATTTCTCGAGAACGAATTGTCACGGGAAAAAGCGACCCTGCTATCGATCAAGAAAGAAGTAGGCCACCGGTTTCATGAAGCCGTGTGGATGGTCAGCCTCGTCATCGAGCAGTTCCGTGGCGAACTGCGCTGGCTGCGGAAACTGGAGCGCGAACTCCCGAGGCGCGCCGCCGCGAAACACACACAGTAGACATTCTTGTTATCGTTCGGATCTGACTTCAGCCGGCCCAGGATCAAGAAGGTTGTTTCCGCCAAAGTCCGAGCCGTATGTCAAAATAGAGCCGGTCAAAATAGACCCGGTCGAGAAACGCTCTGGAAGGGCAAATGCTCGAGAAGGGCACGGCTTTAGCCGTGCCGCACAGAGCCCATAGACATGCGGGCTTCGGCCCCTGAGGGATCTTACTTTCCCTCCTGGAATGTTGACGCCGACTCTGCGGAGGTCATTCTGAATGTGCAGAAACATCAAGACCCTCTTCAACTTCGATCCGCCAGTCAATACTGATGAGGTTCGAGCCGCTTCACTGCAGTTTGTGAGAAAGATCACCGGCTTCAACAAGCCGTCGAAGGCCAACGAAGCCTCGTTCCTCGCTGCGGTGGATGAAATCGCCGCCATCTCAGCTCGCCTTCTCCACTCGCTCGAAACCAACGCGCCGCCGAAGAATCGCGAAGAAGAAGCAGCCAAGGCAAGAGCTCGAGCCGCGGAGAGATTCGGAGCGTGAGCCGATCAACACTTCGTGAATCGTTGATGCTTCGCGCCAGTTGTCGAAACTAGAAGTGAGTTGTGCGTGTTATCTTGTAGCTATAACAGAGAAATACTTCTTCATTCAACTACTTTGAACACTTGTCGGGTTCGCTCGGAATCCTTGAAACATAACACCTCCACTTAAGGTCCGCCTCGGGCAAGATTCCTGCCTAAACAACCGAATCCGGTGTAAATATCAAAATCGCCAGTGTCGCTCCTCTTGTGCTCTTTTCCTGCAATATCTTCTAGTTACAATGAATGCAATGACTTAGGCGAAATCGCATTCACGGGGTGCAACGTTGCCCGGATTGCGACCATCTAAATGATTGAAAAGCATCGAACCCGGTGAACCTTATGAAGAAGAACTTCAAAACTCGTTTAGGCGCCATTCTGATCGTGTTATTTGCGACGACGCTTGCCCTGGCCGCGCCCAAACCGCCGAAGGTAAGCTCTCCGCCAAATATTC
>Ga0209169_10000754_pt1 | contig 19828 bp, 13 predicted proteins | sample HubBroMetageWRM4_FD_188346 | JGI IMG/M metagenome (GOLD analysis project Ga0209169, IMG submission 188346) | Warmed soil microbial communities from the Hubbard Brook experimental Forest, New Hampshire - Hubbard Brook CCASE Soil Metagenome WRM 4... | ecosystem: Environmental > Terrestrial > Soil...
GAAATCTGATATCCCTTAGGCAAGTCAGGATAAAAGTAATTCTTCCGCGCGAAAATCGAAGTCTCGTTGATCCGGCAATTCAAAGCCATAGCGGCCAGCGTGGCAAATTCAACAGCTTTCCGGTTCAGCACGGGCAAAGCCCCCGGCATCCCGAGGCACACGGGGCAAACATTAGTGTTAGGCGGAGCGCCAAACCGTGTCGAGCAGGAACAAAAGATCTTCGAAGCCGTCAAAAGCTGAACATGCACTTCAAGTCCAATGACCGGCTCGAAGTCGGTGCGAGCAGTAACGGAGGTATCCGCAGTACTGGACATAACAATCGATTATAAAGCTCGGGCGTGTGGGACCGGATCTCTGGCCCATCGAGGCCCTTGAGCATGCGCTACTCGCCGCTGGTTTCTGCCGCAGATTACGCAATCAGCACTCAGCAGATTTGACTGAGCTCCTACTATGTGGTATATACCACATAGTGGTATACATCGAGGCAAGAGCTTTCACTAGGCGATTGCACCAGTTGGCCGGAGCGTCAGCTCTCGATGTCCTAAGTTCGATTCAGACCGACTTGCTAATCCGGAGCGCGGGAAGGGAAAACGGAGTGGCTTTCGATATTTGTTCCTGTACTTGGAAGATCGGAACCAGATTCATCTGCTGTATTTGTTAGACAAGGACGAGCAGGAAGACCTGTCTGCCGATGAACGCAAAGTGCCGCGAGCATCGGTAGGTGGGATTAGAGGATCGAGAGGGGGACAACAAATTCAATGAAACTCAAGGGAGCCAAGAAGAAGGCCAAGGTTTTCGATGATCTCAAGCAGGCCTTAGCGGACGCACTCGATTACGAGCAAGGGAAGAAAACGGCATTGCGCGTCAGTATGTTGCCACCTCCTCCCAAACCGCTAACCCCCACCCAGATCCGCGCAATCCGGCAATCTTTCAATGTCAGCCAGGCGGCCTTCGCCCGGATCATCAACGTCAGCGTCAACGCCGTAGAAAGCTGGGAGCAGGGGGCGCGCCGTCCCCGCGAAGCAACCCTAAAGCTGCTCACCATCGCCCACAAATACCCCGAGGTCCTACTAGCGAGCGAGTGAGTTCGATTCCCGGCGCACTCCGGACCGACCAGCCCAACCTGCGCGTTCCCGGCGCAAGAAACCAGAGCCCATCCTACGCAGATTAGGGCAGCTCACTTTCCGACCCCCATAACCTCCGCAGTTCCCTTCACTTCAGAAAAATCGTACATACAAAGCGGTAAGCACATTCCCGCATGGACAAAATGTTCCAGTCGGAACATATCTCACAAATGTTCCAGTCGGAACATTAGAGCACTTTCCCGTAAGGAAACGATGGCCTTCACTGAGAACTGAGAACCGAGAACTGCCTTCCTACTTCCCCATCGGAATCTCAAAGTACATCAGCTCAGTGCCCCTGGCATCGTTGACCCCGGTCACGTAGATATGCGCCCCGGCAAGCGGCGCGTCGATGTCTTGCACATCAAAGAAGAGGAATCCTGATTGCGTGGTGCGCGGCTCAACAGCCTTGGCGGCAAATCGCGACGATTCGATCTCGTCCTGCTCCTTCTGTTTGATTGTTCCCTTCACTTTTGCTTGCGGAATGGGAAAGGGCAGCGGCGCGTTGGTATTGGTCCGGGGATTGGAGAGGCGGCGGTACATATCTTCAGTCGAAATCGGTGTCAGCTTCGAGCCGTTGGCAGTGGTCAGAGTTACTTGCATCCTTGCGATAGAGATGGGTTGGCCCCCGTCGTTGGTCGCGACGAAAAACATGGGAAGCAGTCCATGCTCGCGAAACTTTATGGAGAAGATCTTCGCCTTCTCAGCCGTGTCATAGGGGTCAGCCGCGATGGCGACCTTCTCGTCGGCGTGGTCGTCGTGCGCCGGATAAGTCTTGGCAGGCTGAGCCACGGGCTTCACGAAGTCCTTAGCGGCCAGGCACACTGCGAACGCGGCGACTACAGATAAGACCACGAGGGCGCGGGAGAACGCGCTGGCAACCCCAACCTTCAGCAGCTGCATGCCTCCGATTATAGAGGCTGAACGCGATCCCCTTCAGCACCCGGAGTTTGTTTAGAATGGCTGAACTTGATCACTTCTCTCTACAGCTTCCTCTACAGCGTGGCGCTGGCGGTGGGGATGTTGGTAAGCCTGCCCTACTGGCTCTTCCAGATGGTCCGGCACGGCAAGTATCGCAAGGGCTTGATGGAGAGGCTGGGGCGGCTGCCTTCGCGGCTTCGCTTGCCCAAGGAACAGGAGCCAGTGATCTGGGTGCACGCGGTTTCTGTCGGCGAGGTGCTGGCGACAGCCGGGCTGGTGGAGGAACTTCAGCGCCGTTTCGCTCAGCACAGAATCTTTATTTCCACGACCACTGATACCGGCCAGACGCTCGCCCGCCAGCGCTTTGGCGAGGCGAATGTGTTTTATTTCCCAATGGATTTTGCCTTCGCCATCCGTCCTTACCTGCGGGCACTGCGGCCGCAGCTGGTGGTGATTGCGGAGACTGAGTTCTGGCCTAACTTTATACGGCTGGCGCATGCCAGCGGGGCGCGGATTGCGGTGGTGAACGCCCGCATCTCCGACCGATCCTGGCCGAGCTACCGGCGATTCCGGGGATTGCTTCGAAGATTACTGTCCAACGTCGATCTGTTTCTGGCGCAGACACCCGAAGACGCAGCGCGGCTGCAAGATATCGGGGCCGCGCCGGAACGCGTGCGGGTCGCGGGAAATCTGAAGTTTGACATTCCAGCTCCCGTGCCGCCTGCGATCGTCGAGAGCGTGCGCGAGTCGATCGCCGCGAGCCCTGCGGGGCCAGTGCTGGTGTGTGGCAGCACTGTCGAGGGAGAAGAACCGCTGCTGCTGAAGGCATTTGAGAACTTGCTCGTACAGCATCCGCGAGCGGTGATGATCCTCGCGCCACGGCATCCAGAGCGCTTTGCCGCCGTGGGCGTGCTTCTTGAGCAGATGTCGATCCGCTTCTGGCGGCGATCGCTCTGGAACGAGGAGCCTCTGACCGGCGGAGTTTTCCTGCTGGATACAATCGGAGAGCTGGCGGCGCTCTATGCGGTCGCCGATGTTGCCTTTGTTGGCGGGAGCCTGGTGCCACGCGGCGGGCATAACATCATTGAACCGGCGCAGCATGGAGTAGCCACCGTGGTAGGCAATCACACGGAAAACTTTCGCGACATCGTGAGCCTGTTCCAGAGCCGGGATGCGGTGCGGGTTGCCGGTCCGGCGGAGTTACCGCTGCTGTTGCTGGAGTTGCTGGCCGACGATGCGGAGCGAAGAGCTTTGGGACAGCGCGCCGCCGAAACCATGCGATCGCAGATTGGCGCCACGGAACGAACCGCTGGCGAGCTGCAGAAGTTGCTGGCGCGGCCATGAACTTGAATCCCTTGTCGGCCATGTACGGTGCAGTGGTCGGGGCGCGCAACGCGCTCTATGACCGCGGCTGGTTGCACGCGCGCTCGCTGCAGGGACCGGTGATCAGCGTGGGGAATCTTTCAACCGGAGGTTCGGGAAAAACTCCCTTCGTGATTCTGTTGGGTGAGTTGCTGAAAGCGCGCGGAATACGTTTTGATGTTCTGTCGCGTGGTTATGCGCGCAAGAGTCGCGGCGTGCTGTTGGTTGACCCTGGCGGGCTGCCGCGGGAGTTCGGCGATGAACCTTTGCTGATGGCGAGGAGGCTGCAGGCGCCGGTGGTGGTTGGCGAAGATCGTTATGAGGCAGGGCGGTTGGCTGAATCGCGATTCGGTCCGCAAATTCATTTGCTGGATGATGGCTTCCAACATCGAAGGCTGGCTCGCGATTTCGATGTCGTATTGGTGACGCCGGATGATGCGCGAGATGGTTTGATTCCCGGCGGACGATTACGGGAGACGCGGCAGTCTCTACAACGAGCCGACGCTGTGGTGCTGGCCAGTGGCGCGGCGGCGGAATCGTTTTCACTGGAGGGTAAGACCGTGTGGAGAGTGCGGCGGGGGATCGTTGCGCAAGACGTTCCGCCCCGGCCGGTGGCCTTCTGCGGGATTGCGCGGCCGCAAAGTTTTCTGCTGCAGTTGCGGGCTGCGGGGATTGAGCCGGTGGCGGAGGCATTCTTTCGTGATCATCATGCCTACACTGAGACCGACGTTCACGACCTGCTCCAACTTCACCAGCGGAGCGAGGCTGGCGGCTTCGTGACTACTGAGAAAGATGCGGTGAACCTGGGCGGGTATCTGGCGGCGCTGGCGCCGCTGGCGGTGGTCCCGGTCAAGATGGAACTTGGGGACGCGGCTAACGCTGTGGATACCATGCTGCGCGTGATTGAGGAACGGCGGCGGCGCTCGTGAGAAAATGCCGGAGGGCAGTGGTCAGTGACCAGTGCTCAGTGGTCAGTGAGTTCTCTCAGGTTCACTGATCACTGATCACTGGACACTGGACACTGGCCACTGACATCAGCGACATCCGATGACGAAACATCTTAAGGAAGTTGACCGGCTGCAGAAGATTATCGAAGCGTTCCCCAAGATCACGATTACGGTGTTGGGGGATCTAGTGGCCGATGAATTCGTGTATGGAGAAATCTCGCGGGTGTCGCGCGAGGCTCCGGTGCTGATTTTGAAGCACCGCGAGCGCACGGTGGTGCCCGGCGGTGGCGCTAACGCGGTGAACAATCTGGCCGACCTGGGCGTGAACGTGTTGCCGGTTGGCGCTATTGGCGACGATGAGCCGGGACGATTGCTGATAAAGTTTTTTCGCCACAAGCGCATTCCGGTCAGCGGTGTGTTGAAGGACAAGACCTACACGACGGTCACGAAGACGCGGATTCTGGCAGGGATGACGCACAATTCGCGGCAGCAAGTGGTGCGCGTGGATCGCGAACCGGAGAGCCCTCCCAACCGGCACCTGACGCGGGAACTGTTCCTGGCGGCGCGAGAATATTTGCGCGCTTCGGATGCGCTGCTGGTTTCCGACTACGGGTATGGATCGGCGAGCCCGGCGATCGTGAATGCTTTGCGGCAGGCGGGACGTCGGAGAGTTGTGCTGGTGCCTTTGATTCTCGACTCGCGCTACCGGCTGCTGGAGTATTCCGGCGCCACTGCCGCCACTCCGAACGAGCCTGAAGTGGAAGCGGCGCTAGGCGTGCGCATTGGGCAGGACTGGGGGAAGCTGGCGCAGGCAGGGAGGCAAGTGATGGAACGGATGAAGCTGCAGTCGCTGTTGATTACCCGCGGGCGCGACGGCATGGTTGCTTTCGATCAAAGGCACGCGCCGGTAGACATTCCGATCTTTGGTTCTGACGAGGTAGCCGATGTGACCGGCGCGGGCGATACCGTGATTGCGGCGTTCACTGCCGCGTTGGGAGCGGGCGCGAGCACGGAAGAGGCGGCGCAGTTGGCCAACTATGCAGGAGGAATCGTCGTGATGAAGCGCGGCACGGCGACGGTTTCCCGGGAAGAGCTGTTGCGAGCGGTGGAGCAGGCTCCGCCCTCGACGAGAGCTCATTGAGTGAATTGATGATTGATGATTGTTGATTGACGATTGAAAATCGGCTGGCCCCCGGATCCTAATCAACAATCAGAAATCATCAATCAACAATTATCAATCAGCATTTGCGGGAATTCATTGAGAACCGAGCTTGGACAAGGTCACGATGAGCGACAAGATTCTCGAGCGCGAGCAACTCCGCAGCCGTGTGGTAGCGTGGCGGCTCGCGGGCGAGCGCATCGTGCTGGCCAACGGCAATTTCGATCTGCTGCATGTGGGGCATGTGCGCTATCTGCGAGGTGCTAAGGAGCTTGGTGGAAAGCTTGTGGTGGCCATCAATTCTGACGAGTCGGTGCGGGCGCTTAAGGGCGAGGGTCGTCCAATCATGCGGGCTGAAGAGCGCGCCGAGATTGTTGCGGCTCTGGCTGACGTGGATGCTGTCGTTATTTTTCCGGAACTCGATGTCCGCGAGCTCATTCGCGAGATTCGTCCGGATATCCAGGCCAAGGGTACTGACTACACGGCAGAATCCGTCCCCGAACGCGATACGGTGACGCAATGCGGAGGGCGGATTGCGATCGTGGGCGACCCTAAAGATCATTCCACCAGCGAGATTATTCGTTCGCGGCTTGGGCCGAGGCGGCCGTGAGTGTTCAGTCCGCTAATTTCGATCCTAATAGTCTCGATATTGGGCTACAGCCGAAAGTCGAGCGCTTGCTGATTGTACGGCTCAGCGCCATGGGGGATGTGATTCACACGCTGCCCGCGGTTCATGCCCTGCGGGACGCATTTCCGCAGGCGCACATTGGTTGGCTGATTGACGAGCGGTGGGCTGAACTGCTCTGCGCGCCGGGGTCTCCGAGGCGCGGGCGCCGGTCTTCATCTTGGCCGCTGGTGGATGAAGTCCACGTGATAAACCTGAAAGCTTGGGGAAAGTCTCCCTTGTCGATGTCGACTCTGCAGCGCGCCGCTACGGTTTGGAACGATGTACGCGACGTGCATTACGACGCTGCCGTGGATCTGCAGGGGGCGATTCGATCTGCTGTGCTGGCGCGGCTGTCGGGGGCACGCGTGGTGTATGGAGCGGCGGAACCAAGGGAGTCTCCGGCGAGTCTTTGGTACACGCGGAAGGTAGTGGCGCGCGGGCGACATGTGATCGAGCAGAATCTTTCGGTTGCTGAGGGGCTGATCGGGCACGAGGTGAAAAATACGGCTGAGGATATTGCTCGTGAACTTCCTCGGGATCTTCCTCGGGACCCCCAGGTTGAGGCGCGCATCGAGCAGGAGCTGGCGGAGCAGGGCGTCCGCGATTTTGCGATTCTGAATCCCGGTGCGGGGTGGGGTGCAAAACGCTGGCCGGCGGAGCGCTACGGGGAAGTGGCTGGCAGGTTGGCCAGCCTGGGCATTTGCCCACTGGTTAATTACGGCCCCGGCGAGGAGGATCTTTTCCGCGCTGTGTTGGCGGCGAGCGGAGGCCGGGCTAAACCCACGAAAGGATCGATCACCGATCTGATCGCGTTGACTCGGCGCGCTCGACTGTTTATTGGTGGCGACACTGGGCCGCTGCATCTGGCGGCGGCGTTACAGGTTCCTGTGGTCGCGATCTTTGGACCTACGGATCCGGCGCGCAACGGGCCTTACGGGACGCGCAGCGTTGTGCTGCGCAGCGCGGAGAGCGTCACGTCACATGCGCGGCGGGCAGAGGCAGACGAAGGGTTGTTGACGATTGGGAGTGAGGCGGTGGTGGCGGCGGCTCACGAGCTACTGGCCTCCGACCCCAGAGGCTAAAGCCCTTGTCGTTGGCCAGTCCAGGTGCCACGGCTTAAGCCGTGCCCTTCCCGAGCGGAATAATTGCATGGGTGAGTGGTCACAGATCGCGCGACGGATTCGGGTGCCGCTGGGGTTTGTTTTTGCCCTGTTTTATTTTTGGCTGGCTCGGCCTACCTGGCGCTCCATGGCGCTGGGATTGGTTTTGATGATCCCCGGGCTGGTGATTCGGGCGCTGGCTTCGGGATACGTACGGAAGAACGAATCGCTCGCTACTTCCGGTCCTTACGCTTATACGCGCAATCCGCTCTATTTGGGATCGCTGTTGCTGGGGGTGGGATTCTGCGTGGCGGCTCGTAGTTGGTGGGTGGGGGGCGTTCTCGTCGCGATGTTTTTTGCGATTTATCTTCCTGTGATTCGGGATGAAGAAGCGTTTCTGCGGCGGACGTTTCCTGAGTTTGAGGAATATGCGCGGCGGGTGCCGAGGATGCTGCCTCGGCTCGGGCGTGCTCCGGGCGAGGTTTCGGGAGGATTTTCGTTGGAGTTGTATTTGAAGCATCGCGAGTACAACGCGGCGCTGGGAGTGGTGGGGATGGTGGCGGCGCTGGCGGTGAAGATGAGGTTCTTTCGGAGTTAGGGGACATCAACAACCGTTGGCCGCCAGCTTTGTGACAGAAACGCCTTGGCGGGCCGGTGGTCGCACAGGCTTGCAGGGGTCCTTCGCTTCGCTCAGGATGACAGGGTTGGAGGGACTACTTCTGCGCCACCAGCTCCCTTGCGCGGCTTAGCTCTGGGCGCGTGGAGTTTGATCCGTCACAGACTTTCAGCAGCAGGGCGTAGTATTCCGCGGCGTCGCTTTGTTTGCCTGCCGCTTCTGCGGCGCGGGCGGCGCCGTAGAGGCCGTCGAAGCGGTTGGGATTCAGCTTGAGGTCGGTCTGGTATTCGGCTAGCGCCTGCTGCGGACGTTTGGCTTCGAGCAGCATGTCGGCAATCATTTCACGTGCGGGGATGCCTTGGGGTTCGTTGCCGAGCGAATCCTCTTTGTCGGCGATGGGGCGCATGGCCTCGACGGCGTCGTCGTCCTTGCCTTCGGCGAAGGCGAGCCAGGCTTCGGCCTCTTTGCGATCGTCTTCGACCGCTCCGGCAAATCCTGATTTCCAGCCAGCGAGCTTTTTATGAATGCTTTCAATCGCGGCAAGATCTTTGCGGACGTCGTCTGGCTTGCGCAGATGCGCCGAGCCAATGGCGCGCGCCCAGTAGATCGTCGACTCCTCGGCTGTGCCCGCAACCTCGGTTGGAGGCAGCGTCGCCGCGGCTTGCCAGTCGTGCATCTCGATCGGGTACAACGCGGTGATGTGCGCCAGGGCGGCGGCGTGGGGATCGAATCCCGTGCCGTACATATCGTCTTTCTTGTCGGGCATGGCGCGGATTTCTTCGATCAAGGCTTTGGCATCGGAGTCGCGTCCGCTTTGCATGTAGGCGTAGAAAAGAAAATCCATAGCGTGGAACTGATGGCCTTCGCCGCCCATGCCCATGGCAGCGGTTTTTCGCGTGGCGGCAATGGAGGCGAGGTTCGAGTTGATGTCGTCCTGCCAGAGGCCGACACGGGCAAAGATGTGGGAAGGCATGTGCAGGGCGTGCGGGGCGGTGGGAGCGATCTGCGCGTAACGGCGGGCGGCGGGCAATCCCAGCTGCGCGAGTTGTGGCTTGTCGTAGGCATGGATCAGGTAGTGGGCGACGCCGGGGTGGTCGGGCTCGGTGGCAAACAGTTTTTCGAGGATGGCGGCCGCTTGTCTGCGATTGGCGAAAGTTGCATCGTCGTGCGGTTCGGAAGCGAGCAGCGACAGGGCGTAGAAGACCGCGGCTTCGTGATCTTCTGGATAGGTCTCATAGACCTTCTTCATCGCATCTGAGTAGGCCTTGGCGCGGGCATCGTGGTTCAGTTTCTTTGAGTCGCTATAGAAGGCTGCGATGGCCGCAATGTAGGCCTTCTCGCGCGGCGTGGTTGGGCCATCGGTGGTTCTTGCCTGGTGAATCTCTTCCAGGCCGTGCTGGATGACCTTCTTATCGGGTTCATTCCACAGTTGGTGCCACAGGCTCATGGCCACGCCCCAGTGGGCCATGGCGCAGTTCGGAGCATTAGCGGAAATCTGGATGAATGCTTTTTCTGCTTCTTCGTACCAGAAGGAGTGGAGCAGAGCCACGCCGCGCTCGAATGACTTCTGGACCGCCGGGTCGCAGGAAAGCGCGAAGGTGACGGTGCCGAGCTGGGATGCGGTGAGGTCTTCGTGGTGATGGCTGTGGTCGTCATCGGCCTGGGCTGCGGCGGGAAGCGCGAAAAAAGAGGAAAAGAGCAGCAGGCAGGCGATGCGTTTCATGGGACCCTCGCTGAGAACCGAGTCTAGTTGAGCGAGAAGCGCAGGGTCAAACAGGTGCCGCGGGGCTAAAGCCCGGTGCATTCCAAGGGGGATATTGACGCAGGCCTGCTCCACCCTTCGCGTTTCAGGAAAAAAAGTTCCCAGGACGAATAGACCACGAACAGCGGGCGACGAAGGATCTTTATGAAATCTTTATAAAACTATTTATTCGGTGATTGCAGTTGACTTCTGCTAAACTTCGCCGGAATCGGGCTTGGGTCTCGTCACGGGGCACTGGACGTGCTTTTCAACCTCGGTAGCCAAGAAGCGCCAGACGTGGAAATCCAAGCGCTCAAATCATTTTGCCCGACCCGCAGGGAGTAGCCATGGATCTGCACCCTGGGCCAGAGAAGAGTCGCGTTTCTACCGTAAAGCTCCTCGAGCTGGAACCCGTCCAGCAGGCTCTCCACGACAACAAAGACTGGTATCAGGATCTGGTGGAACACGGCCAGGATCTGCTGTGCATCCATGATCTGCAGGGCCGGCTGCTGTTAGTGAATCCCGCCCCGGCACGAGTGCTCGGCTACAGCGTCGAGGAAATGCTGAAGATTCCGATGCGGGAGATGATCATCCCGGAGTTCCGCCCCGACTTTGATGCTTATCTGAAAGACATTGCGATCACCGGCGAATCGCATGGCTGGATGGGCGTGATGACGCGATCAGGAGAACGGCGGATCTGGGAATACCGCAACACATTGCGGACCGACGGGGTATCTTCGCCGATCGTGCGGGGCATGGCGCACGACGTGACCGAACAAAGGCGTGCGGAAGAGATGGCACGAGAAGCCAATGAACTTCTGCGCAGCAAAGCGAGCGAAAACGAGCGCACGATCCGGGAGCTGAACCTGTTCCGAACCCTGGTGGATCACAGCAACGATGCTATTGAAGTGGTGGATCTGGAAACGCTTCGATTCATGGATGCCAATGAGAAAGCCTGTTCGACCCTGGGCTACACGCGCGAAGAACTTTTGTCGTTGCGAGTTCTCGACATCGATCCCGGAGTGACCGAGTCTTCGATAGAAACGATAAGGGAGCAGTGGAGGAAGATGGGATGGCTGATGCTGGAAACCGTGCACCGCCGCAAGGACGGGTCGACCTTTCCGGTGGAAGTGAGCACGAGGCAGGTTCATGTGGATCGGGATTATGTGGTGGCCATCGTCCGCGACATCACGGAACGCAAGCAGGCGGAGGAAAGGCTGCGGGAATACGAAAGAGTGGTCGAAGGCCTGGAGGAGATCATCATGGTCGTCGACCGGGATTACCGCTACGTGATCGCGAATCGGGCGTTTCTGAACTCCCGGGGATTGGAGAGAGAACAGGTTATCGGGCATATCGTCGACGAAGTGGTGAACCGGGAAGTTTTTGAGACGGTCGTCAAGGAAAAGATGGACGAGTGCTTCGGCGGCAAAGTCGTCCAATACGAGCTGAGATACAGGTTTCCCAGGCTAGGCGAGAGAGACTTGCAGGTATCGTATTTCCCCATCGAAGGGCCGAAGGGCGTAGACCGAATCGCCGCAATCTTGCGGGACATTACAGAGCGCAAGCAGGCGGATGGAGCCTTGCAGCGCAGCGAAGAGAGATACCGCAATTTTATCTCGCAGAGTTCGGAGGGCATCTTTCGGATGGACGCCCACATTCCCATCGACATTCCTGAAGCCGAACTGATTCATCGCATCCTGTACGAGCACTACATGGTGGAATGCAACGACGCCATGGCGGCGATGTACGGTTTGACGTCCGGGGAACAGATGCGGGGTAAGAGGTTCAAGGAACTGGTAGTGGCTGAGGATCCGCACAACATCGAGTTCACGAGAGAGTTCATCCGCAACGGCTTTCGTGTGATTGATCGGGAGTCTCACGAAGTCGATATCCATGGCAATCCCAAGGTCTTCCTCAATAGCATGATCGGCACGGTGGAAAACGGGATGCTGACGCGCACCTGGGGGATCCAGCGGGATATCACGGAGAAACTGAAGTTGGAGCAGTCCCACCGGAGAGGGGAGGAGGCGCTGCGGCAGAACTTAGCGCAACTGCAAAAGGTTACGGAAGAACTTCGACTGGCCAAGGAGAAGTTGTCGGAAGAAAAGCTTTACCTCGAAGAGTCCATCGATACGGAACTGGGGTTCGGGGAGATTATCGGGCGAAGCAGGGCGATGAAAGAGGTCATGGAAAAAGTGGCCAAGGTGGCTCCCAGCGACGCCACGGTGCTGCTGCTGGGTGAGACCGGCACGGGCAAGGAGCTGGTGGCGCGTGCTCTTCATCGCATGAGCCGGCGAGACGGCAACAGCTTTATCAAATTGAACTGCGCTGCCATCCCTTCAGGCCTGCTGGAAAGCGAACTGTTTGGACACGAGAAAGGAGCCTTCACCGGCGCGGTGGCGCGAAAGCCTGGCCGCCTGGAGCTGGCGGACCGAGGCACGCTTTTTCTGGACGAAGTGGGAGAGATTCCGCTGAGCCTGCAGCCCAAGCTGCTGCGCGTGTTGCAGGATCTGGAGTTCGAACGGCTCGGAGGCACGCAGACCTTAAAGGTAAATTTCCGGTTGCTGGCGGCGACCAACCGGGATCTGCAGCAGAGTGTGAAGGCACGCGAGTTTCGCAGCGACTTGTACTACCGCGTGAATGTATTTCCGATTCTCATACCGCCTTTGCGCGAGCGGCGGGAAGACATCCAGCCACTGGTCTGGCATTTCGTCAGCAAGTTTGCCGCTCAGATGAAGAAGTCCATCACCAGCGTTCCCTCAAAAACCATGGAGATGCTGGTGCGGTGGGACTGGCCGGGCAACATTCGCGAGCTGGAGAACTTTGTGGAGCGTTCGGTCATTCTGACTCCGGGGTCGGTTCTGCGGGCGCCCCTAGCGGAATTGCAGACGGCCGTTGACCAAGGCAATGGGAGCAGTAGCGAGAGTCTCCGCGACAAGGAACGCGAGCGTATTCTCCGCACTCTACGGGAGTGCCATGGCAAGCTGGGTGGACCGGACGGCGCCGCCGCACGCCTGGGGCTGAAACGGACTACGTTGCAGTCCAGGCTTGATCATCTTGGTATCAAGCCGGGCGGGTATCGGGGTTGAGGGTTGGCGCTTTGATGCACACCGTGTTCTCGTTCATGAAACTGTCATGAAATTGTCGTCCCGAACGGAGTGAGGGATCCTGGTTTCTGCTTATGGCACGCGACACTCGTGGTGCAGGGAAGAACCAGGATCCCTCGCTTCGCTCGGGATGACAGGGTGCGCTTCGGGATGACAGGGTGCGCTCGGGATGACAAGGTGCGCTCGGGATGACAAGTGATGAGGGGTGATGGCAAGGGCGACGGCTGGATGATGGAATGGCCCGGAATACGAAAAACCCTCGCCTAAGAAAAAAGCCTCTCGCTTGCGCGAGAGGCTTTCGGGGGAGGGACTTGGGCGAGGCGCCCGTTGGTCCCAAACTGAGTTAATTACTTCGGTTGCTGTTGCTGGTCCGCGGTGGCCGGCGAAGCGCTGGAGGCCAACTGCTCCAGATCGTTCTTCAGCAGACTGATTTCCACCCGTCCGCCGCTGACGTGCTTGGTCTTCGCATCCGCGTCCGTACCAGGGGCCGGGGTATTGCCCATGCCGACGAGATAAATGCGGTAGACCGGGATCTCGTGGTTCAGCACCATGTAGCGGACGACGGACTCGGCCATCTTCTGCGAGTTCTGGATTGCGATCTGGCCCTTGCCGGTGGAGAAACCCTCGACTTCGATGATGTAGCCGCGCTGTCCCTTTACTGTGTTCGCCATCTCGTCGAGAGCGTCTTTGGCATTCTTGCTCAGAACGGTCTGGCCGGGCTTGAAGCGGATTTCGGTCTGGTTCGAGGCTTTGTACTGGTCGATGTTGCCGACCACGGTCTCGACGGTCTGGATGCGGGTCGTAGCCGTCTGCGCGGTCTGCTGCGCGACGGTGGCCTTGTTGCCGGCATCGACGGCGTCCTGATCAGCCTGGTTGGCTTTGTCCGAAGCCAGTTTGATACCAGCCTGGGCGCGCGCATCGGTGTCTTTGATCGACTTGCTGTTGGCCGCGGTCAGGTCATCCAGCTCGTTGACGCGGTCGCGGATGGGATCGGTCTGCCGCCTCACATAAGTCTTGCGGGCGAACGGGTTAACACGTCCCCAGAAACCCTCGCGAGCGGGCGCCTGCAGAGGCTGCTTGCCGGTGGCGGTGTCGGTGGACTGAGTGGCGGCCGGGGTGGTGGTTTGAGTATCGGTCGACGAAGTTTGCGCGAAGGCCGGAAATGCAAGCACGGCGGCCAACGGCAAAGTAACTAGAATGCGGTTTTTCATAAGAGACTTCCTCCAAGTTTTGGGGAGCGTTTGGGGCTTCGCTCCAGCACGCCGAAACGGGCGTGTTGCGTGATTTTTATTGCGTCCCCTAAACAAAATATAAAAGCAAGCGATTGTCGCCGTGCCAGCCTGCGCTGACGCAACGCAAGCCTGAAAATCTCAATTTCAGACGCCCTAAACCCTGCTGGCGCCTGCCCTTTCTAGTACAGGTTGGATGCCAAACCCGGCTCCGAAGTTAAAGAGCTAAATGCTTGATATCCAAAGACATTGTACCTCCGGTGCTGGCGGAAGCATAGGCTGGAGCGTCACTGGGAGGGTAATTTTGGGAAACCTGATATAAAAACTGCGTGAAATGGGAGGTCTGGGGAGGGAAGACTTAACCACAGAGGACACAGAGGATCACACAGAGTAAATGCTTGCCTTACCGTGTGTTTCTTTGTGTCCCCTGTGTCGAAGGTGGGTTGCCGCAATAATTCTCGTACTGCTCGATGATGAAATGGTCGGTCATGCCGGCGATGTAGTCGCAGACCACGCGGGGCAGGGACTCCAGTTCCGCTTTCTCCTCGTAATAGCGCGGCAGGGCTGACGGGTTTTTAATCCAGAAGTCGAACAGTTCGGTGACGATGCGTTCGGCGTCGTCTTTTTCTGTCGCCAGGGATGCGCTGTAGTAGAGATTTTCGTAGAGGAAGTCTTTGATCTGCTTGCGTTCGGCTTCTACTTCGAAACTTAATGCAGCGAGGCGTTCTTTGTGCCGGCGAACGTCGTCCAGAGTTTCGATCGCGGCTTGTTTCAGCCGCATCTGCGTGCTGGTGATCAGATCGCCGGCCAGACGGTTCAACACTCCTTTCAGCGCTTCGTTGAATTTCAGTTTGGCGGCGGCGTCGGGATACTTCTGCTCGACCTCTCGGAAGAAACGCTCGAAGACCGGCACGCCTTGCCGGATTTGCTCGAGCGTGAGCAGATGGGCCTCGTAGCCGTCGTCGAGGTCGGCGGTGTTGTAGCCAATTTCGTCAGTCAAGTCGATGAGCTGGGCCTCAAGCGGAGGGCGCTGGTCGAGCAGGTACTCGGCCAATTCCGGATGTTTCGCCGCATCATAATCGCGCGAGTGCTTGATGATGCCCTCGCGCACTTCGAAGGTCAGATTGAGGCCGCGGAATGCGGCATAGCGCTGCTCGAAATCTTCGACGATGCGCAGGGCGTGCAGGTTGTGGTCGAAGAAGAGGCCGTGGGCACGCATGGCGGTGTCGAGCGCCTTTTCGCCGGCGTGGCCGAACGGAGGATGGCCCAGATCATGCACCAGGGCCAGAGCTTCGGCGAGATCCACGTTGAGGGCGAGCGCTCCCGCGATGGTGCGCGTGATCTGCGCTACCTCGATGGTGTGGGTGAGGCGGTTGCGGAAGTGGTCGGAATAGCGGCGGGTGAAAACCTGAGTCTTGTCTTCGAGGCGGCGAAAGGCGCGGGCGTGGATGACACGGTCGCGGTCGCGCTGGAAGTCGTTGCGGTAGGGATGCTGGGGTTCAGGGAAGCGGCGTCCGCGGGAATGTTCCACTTGCACCGCGTAGCGGGCCAGCATGGGTAGAGTCTAACATTCTTCATTCTTCATTGTTCATTGTTGATTGATGATTGATGATTTCTGATTGTCGATTGAACAGGTGCTGGGCCAGGCTATGCCTATTTCTGTACTGCATCCGCGGCGGGTGCTGGTGAGAGCATCAGTGCCCGGTACCTAGTACCTAGTGAGAACCGGCGCTGGTCGCGGCTCGTGCTTGCTCTGGGTACTGGGTACTAGGTACTAGGTACTTATTGCTGTTTGCCGGAATCTTCCTTCGCGAGCCGGACCTTTGCGGCGTCGAGTTTCTTTTGCGTGGCCGCGAATAGATCATTGTCCAGTTCAGGACCTATGGTCTTGTTCCACTCTTCGACGGCGCGCTCCCAGTGAGCGGCGGCCAGCTTCAGGCGTCCCGTCTTCTGGTAGAGATCGCCGAGGTGATCCTGTACGGTCGGGTCGGAACCCATGCGTAGCGACGCTTTGGTCAGGTTCTCTTCCGCGAGATCGTACTTGCCAAGTTTGAAATAGGCCCAGCCCAGGGAGTCCAGATAGGCGCCATTCGTGGGTTCGAGGCTCACCGCCTGCTTAATGTAGTTGAGCGATTCTTCGAGGCGGACGTCGCGGTCGGCATTCATGTAGCCAAGATAGTTCAGGGCCGCGGCGCTCTGCGGAGTGATGGTGAGAACCTTCTTGAACTCCGCTTCAGCCTCGTCGTATTTCTTTTCGTGCTCGTAGGTGTCGCCGCGCAGGAAGTAGACGTATTCCTTGTCGTCTGCCTTGGTGGAGAGCTGCTCGGCTTTGTTAAGCGCCTCCTCGGCGTCGCTGTAGCGCTTCAGGCGGGTATACATGATGGCCAGCCGAAGGTAGACGTCACGGTCTTCGGGTGCGCCTTTGAGCATTGAGCGCACGTCGGCGAGAGGCTTCTCGGGATCGCCGCTGTCGGCTAGCTGGGAGTCCAGCACCATGCGCAGTTCGCGATCGTTCGGCAACTTTTGTACTGCTTCCTTGGCGGCAGCCGTAGCTTGCGACCATTGCTTGGCTTCGCGGTAAGTATCGATGATGTTCTGATAACCGCTGCGTGCGTTGTCGTCCCCCAGAGCCACCATCTTGCGGAAGGTTTCAACCGCAGCCGGATAGTTCTCCTGGTCGCGATAGACCATGCCGAGGCGTTCGATGAAGATGCCGCGATTATTGCGGTCGGATTGAGAATAGCCGCTCTCGGGCTTCTCGGTTTTCTTGAGCAAGTCCTGCAAGATCTTCTCGGCTTCGTCGTAGCGCGCCTGAGCCTGGTAGACCACGGCGATGTTGTAGGGCACCTCGAGAGCATCGGGAACCATGGCCTCGGCCTTCTTCAGGCTTTCGAGCGCCTCATCGTACTTGCCCTGGCGGCGGTAGATCTCAGAGATGCGGAGATAGGTTTGCGCGTCTTCGGGATTGGCGTCGGCGATTACTTTGTATTGATCGAGTGCGGCGTCAACTTGTCCATCGTTCAACAGATTTTCCGCGAGGCCGCGAATGGCGTCGAGATTGTCGCGATCCAGCTGGATGGCGTGTTTGTAGGCGTCGATCGCGCTCTTGTAATCCTTGCGCTGCTCGTAGGTGGCGCCGAGAGCGGCATACAACTTGGCGGAGCGCCCGGTATCAGGCACCGCGCTAAGCACCTGCAGGGCGTGAGTGGTGTCGCCTTCGTCGCTATAAAGCAGAGAGAGTGTAGTGACGGCTTCCTCGGAGTCAGGATCGAGCTGGACTGCGGTCTTGAGTTCGGCCTCCGCCTTCTGCAAGTCGTTGTTCAGGCGGTAGAGGCGGCCCAGGAGAAGGTGGTCATCCACATTGTTGGGCTCGATCTTGACGATCTCTTCGTACTGTTCGATGGCCAGCTTGAGCACATTCTCGGAGCCGTTGCCGCCGCCGGGCATATCGCCGAGCGACCGCAGATAAATCCGGCCCAGCAGCTTGTGAGCTTCGAGGTTGTTGGGATCGCGCTTGAGAATGTCCTGAGCCTGCAGGACGGCGTCACGAATGCGTCCAGTTTTTACGTAGAGTTCGGCGAGGCCTGAGGTCAGGAATTCAGAAGAGGGGTCAGCTTCAATGGCGAGACGGTACTCGTCCATGGCCTTGTTGGCTAACTCACTGCGGCCATAGACGGTGACCTGCTCCTCGTACATGTGCGCAACCGTGTAGTGGTAGTAGGCGGCGGCGCGGTCAGTCTTGCGCGCCGATGGCTGCGCCGGCTTCGACGAAGCCGCCTTGGAGTCGGCGGGCTTGGAATCCGACGGCGCGGCTGGACTGGTTTGCGCGGCCGCGGCCGCAGCGAGGATTGAGAACACTAAGATAGCGCGAGAAATTCGATTCATGCTCGACCTGACAATCCTGGACTCGATTCTACCGGAATTAATTTTGTTAGATCTGATTCTGTTAGAGCGGCGCGCACTTCCCGAAACCATACCCATTGGATGCAAATCGGCGGGGGTAGTGTGCCTTAATTCTAACCCGATACGGCCGGGATTGGGGAAAAACAGTGATCCCCGCACGGTGGCGGAGAAAGCGGAAGTACAGGGACTGCGGGGACTTGCGTGGGGACGAGTGTCAAGTTTGGTAAAGGGAAAAAGCCTTTGACCGCAAAGTTCGCAAAGGTCGCGAAGAAAGACGAAGAAAGAACCTCGAGTCGACCTGCTTTCCTTTGCGCTCTTCGCGACCCCTTTCCGAACTTCGCGGTTAAGAGCTCTGGGCCGAGAGTCTCGGTGATTACTAATTGCTAGTGGCGGAAGTGCCTTACTCCAGTGAAAAGCATCGCCAGCCCCAGACGGTCGGCGGCTGCGATTACTTCCGGGTCGCGCTGTGAGCCTCCAGGTTGGATGATGGCAGTCGCGCCTGCCTTTGCAATTTCTTCCACGCCATCGGGAAAGGGAAAAAATGCGTCGGAGGCGGCGACCGTTCCCTGCAGCGGCAATTGCGCTTTCATGGCGCCGATCTTAGCGGAATCGACCCGGCTCATCTGGCCGGCGCCGACGCCGACGGTCTGTCCATCGCGGGCATAGACGATGGCATTGGACTTGACGTGCTTGCAGACCTTCCAGGCGAATAGCAGCGCTCGCGTTTCTTCCGGAGTGGGGGCGCGTTGGGTGACGACTTTGAGATCGATCTGCTGCAGGAGCCGTGAATCGTTGTCTTGCAGCAGGATTCCTCCCGAAACATTTTTCAGAACCCATTTCTGGGGCGCGGCTTTCACCTCGACGAGGCGCAGATTTTTCTTGGTGGCGAAGCGGGCTTTCGCGGCTTCGTCGAAAGACGGTGCCGCGATCACTTCCAGGAAGAGCTTGTGCATCTCTTCGGCGGCTTCTGCGTCAATGGGGCGATTGACGCCAATCACACCTCCGAACGCGGAGACAGGATCGCATTCGAGCGCGCGCTTGTAGGCTTCGGCGAGAGTCTTACCGGTGGCAGTGCCGGCGGGATTGGTGTGCTTGATGATGGCGCAGACCGGGGCGTCGTTTGGGTCGAACTCCTGAGCGAGATCCCAGGCGGCTTGCAGGTCGACGATGTTGTTGTAGGAAAGTTCCTTGCCCTGGAGCTGGAGGGCGTTGGCTACGCCCGCGCCGGAGCCATCCGAATACATGGCGGCCTTCTGGTGGGGGTTCTCGCCATAGCGCAGGTCGAGGGTTTTCTGGAACGACAGGCGCAGGTTTTGCGGGAAGTTTGCTGCGGAGCTTCGCTCCGCTGGACGGACGAATGCGTCCGTCTCCACGTGGTCCGTCTCCACGTGGTCCGTGGCGACGTTGGGGATTGCTTCCAGCGTGGAGGCGATGGCGGAATCGTAGGCTGCGGTCGTGGCGAAGGCTTTCTGCGCCAGACGCCACTTGGTTTCAATCGAGAGCGCGCCGGCGGAGCGGGCGAGCTCTTCAGCGATGGCTCGGTAGTCGGCCGGGGACGTGACCACAGCGACGTCGTGAAAATTCTTAGCGGCGGAGCGGATCATGGAGGGTCCGCCGATATCGATGTTCTCGATCAGCTCTTCGAACGCGACTCCCGGCCTGGCGGCAGTTTTCTCGAACGCATAAAGATTCACCACGACCATGTCGATCGGCTGGATGCCGTGCTCGGCAACTGCCGCGACGTGCGCGGGATTCTCGCGGCGATGCAGGATGCCTCCGTGCACCTTGGGATGCAGCGTCTTGACGCGGCCGTCGAGCATTTCAGGGAAGCCGGTCAGTTCGGAGATGTCTTTGACGGAGATCCCGGAATCGCGCAGCAGCTTGGCCGTGCCTCCGGTGGAGATGAGTTCGATGCCGAGGCCGGAAAGCTGGCGGGCGAAATCTACGAGGCCGGT
>Ga0209169_10000755_pt1 | contig 19828 bp, 18 predicted proteins | sample HubBroMetageWRM4_FD_188346 | JGI IMG/M metagenome (GOLD analysis project Ga0209169, IMG submission 188346) | Warmed soil microbial communities from the Hubbard Brook experimental Forest, New Hampshire - Hubbard Brook CCASE Soil Metagenome WRM 4... | ecosystem: Environmental > Terrestrial > Soil...
GTGCTTCAGCGTCAGTCCATCCAGAAACTCCATGGCGATGAACGCTTGCCCATGCTGGTCGTCAATTTCGTAGATGGTACAGATGTTCGGATGATTTAGCGCCGAGGCAGCCTTAGCTTCGCGCTGAAAACGGGCGAGGGCCTGCGGATCTTTGGCCACATCGTCGGGCAGGAACTTGAGGGCTACGAACCGGCCGAGCTTCACGTCTTCCGCTTTGTAGACCACACCCATGCCGCCGCCGCCGAGCTTCTCGACGACGCGGTAGTGCGAGATGGTTTGGCCGATCATCTTAGGCTGATCACGGGAGAGATCCCCCCGCGTGCGCGACCATATTAGAACAGAAGCCCCTAACCGCAAAGTACGCGAAGGCTGCGCGAAGGTCGCTAGGAAATCTGGGGCGCCTGGTTCGATTTTGCTCCGGGTCAGATCGCGATTACGCCGCTTCGCCTTTTACCTGCACTCCCGCCCACTTTTCGAGCAGAGTCAGGGTTGCGGCGTAGTCGAGATCGCGGTGGCCCTCTTCAGTGGCTAGTTCGTAGACCTCCTCGACGGTTTCGAGGGCGGGCAGCTTCACGCGCGCTTCTTTTGCAGCTTCGAGGGTGAGCAGGATGTCTTTGTGCATCAAGCGCAGAGGGAAATTGGGGGTGAAGTCGCGCTGCAGGACGAAGGGCGCTTTGTATTCGACAACTCCGGAGTGCACCATGGTGGCTTCAATCAGCGACACCAGTTGCCGCGGGTCGACGCCGAGTTTGGTGGCGAGGGTCAGGGCTTCAGCGAAGCCCTCGTAGATGAGCGCGATCTGCAGATTCATCGCGAGCTTCGTGGCCTGGCCCTTGCCGGTCTCGCCCATGCGGAAAATCTTCTTGCCCATGGCTGCGAACAAGGGATTGAGGCGATCGATGTTTGCGGCGTCTCCGCCGACCATGAAAATCAGAGTCCCATTCGCGGCGCCGATCTTCGATCCGGTCATGGGAGCGTCAACATAGCCCACGCCGCGGGCACGAACGCGTTCGGCAAACTTCACCGTGGCGGAGGGCGAGATGGTGCTGGAATCCGCGATGGTCATGCCCTCGGCCAGTGACTGCTCGACGCCCTCGGGGCCAAACAATATCTTCTCGACCGCGGCAGTATCGGAAACGCAGAGCCAGACGACCTCGGCTCCCTGCGCAGCTGCGGCGGGAGTGGGAGCGATGGCTGCACCTTCCACCAGTTTGCCTGGGGTGCGGTTCCAAACGGTTACTTCGTGGCCGGCCTTGACCAGATTGGCGGCCATGGCGTGTCCCATGATTCCCAGACCCAAGAAAGCGACTCGCATTTCGGAACGTCTCCTCGTGATGAAAGGACCTTTCGGATTAGATATGAGCGGCAGGATCGAGGTCAAGCAAGTAGTCTGAAATCGATTCCTAAATCAAGTTCGTCTGTCTTATTTGGTGGTGGGATTCGCTGCCGGGATCGAAGCCGCGGCTGCACAGGGGGAACCGCGGGAATCACGCCTCTTTGGTTGCTGGTCTGAACTAGAATGGAGTCGTTGGGTCGCAGCATTCATCAAATAGGTAGGGTTTTAGAACGACGCATCGTTTGGATGATTCATCGTTAGGATGATGCATCGTAAGGATAATCAAGCAGTAGGATGATCAAACAGACGCTTCGCAATCCGGCGCTCCGCAGGCGCGCTTCGCAATTTGGACGCCTGGTGCGCCATTCCGCCGTGACTCCGCTTTGCGGAGAGACGCACACGCCGCGTCTTGTCTCGAACGGCGAGCTGGGAGTTACTTTCATCGGACACTCCAGCTTCTTCATGCAGATGGGTGGGCAGAGCGTGATGATCGATCCTAACTTCGCGCGCTGGCTGTTTGTGCTGAAGCGGCTGCGGCGTCCTGGAGTGCGGGTGCGCGATTTGCCGGCTATCGATCTGGTGCTGGTGACGCATGCGCACTTTGACCATCTGCACCGGCCGTCGTTGCGCGCCATTGTGCAGAACAATCTGCGTACGCGCGGAACGGCCCCGGCCATCATCATTCCCAGCCATGTGACGGACTTGATCTCCGATCTGGGCTTTTCCGAGATTATCGAGCTGGACTGGTGGAACAGTTCGCGCCACGGCAGCCTGTCAGCGACGCACGTCCCTTCACGGCATTGGGGAGCGCGGATCCTCAAGGATTCGCACCGCGGCTATGGCGGCTACGTGCTGCAGGCCGGGAAGCACTCTGTCTATCACGCCGGCGATACGGCTTATTTTGCGGGCTTCCGCGAGATCGGGCGGCGGTTGTCTCCGGAACTGGCGCTGCTTCCGATTGGAGCTTACAATCCCCCGACCTTTCGCAATGTGCATACCAGCCCTGCCGATGCTACCCGCGCTTTCCTCGATCTGAAGTCGCGCTGGATGGTGCCCATGCACTATGGGAGCTTCCGGCTGTCGCATGAACCGGTGGATGAGCCGCTAAAACTGCTGAAGCAGGAGGCGCACTCGGCTGGGATTGCGGACCGGGTTGTAGTGATGGAAGAGGGGGTTACCCGGTTCTTCTGAGCGCTGCCGGGCGGCCGCCGTAACCCTCCTTTGACAACGGCAGCGTGCTTTTTGTTGTAAACTTCCTGCCGCGGGATTTCCCACGAGGAGAACAATTATGACCGTAAAAGCCGTACCTGATGGATACCACACCCTTACTCCATACTTGACTGTCCGCAACGCTGCCCGCGCCATCGAGTTCTACAAGCAGGCATTTGGAGCGGTGGAAAAAGGCGTCATGAAATCACCTGACGGCAAGGTGATGCATGCTGAGCTGCGCATCGGCGACTCCATCTTGATGCTGGGCGATGAGTTCCCGCAAATGGGCGCGTTGTCGCCGCAGTCGACTGGCGGCGCCGGCATGGGACTGCACATTTATCTCGAGGATGTGGACTCGGCGTTTGATCGGGCGGTGAAGGCCGGAGCCACCGTCGAGATGCCGGTTTCCGACATGTTCTGGGGCGACCGCTACGGCAAACTGGCTGATCCCTTCGGCCACAAGTGGTCGATTGGAACTCACAAACACGATGCGACCATGGAAGAGATGGAAGCAGCCATGAAGCAGATGCCGAAGACGGCTTGAGCGGTTTGAGGGGCTTGATCGGTTCTACTAGATGTCCGAAGGGCGCGGCTGAGTCCGCGCCCCTTTTGTTACCTTCTTCCGGTACTTCCGTAACGCCTGCCGATGTTTCTATTACACAAGTATTACAGTGCCTTACCCCTGTCCCTTGATACGTTAGATGAGGCAGTAGCGAATTCGAGACCAGCCAAACGGGGAACTACTTTGGAAATGCAACTGGAAAGCCTGGAAAAACGACAAGCGGCAAACGGCGAAATCAACTGGGTGACCGCGATCTTCATGGGTCTGTTTCACGTTGGAGCCATAGCGGCACTTTTCTTCTTCACATGGAAGGCGCTGTTCGTTGCCATGTTCCTGTGGTGGGTTTCGGGGAGCCTGGGCATCGGCATGGCTTATCACCGCCTGCTCACGCACCGCGGCTACAAGACTCCGAAGTGGGTTGAGTATTTCATCACCGTCTGCGCCACGCTCGCGCTTGAAGGCGGGCCGATTTTCTGGGTAGCCACGCACCGCATTCATCATCAGTATTCGGATCAGGATGGCGATCCACATTCGCCGATCGAGGGTAAATGGTGGGCGCACATGGGTTGGATCCTCATGGGCAAGTCGATGCACCATGACACGACCACGCTGGCGCGCTACGTTCCCGACCTGGCCAAAGATAAATTTCACGTCTGGATCACGAAGTATCACTATGTTCCCATGATTGTGCTGGGTGTGATCCTGTTCGCGATTGGCGGGCTTCCGTTTCTGATGTGGGGCATCTTCGTGCGGACAGTGGTTGGCTTGCACGCCACCTGGCTGGTGAATTCGGCTACGCACTCCTGGGGCACGCGGCGTTTTGCTACGCGCGATCTTTCCACTAACAGCTGGTGGGTAGCTTTGCTGACGTTCGGGGAAGGCTGGCACAACAATCACCACGCGCATCCTACGGCGGCGCAGCACGGCTTCAGGTGGTATGAAGTTGATATGAACTGGTACGGCATCTGGGCACTGAAGACGCTGGGACTGGCCTGGGACGTCAAGCGCGTACGGCTCGCTGATCTGGAAAAGGGCCTCGTAGCCACACCGAATGGACAGTTGGTTACGGCTGGTCTGGCTGAGGGCGCGGCGGCTGGCGACTAGAGCGAAGCACCTGCATTTTTGGATTCAAACCCGCCCTTGTGGCGGGTTTTTCATTTATGTCGGATGCGCGGAAGCCAACAGGGCGTGATCGCGTAACTACATCGACAGTCGTCACGGCAGCGCAATCGCATACCTTTGGCAGAAGCGAATGACAGTTTTTCGCAACTCGTCGTCCAGGAGCGTCAGAGCTCGGCTTCCTATGGCATGTGGAACTCCGTACATGGCGCCTGCGATGCCTCCGGCGATGCAGGCCAGAGTATCGGCGTCGCCTCCGAGCGAAATCGCGAGTCGGATGGCATCTTCGTAGCTCGTAGAGTCAAGAGCAGCAGTGATGGCCTCTGGAACGGTTTGCTGGCAGGACTCATTGAAACTGTATCCCGGCCGAATCATGTCAATGGTTCGGGACAAAGAGTAACCAAATCGAGTTCGGATCTCGGTACGGATTTGCTCTTTGGTTGCGTGTTGCCGGGCGAGGAATGTGGCTGCCGCCGCAGCCTGCGCTCCGCGAATGCCCTCCGGATGATTATGAGTTACCTCTGCGCTTGCCTTCGCTGCGTCCAGCACTTCTTGCAGTGACTCGAAGGCGAACGCCACCGCGCCGACACGCATTGCGGATCCGTTCCCCCAACTGTTATAAGGCTGGGTGGAACCAGATTGTACCCATCGCCAGAATGACAGGCCGTAACCGCGATCGGGATATTTCCAGGCGTAGGCGCGAAAGGCGTCGACGTAAGGAACGCCCGTCAACAAGCAATCGGCAACAGCGATGGAAAGAACGGTGTCGTCCGTGAAGTGGCTGTCTTCGACGAAGAGCGGAAACTCTTTTGTCTTTCCTCCGAGGAACTCGTGGACTGAACCGATGATGTCTCCCGCGATCGCGCCCAGCATGCGGCCCTCCCTCAATGTTCATCACAGCAGTACCTCAAGAGTCTAGCGCAGTCCCCTGGCTGGTGAAACAAAGCGATATCACCAGCAACTACTATGAACGCGGTAGAATCAGCCTGACGCCATGCGCATCACGAGCCGCCGCGGAACTATCGTCTTCTTCGTTTGCCTGGGCATTGGCCTGGTGGCGCTGGCGGTTGCGCTCAATGTTGGATGGATCATTCTGAACTGGCGCCTGCGCGTGCTGCTGTTCTTCGGAATGATCTTTTTTGCGCTTATTATCGCGGGCATGATCGTGAATACCAGCTTCCTCGTTCGCGAGCTTCGCCGTAGCGAGCAGCATGACAGCTTTATCAACGCTGTTACTCATGAACTGAAAACGCCGGTTGCTTCCATCCGGCTGCATTTGGAAACCTTGCAGCGCCGCGACTTGCCGGAGCCGCAGAAGCAGGAGTTTTACCGCGTGATGCTGAGCGACACTGACCGCCTCACCGCGACTGTGGAACAGGTGCTGCGCGCCGGCCGCGCCGGGGACAAGAAAGCCGGACGGGAGAAATCCGCAGTCGACTTTCGGCAACTGGTGCGCGACTGCATGGACGCCGCCCGCACTCGCCATCATCTGCCGCTGGAAGCTCTCCGCTACGAGGAGGCTCCGAGTAATGGCGCAGGGATTCGCGTGCTGGGCAGTGATGAAGACCTCCGCACTGCCGTTTTCAATGTTCTCGACAATGCCATCAAGTATTCTGGCGAGCAGGTGGATGTGCGGGTGCGCCTGGCCGTGCCCGACGAAAAGCGCGTCGTGCTCAGCGTGCGGGACCGCGGGGTCGGCATTCCTGCCGACGATATGAAGAGCATCTTCAAACGCTTCTACCGCGTGAACCAGCGCTCGCTGGCGCATGTGAAAGGGACCGGGCTCGGCTTGTTCATTGTGAAATCGATTGCGCAGAAGCACGGCGGCAGAGTGTTTGCCGAAAGTGCGGGCGAAGGGCACGGCACCACGATTACGATGGAACTGCCGAGGTCTTTATCATGAGGTCGAAGGCATGAGCCGGGTTCTGGTGGTCGAAGATGAAGCCCACCTGGCGCAGGGATTGCGCTTCAATCTGGAGGCTGAGGGCTACTCCGCCGAGGTTGTGGGGGATGGAGAAGCCGCCACCGATCGTTTACTCGGCAAAAAAGAGAATTTCGACGCCATTGTGCTCGACATCATGCTGCCCGGCAAAGATGGTTTCAGCGTGGTCTCAGAGCTGCGCGCGGCAAGGAATTACGTGCCCGTGCTCATGCTGACCGCCCGCGGACAGCCGGAAGATGTGCTGAAGGGTTTTGCCGCGGGCGCCGACGATTATTTGCCCAAGCCTTTCGACCTGTCGATCCTGCTGGCGCGATTGCAGGGGTTGCTGCGTCGCAGTCAATGGATGCTAGCCGCTAAAGAGAGTCCGGGCGCAGTTCAGCCCGCATCTGATTCGGGGGAAGTCGGCGATTTCGGAACATTTTCCTTCAGCGGCAAAACCATCGACTTCGGCAAGCTTGAACTGCGCACGGCCGACAATGTTATTCATCTGACGCTGATGGAATCAGAACTGCTGCGGCATCTGGTGCGTAACGATGGGCGCGTAGTCTCCCGCAAACAGATTCTGGAGGAAGTCTGGGGCCTTCACGAAGATACCGACACCCGCGCCATCGACAACTTTATTGTCCGGCTGCGGCGTTACATCGAAGACGATCCCGCCGAGCCTCGTCACTTGCTCACGGTTCGCGGCGTGGGGTACCGGTTTCTCGCGAATCCGGAAACAAAGTGATCAGTGCCCAGTGATCAGTCTCCAGTGATCAGGGGCAGCGAAGTTCAACTGCTCCCTGATACTGGCCACCTTCTGTGTTTACTGAGCACGAAAGTTTTACTGCTTGTCGTAAACGAAAGTGCTCTCGACCTTCATGCCCATTGAGTCCATGCCGCTCACAGTGAGGGTTCGGGTCTTACCGTCCGGCGCGATCACGGCCTTACCGGTCACGGTCACCTTACCGCCTTTCTTGACTGTCACGGTGTAATGATGGTCGTCGACCTGCTTGACCGACCGGGCGTCGAAAGCTGGATCGCCAGTGACCGGATAGTCCTTGCCGTCGAACTTGCCCGTCCACTCGTTGTGGGTGGGATTCCCTTTACCGTCGACACCGTCGATCGTGGCTTTGAAGCTGTCGCCAGAGGCGGCATACGTTACTGTCACATTCTTCGCGGCCCCGGGAGCTATTTTTGACTTGGCTTCGTTGAGCTTCCAGGTTCCAAGGTTAGGGTTTTGCGCGGAGCACATGGCCAAGCCCACAAACAGCATTACCAGCGTCAATACTGTGCTTCTTGTTTTCATGTTGCCTCTTTTCAAGTTGCCTATAGGGTGAGAAACGGTTGGCTCGCAAGCGAGCACCGCATTCTAGGCTCCGCGCGACCGTGGGCGCAACCCTCGAGTAATTCCGGTAGTGGTGCCGTTAGGTTGCGCGATGGGCCGGTTAAACCGGAGGTCCTTCGCTCCGCCTGAAAAGCGGCTGCGCTCGGGATGACAGTCGTAGTGTAATAGTCAGACTGCGCTATTACCGTAATTCCGGGTTTTGGGAGTGGAAATCAACTAGGCTCGGCACAACTCGGCCACGAGCGTTTCTCTGCGATCCTGGGCCAAACCAGCGATGCGGTTAAGAATCATCCAATAAGCCGAGAGTGAAACGCCCGCCAGCACCAGCAAGATTGCGGTCGCGATCCAGAGGCTGCCGTACAACCGCGCAATCCAGAACGCGGCGACGCCCACGCCTACGACGAAAACTTGGACGCCGAGGCTTATGAGTACGGTCGTCTGCGAGGCGCGCTGCCGTCCGAACGAGGAATAATCCAGCTTCTTCGGCGAATAGATCGAGAGCAGGTTGCCCACGGAGAAATTCACCGGCGCCGCGAACAACAGGCCAGCCAGCGAGGCGATGGTGACGTCGAGTCCGGGCCGTCCGTAGAGAAAGCCGACTGCGATCCACGCCACCAGCGTTTCCAGAGCCAGAATGCTGGCGTGGGTGAGATTCTTGGCCAGCACAATGTCGCGGAAATTTACCGGGGAAGCGTAGAAGAACTGGATGCCGCCGGCGTCGCCGCCGAAATTGTTGTACGCCAGATTAGTCAGCAGCAGCAGCGTGTAGGCTGCAGCCGCGGGAAATGCCATGTCTGGCGTGCGCGCCAGAAATGACCCGGAATGTCGGCCAGAGTTCATCGCTCCAAAACGGAAGATCGCCAGCACAAAGACGGGCATGATCAGGGTGAGCAGCATGGGGCCGCTGCGGAGAAGATAACGCACTTCTTTCTCAAAGACTGCGGCCACCGGGGCTGAGAATCCAGGGATATCCCAACCCAGGCGCAGCGACCGGTCTCTCGGCACAGCGGATGCGACCGCTACTTCGCTCAGATTCTCACCGCGATACTGCGCCACGAGCCGCACATGCAGGCAATAGCCGACGACCAACACGAAGGCGCACAGCAGCGCGAACGAACTGAATCCGGCCATGAATCGCGAAAACACGGCTTGCGAGATGGCATCGGCGGCAAGGCCGGGCGGAAGCATCCCCTGCACGGGAGCCAGGACTTCGACGTATCGTTGCACATAGGGCTGGGCGCCGGTCCGCGCCTGTTTTTCGAAGTAGCGGGTCAGGGGCCCGATTAACTGAAAACTCAGCATCAGCAGAACAAATAAGACACCCATGATTTCGCGCGTGCGGCGCCGCGCCAGCCAGCGCTCCACCCAGGCGAATATCATTTGCATCAACACCAGGTTGAAGGCGGCAAACGTCAGCAACACCACGAGCGTCCAGGGCAGCAGCGCTGGTCTTGCGAACCCCACGCCCAGCAGGATTCCGAACGACCACAAGCTCCCCAGGGCAGTTGCCGGGTCGAATGCTCCGTACGCCATTCGAACCAGAAAATACGAGCGATAGCTGAGTGGGAAGCGCAGTAAGTCGGAGGAATCCGGGTTGTTAGTGAACGCGGTTGCCATGATAGGGAAGGCCTGCCAGAAGATAAAGACGGACCATAAGAGCAGCGCGATCATTTCCGGTTTGCCTGCCTCGATCATCAAAGCGGCCGCAAAGCCCATGCCGAACGCGCCACCGACTCCGCCGAGGGCGAAAGCTAAAGACACGATGATTCGCGAGAGCAACTCCAGATTGCCTCGGGTGGTGCGCAGCGAATGGACGAACATCCGCCATCGCAATGTGGCAATGGCAGCGAGTTGGTCGCGTGCACGCGGTTCGTTACTTGGCAAGCCAACTCCTTATCCCAGCCAGGAAAGCTCCTGCTCGGTGCGGCGCGAGCCGCCCACGGTGCGCAGAAAAATCTGTTCGAGAGTCATCTTTTCGCCCGATCGCGTCGCGCCGTCGCCTGAGTCATTTCGCGACTCATCTCCGGCGACAACGGGCGTCTGCGCCTTTACTCCGGCGCGTAGTTCTTCCAACGATCCCTGCGCCACCAGCCGCCCCTGATGAATGATGGCGACGTGACTGCACAGGCGCTCCACGATTTCGAGCACATGCGAAGTGAGAAAAATGGTGGCGCCGCGCGCAATCATGCCCTGCAGCATTGCCTTCAAGGTTCCGGCGGCGATGGCATCGACGCCTTCGAACGGTTCGTCCAGGAAGAGCACTTTCGGACCGTGAATCACGGCTGCGGCCATGGCTAGCTTTTTCTGCATGCCATGTGAGTAGTCGGTGACCAGCTTCTTTGGCTGATCGGCCAGCTGCATGAAGTCGAGCAGCTCCGCAGCGCGCTTGGCGGCGGTTTCGCGGTCCAGTCCATACATGCGCCCCGCGAAGTTGAGGAACTCCGATCCCGTCAGGCGTCCGAACAGCGCCATGCCTTCGGGAACCACTCCGATCTGCCGCTTCACGTCGACGGGACGCGCAGTGAGATCCAGACCAAGGATCTCAATACGCCCTGAGCTGGGCGCAAGCAGACCGGTGAGCATTTTGATGGTTGTGGATTTACCGGCGCCGTTGGGACCGAGGAAGCCAAAGAACTGTCCGGGCGCGACGCGCAGATCGATTCCGTCCACGGCCAGGAGTTCTCCGAAGCGCCGGGTCAAGCCCTGGGTTGCGATGGTGGGAGCGGAGTCCATGAAGCTTATGAATCTAGCACAACGCTCGACCTGCCGTGCGGCCACGGCTTCGGGCTGATCAAGGCATACTTTTCCGAAACCAGAACAAAACTAACTTGGAGACTATCTTTCGAGTGGCACATGATAGACTGCCGCTCTTATTTCGGTAGTGGTGCAGTTTGGCTTACGCGTTGGGCCGGTTAAGCGGGAGATCCTTCGCTACGCCTGCAAAACGGCTCCGCTCAGGATGACAGTCCCGTTTAGTAGTCAAACTGCAACACGACCCTGATTCCCGGGCATTTTGGTCTCTCATAAAGGAAACCATATGGCCAAGAATATCGTCATCTGCTGCGACGGAACGGGAAATGAATTCGGGGGCCACAACTCAAACGTAGTCAAGCTCTACAGTGTGCTGATCGTCGATGGAAAGCGGCAGGTGGGGTACTACCATCCCGGCGTGGGCACCATGGGTGCGCCGACGGCGCATAACAGAGTCAGCGAAGATTGGTCCATCGTGATGGGGCTGGCTTTCGGAGCCGGGCTCCTGGCCAACGTCGGCGACGCCTACCGGTACCTGATGAACGTCTACGAAGACGGAGACCAGGTTTATCTGTTTGGCTTCAGCCGAGGCGCGTACACGGTGCGAGCGCTTGCCGGCGTGATTCACATGTTCGGATTACTGTGTCAGGGGAACAACGGGCTCATCCCTTACATCATCCGGCTTTACGCAAAACGAACGCGAAACGCCGCCGGAATGAAGAATACCTTCGAAGTGGCGTACGGCTTCAAGGCCACGTTCTGCCGGCATTGCCCGCTGCATTTTGTCGGAGTTTGGGACACGGTCAGCTCGGTGGGCTGGATTTGGGACCCTCTGAAATTGCCCTACACGGGGCAGAATCCGGACATGGTCAACGGTCGCCATGCAGTTTCGATTGATGAACGGCGCTGTTATTTTCGCAATAATTTATGGGGAGATCAGCTTGCCGGTCAAAACATCAAGCAAGTCTGGTTCGCCGGTGTTCACTCTGACGTTGGAGGCTCGTACGCTCCTGTCGAAAGCGGCCTGTCGCAAATCGCTCTGGAGTGGATGCTTTGTGAAGCCGTTCCACTCGGCCTGCTGGTTGACTCGGCGAAAGCCGAGCAGGTCTTGGCCAGGGTACCTCTGACAACCATTCCGCCTCCTCAGCCATTTCCACCCAACCCGGCGCAGAAGATCAACGTGTCGCTGAAGAAGGCATGGTGGATTCTGGAATTTTTCCCGCACAGGTACTACGATCCTGTCGCAAAGAAGGCGAAATGGCGCATTCCTCTGGGAGCGAGGCGCGTGATTCCCGAGGGCTCAGTGCTGCATGAGACGGTGAGAGAGAAACTCAAGATCGATCCAGAGTACAAGCCGCCGAACTTGCCGCAAACTTCGAGCATCGAGCCGAGGAACGCTTGCCGCTTTCCGTAACTTGGACTACTCCAACCCGCAGCAAGCAAAAACGCCCGTGCCGGTGCCCGGGCGTTTCGTTTGGCAGAACGGCAGCGTTCGCGGCCGCCTAAAGTCTTCTCTCTGGCAGAGGGCAGAACATGCCCTTTGAGAACCCCTCAGCTTCCACGGCAAACGTGCGATTAAATCGTGCTCGGTAATTCTCCCAGCAGATAGCCGCATTTAATTCCACGAGTTCGCGCTCAGAAAAACGTCTTCTGAGCTCCCCGTAAAGGTCATCGGAAACGTCCGACGGCGTCCGCGTAAGGCTTACAGCTAGACGCAACACCAGCTTTTCTTCAGTGCTGAAATGTTGGCTGTTTTCAAATTGCGACAGATCACTCAATTGTTCTTCCGTGATTCCAGCTTTCCTGCTCACGGCAGAATGAATGTCGATTCAAAGCGGACAGCCTACCATCGCGGCAACTTTAAGTTGGACCAACTCCTTCAGCTTTGGCGGGGCAGTCCCGCGAGCAGACGTATACCAGCCCATTAACTCGGCTAATGCAAGCAGCTTTGAATCTTTCGCACGAATGCGTGTGGAGAGCGGGACGTGCCCATACCGGCGTTTTGCGTGCCAGAAGATCAACTTAGCAAACAGTCCCGCTTCGTGGTCCTGAACGCCCTTTGTACGAACCGCATCTTCTCTTTTATCCGCCGCCGAGTCTCTCATAAAGCTCCAGAGACTCCTTCCACGAGAATCATGTTCGTCTTTGCCGAGCGCTGCCGCATCGCCTTTAGTTCGGTATGGTCCGGACTATTCCACCATTGGCGGGCGTCCTCAGCGGAATCGAAACGGACAACAAACTTCCGATTAGGGCGCCAATCTCCCTCCAACACTTCAACCGCTCCGCCGCGAACAAGGTGGGTACCCCCCGCTGCAGCAAGATTGGCAGAAACGGCTTGTCGATAAGCCGCGTAGACTTCCGGATCATTCACTGCAATTTCCATGATGAGGAACGCGGCCAATTCGTCACACTCCGGCACCAGAATGTGCCGAAGATCACTTTATCTAGAGCGTTCGATATGTTGCAAGTGAATAGTCCGCGCGGACTGTTAAGACTCCTAAAATAGGTTCCACAAGAACTGGTTATAGACGTCGTGGTGATACTGCACCTCGGGGGCTTTCACAAAAGTTCCCAGCAAACGCGGGCAGCGGTCGGCGCCGGCTTGCTTAAGATCAGCGTAGCGGCCCTTCACGTCTGCCCCGAGAAGTTTCGTTGTCCATTCCGCTTTGCGGAAGTTGGCGAGCGCGTCGTAGATGTTATCCGGCAGGTAGCGTTCAGCCTGGCGCAGGTTCTTCAGCTTCGAAGTCTCGCCGTCGATGCCGCTCTTGAAGATCGCGAGCAACACCAGGTAGGGATTCGCGTCCGGAGATACGGAACGAACCTCCACGCGCATGCTCTTCTCGTTGCCGATCGGAATACGGATCATCGATCCTCGGTCCACGGCGGAGGCTTTGATCTGGTTCGGCGCTTCGAAGTGCGGATCGAGACGACGGTAGGCATTCACGCTGGCATTCAACAACAGGCAAATATCGTTGCCATGCGTGAGAATGCGGTCCAGAAACGCCCATCCCATCTTGCTGAGCTTCTCTTCGCCCTTGGCGTCCCAGAACAGGTTCTTGCCGTTCTCGCTGATGGACACGTTGGTGTGCATCCCGCTGCCGTTCACACCCACCACCGGCTTGGGCAGGAACGATGCGGTGAATCCCAGGTTTGTGGCCACCTGCCGGCAGATCAGCTTGTAGAGTTGAATCTGATCGGCGGCCGCGACCACTTCACCGTAACCGTAGTTGATTTCGAACTGCGAAGGCGCAACTTCAGGATGATCCTTCTCATTCTGGAAGCCCATGGCGCGTTGCACTTCGGCAGTTGTATCGATGAACGTGCGCAGCGGATCGCCGGGCAGCGAGTGGTAATAGCCGCCGGTGTTGACATACTCGAACTTGCCGGTTTCGTGGTAGCGGCGCTCGGCGTCCGCGCCTTTGAATAGAAAGCCTTCAATTTCGTTGGCCGCGTTGAGCGTGTAGCCTTTCTTCTTGTGCAAATTCTCCGCGTAGCTTTTCAGCACGCCACGAATATCCGCCGAATACGGTGTGCCACCCTTGTCGATGACTTCGCCAAACACCAGCACTTTGCCGGAGCCGAATACATCGGAAGGCGCCCAGTAGAACGCTGCCCAGTCGATCCCCAGCCGCAGATCGCTTTCGCGCTGCGCCGTGAACCCGCGAATCGAAGAGCCGTCAAAGGTGAGGTTGTCGAAGCTCTTGATCAGAAACTTTTTGTCATAGTCGAGCATGTGCAGCCGGCCTTCGAGGTCGCTGAAGAGCACGGTCACGGCCTTGATCCGCTTTTCGTCGGTCAAATACTTCAGCCGCTTTTCCTGGATCTTGCCGATCGGCACCCGGTTCCTGCGCTGCTCCTTGGCTTCCAGGTTCAGGTCTTCGAGTTCGTCGTAGGTGAGTGCCAGAAAATTACGCAGTTCGTTAGGCATGGATATCCTTCCGTCTCCTATTCATCGTCCGCAAAAATGATGTCGGCAAGCAATGCTAAAGATTAAAGATACAGGCTGTTGAACGGCTGGGTTTCAACCAAGAAGGATATCGTGAGCGAACAGACTCCGACAATCGAAAAAGCTGATCGAAGGCATAAAAGAGATTTATTTCGCCGCAGGTTCCGGAACTGCACCGTTGCGCCTCCGCGATCAGGAAATCGCGGAGCAAATGAAGGAGTGAGCCGCCTATTGCCGGTGCGCCGAGGCTCCGGTGGCGATCTCGCGCAGAGCGCTGACGAAGGTCGCGGCAGCGTCCGGATCGGCCAACGCTTCCAGTTGCACCGTAGCCGAAAACTGCGGTGATTCCGGACGGAAGTGCACCTGCAAAATGTCCTGCCGCCGGGCCGACATCAGCGCATTCAGTTCCGCCGTGGGATCTTGCTTCCAGTGCGTCCGCGTGGTCAGGATGATGGGGCCGGGCTCATAGAGATCCCACTCCCGCCCGTCGCGCTTCCGCGATGTCGTCCCCCGGTTGTGCGCGCACCAGCGATGCCGCACTACTTCCAGATGAAAGGTCGGAGAACCACCCAGATCGGCTTCGAAGGTGAGAGTTTCTTTCTGGTGCCGCCAGCAACTCAGCAGCCAATGCACCGGCAGCGCCCGGGGCCGGAATTTTACGGTTACGCGCGCGTTTTCGAACCAGCGGGAGGCAAAATGCAGGCGCGCCTGCAGACTCGAACTCCCCACCCAACGCGAATCCACGACGCGTCCCTTGTCGGCGCACGCGGCCTGCACCCAGCGCAACGCCAGCGCCCCCCTTTTTCGATTGTAGGTGGAAAACACGAGGTACCACAGTCCCAGAACGGCGACCGAGCCGGCCACGTCAATCAGCAGAAGGCGTCCCACAACGCTTCCTCTGTTGGACATGGTACGTCCGGGGATGCGCCCGAGGCAAGTGGGCAATAGTACCAATTCATCCTTCCAGGCGGTCAAGCTGGAATTAGCTGTGGAAAACACGGGACCTATCGCTCTGGGGTGTCTCCAAAGCTTGGGTAATGGTGCAGTTTGGCTATCGCACGACAACTGTCATCCTGAGCGGAGCCGTTTTTCAGCCGTAGCGAAGGATCTCCCGGTCAACCGGCCCAGCACGTGAGCTAAACTGCGCCACAACCAAAGATTGACGGCATCGTGCTAATCCCAAACACCGCGTCCCGCTACAATGGCCCCGTGCCCTTCACTATTCGGGACTTCCAGCCCTCCGACTTCGATACGCTATGGCGCATCGACCAGGATTGTTTTGCTCCCGGCATTTCGTACTCACGCGCGGAGCTCAAACTCTACATGCGGCGTCGCGGATCGTTCACGCTGCTCGCGGTAGATGCCGCAGCGATCCCCGTCGCCGGCTTCATCGTGGCCGAAGCGGATCGCCAGGGCCACGGTCACATCATTACCATCGATGTAGTCGCCGCCGCCCGGCGCTCCGGTGTGGGATCGCTGCTCCTGCGCGCTGCTGAAGATCGCTTAAGCGCCGTGCATTGCCGCTCGGTCGAGCTCGAAACCGCCGTGGACAATGTTTCCGCCCTGTCGTTCTATAAGCGCCACGCCTACAGCGTGGTCAGGACGTTCCCCCGATACTATTCGAACGGCGTGGACGCCTTGGTGCTTCAGAAAGACCTCGCCTAACCAAACGGCCGGACGATTAAGATTCGTTTCGGGCGCGCCTTAATTCTGCAATTCTAATTCTGCAATTCTGCGTGCCGTGCGGGGGCGCTGACGAAGCCGGGCAGTGACGTGCCGGGCAGTGACGTGGAAGAGCGGCGCTTCAGCGCCGCGTAAAGTGTCCCGATCGATGAGGGCTTCAGCCCCTGCGGTCGCGTGCATCCACCCAGAATCAATTTGCACTTTTCCACCTTCTCCAGCTACCTTCCCATGTAATGAAAGCCGCCATCAAAATTGCCATCCAGGGCGAGCTCGGTTCTTTCAGCCACGAAGCCGCGGAGCGTATGCTGCCGCGCTCCGCGGTTGTGCCCTGCGCGCGCTCCGTCGAAGTATTCGACCGCCTGCAGCGCGGGTCGGTCGCCGCCGCCGTGATCCCTATCGAAAACTCCCTGGCTGGGACGGTGGCTGAGCATGCCGACCTTCTGGTTTCCCGCGAAGTGTTTATTCAGAGCGAATTCCTGCTCCGCATCGTGCATAACGTGATCGCCGCCCCCGGCGTGAAGCTGGCCGCACTGCGCCAGGTGCTCTCACACCCGGTGGCGCTCGACCAGTGCCGCGACTTCTTCCGCCGCCATCCCCGCATCGAGCCGGTCCCGTTCTACGACACTGCAGGCAGCGTGAAACACGTCGTGGCGAATCGCCTTCCTGACGCCGCTGGCATCGCCGGTCGCCATGCCGCCAGCCAATACTCCGGCAGGATTCTGCAGGCCGGCGTCGAGGACGACAAACGCAACTTCACCCGCTTCTTCCTGATTCGCAAAGCAGCAGGGAAACCGGAAGCGGCTGCTCGGAAACGCCCCCGGCAGAAGGGAAGCAGCGCGGCCGCGCCGGGCTATCAGCGCCTGATTCCGCCCGGCGCCAACAAGACTTCGATCGCGTTCAAGGTCAAGAATCTGCCCGGAGCGTTGTTCAAGTCGCTCAGCGTCTTTGCCCTGCGCGACATCAGCCTCAGCAAGATCGAGTCCCGCCCCCTGCGCGGACGCCCATGGGAATACGTCTTCTACGTAGACTTCCTCCGCGGCGACGACGAACCCGCGCGCAACGCCCTCCGCCACCTGGACGAGGTAGCAGAGTTCGTCAAAGTCCTGGGGATTTACCGAGCAGCATGACGTGGGATATGTGGGGACGGCCGCCTCGTTCGTCCAGCCGAGCGCAGCGAGGCGCTCGTGTGGAGCAGGCACTCCTGCCCGCGGTTCTTATGAACCAATACACGGCCGCGAATCAGAGCTGGCCCACCTGCCCTCACTTCCATCCTTCGATACTGGAGGTGAAATCAAGCAAAAAAGAATTGGTCGTGAAGTATTGCACCCCAATGATCGAGTTGCCATTCCCTCCGGCATTTACGACCGTATTGGCGGTTCCCGTTCCGGCCGCCGTATAGCTGTAATTGAACCCTGACGTCGGAGTGACGGTCACGGTCGTTCCTGACGGCACGACCGCCGGGAATGAACTGCCCGTCGGTGTCGAGAGATAAATGTATGCGGTTCCAGTATCGAAAAATGCGTATCCGGTAAAGCTTCCAACCGAGGCGCCTGATGCGGTGATCGTCACATTGGGAATGTTCTTCTGGCACACTGGATACCCGGCAATCACCGGCGGCCCCACATACCCGTTCGGCGGGCAAACCAGAGGTGTAGTGCTGAAACCCGATTCGACGGCGGCATTCAGACCGACCGTCAACATCGGTGCCGGAGTGCAACTCCCCGCCGTAGTGATATCGCAGGTCTGGATCGCGGCGGGGCTCAGCATGAAGCCCGCGTTCACCTGACTTCCATAGTCAACATACTTGATCGCGCTGACCACATAACAACTGGTGGTCGTCTGCTCCGAGCAGGCGGCAAATCCGCCGGGCGGTTCGACCGCACCCGCCACGTCGATAGTCCCGTTCGTGCTTGCGACACCGAACCAGCCCTGCCATCCCGGTGGACTGAATCCTTCTCCCGTGACGTCTTCGATTGAGTAAAACAAGAAGACCGGCATAACTTCAGTCGTCAACTGACCCTGCGCATCTCCAAAGGTCAGTGCCGCGAATCCGAGATTGCCATATTCGACTGTCTGATTGAGAGTGCCATAGCTGCGCGTGCCCTGCAGATTGGTGACCACAATGCCGTTGTAAGTGATCGAGGTCTGCCCGGCGGCGAAAACGAATCCTGACTCGCTGACCAGGCTGGATGGGAAAATGCTCTCCGCGTATAACGTGACGCCGGCCGACCCGGTGTCAAAGCCCAAGGGCATACTGACGGATACCGCTCCCACCGAAGTGACCATCACGGTGAGCAAGGCCGATTGGTTCGATGACTGATTCGGATATAAGTTGAGAGTGGTTGGCTGCGTAAGGGCACCGCTGGGTGGTGGTGGCGGTGGACTAATGAAGGATACGCCGGATCCCGAAGAGCCGCAGGCAGTAAGCCATGCAGCCACCAATCCGACGAAGAATAATTGACTGGATCGGAAGCTCTTGTTCACGGACGCCTTGTTCATGACCCTATTCCTCGTTTTTTGGAGATGGGCAGATCTGACGAGCGGGTCACATCTCTCGATCCATCGCTAACCTAAGAACTTCGTGAAACATCCAGCAAACTCTACCCTCGAACGAAAATGGAAGTCAACAAGCGCTGGCTTGGAAGGGAAGCCTGGCCTGCAGCACGTCAATTAGCAACCCTAATTAACAGCCCAGCGGGGACGATCAAAATTCTCGACCGCATATTCGGCGCAGCTGTCATAATTGTGCCCGCCCATGGCTCTTACCTCTGGCACAAAACTCGGTCCCTACGAAATCCAATCCCCCCTGGCGCTGGCGGGATGGGCGAGGTGTATCGAGCCCGGGACGTCCGCCTGGATCGCACCGTAGCTGTTAAGGTTCTGGCTTCCCACCTTTCTTCTTCTCCGGAACTGAAGCAGCGCATGGAACGCGAGGCGCGAGCCATTTCTTCGCTGAACCATCCGCACATCTGCCATCTCTACGACATCGGCTCACAAGATGGTACTGACTATCTCGTGATGGAGTTTCTCGAAGGAGAAACCCTGGCTGAACGGCTTCGTAAAGGTGCTTTGCCGCTGAGCGAAATTCTAAAGATTGGGATTGCCGTAGCCGAGGCACTTGCCGTGGCACATCGCCACGGGATCGTGCATCGCGATCTCAAGCCGGGAAACATCATGCTGACGAAAGGTGGTGCGAAGCTGATGGACTTCGGTCTTGCGAAGTCCGCGGCCGGAGGCTCTGGTTCCGCCGCATCGAGCGCGCCTCTTTTGTCGGCCGCCCGCACAATGACCCAGGCTAGTCCCGTCTCTCCGCTCACCACCGCAGGTACGATGATCGGAACGATCCAGCACATGTCGCCGGAGCAGATTGAGGGCAAGGAGGCAGACGCCAGATCGGACTTGTTTGCGCTCGGTGGCGTTCTCTATGAAATGGTGACCGCCTACGCCTCCAATGAGAGTGGACGATGGGAGATATATGTAACCTCTTTTCCCGAAGCACATGGGAAATGGCAAGTGTCGAACACCGGAGGCGATCAGCCCAGATGGCGGGGCGATGGTAAGGAACTCTTCTATCTCTCCACCGACAGCAAGATTATGGCTGTTCCGGTGAAAACGGGTTCTAACTTCGATGCCGGTACGCCGGCGGCGCTTTTCCAGGCCAATCCTCGTGAAATGTTTGCAACCTCCGAGCTGTTCTCCTACGACGTCAGCAGCGACGGCCAGAAATTTCTCGTCAACACGCAACTGAAGACAGAAATGACGCCCATGTCGGTGATCCTGAACTGGACCGCAAAGTTGAATTGATGACGCTGCTGCGAGGGGTCACCTTTAAAGTCGGCCGGGGCGAGTGCGTACAGGCCGCTCACAGGCAACCGAGACGCGAGTCAGTGTATATTTGCTCCGCCGCCATGCAACGTCCCCCGGATCCTCAATTGCTCGGATTCCTTGAAGCC
>Ga0209169_10000756_pt1 | contig 19817 bp, 13 predicted proteins | sample HubBroMetageWRM4_FD_188346 | JGI IMG/M metagenome (GOLD analysis project Ga0209169, IMG submission 188346) | Warmed soil microbial communities from the Hubbard Brook experimental Forest, New Hampshire - Hubbard Brook CCASE Soil Metagenome WRM 4... | ecosystem: Environmental > Terrestrial > Soil...
TAGTTGGACGCTTAAAGGCGGCGCGCTATCGAAAGTGAATCGCGGGGTCGCCTTGAAGGATGGCCGGCTGATCCGTGGGACACCGGATGGCTATCTTATTGCACTCGATATGAGCGACGGGGCGCTGCTCTGGAGCCGGAAGATAGCCGACTTCAAGTCCGGGCAGTACCTCAGCATGCCTCCGCTGATTTTCGAGGATCGCATTATCTACGGCCCCGCCGGCGCCGACTGGGGCGCGAAGAACTGGATCGGTGCATTTGATCTGAACACCGGAGAAGAGAAGTGGCGTTTCAATCTCATACCGGACGCCAACGAGCCAGGTGCCGAGACTTGGAGTAATCCGACGGCACGCGAGCATGGCGGAGGCAGTGTTTGGACGCCGCTGGCACTCGATGTATCGAAGGGAGTGCTGTTCGTGCCGGTCGGGAATCCCTCGCCGGATTTCTACGAGGCCGCGCGTCCGGGCGCCAATCTGTACACAAACTCAGCATTAGCGCTCGACGTTCACACCGGTAAGTTGCTTTGGTTTCGTCAATTCGGCCCTGCCGACGAACACGATCGCGACTTGTCGCAGATCAGCCCGCTGTTCAATGTAGCGATCAATGGTCAGCCGCGCGACCTGATAGCAATCAGCGGTAAAGACGGCCTGCTGCGAGTCCTGGATCGCGACAACCATGAGCAGCTCTATGAGATTCCCATCACCAGACGAACGAACTGGGATGCCTCACCGACAGTCGAAGGCGCGCACTCCTGCCCGGGGCTGTTGGGCGGCATTGAGTGGAACGGCCCCGCTTATTCGCGCATGACCCATACGCTGTACGTCGCGACCGTTGATTGGTGCGCGACCTTCACGAAGACCGCTCAGCCGCCACAGTTCACGATCAATGCCCACTACTACGGCGGAGCCGCAGCACCGGATCCAATCGGCCAAGCGCACGGTTGGCTGCGCGCGGTCGACGCCACGACCGGTAAAGAGTTGTGGAAGCGGCAGTGGCCGACACCGCTGATCGCCGGGGTCACGGTGACCGCGGGAGGGCTGCTGTTCAGCGGTGATATGAACAACGACTTCTTTGCCCTCGATGCAAAAACGGGCAAAACCCTCTACACGTTTAATACCGGCGCTTCGGTGGGCGGCGGAGTCATCAGCTATGAGGTGGACGGCAAGCAGTACGTCGCGACCACTTCCGGGTCGGTCTCCGGCTTCTTTGGCGGCAGCGGCACGGCTGCCGTCGTCGTTTTCGCGCTGCCTTAGCTCAACGCGCGCAGAACCGCTTGCGAACCAGGAATGAACGATGATGAACACCCTACTCGGTAGTTTGGTATTGGCGCTTTCGTGCGCGATGATTGACGCGACTGCTGCCGAGCAGAGTGGCCCGGCAGGCACGCCGCCTGACGAACTGGCGGCGGCCGACGTGCGGCCCAGCGCGAGCTTTCAGGCCGGCCCGGTGACGATTACACCGGGCGGATTTTTTGAATTAACGAGCATTTACCGGACGCGTAACGAGACCGCCGACATTGGCTCCAGTTTTAGCGGCGCGCCGTTTCCAGACAACAACAATTACAAGATTTCGGAATTCCGCGAAACCGTACACAACAGCCGATTTTCCTTGCTGGCACAGGCGCCCCCCGACCGCAGCAATCAGTTGGAGGGATATCTGGAGACGGATTTCGTCAGTGCCGGTGTCACCTCAAACTCCAACGAGAGCAATAGTTATACGCTGCGGGTGCGGCAACTCTTCATCAATTGGACCCGTGCGGACCTTGGCTGGGCGGTGACGGCAGGTCAGGCTTGGAGCCTTGCGACCATGCTGCAAGAGGGACTGGCGCCACGCCACGAAGATATCCCGCTCATCAACGACGGCCAGTACGTCACCGGATGGGTCTGGACTCGTCAGCCGCAGTTGCGCATCGTCAAGACGTTCGCCCCGTCGGTCGCGCTTGGGATATCGTTCGAAGGTCCGCAGAACGTGGTTAAAGGCGAGGCCCCGACGGGGACCACAGGGCTCAATCCAGGTGGACCATCTCTCAACAGTAGCGCCAACTACAGTACCGACATCGCCCCTGATGTGGTCGTGAAGATGGCGATTGACCCTGGATTCGGGCATTACGAGGTATACAGCCTCACGCGCTTTCTGCATGACCGCGCGCCCAGTGTTCCGGGGGTGCTCTCGAGTGAGGGTAGTCACACGACCGTGGCACAGAGTGTGGGTGGAGGGTTGATCCTGCCGATATGGCCTCATCGGCTGGACTTGCACGCGAATGCGCTGATTGGCCATGGTAACGGTCGCTATGGATCTGGCCAACTCGGCGATTCCACTTACAACACCACTAATGGTTCCATGGCGGCACTGCCGGAAAATCAGGGCATGGTGGGTCTCGTGGGGCATGCGACTCGGAATTTCGACCTATACGCCTATGCCGGTTACGAAGAGCAAAAGCCTGCATTCGGGCTCATTCCCGCCAACAATACGGCCTGCGACACACCGTACGCGATACTCGGCTCCCTGCCCGCCGGGGCCTCCTGTGGTGGCGTGGGTACTGTGCGCCAGGTCGCGGGGGGATTCCTCTGGAAGTTCTATCAGGGACGTCTGGGCTACGTTCACGGAGGCCCAGAGATCGAGTATATAAAAGACCAGACCTATACCGCGCGCGACGGCGGCATCGGCCGAACCGGCAACACGATGATTTATCTGACGGTACGCTATTTCCCGTACCAGTAGCGCTGAGCATCAGCCCTCACGCGGAGCACTTACAGGTCACTTCGCTTCACGAGGACCTGCGGCACGGGAAGAACGCCAGCGCTTGTCCGTTCAACCGCTGCATTTGCACTGCGGTCCCCAGGCACGTGCCCTTCGTAAAATCGAAGGTGACGACCCCATCCTGAGCGACGCAGTAGAGATGCCCGTCAGGACCAAACCGTAGACCGCGCGGTTTCCGAAACTCGGACTGCTTGTCGGGAGAGAAGACGCGCACAAGGTGTCCATCGACAGTGTCGTATTCGCGCACGCTCGTCACGGCATCTGCCGCACCGAACGGATGCTCACTCGCAACCACAATGTTACCGTTGGGCGCGATCGTGAGATCCAAAGGACTTAAGCCTGGATCGCTCACGAGGCGAACGGGCCGTGTACGCTCGCTGGGAGTGATCGCGACAATCGCGTTGTCGCCCTCGCCCTTCGGCCCTATCCCAGATGCGAGAAATAGTCTTCCATCGTGACCAAAGGCAAAGCCGCGAGGAAAGGGAACGATTCCCGGCGGCAAGAAAGGCTCCCCGGGCGCATCGAGTAAAATCGGAAACGCCATAATCGTGCGCGCGCTTCGAAGGCCAACGTAGTAGCGTCCATCCGGACCGAAAATGCCACCACCTGGGTTCAATCCTGCGATCGGACCTGTATCGCGAACGATAGTACCGTTTGGATCAAGCGCCACTACCCGATCGGCGCCGCTGTTGAGGAACAGCAGCCCTTCATTTTGATCCACGACCAGTCCGCGGGGATCAACAATTCGGTTGTCATCGCTGAAGGGACCGATGAGCGTGCCGTCGCGCTTGAACGCCAGAAGCGCGCCATATCCATTCCCATTGATGCCTGATGCACTCGTAACCAAGAGAAGCATTTGAACCACGCTCCTACGGCGTCGTCTGGAAGGGCTCGCAATTGTACTCTGCCAAATGCCGCGCGCTTTCTTAGGATTACTGCTCCACCGCACGCTGGGCACGGGACAAAAGGGAGCCCGCGATTGTGGGGAATACCAGGATCGACAGCATTGCAGCGCCAATCATCGCCGCCGCCACGTCGGGGGTGATTGACCCCACTCTGGCTCCGGTTTGGGTAATAACGACGACAATCGTCAGCGATGGCACTGCCGAAGAGAGTGCGAGAGGCAGCAGTTGCGAAGCATCCACGCTGCCGCGATAAAGCAATATGGGCACACCGCGAATGACGAGAAACAAGATGGCAAACACCGGCACTAACAGCATCGTCGGTAGGTCATGCCCGAGCGCCCCGAGATCGAACTGGATTCCGGCGCCGACGAAAAAAAATGGATAAAACCACCCGAAGGAAAGCGCTTCCATCTTCTCCCGCAACGGGCTGCCGCGCTCGCTGCGAGTGGCGGCACCCAGAATCATGCCCGCCGCAAAAGCGCCCGTGAAGTTTTCGAATCCGAACGTCTGGGCGAGAAGCAGCAGACCAGCCAACACAAGCACCGAGATACGCACGGGTAGCTGAGTTGACTTGTTCATGTGCCGACCCAGTATTTCCAGTGCTTTCGGTGGGCGCGCACCGACACCGATGGCGAGGGCGGCAACGATGACGACCAGAAATATCAACAGGAATGCGCCCTCCTGCCAGATACTGTATTGCTGTGACAGCAGCAGCGACATGGCAATAATTGGGCCCACTTCTCCGAGCGTGCCGGCGGCCAAGACCAATCGACCGAACGCGGTCCCAAGAAGCCCGCTGTCGCGAAATCCTGGGGCCACAACGCCAAGACCCGTCGTGCACAGCGCCATGGCGACGATTAGCGGCGTGTGCACATGTGCAATGCCGCGCAGCAGGCTCACGATCGCGACACTTAACAGGACGGACAGAGTCCAACCGCCGACGGCGAGGAGCAACGGGCGGCCCTTAATATCCGCGAAATCAAGCTCCATCCCTCCCACGAATAAGGTGGCAGCCATACCAAAATCAAACATCGTTTCCAGGAACCCGTCAAAGTGCGCCAGGTCAAGGACGTGTGGCCCGATGACGATCCCCAGGACAACTTCAAGGACGACGACAGGCACCTTGAGGGGTGTTGGAATCTCGGCCAACAAGGGCGCTAGAACTGCGACGGCGAATATCCAGAATACGGGATGACCAATCAGCATCGTCGACATGATGGCGCGCCCTTCGATCAGCGCCTGAATCCACCCCCGCCCCCGCCGAAGCGCCCTCCCCAGCCGCCCCCACCACCGCCGCCAAAGCCGCCGAAGCCACCTCCGCCGCGGTCGCCGCCAAAGCCTCCAAACCCGCCGCCTCCGCCGCGATCACCGCCGAACAATCCTCCGCCGCTGCGATCGCCACCGGACAAGCCGCCGCCGCCGAAGCTGTTGGAGAAAGCGCTCGAGCGGTCATCCCCGGCATTGCGCGCCGCGGACTCGCCGTCGGCCCACGATGTGTTTCCGCTCGCTCCCGACCAGCCGCTCGAAGTGTGTTGCTGCCAACCGCTGTCGTTGCTGCGATAGACATTGCCGTCGCTGTCTGCATAGTGATTGTTGCCCACGCTGCCCGAGCCCCAGGAGGTGGTCTTGCCGGTATTGGCGTTGTAGACCGAGCCGCCGCCCGCGTGCGCGTCGCCCTGCGGCCCAACGGTGGTCGCGCCGGCGCGATTGTAAGTACTGCCGTTGGCTGTCGTGCCGGACACCGCATTGGCCGTGGATCGCTGGCCGGTGTAGGTGTTGTAGTTGGAACCGCGGGCGACGCTGCCTGATCCTCCCCCCGCCGTATCGAAGGTGCGGTCGTAACCGCGCGAAGCGTTGCCGGTCCACGCATTGTACTGGCGGCCGGCATTGATGTTGCCGGTGGTGCCGCGCGCCGTGGCGTAGGAACCGGAGAACGTCGATCCCGCCACCCCGCCACCCGCGTACCAGCTGCGCGTGCCCGAATACACCGCCCCGCCCCAATGACCGTACACGTTCGCACTCGCCGAAGCGCAGCAAGGATAGCCGCCCCAGTACACGGGTGAATACCACGAACCGCCCCAGTAAGGCTCAAGCCACGCTGCCGTCGCGAGCCCCACCGCAAAGCCGAAGGTGAAACCGACCCAGGGATTGTAAACGGGTGCTGCCGCGACACCGTACGTGTAAGGCGGCGGATACCAGACCGTCCCGATCCACGGCGAGTAGGCGTAACCCGTGCCGTACACCACGGTTCCGTAGGGGGAGATCACGGTTCCAAAATATCCCGGCGTGTAGCCGACATACACATACTGCGGAGTGGCTTCGTAGACTTTCACGTAGGTCACGTAGTAGAGCGGCGATGCCGGCGGAATCGTGTAGATCACGGTCGGAACCGCGGTCGCGATCAGCCACGGTCCGGTGATCTGCACGGCGGTGAACCAAACGCCCGCAACCACCGCGAAGTAGGAGTTCGGCGCGACTTGAATGACGGGCTCGGAGGAGTTCGTGACATAGGTCAGCGGCGTGCCATCGATCGCTGCATATTGTGGCGCGCCGTCGAAGTTCGGCGTGAAGGTCGGGCCGTTCTTGCGCGACACCGTCGCGGTCTGAGGAATCGAATTGGAGATGGCCGCTTCGTGCGCCTGCGGCGTTCCCGCGACAGTCGGCAGCACGGCACCTGCAGGCGCTTGCGGTGGAATGTGCGCGAAATCCGGCGGCAGCGCGTCGTTTGCCACGAACGCCCACGGGCCAATGAGAGCAGGGGCATCGAACCAGCGGCCCGAGATCAGCACGTAGTAGTTACTGCTGGCGGTATCGATCAACACGTCGCTGGTCGTGTTCGACGCCCACAGCAACTGTGTGCCCTGGATGGGCACGAAATCCGGCTGCCCCTTGAACACAATCAACTCGGTCGGCACCTGACTGGAGTAAATCGTCGGTACGCCGTTGGTGAGCGAGGGCTTGGGGTTCGCCTTGGCGCCGCCGTCGAGCATGTCGACGGCGCCCGATTGCGCGAGCGTCTGCGCGACCGCATCCATGCCGGGCGGCTGTTGAAATGACTGCGTCCAGGGACCGGTGATCGAACTCGCTTCGAGCCAACCGTCATAGACGTGGATATGAAAGTGCTGTTCGAGTCCACCTTGCAAAATCAGCGCGCGAGTATTGATGACGCGCTGGAAGCGGGAATCCGAGGGTACCGGCTTCAAGACCGGTGCACCGTCAATCGGCACCAAAATCGCGGGCGAGTAGCTGACGATGACCCACGGCGGGTTGTTCTGCACCGCCACGGTGGGCGGCTTGATGCCCGCCAGCGCGAGCGAGGAATCGAGCCGGTCGAGCGAAATGGTGCGAATCGATTTGGTGAATGCGTTCTCAAGTCCCGCCGCGTACGCGGCGCCACGATTGGGCAGCGTCGGGAAGTCGATCTTCGAAATGCTCAGACTCTCGAATGTCACCGTGCGCAGCACCTTGTCGATCTGGGTACGCGCGCTGGCCACGATCACCCCGAAGCTTTCCGCCTTCGCATTGCCCGGCTTGATGGCGAGCGCCGCATGGAAATCGAGATGATTATCGGTCCACGCTTTGACTTGCGGCTGGTAGACCAACACTTGGCCATCTGCGAGATTGACCACTCGCGGCCATGGGTCAGGGGGCGGAGAGACGGCGTTGCCGTTCTGCGTAAATGCGCGGGCGGGTGCACCCAGTGCCATCACGACTAAAACGAGTAATGCAAGAAACGTAGCGGGTTTCATGGGTGGTTTCTGACGCTCACTCCAAAAACGCGGGCGGTGCCATCACGACACAGACCTGGTGGGGTGGCAATTGGTCCAAAGGCCATTGTTACTTGCGTGCTGCCAATCGGCATGTTAATACTGCACCATATGGTTCAGCATTCTCGGACCGGCTTCGATGCCTCGTGCGAGGGGACGCTCCTGAACTCGTCGATCTCGCGGTCGGCAGCATCAGGTTGTTGGCGCTTCGGCACGATGCAATAATAAATTTTGGGCCGTCTCATGAAAGTACTCAAATGGCTCGGTTGCGGAGTCCTGGTGCTGATCATCATCAGCATTCCCGCCTATTGGTGGCTTGCTCTGGAGAGCCATATCCCCTCCTCCGCTCACTATTCGATTGACATGACGGCCGTCCGCCGGCTCGCAGACGCGGGCGTGGTCGATCTACCCGTAGCGATCCGGGTGGAGACCATCGGACATCTCTTGGTGCCGGAAGCCTTCGCCATCGCAGGCGGGCGTTGGCAGAAGTTGGACATGCCTGTTTCTGCGTATGAAATCGTCTATCAAGATCGCGCCGTCATCGTCGATACGGCCTTCAATGCTGACGTTGCCAAGCAGATGGGTGCAAATGATTTTGATGACGCGGCCTATGCGCGGCTCGGCGCCGCGATCACAACGGCTCAGCTGATTATCGTGACTCATGAGCATGCGGATCATGCCGGCGGGCTTCTCGCTCAGCCCAATCTCAAGGATCTGTTGGGAAAGGCGCGTCTTACGCAAGTCCAAGTTACCGAGCTGAAGAAAGTCATTGGGGAGGCTCAGAAATCCACGCCAAACGTATCTCCGAGCGTCTTCGACGGCTACCAGGGAATTGACGATGAGCCCTATCACGCGATCGCGCCGGGCGTGGTGTTGATCAAAGCGCCCGGCCACACCCCAGGCAGTCAAATGGTATACGTCAAGCGCGCGGACGGTCAGGAGATCCTGTTTCTGGGGGATGTTGCCTGGCAAATGCGCAACATTGAAGAAGTTCGTGAGCGGCCGCGTTTGGCCACGTGGCTTGCCGGAGAGGACCGCGAAGCGGTGATGGGCGAATTTGTTGAACTGCACCGTTTACAGGCCGCGGAACCCAACCTCAATATGATGCCCGGACACGACTCTGCGGAACTCTCGCGCTTCTTGAAAACTGGTCTTCTTGCGAAAGGCTTCTAGCCGCCCCAGCATTTCGTGACGACAGCGGGCGCCCGTAGCTCTCGCCATCCTTGAGGAAAGTCGACCTTCATCGAGGCGCGGCCAACCAAGCTTGACATATCCAAGTGTTGCGGCGACTCTGCAAGTCCACATGGAAGTTGGATCGCGACCCGGCCGGAAGTGCTTTGCAGAGGATTGGGGAGATGTTCATGTCGGATCGAAGGGTTCGTCTTCTCCTCGCAGCGGCACTGCTGCTATGGATCTTGCCTCTTGGCCGCGTGGGCTACGCTCAGACCGCACCCGTACCCACCGGAGAGCAGTTAAATCAGCTGTTGGCTCCCATTGCGCTGTATCCGGACACGCTGCTCGCGCAGATATGCGCTGCGTCAACCGATCCGCAACAGATCATTGATGCAAACAATTGGGTCAAGCAAAACGCAAATCTACAGGGACCGGCGCTGACTGACGCTGCGCAGAAACAGGGATTCGATCCGGCCTTCATCTCTCTTGTGAGCTTTCCAGCGGTTCTCGATGCGATGGCGATCAATATCGATGACTACGCTGCACTGGGGGAGGCGTTTAAGGCAGATCAAGCGTCGGTGATGGCGGCGATCCAAGCACTGCGTCAACAAGCATATGCATCCGGAGCTTTGGACACCAACCAGTATCAGAAGGTGTCGGTGGAGCAGCAAAACGGCTCTCAGGTCGTCGTGGTCCAGCCGGTCAATCCTCAGGTAGTTTACGTTCCTCAGTATCAGCCCCAGCAGGTGTACGTGAGCGGGCCCAGCCAGTCGGATGTGGTCGCGGCATCGCTTCTAAGTTTCGGTGCGGGCATCGCGATCGGGGCTTTGATCAACAGCAATCAACCCTGGGCTTGGGGCGGCTGGGGATGGGGATGGGGTGGAGGTGGAATGTATTACCACCGCCAGGTGTGGCACTACCACAGTGTGTATGTGAGTCCGCGCCCCTACTATCGCCCGCGACCCCCCGTTTACGGCCGACCGATTTATGCAAGGCCGCCGCCAAACTGGAACCAGCGGCCCGGATATCGACCTCCTCCACCTGGATTTCGGCCGCCGGTATACAGACCGCCGCCAAGTGGTGGCAGACCACCCGGCAACGGCGGTGGATACAAGCCACCGCCAACAGGCGGCAAACCTCCCGGCAATGGCGGTGGATACAAACCACCCCCAGCAGGCGGCAAACCTCCCGGTAATGGCGGTGGATACAAACCACCGCCAACAGGCGGCAAACCTCCCGGTAATGGCGGTGGATACAAGCCACCCCCAACGGGGGGCAAACCTCCGGGCAATGGTGGTGTCACTCGGCCGGCGCCCACCCCGCAACCCCGTCCCGCACCGTCGCGCCCCGCCCCCAGTAATCCTTACGCGGGATTTCCTCAGGGCGGCACCCGGCCACCGGCGCAGCGACCGGCCCCTCAACAATACACGGGCGCACGCACGGGCGGCATTAACAGCAACTTCAGTGGAAGTTCAGAGCGAGCCGCAAGCGCTCGCGGCAAAGCGAGCAGCGCCAGTGCAAATCGCTCGGGAGGTAAACCGCGATGAGGCTGCATAACATTGCGCGATTATCGTGGTCACTCCCGGTGTTGCTCCTCGCCTGCGTTGCATTCGCTGCCCAGGCCCAAGTCTCATCCGTAAAGACGTTCACTTCGTACCGCGCTGCTGTGACGGCATTCATAACTGCGATCAGAGCAAACGATGAGAATGCAATGAAGCAGATCCTGGGCGAACGGGAACGTGAGCTATTGTTGTCGGGAGATGCCGCGCAAGATGAGAATGCGCGAGTGAGGTTTCTTGAACGATATGACCAGGCCCATTCTGTGGTTCGCGAGGGGCCGGACAAGGTGATGTTGACGGTTGGGCCGAGCGCGTGGCCGGTCCCATTCCCGATTGTTCGAGCGGACGGCGCATGGCACTTCGACGCCGCTCAGGGTGCACAGGAGATCGCGTACCGACGCATCGGGCACAATGAGCTCGATGCCATCAGAGTGTGCCGCGCTTTGTACGCGGCGCAGAAACAATATGCCGCCAACCCGCACGATGACGTTCCCGCCGGCGCATATGCGCAGCGCTTCCGCAGTGAACCCGGCACGGAGAACGGTCTTTACTGGGAGGTAAAAGATGGCGAGCTACAAAGCCCCGCGGGCAGCCTCGTCGCCGAGGCAACCAATGAAGGCAACGACCCGACCAAGCAGAGCGGCAAACCGACTCCTTTTCACGGTTATCTGTATCGAATTCTAAAGGCGCAGGGCGCACACACCCGCGGCGGCGCGAAAGACTATGTGTTGGACGGCAGAATGACGGGAGGCTTCGCTTTCGTTGCCTATCCCGCTGAGTACGGAAGCAGTGGCGTGATGACTTTTGTTGTTGGGCCTCGCGGCGTGGTCTATCAAAAGGACTTAGGCGAGACGACCGAAGAAATTGCCAAGGGCATCGCCGCTTTCGATCCCGATAACACATGGGCGGTCGCTCGCTGATCGCAGGAATGCCCTACAGTCGCTTGATTGGGATGCGGTTCTAGCGACATTCGATCGGCCGTTCCACGCGCGGAAGTTCGCTGGTGCGCGTCACCGTTCGACTCGGTTTTGGGAGATCCATCATCCCAGGCCAGAGCCCGACGTCCGATCGTCTAAAAAAGATAAATCCACGATGCATCCGTTCCATCAACTGGTGCGAATAGCACTGTAAGAGAAACGCGGCTTTCCTCTTACACCAAGCTCAATTTTACTAGCTTTGTAAGCAGATTTATGCCGACTTTCATCACGAGGAAATCCGATAAAAATGCGTTTATGGGTCACGCAGTGCGCGATCGCCGGCACCCTTTTGACCGGTGTCATGAGCTTTGCGGCACAGGCCGAGACCGATCTCACGCCGGACATGGATACCTCGGGAACGGGAAGCTCGCTGGCGGAAATTACGGTCACGGCTGCGCGCATCGAACTGATTGGAAAAGCCTCCACCGCCAGCGAAGGGTTGGTGGCGGATCAGGAAATTCAGTTGGCGCCGACCTATCGCCCTGGACAGCTGCTCGAAACTGTCCCCGGCCTCATTGTCACGTTGCATAGCGGCGAGGGAAAGGCCAATCAATTTTTACTGCGTGGCTACAACTTGGATCACGGCACGGATCTTCAGACCTATGTCGATGACATGCCGATCAATCAGCCGACCCACGCCCACGGTCAGGGGTACACGGATCTCAATTTCCTGATTCCGGACCTCGCCGATGAAATCAACTACACCAAGGGACCGTACTATGCCAACGTGGGTGATTTTGGCGCAGTCGGATCCGTCCGCGTGAGCTATCGGGATACGATCGAAGATCAAGTCTCGGCGACCCTCGGCACACTTGGGTTTCAACACATTCTGGCCGCCGGCTCGCAGACCCTCGGCATAGGGACCCTATTGGCCGGCGTGGAGTTGCAGCATTACGACGGCCCGTTCGTCACGCCGGATGATGCGCGCAAGGAGAACTTGGTCTTGAGGTATAGCGGTGGCGATGCGCAAAGCGGCTATTCAGCAACCGCCATGTACTACCACCAGATTTGGACCAACACGACCGACATTCCCATCCGCGCCATCACCGAGGATTTGGTTCCGAATCGCTTCGGCACCTTGGATCCCACCGATGGCGGTCAGGCGCAGCGAGCCAGCCTCTCACTCGAATACCACGCAAACTTAGGGAACGGGGTCCTCTCCACGAGCGGGTTCTTCATCTACAACCAGCTGCATCTATTCAATGACTTCACGCACTTTCTGTTTGACCCCGTTCACGGCGATCAAGAGGATCAATTTGAAAATCGCCGGGCGACCGGCGGCGCGGCAAGCTACACAGTGCCGATGTCCATCGGTTCGATCCAAAACGAGATGACGGCGGGCGTCCTGACACGTTACGACCTGTTGGGGGTGGGACGCCTTCCGAGCGAAGACCAACGGCCAATGATGTCGGGGAACGATCCAGCCTCCTTCTACAACAATGATCAGGTGTACCTATTCGCGGGCGGCGCGTATGTGCAGGCGGTCACGCGCTGGACCCCCTACTTTCGAAGCGTGCTCGGGCTTCGCGATGATTATCAGCATGGCACCGACATTGACTATCTCGCTGCATTGCATGAGGCGGCTGGCTATACCAACGGCGGAACGGCGCAGCAGTCGCTCCTGCAACCGAAAGGCAGCCTCATTTTCACGCCGACCGACTCACTCGAATTCTACTTGAGCATCGGACGCGGATTTCACAGTGCCGACCTGCGCGGGGTCAATCAAGACGAGAGCGTGGACTTAGGCCTGCCTCACAGCAACCTGCTGTCGAAACAAGAAGGGCAAGAGATCGGCATGCGCGCTGCCGTCGGCCGCGATCTGACCTTGACCTTTGCGGTGTATAACCTCTGGCAGCAGTCAGAGACTATTATCGATCCGGACGTCGGTGCGGATACGGCCGGGCCCCCGAGCCGGCGCTACGGCTACGAAATTAACGTCACCTATCAGATCAACCGATATCTGGAATTCTATGGCAGCTATTCGGGCGATCACACACGCTTCACCCATCCACTGGACGATGGCACCGGCCACCTCGGCGACTACATCACCGATGCGCCGGTCGCGACCGGCTCTGCAGCACTGTACCTCAAGGATCTGGGTCCTTGGAGCGGCGGTCTGAATGTTCGCTATCTCGGCAACTATCCGCTTTCCTCAGGTCCCTGCGTCGATTCCGCCGCCGTGCATGACTTCCCCGGCGTTGCAACTTCCTGCGCCAATGCTCCTACCGCGTTGGGCCAAGTCAATGGCAAAGGATTCACTCAGGTGAACGTCGATGCGCATTACTCTTTCTCCGCCAGCTGGAGCGCCGCACTCGGCATCTACAATCTCTTGAACACGCATGCGGCTGCGGCGGAGTTTTGGTATGTCGACCGGCTGCAAAACGAGATTGGCACGTACCCGGATGGACGAGCCGATATTCACGAGCATCCGCTCGAACCCGTCATGGCAAGATTGACGATCACCAGGAAATTCTGATCCGCTGGCAGTGTAATCTCTAAACTTTTTGGAGGCCGACATGGATCGTTTCACCATATCACTCGACGTCAATCTCGCGAGTGCCTTCGATGAACTCATCAAAGAGCGTGGCTACGCGACCCGCAGCGAGGCGGTCCGGGATATTCTGCGCGATCATTTGCAGCGTAGCGCGGAAAAACGCGATACGCGCGGCTCATGTGTCGCGAATTTGTCGTATGTCTACAACCATCATGAACGTGAACTCGCCGAGCGTTTGACGAGCATTCAGCACTCGCACCACGAGCTGACCGTCTCAACCATGCATGCGCACCTCGACCACGATCAGTGCATCGAGTCTGTCATGCTACGAGGTGCCGCGAAACGAGTGCACGAGTTTGCGGACGAAATCATCGCCGAGCGCGGGGTTCGCCACGGCAGCTTGAATCTGATCAATGTGGAACTGAGTTCACCGCACACTCACGATGGCAGCACTCATTGGCATCTAAAACCGCAACACTAAGGTCTCGCGCCAGTGCTTTACGACACAATTGGGCTCACTTACTCCGGTCGTCGGGAAGCCGATCCACGGATTGCCGCGGCCATTGCGCACGCTCTCGACGGCTGCGCGTCAATCCTCAATGTGGGCGCGGGCAGCGGGTCGTATGAACCGGTGTCCAAATCGGTCGTTGCCCTCGAACCGTCTCGCACCATGATTGCGCAGCGGCCTCGAGGCGCCGCGCCCGTCGTAAGCCCAGTGAGGATTGATACTGTGGAACAAATTCAATCACGTTGCGGTGAATCATGATCGAATCCTCCTGCCATTGCGGCGCGGTGAAATTGCAGATCCAGGCCGCGCCGGTGGAAGTCACAGATTGCAATTGTTCTATTTGTCGACGTTATGGTGTTTTGTGGGCCTACTACTCTCCCGCCCACGTACACATCATCGCGAATGACCTGGCGATCGATCGCTATGCTTGGGGCGACAAATCCATCGAGTTCCACCGTTGTCGGAACTGCGGTTGCGTGACGCATTGGGCAGCGGCCGCTCAGCCTGCGGATCGTATGGGCGTAAACGCTCGACTGATGGCGCCCGAAATTCTTGCGGCAGCTCGCCGGCGGCGGCTCGACGGAGCCGACACCTGGAAAATGCTCGACGAGTAAGTGTTTCGTCTGACAGTGAGCTCAGGCGCGGGACATGGCATCCAGGATCGCCTTTTCTTGGTCGGCGGTTGGCCAATACTTCGCCGCCGCGCGGCGCTCGGCCGTCTGCGCACGCCACCATTCGAGCGTCGCTTTCCCGGATTCGGATAGCGGCCGATAGTTCAACCCCGCGTGCGCCGCCTTGCTGCCATCGAAACTCGTGCTCTCATTCGCCAAGTGTCCGCCGCTGGTCGTGGGTGCCACGAGCGGAAAATCCACCTTCAGCTCCTCAATGATGGCGGCCGGTGGCCGCACGAAGCTCACCGCACTCTCGCTGAGCGGGCGTAGCGCATTCAGTACCCCATCCCAGGACATCGGCCGCGCGGCTGCATTGAAAATTCCGCGAACATCACCCTCGAGCAGCGTCACCATCCACGGGCCGACGTCGCGGACATCCACGGTTTGAAGGCCTTTTGCGTCAGCACGAGGTCCCACCATGGTACCCGCTTGTGCCGTTCGCGCCGCCCAGTAGGTAAAGCGGTCGGTTTCGTCTCCCGGGCCGATGACGTATGTCGGCCGCACGACCGTCGCGGCAGAGCCGTAGACCTCGCGGACGATCCGGTCACATTCCGCCTTCAGCTGGCCGTAGCTCTGGCCGGTTACCTGCTCGTTCTCGGGGTTGGAGAGGGGAAGCAGCGGGGACGTCTCAAGACATACCGGTCCCGCACCCTGGTAAACCGCCGCCGTAGACACGTACAGATAGCGGCGCACCCGACCCTTCAACAGCTGCGCCGCATCGCGCACGTGACGTGGAAGGTAGCCGGAATTGTCGATCACGACATCCCAGCCCCGCGGACCGCCAAGAGCAGATAGGCCGGGGGCGGTCTTCGTATCGCGGTCTCCGATCAGTACCTCGACCCGATCTCCGAAGAGCATTGCGTCCTTGTGCCCGCGGTTGAACAGGGTCACCTTATGGCCGCGTGCCAGCGCGTACTCCACCTGATGGGGTCCGAGAAAGCCGGTGCCGCCGAGAACCAAAATGTCGAGGGGATGACCTGCCCGGGGGACGTCGGCGAGCAGTTTCCTCGTGGCGGATACGGCGATGGCTGCGCCGCCCAGAGACAGCATTTCGCGACGCGTGGTCATTTTCTCTCTCCCCGGGTCATGGTGATTACTCCTTGGCTGGATGGCTCGTTGAGTGCCGGATGCGCAATTTTACAGCTCATCCACTCGACGTTCGGGAGGGGCCTGTTTCGACATCCTCGAACCGGTTTTTTGCCAGACCTCAGAGACGGCGTAGCGCGATGCCCCGAACGGACGGGACCGGCGAAATCTGCCGTCGTGCGGTTATCTTAGCGGGGAGAGTCTGGATATAAAGTCCATCTCCAGTTCGCCTTCATAAGTTTCGGCGCCGACCTTCAGTGCTTCCTTCACGCGTGCTTGCGTCACCTCATTGGCGACACTCAAGTCGGATTCATGGGCCTCCACCAGAAGGCCCTCGGCCATCGACCTGAACGCTCCATTATCCACGGCCGCCTTGGCGTGAGCGATGGCATGCGCCGGAAACGAGGCGATGCGGTGGGCCAGGTTCTCGACAAAAGGCGTGAGCTCGTCCGCCGGCAAGGCTCGATTGATGTAGCCGTAACGTTCTGCCAGCTCCGCCGAGAGATCATTGCAACCCAGGAGCACTTCCAACGCGCGCCCGCGCCCGATAAGCCGCGGCAATCGCTGGGTAGAGCCGCCGCCCGGCACAAGCCCGACAGCCACCTCGGGCTGGCCGAAGATCGCTTTCCCGAGGGCGGCAAAACACATGTCCATGGCCAGCGCGATCTCGCTTCCTCCGCCGCGGGCCCGCCCCTCGATTTTGGCAATGGTGACCTTCGGCATGTTCCTGAAGCGCTCGCCGATGGTCTGCGTAAAGCGAAAGCCGCGGGTCATCGATACCATTTTGGAAGCTGATCCAACGCGACCCAAACCCGAGTGGGCCATGAAGAAATCCGGCAGTGCACTCTGCAAGACCACCACTCGTACGCTGTTGTCGGCCTCAAGGTCGCGGCCCAGTTGGTCCAATTCCTGCGACAGAACCTCGTCAAGGAGATTGATCGGCGGGTGATCGATGCTGACGAACGCGACTCCCGCATCTAACTTCAACCGGAAACATTTGTAGTCAGAATATCGCATGGCACTCCCCTTCGGCGACTGAGTCGATTGAGACCCCAATCAACGCAGGACTTCTATACAGGACGGGGGCAAAGTCTGATGGGGGCGCGTCGGATCACCACATCCCCTGGATGGGGGGCCCGGACCAGGCGCAGGCCGACGTGAAGCGCATGGTGGAATTGCTAGTCGATTTCATCCATGAAAATGGCGCGACGGTTCATCGTACGTGCACCACGTCGACAGGCGGCGGATTCTGATACAACCCGGCAACGAAGGGCGCCCTGGTTTCCAATGTCAGGCGCTGATTGACATAGCCCTTGTCAGTCATTTCTCCCTTTGCAAGCGAAGGCGGGTCATTCAAAATCGCGAAGCGCTCAATGCGCCGCGAAGACCCTCCGGCCGTCGCGTTAAACCGACTGAGATTGGAGCGGATCGTCTCCTTGAGCGCGTCGAGGGCAAGAGTGCCTTCCGCCCCGCGAAACTGCTCTAGCGCGGCGGCCGACGGCCACACGAGAGCACCGACGAACGGCTGGTCCTGGCCTGTGATGACCGCATCGAGGACATACGGGGAACACGCCGCAACAATGGCCGGCCGCAATACGCCGACCGACACCCAGGTACCGCTATCGAGCTTGAAATCCTCTGTGACGCGCCCGTCGAAGACCAATCCCTGGGACGGATCCTTGTCATCGACGAAGCGCACCGCATCGCCCAATTTGTAGAACCCTTCCTCATCAAACGCGGCGGCGGTCCTCTCAGGACCGCCGAGATAACCCGACATGACCGTCGCGCCCTTCACCCGCACTTCCAACTTCGATCCGTTCGGGACGAGTTTCATGGTCAATCCCGGCAGCGGCAAGCCGATCAATCCGACCCGCTCCGTCACCCAGTGCGTCATGGAGATTCCCTGCGTCTCGGTGGCCCCGTACATGGTCGTCAGAGGAATCCGTTGCCCGGTCTCCAACACGGCAAGCGCCTGCAACCGGTCGTAAACATCATTCGACAGCGTCGCGCCGCCGTATGCCATGTAGCGCAGGTTTTTAAAAAACGCCTTGCGTAATTCACCATCCTTTTCCATCGCGGAGGCCAGCAGACCGAAGGCAATCGGCGCGGAACCAAATACGACCGGCTCCACTTCGCGCAAATTCCTCATGGTGATGTCAAACAATCCAGGGATCGGTTTGCCGTCGTCCAGGAACACCGTTCCACCGCTCGCAATCACCCCATTGAACCCGACATTCCCTGCCGAGATGTGACTCCACGGCATCCATTCCAGAGTTCGCGGCACGAAGTCCGGTTCGTCGACATGGTCAGGCAGATTGAGTCCTTCAAGCCCGGCGATCAACGCCGTCATCATGCCATGGGACTGTGGCACCGCCTTGGGCATGCCCGTAGAACCCGACGTGAAAAGATACTTGGCAACCGTGGCCGGCCCCACTCGCGCTAGCGCGCTCTCGACGGCGCTCGTCGGTGTCGTGTTTAACAATTCCTCGAGGGCCACCGAGTCGGGGCCATGGTCCTCGGCGGTGATGAAGGTCAAATTCGAATCCAGCGCATTCAATGTGGCAAATGCCGGCGCAAAACTGCCGCCGGATTGCGCAAAGATGATCCGCGGCCGCGTCGTGTTGAAACAGTGCCGCAATCGCCCATGGTCGCCCAACAGCAACGAGAATGCCGGACTGATGGGGATCAGCGGAACGCCTGAGAGATAACAACCGAGGGCGATGAGTCCATGCTCGATGGAGTTGCTCGACAGAACCATGACGCCGTCATCGGCGGTCAATTGGCGCTCGATGAGATATTGAGCGATTGCTTGCGCCCCGCCAAGCGCCTCACCATACGTAATGGAGCGCCATGGCCCGCGACCGGCCAGCCGCTGTTGCAAAAATGGCCGCTGTGGAAATGCCGCTGCCTTCTCGACAAACAGGTGTGCGATAGAGCGAGGTTCTGCTCCGACGGCATGCCGCGACTTCAGCAGAATACTGCCGTCACTGCGGTACTCCGCAGAGATATCCGGTCCTCTGATCGGCCAATACTTAAAGCGTGCGTCGGCCGAAGACTTTCCAAGATTCACTTCAGCAGCCATGTCTTGCTCTTTTTCGCTGACGTCAATCAACAATAGACACAATGACTCGATGATTATAGTCTCAGAAGACCCGCGAAGGGGAATCGCCGGGCCCCACCAAGAAGATCCCGCGTTGAGGAGTGTTCCGCGCCGATGAATTCCGCCTCTCGTACTGAGGACGCGGTACGCTCCGCGCTCGCGGCGCTGGCGCCGCGCCTTCGTCCGGCGGCGCGCAGCATTTCCGGACTGATGCGCCTCTCCGGTGGTGCGACGCAGGAAATTTGGCGCTTCGACCTTGACACGACGGACGGATCGCAGCCGCTGATCCTGCGCCGTGCACCCGGCGGCGACCGCCCTTCTCCGGTCGGTGTTGGCCTCAATGTCGAGGCTCAATTGATCGCCGCGGCGCGAGACTGCGGCGTATCGGTGCCTGACGTGCTGCACGTACTCGCCCCCGAGGATGGCTTGGGTCACGGGTTCATCATGGAATTTGTTGCCGGCGAGACGCTCGGCGGACGTATCGTCAAAGCGGCGTCGCTGGCCGGCGCGCGCGAAACCCTGGCGTATTCCTGCGGGCAAATTCTGGCGCGCATCCACGCCATCGATCCCGGCAGATTTCCCAGCCTGGCGCGTCAAACGCCTGCCGATCTCATCGAGCAGTGGCATGCCGCCTATCGCCGAGACAGCGTCCGCCGTCCGGTATTCGACCTGGCTTTCCATGAGTTGTCCGCATGTTGCCCGCCTCCGCCTGTGAAGGCGCGCCTGGTGCATGGAGACTTTCGCAACGGCAACCTGATGATCGGTCCTGACGGCGTGCGAGCCGTGCTTGACTGGGAACTCGCACATATCGGAGATCC
>Ga0209169_10000757_pt1 | contig 19815 bp, 13 predicted proteins | sample HubBroMetageWRM4_FD_188346 | JGI IMG/M metagenome (GOLD analysis project Ga0209169, IMG submission 188346) | Warmed soil microbial communities from the Hubbard Brook experimental Forest, New Hampshire - Hubbard Brook CCASE Soil Metagenome WRM 4... | ecosystem: Environmental > Terrestrial > Soil...
TCCCAGAAAATATTTGCCGGCATCGCTGGCCGTGCCTTGTGTCTGATCGTGCAGAAAGCCCGCGGCATCGAACGGCAATAGCACCGGCACGGGACTGGCGCCGATTTTCGGCAGGATTTTCTCGGCTGCCGCATCAAGGTGCGCCAGGACATCGGGCGCGGGCGCAGCGGCGACGGGTGCCGCCGCCTTCGGATTATTCTTGGTGAGGCACCCGCTGGTAGCGAGTGCGAGGCCGCATAGACAGAGCACAATGGGAAATCGATTGGTCATAGCAGGGCTGGGTTACCCTTTTTGTTCGGCAAACGGCTGACCGAAATCACGTATTTTCCCCGCTGGCGCTTCCAGGGAGCGCGCGAGCGGCAGCTCCAAACGAAACGTGGTGCCCCGTCCGACTTCTGAATCGAATTCTATACGACCATTGTGCAACTGTACAAATCGAAAGGTGTTGGCGAGACCAATACCGGTACCCCCCGGGCGGGTGGTGAAAAAGAGCTGAAAGATTTTCTTCTGATCTTCGGGCGGAATTCCGGCACCGGTATCGGAAACGGCGATCACCGCGAATTCTCCATTGCGGCGCAGGCCGAGGATGATGCGTCCACCGGCTTTGGTAAATTCGCTGGCGTTCACCAGGAGATTGAGCACGGCTTGATGGATGAGCTGCTGGTCGACCAGGACATGCGGAAAAGTCGACGGCAATTCGAGGCGGAGATCAACGCCGGCGCGGGTGATCGAGGGGCGCGCGGCGTCCGCGATTTCTTCGAGCAGCGCGCGCAGATCGGTTTCTTCGAGGCGCATTTCCAGCGGCTTGGTGAAATTCAGGAAAGTCTTCACGGCGCGGTCGAGGCGGTCGATTTCGCTGTCGAGCATTTTCACGGCTTGCTGGGGTTCGGGGTCGATGGGCATGTTGGCTTTCAGCACTTCGAGCCAGAGGCGCATGGAGTTCAGGGGATTTTTCACTTCGTGAGCGACGCCGGCGGTGACGCGGCCGAGAGCGGCGAGGCGTTCGGAGACCTGAAGCTGGCTGCCGATGCGTTCGAGCGATTCGACGTCGCGCAGAGTAATGAGCGCGCCCATGGGCGTGCCATGCTCGCGGATCACCTGGGCGCTGACGCCGATGCGTTGGGTGCCCTGCAAGCCTTCGAGCGTGATTTCGGCGTTCTCAATGGAATCGACTTGATCGCCCTCGATGCCGAGGGCTTCGCGGATGGGATGGCCTTTGGGGAAAATCTCGCTCATGCGGCGGCCGCGGAGATCCTGGGGGCGGTCGCCGAGAAATTTCTCGACGGACGGGCTGACCAGCACGGCGCGGCCGGCGGGATTGAAAAGGAGCAAGCCGTCTTCGAGGCCGCTCATGACCTGATCGAGATTTTCGCGCAGGGTGCTGAAAATTTCGCGCACGTCGCGTAACTGTTTTCCGATGCCGATGATTTTGGTGCTGACCGCGCCGAGTTCGTCGCCGCGCTGGACCACCGGTTCGAGGTCGAATTCTCCGGCGGAGATGCGGTCGAGTTGGGCGGAAATACGATCGATGGGCGCGAGCGAAGCGCGGCTGACGACGAAGGCCAAAAGCGTGGAAAGCAAAACGGAGCCGAGGGCGTAATAGCCGGCGGAACGGAGGCCGGGAGAGATTTCGTTGCGAATGAGCGAAGACGAAAGCCCGATGCGGATGTCGCCGAAGGGTTCGGAACTCAGCTCGAAAGGTAACGAGTCTTCGTAGACTTGCGGCGGACCGGTGAGGGTGCGGATTTGCTCGAAGAATCCGCCGCGCACGATGGCGTCGACCGGCGGGCGTTGGGCGATTTTTTCGCCGCGCAGGGCGGCGTCGCTGGAAACCAGCACGATGCCGTCGCGATCGCTGATGGTGATTTCATAAATGGTCGGCGAGTAGCCGATGGCTGATTCCATTACCGAGTTGAGGGTGTTGCTGTTGTCGAGTGCGCGCTGCACGTAGGCCCGCAGATCCTTGGGACTGTTGGAGGCGGGGGCGTCGCCGCGTGCGGAGGCGTCGGTGAGCGAATTTTTGCACGCGAGGAAAATCTGGTCGGCGACGAAACGCGCGCGATCGTCGGCCTGGCGCAGCGTCTGGCGGGTGAGACGCGCGATGTACAAACCCGAAACCACGGTGACCACTGCCAAGACCAGCAGGGAAGTCGCCAGGGTAAATTTAGTTTTCAGGCTGAGACGCATCGCTTCGCCCCGCCTCGTATTCCTTCAATTTATTGTGAAGTGTCTTGAGGCTGATGCCCAACAGGTCCGACGCGCGCGTTTTGTTCTGGCCGGTGGCGGCGAGCGTCTGCAGAATGAGTTCGCGTTCGGCGGCGTCGACGGTGGTGCCGACTGGAAAACGCAGGCCGGAAAGACCGGAAGTGGTCATGGCCGTAGCTTTGCCGAATTCCGCGGGAAGGTGCTGGCGGACGATGGTGCCGCGGTCGGAGGCGATGGAGGCGCGTTCCAGAACGTTACGGAGCTCGCGCACATTTCCGGGCCACGGGTAGGATTTGAACAAATCCATAACGTCGGTGCCGACGCTGGTGACCTTCTTTGCGTATTTTTCGGAAATATCGGCGAGCAAGTGATCGACCAGCAGCGGCAGATCGGCTTTGTGATCGCGCAGCGGCGGAAGGTGAATGTTAAAAACATTCAGCCGGAAATATAAATCCTGGCGGAGATGGCCGTCGGCGACGGCTTGCTCGGGATTTTTGTTGGTGGCGGCAACGACGCGCACGTCGACCGCGGTTTCGACTTTGCTGCCGAGGCGGCGGACTTTGTGGTCTTCGAGGACGCGCAGGAGTTTCGCCTGAGTGGGTGCGGGCATTTCGCCGATTTCGTCGAGGAGCAGGGTGCCGCCGTCGGCGAGTTCGAAACAGCCGATGCGGCGTTCCGCGGCGCCGGTGAACGCGCCTTTTTCGTGGCCGAAGATTTCGCTTTCCATCAGCGATTCGGGGATCGCGGAACAATTGATGGCGACGAAGGGATGATCCGCGCGCGGCGAGAGCATGTGAATCGAACGCGCGACCATTTCCTTGCCGGAGCCGGTTTCGCCGGTGATCAAAACCGAAGCGGTGGAGGGCGCGGCAATTTCCACCTGGCGCATCACGTCCTGCATCGGGCCGGAGGTGCCGACGAGGAGCCCGATCTTGCCGGCGGCGCGCAGGTCGCGGCGCAACGCGACGACGGTTTGCTGATCGCGGGCGTGGCCCAGGGCGCGTTCGATGAGCGCGCGCAGTATCGGCGGTTTCAGCGGTTTTTCGATGTACCAGTAGGCGCCGGCTTCGATGGCCTGGATGACGCGTTCATCGCTGCCGCGGCCGGTGATGATGATGACCGGGATGCGCGCGATATCTTCGCCGAGTTGGGCGAGCAGGTCGAGGCCGTTCATGCCGGGAAGTTCGACGTCGGCGAGAATCAGGTCGGGCTGGTATTCCTGAAATTTGGCGAGGGCTTCTTCGCCGCTGCCCACGCCGAGAATTTCCCAATTCCATTTGCGCAGCAGCGCCTCATAACCTTTGCGGGCGTTGTCTTCGTCTTCGACGATCAGGATGCGCTGGAGTTTGGAAGGTTCGGTGGCCATCTAAGATTGAATCTATCAGCAGTGGAAAGGAAATCCAAGCCAGTGCAGCTAGAGCGCGCGGAGATTCTGCAGGACCCTTCGCCGAAGATGCCTGGTTTATTTCGGTGCGTAGAAAACGTAATCGGCGGAATAGGGTATGCGAAGTTCCTGGCCGGCGTGCGACGCGTCGCAGCCGGTCGCGGGCGCTTTGCCGCCCTTGGTATTGATGCGCTGAATGGTCGTGGCCTTGGACAGCACACCGTTTCCTTCGTGGCCCACGATGTTGACGAGAAGCCAGGCTATGGAATCGGCGTCGGGAGACGGCACGTTGGCGACGGCTTTGCCGGTGACGCGGCTGCCGTCGTTAGCTTCCCAGGACGGGCCGGCGAAATGCTTGCCGAAGGGCTTGCCGTCTTTATCGAAAAGCTGCGCGTCAGGAGCTTTCAGCGTCCAGGCGGGCGCGGCGCCATCGGTCTTGCAAGTGTAAACCTGATCGCCTTTGGCGTGGACGCGCAGGAGGAGTTGCTCATTCGCAGGCGGCTGAAGTGCAGCGGGAACATCCTGGCCCGCGGCGGAAAAGGCAAAAACGGCGATCGCTGCTGCGGCGAGAGCGACGGACACGAGTCCGTGAAAGCGATTGGGCACGGAATATTCCTCCTGCCGGAAATTCTCGCTTAGGCTTTGCCGAAATACAACGGGCGCTGCAGCACGATTTCGAGTTTCATGTTTTCGGGGAGCGTCAGATCCTGGCCAATTCCCGAGGTGGCCATGAAGGCTTCGGCCGCTCCGGTTGCGGCACCTTTAGCGGCGTCTTGCTTGTTGTTATTTACGATTCCAGGTTCCGCGCCAGCGAGAGCGGCCATGGCCATCGCCAGGGCTTCCTGTTGATGGTTGCTGGTGGGTGCTTCGATTTCGCCTTCGCGGTCGAAGAGGACGTGGATGGAGTGAACGCCCGGGGCGTCGATTACGCCGGCGACGAGCGGAACCCAGCCGGCGCGGGTGTGGATATCGTCGAAAGTGATCCAGAGGTGGGCGCGGCCGGTTTTTCCGGCGGACTGGACTTTATCGAGGTGTCCGCGAATTTCAGCTCCGGCGGGAAGCAGCGAGCCGTCTTCGGAAGCGATCGGTTGCAGAGTGCGGACGCGGATGCGTTTTCCGGTCTTATCTACTTTGGTGGAGATGGGCGTAACCAGCGCGACCATAATTCGGGTTCCGGCGGCGACGGTGTACGCGGGCGTGTCGGAGGCTATCGGCGCGGAATCCTGATTCTGGGCTAGTGTGGGGGAAACGAAGACAACGGTAACAACAGCAGCGCAAAGAAAAACTCTCCAGCGGTTCATAACATCCTCCAAGTAAATTGGCGCTTTCGGCTGGAGCACGAAAGCGAGTACCGTTGTTTCCAATATAGCAGAAGCGGACTGGCAGCGCGATGCCGAAACCGTCGAGCGGTCGTCCGAATTGGAGCACCGGTTTCAGGGCCGCCGCCCGGCGAAGATCAGGAAAAAATCGTGCGGGAAAGGGCGGGGCTGAATTATAATCCGCCCGACTTCGTCGGATTCAGGCAGTTGCCCCCGATTACATTGGATCCTGGGCGGGAATGAGTGCTCAGGGTTATACCCGATTGTTCGAGAATACCCGGCAGGCCAAGCTTCGACGCACTTAACCAAACGAGTGGGGCAGTAGGGGTGGAGGAATAATGAGATTTCTACGATGTGCTGCCATTCTATTTTTCATTGCGGCGTTGACAGCGGGCGTGGCGAACTGTGCGGACACGACGAAAGCCGACGACAAGAAACCTGCGGCGGCGAGCGCTGATGCGGCCAAGACCGCGCCGACGACGGCAACTGCGGATCCGGCGGCTACGGATGCAGCGGCGGCGACGCCTAGCACTCCGGCAGCGGCCACGGACGCGACGCCGGCCACAGATGCCGCGACGACGCCGGCTCTGGCGCGGGCACCAGTGAATGCCGCGATAGCAGCCGTGGCTGGCACGAACGCCCCGTCGAGCGACTCACCGCGGTTTACGCCCATGCCCGCGCTGGACGGAAATCCGGGGCTATTCACTTTAGAGACTGGCGATACGCTGCCGAAGGATGCATTCAGTGTGGCAGTCGGGCTGAACAAATTTTCGCGGATGCCGGGAGAAATTACGTCGCTGCAGTTGGTCCCGTCGATGGGCTACGGCGTGACCCGCTGGTTTTCGGTGTTCTTCAACATTGACGCGCAGGACCACATTCACGTGGGCGCCCCGAGCCAGTTAAGCCTTTCCTCCGTTAACGCGCTTAATCCTCAATTCCAGAACACGATTTATAACTCGGTGATTCCGTCGACCGGCTTTCGGCCAGGGTACGTGGAGGATATTCCGTTTGCATCGCACAACGGATCAGGAATCGGCGAAGTGGACTTGGGGTTCAAAATTGCATTGCTATCCGAGCACCGCGGAAAGCCGCTAAGCCTTTCGATCCGCAACGATTTCTACATTCCGACGGTGTCGGGTTTCAGTCACCTGCTCACGGATCAAGCGCAAACCGGGAAATTCAATTACGGCATCGGGGTGGAAGCGAGTAAGACAATTTTTCATCACAGCATCACGGCGACGGCGAACTGGGCGTATCGTTTCACGCGCGATTCGACCTTCAACAACGCGACGGTCGACGGAGTGATAGGGCCGGCGGTCTTGAATCTGGCGGACCAGATGCAGATCGGCGCCGGCATGCTGATTTTTCCGGACAAGCGGTTCCAGATCATCACCGAATACAACAGCACGATTTTCGTGGGCAGCGGCATCAAGAACACGACGGCCGGGCCGCGCGATCCAGTAGACAGCATCACCGGGATTCGAATCTACGCCTTGAAATGGGCGGCACTGGATTTGGGATATCGCTATTCGCTGGACCTGACCGGGCATCGGGACCGCAATGGTTTCGTGATTAAAGTGGGCACGGCGATTTGGCCGGAGAAGGCTTTGCCGCCGGATAGCATTACGTCTTCCTGCGCGGTGGATAAAGGTTCGGTGCTGGAAGGATCGAATGAAGCAGTGGTGGCTACGGCGACGGCCACAGATCTGAACGGACGGCCGTTGACTTACGTGTGGACCGCCACGGGCGGAAAAATCAGCGGGGTCGGACAGTTTGTGCGCTGGGACTCGTCGGGAGCCGGGCCGGGCGGGTATGTGCTGACGGCGCGAGTCGACAACGGCGCGGGGACCAATTCGAGTTGCTCGGCGAACGTAACGGTGCGGCCGAAGCCGGCGGCGCCGACGATGAGCTGCACGGCGAATCCCGCGACGGTGCTGGCGGGCGAGCGCGCGACGATTAGCGCCAGCGTGAACGATCCTTCAGGATCGGCGCTGACGTATGCGTGGCAAACCAACGGCGGGCAGATCGTGGGCGATGGCGCCACGGTGCAACTGGATACTTCCGGGCTGCAACCTGGCAATTACGTGGTGACCGGCAGGGCGGAGACGGTGACGCACGCGGCCTGCGATTGTTCGGCGAACGTGACGGTGCAGGCTCCGCCTCCGGCGCCGCAGGCCAGCAAAGTTAGCGCGTGCAATTTCACTTTGAGCAGCGCGCGCGCCGACAACGTGTGCAAGCGCAACCTGGATGACCTGGCGGTGCGTTTGCAGAGCGATCCGAAGTCGAAAGCAGTGCTGGTGGGCTACGCCGATCCAAAGGAACCGCGGGCGGGTGATTTGGCGACACGGCGCGGCGATGCCGGAAAGAAATATCTGGACGATGAGAAGGGCGTGGACGCTTCTCGCGTTGAGGTAAGGACTGCGGCGGGCACCGAGGGCGCGGGAGACGAGAATCGGCGGCTGGACATCATCTTTGTGCCAGACGGCGCATCCTATTAATTGCAGTAGTTGGTTGGAGAGACGAAAGGACGGTGAGCTGCTCCGCCTCGAGTTAGCGGAGTTTTAGCCGACTCAAAGCGGCTCATCGGGACGACAGAAGAAACTTCGCTTGGGATGGTGAACGCCCCGGTTCACCTCGACGAAGTTTGAGACGACGCAAACGTATGAACACTCGCTTCTCACTGGCTAAAAACATTTCTATTGGTGTGCTCGGAGTGCTCGCATTTTTTGCCACTTCTGCCGCGTCGGCGCAGGTGTGGCGTTCGGCTGGGTTGACGGGCGGCGATGTTCGGGCGCTCGCACTCGATCCCCACCATTCGAACATCCTCTATTTGGGCACTACGGACGGGCACATTTTCGGCTCGGTCGACGCTGGGGCGACCTGGAAACTGCTGGGGCTGGCCGGGGCGAATTCGAACGCGGTGGTCACCAACCTGATCGTTGATCCTCGAATTGTTGATTCGCAAAAACGCGCGCGTATTTATGCGTCGACCTGGACGCGCGAAACGGCCGGCGAGGGGGGCGGAGTTTTCATCAGCGACGATGGCGGGATGACGTGGCGAGAATCTGGGCTTCACGGCCATGCGGTCCGGGCGCTGGCGCAGGCGCAGGCGAATCCAGACGAACTGGTGGCGGGAGCGCTGGACGGCGTGTTCATTTCGCGCGACGGCGGCGCGAGCTGGAACCGGGTAACTCCCGCGGGCGACACCGAACTACGAAATTTTGATTCGCTGGCGATTGACCCCGGCGATGCCGACATTATTTATGCCGGGACATTTCATCTGCCGTGGAAAACGATCGATGGCGGAAAGCATTGGGCGGCGATCCACGACGGAATGATTGATGATTCCGACGTGCTGAGTCTGGCCCTGGACGAAACGAACCCGCAGCGGGTTTTCGCCAGCGCTTGTTCCGGGATTTATCGCAGCGATTCTTCCGGTGGTCAGTGGGAAAAGATCGAAGGTATTCCGTATTCGTCGCGGCGGACGCTGGCGATTCGGCAGGATCCGGCAGAGCCGGCGGTGCTGTACGCTGGAACGACCGAAGGATTGTGGAAGTCGGCGGATGAGGGAAAGTCGTGGGCGCGGATTTCACCGGCAGACTGGATCGTGAATGCGCTGCTGCTTGCGCCGGATCGCGAGTCGTCGGGCGCATCGCGGCTGGTCATCGGCACGGAGCGGCAGGGTGTGGTGGTGAGCGACGACGGCGGGCTCCATTTCCGCGCCGCGAACGACGGTTTTTTTCATCGCCGCGTGCTGGCGGTCGCGGTGGACTCGCGAGATGCGCGGCGAGTGGCGGCGGTTTTGTCCAACGCCCCGGAAGCGGTGGTGGTGAGTGAGGATGGCGGCGCGACTTGGACGGCGATGGATGAGGGCCTTGGGGGCGCGAGTGTTCGGTCGATCTATTCGGCGGCAGATGGCTGGTGGGCGGCGCTGACGGCGGGTGGACTAGCACGATACGACGACGCCAAGCAGCGTTGGATGCGCACCGGAATGTTTTTGCAGGACAGCTCTCGAACTGCGCGCGGAGATATCGCGCCAGAACCGGGGCACGGTCGGCCGGTAGTGAATGACGTTTTCACCAGCGGGACGGCGTGGCTCGCGGCGACCGACCAGGGATTGTTCGAATCGCGAGATCAGGGACGAACGTGGAACGCTTTGCGATTTGGGCCAGGCGAGTTGCCGGTGCAGTCGGTGCGCGCGTCGGCGGATGGACGAGTCATTCGACTGGTTTCGTCGCGTGGCATGGTGTTCTCTGATGATGCAGGCCAATCGTGGAGCTGGCACGATCTGCCGCTGGAATCGGGCGGGGCATTGAAATTGGAATGGTCCGGGGAATCCACGTTACTGGTTGCGGCGCAAACGGGAGTTTACATTTCGCGGGACGCGGGGCGGAGTTGGGGCAGGGAGCAGGCCGGACTTCCGGGAGCGCGGGCGCAGGAGTTGTTGCTGCTGCCGGGTTTGTGGCTGGCGTCGATGGAGTCGAGCGGCTTGTACGCGTCGCGCGACGAAGGGCTTTCGTGGGCGCGGGTGCGGAATAAGAGCACAGCCAATGGAGCGGAGACCGCGGGCGATGTTGAATTTCCAGCTCTGGCTGCTGCTGAAGAGTCGCAAAGAATCTTCGCAGGATCGGCCAGCGAAGGGCTTTATCTGCTGGAGTTCGGCCGAGTCTTAAGCGCAGCGGCGCGAAAGAACAACGAAGAGCGTGCTCCGAGCGGGCACTAGTCTCGTCCCGAGCGCCGAATATTTTGAACGCATCCCCGCACGCCTCCCGATTTGAGAAAGCGCGGTTCCCGAAGTTGCACTTCCTACTGACATCTTGGCTTAGCAGTCTGCGTAGTATTGCCAGCTTGTTAGCAATTCCATATCGGCATTAGACTCCGCTGCATTGCGCGTCGCGTTTTGCAACAAGCCAGCGTTTTAGGGCGATTCGGGACAGCGATTGGTTCCTATTTGGTCCGAGTTGTGCAAGCGCCCCCTAGAGCTGGCCAGGAGGATTCGAAAATTTTATGGGGACATCGTCGAGGACTGAGCTGGGGACAGCGACGGCGGCAGAACGGCCTACGGCGCCGACAATTCTGATTGTCGACGATGAAGACTCCACGCGAAATTTGTGCCGCGACGTGATTAGCGACTCCGGGTTGCGGACCCGGACGGCTTCGACGACCGAGCAAGCGCTTGAGATTTTGGACCAGTGGCCGGTGGAAATTTTGATCACGGACCTGCGGGTTCCGCAGATGGGTGGGCTGGAGTTGCTGAAACGGGTGCGGCGGGATTTTCCGCAGACGGCGGTACTGGTGCTGACGCAATACGGGACGATCGAAAGCGCGGTGGAGGCCACGCGGCTGGGCGCGGCGGATTACATTACCAAGCCGTTTCACATTCCGGAGTTGCGCAGCAAAATCGATCGGATGATCCGGATGATCGATGTGGATCAAGAAAACCGGATCTTGCGGGAAACGCTGCGCACGCGTCCGGGTTTTGGCGGGCTAATCGGGACGTCTCCGAGGATGCTAAAAGTTTACAGCGTCATCGAAAAAGTGAGTCAACACGCGTATCCGGTGTTGATCCTGGGAGAAAGCGGGACGGGGAAGGAACTGGTGGCGCGCTCCGTGCACTTTTCGGGCGTCCGGCGAAACCGGCCGTTCATTCCGGTGGATTGCTCGTCGCTGGTGCCGACGTTGATCGAAGCGGAATTGTTCGGCTATGTAAAAGGCGCGTTCACCGGCGCCATGCATGCGAAGCAGGGGCTGATGGAGATCGCAGACAACGGGACACTGTTTCTGGACGAGATCGGGGATATGCCGATCGATATGCAGGCCAAGCTGTTGCGGGCCCTGCAGGAAAAAGAAGTGCGGCCAGTGGGCTCGACGGAGCGGGTGCCGCTGCAGGCGCGGATTATTGCCGCGACCAACCGGGATCTGGAAGCCGCGGTGCGGCAGGGAACCTTCCGGCAGGATTTGTTTTTCCGGCTGAATGTAGTGCAGATCAAAATTCCGCCGCTGCGCGAGCGCAAGACGGATATTCAGCCGCTGGTCAATTCGTTTTTGGAAAAATTCAGCGACCCGAATGGGAAGATGCGCACGATTTCCGAGGATGGGATGGCCCGGTTGATGTCCTACGACTGGCCGGGCAATGTGCGCGAGCTGGAAAACGCGATCGAACGGGCGATCGCGCTGGGTTCGGGACCAATTTTGCATGCCGGCGATTTGCCCACCAGCCTGCAGTACCGAACGAACGACCAACTGCCGCAAAATGAAGAACTGCTGCCGCTGGAAGAACTCGAGAGGCGGGCGATTTTGCGCGCCTTGCGCGAGGCTGGGGACGATAAGTTGGCCGCGGCGCGAATTCTGGGTATCGGCAAGACCACGCTGTACCGCAAACTGAAGCAATACAAGACCGAAGCTCAACCCAACTGACGTTCCACGAAATACGCAACACCACGCGATGTTGCGCCCAACCAGCACTTGATGAATTCCTAGGAAGGGATGTCCCTGGTTCGAACTGGGAAGGTTTCCCCTGCCCACAGTTGCCGGTATCGCTATGTCCTTGAAGTTGCGCGGCTTATTCTTTTTGGAAGGTGGTCCGCGTCATGCACGGAAACCAGCGTGATCGTTCCGCTCGCCCCCAGCCCGGAGACTGAATGCAAGCAAGTCGAGGCCGAACTGCTGACGGTCCTGGATTCGGTACAGGCGGGAGCGTTGTTGATCAGTCCGGCGGGACGCTTGCGATATTCAAATGCGCGCTTCGGGCAGTACTTCGCGGTGGAACACGGCCGGCTGGAAATGCTGGAAACCATGTTTGAACTGGAACAACTGATAGCTCCTCGGTTTCAGTCGCCGGAGGGATTTGGGCAGCGCTGGAAGCGATTCGCGGCCGGCGATGAGCAGCCGGCGCACGACGAACTGGAAATGTTGCGGCCGGTGCGGCGGGTGCTGGAACGGTTCGCGCGTCCGGTGATTGACCGGGAAGGAGCGCGGGTGGGCTGGCTGGAAATGTACTACGACATCACCGGCGAGCGGCAGATTCAGTCGAAGCTGCTGCAGACCGAAAAAATGGCAGCGGTGGGTCAGCTGGTTTCGGGCATCGCGCATGAGCTGAACAATCCGCTGACGTCAATCATGGGCTACGCGCAGTTGCTGCTGAGCCACGGATTGAACCCCGCGCAATTTTCGGAGGCGGGCAAGGTATTCCATGAGGCGGAGCGAGCCCGCAGAATCGTAAAAAACCTGCTGTATTTCGCGCGGGAGAACGAACCGGAGCGGACGCGGGTAGAGCTGAACGCCATTGTGGAACGCACTTTGGCGCTGCGCAGCTACGAGATGAAAGTGGAAGATATTTTGATCGAGCGTGACCTGGAACCCGAGCTGCCGGAGACGATGGCGGACCCTTATCAATTGCAGCAGGTCGTTTTGAATTTGCTGATCAATGCCGAGCAAGCGTTGTTGCAGGACCGGGGAAAAGGGGTGGTGCGGGTGCGGACGCGGCGGGCGGAAGGAAACCGAATCGCGGTGGAAGTGAGCGACGACGGGCCGGGAATCCCCCGCGAAATTTTGTCGCGAATTTTCGATCCGTTTTTTACCACCAAGCCGTCGGGTTTGGGAACCGGGCTGGGACTTTCAATCGTGTATGGGATCGTCAAACAGCACGACGGGGAAGTGAGCGTGGAAAATCTGGCGGGAGGCGGCGCGCGTTTTGTGGTGGAATTGCCGGTGATCGCGATCCCGGCAAAAAACAATTCGGCAGCGGAGCGGGAGCCGAGACTGCAGGGCGTCGCGCCCAAAAGCAAAGTTCTGGTAGTGGAGGACGAGCCCACGGTGGCGCAGTTGATTGTGGATGTGCTGCGCGAAGAAGGTCATCAGGTGGATGCAGTGCTAGATAGCCAGGAAGGCCTGACCCGATTGTCGCGGGTGCAGTACGACCTGGTGATCTGCGATTTGCGCATGCCGCGATTGGACGGCCCGGCATTCTACGACGCGTTGGTGCATTCCGGCAGTGCGGCGCGGGACCGGCTGATGTTCATTACTGGAGATACGCTGGCGCCGCGCACGATGAAATTTTTGCAGAGCAGCAAGATGACGTATCTGGCGAAACCGTTTCTGGTGGAGGAATTGAAATTGGCGGTCAATCGCCGGCTTGAAGCGATCGAGCAAGAGCAGGGGCAACTGGTGGGAGCGCGCCCGCCGAAACGCCGTTCGGTGGCGAACCGAACATGATCGCCATGCCAATGGCCATCAAGGAATCTATGCCCGCGGTCAAATCCAGAGTCTTGTGCGGTACCGCTAATCGTGAACTGGCCGAGAGGATCTGCCGGCAGATCGAGCCGGAAAACGGGCACGGGCAGATTTTCATTGCCGAGAACCTTATCGATTTTGTAGAGGACCTGGCGCAGGCTCGCCCGCGGGTGATCGTGCTCGACGACGAAATCGTCGGAGGGGCGCCATTGCTCGAGTTCCTGCGCCAATTGAATGAAAGCGCTCCGGTGGTGCTGATCGCGTCATTCACGCGTCAGAACGAAGTCGCCAAAACGGTAACTTCCGGACAAGTGGAATTTGTCGGGCGACAAGGGGATTACGCGTCGCTGGCGGCGCATCTGGCGTTACGGCATTTGCGCACCAGGGGCCAGCCGGGAACGCCGGCGGATTCGCCTGGTGCGGCAATGTCCGACGAGGTCGCCGAGATTTTCCGGCATGACATCAACAATCCGTTGACCGGGATACTGGGGAACGCGGAACTCGTGTTGTCGCACGGGGGGAAGCTGGCGCCGGCGGACATTCAACGTCTGCAAACGGTGGTAGAGCTGGCAGTGCGCCTGCGCGAGACCATCCGGCGACTGAGTGATGCCTGGGGCGTGGAATCGCGCGCATCAAAATCCGCGCAATAACTTCTGTTGTTCCGGACCATCCCACAATTATAGGTACTCGATTCGGCGGCTTCGCTTCGAGGGGGAGTTTGACTATTTAGTGGTGCTGGGCGTGTGGTCGCTCAAAACCAGAACGAGGATGCGTCCGTCGGAATGAAATTCGCCGCCGGTGGCGGTTTTGGCGGTGAGCAGGGGATCGCTGGGAGTGACGTGCGAACGCTGGACGACCAAGCCCGTCTCGGACAGCGTGTCATTGACATATTCGCGTTCGCCATCGATCGACGGATCGATTTTGTGGGTCAGGCCGTTGTTGCGCTGGTCGCGCTCGAAGCCGATGTCGTGGGTGGCGGCGATGCACCAGAGAATCCGGCCGTCGACCAGATATGGTGATTTCCACGCGCGCAGATGATTGCGGGACATCGCCACGCGCACGGGCTCGGCGTGGGCGAAGCCATAATCCTGCGGACGGTCGAAGAGATATAAAGTGCTCATCGGCATGGTCAGATAATCTTTTTTCTCGAACGAATCCATTACCGCGTTCATCACCGAATTTTCGACCGAGCTATCCACGCGAACCCAGCCGGCGGCGCTGAAAACTTTTTCCAGTTGCGGCTGGCTGCCGATGATGAATACGTTGACCATGTCTCCGGCATTGCCCTGCTTGTCGGAAATGCGGCGCGGGATTTTGCTGAGCAGCGCCGGAGTGATCAACGGCACCGGAGTTTCGGGAGGACCGCCGGCGGCGATGGCGGTCGCGGTGGAAAGTCCCGGGCGAATGATTTCGATCTTCACCTGAAAATTCCCGGTGGCTTCGGCCGCGTCTTTCAGGCTCTGATTGATTCCGAGGAACAGGCGCCCGCCGACGGGAGCTTCATACTCCAAGGTTTGGCCTACAGCGAAAGCTTGCGCGCCGTCATCGGAGCCCAGGCGGCCGATGAGCGTGCCGTGGCCGGAATCGGTGACCGCGTATTGGTGGATCAAATCGTCGAAGGCGCGCGGCAGGCCTTGGGGTCCGAAGGTGCGGCCGTCGGGATGTTTTTTGTCGGCGGGATAGGTGATGGTTCCGGTGGCGGTCAAACGTAATTTTTCGCCCTGGCGCAAGTCGACTTTGGTATCCATCCATTCCTGGGTGGCGTCCACGTCGAATTGGTAGGCCGTGGCGTGGGCCGAACTCGGCGCGGAGGCGGGCGGAGGATTTTGGGATTGGGCACTGGCGATTTTAGAACCAAAGGCAAGGACGAGGGCCAGCGCCAGAAACTTCAACGAAAGCATGCGCATGACGACTCCCGATTGCCTCTTTATTTAGGTGTGTTTCGGGGAATGTTTGGTCAGGGTTTCCAGTAATTGCTTGGCGCACGGTGACGGCGCGATTTTGCCGTTCAGGACGATGTCCTGCGCGCTGATATCTTTGCGGTAGAGGCTGCGGTTCGCGCTGTTATCGGCGCGCAAGGTCGAGCCGGTCAGCGAGACTCCAGCGAACAGTCCACGCGCGCGCGAGTAGGAAAGAATCTCCGCGCGAATGGTCGCATCGGTTTCGGCGGAGGCACTGCGCCCCACGGGTCCCGCGGCAGCGGAAGCGTCGCCGCCCAGTTTCACCTTGCTGACCAGAATTCCGCTGGCCGCGCGTTCATTCATCAGTAGCAACACGAAATCGGTGGCCTGCACGCCGATCTGGAAACCGAAGCTTCCGCCTTCCAGGGCCATCATGGTCGGAGCGCCCCAGGGCCCGCGAAAATCCGCGCCGCCGCGGCAGGTCATCACGCCGCGCCCGTAGCTGGCGCCGAAAACAAAAGCAGCCTTGACCACCGAGGGCAGCACCACGACGCAGTCGGCCTTATCGATGACGTTCTGGGGAATGTCATCGGGGATGTCCATGATTTCCTGGGTGACCCGGCCCGCGTTTTCGACGCGGTCACATTCTTTCGTGGAGGAGGCCGGCACCGGCAAAGCCAGCGCGAACATGAGCACCAAAGCTGAGACCGTTCTTTTCATCGTGCCTCCCTCAAAATTTATTTACAGTTAGACGGTTGGTAAGAATAAATGGCGGACGTTAGTGGTTGAAGTTCAGGCATCACAGAACACGGGAATTCTACACGCCCGATACACGCGGGGCAACCAACATGCTGGGCAGGTAACTTAGGGAAAGCAGGCACAGTTCGCATGGCCCCTATTTACTTCGGACCCGACTTTCCCTACCATGTGCGGTGCCAGCAAACTTGCGCCTGGACGGAGTTTGCGCAGTAGCGCCTCGACCTCCAAGAATCCAACAACGATGCCACGCGCACCAAGACTTGTCGTGATCGAACCGAACGGCGTCCGCCGCGAGGTGGCGATCGGCACCACTCCGTACCGCATCGGCCGCCAGGCCGGCAACGAACTGACCCTGCGCGATAGCCGCATCAGCCGCCAGCAGGCGCAGATTCTGGCGGTGAACGGCGCCATGGTGCTGGAAGACATGGGCAGCCGCCACGGCACGTACGTTAATGGACAAAAAACGCTGCGCCATGAGCTGAAACCGAAAGATCAAGTGGATTTCGGCATGGCGGATTCGTACAAGCTTTTATTTTTGGGCGAAGGCGCGACCATCGAAGAACTGGTGGAACGCGTGGAAGCGCCGGCGCCGGCCAGTTCGGGTTCGCGCGAGCTGTATCACCTGGGCGTGTTGCTGGAAGTGGCGCGGACGCTGGGCACCGGCTTGTCGCTGGAAGACGTGCTGACCGCGGTGGTGGACGCGGCGATTCAGGTGACGCGGACCGAGCGCGGCGTGTTGCTGCTGGCCAATGAAGGCCAGGAACTACAAATGATTGTAGCGCGCGACGCGCAGCGCGGGACTTTACGTCCGGATCAACTGCAGGTTTCGCAATCGGTGGTGAAGCGCGTGGCGCAGACCCGGCGCGAATTGATCGTGAGCGATACCGGAGAAGATGGCGGCATGAGCCAGCAGGAAAGCGTGGCGCGGCTGGAGCTGCATACCATCATCGCTATTCCGGTGGACAAGTTGCCGGTGATTGAAACTTTGGACGCGACGATTTCCACGCGGCAGGGCGAACTGCTCGGTGTTTTGTACCTCGACAGTCATGTGCCGTCGAGCGCGTTCTCTGATTTGGATCGCGAGGTTTTACGGACGCTGGCGCGCGAAGCGGCGACGGTGGTGGAGAATGCGCGGCTGTTTGCGTCGTCGCGCGCGAAGCAGCGGTTGGACCACGAAATTGAAATAGCCAGCCAGATTCAAAAACACTTGCTGCCGAAGGCTCTGCCGAATTTGCCGGACGTTGCGGTGGCGGGATCGACTTTATCCTGCCATTCGGTCGGCGGCGATTGTTTTGACGTGATTGCGCTGGGCGGCGGGCGTCATGGATTTTTCGTCGGAGACGTTTCGGGCAAAGGAATTTCCGCGGCTTTGCTGGCCACTTTGCTGCAAGGCGTCTTTTTTACCACCGCGGCGATGGATATTTCGCTGCCCGGCGTTTTTTCGCGCGTGAACCAGTATCTTTGCGAGCGCAGCGGCGAAGACCGCTACGCCACGGTGTTCTACGGCATTCTGGACAAGATGGGACGGTTCGAATATGTGAACGCGGGGCACGTGCCGCCTATGCTGAAACGGAAGAGCGGAGGCCTGGAAGGACTGGGCTCCGCGAATTTTCCGGTGGGCATGTTCGCCGAGGCGGAATATCAAAGCGCGCGGGTGCAACTCGATCCCGGAGATTTTCTGGTCATCTACACGGACGGAGTTTCCGAAGCCAGCAACAATATGAACGAGCTGTTCGAAGAAGCGCGGCTGCGGGTGATCATCGAAAATTTCAGCGGCGACAACGTACACCAGTTGGGTGACGCGATTCGCGAAGGCATGCGGGTCTTTACCGAGGGCGCGGCGCAGTCCGACGACATTACGATTCTGTGCATCGAGTACAAGGGCAACCTCTCATGACCCGGAAGGCCGCGCCGCGAACGCCTTTCACACCCGCGCAAGAAGGGCTGCCGCTCGAAACACTCGAGCAAGTGGTGGCCACGCTGAATCCGGAAACCGATCCGGGCGAACTGGCGGCCCAGATGGTTTGTGTGCTAGCTGCACCAGGAAGATTCGAAGGCGCGCGGTTGTGGCGAGTGGTGAATGGCACGCCGGTGGTGTGGCAGGAAAGCGGGGAGCTGGCACCGGCGGATGCGAGCCGGGTCGAGCGTATCCTGCACGGCAAAAATCCCAACGCGAATGGCGATGGAACCACCTGGGTCCTGGGGCGCGGTTCGAACCCGGTGGGAGTTTTGGAAGCGCAGCCCAAAGGCAAGCTGGACGCGAAAACGCGCGGCTGGATGGACTTGTTCCGGCGATATGCGGAAGTGGCGCTAGAAAGCAGCGAGCGGCGGCACGCGGTCATCGAACTTTCCACCATTGTGGAAGCCACCAAGCGGCTGAATTCCACGCTGGATCTAGCCGAGCTTCTTAACATTATTCTGCAGCTGACCACGCGGCACACCGGCGCGGAGCGCGGCACGGTTTTTCTGGTGGATCACGAGCGAAAAGAAATTTGGTCGCTGGTCGGGCTCGGGCTGGAACAGCATGAAATTCGTCTGCCGATCAGCAAAGGGATCGCGGGCTGGGTGGCGGAACATGGCGAGGCGGTGAATCTGCCCGATGCCTACGCTGATCCTCGATTTGAATCGGAAGTAGATTTGCGTCTGGGATTTAAGACCAAATCGTTGCTGTGCCTGCCGATTTTGAGCAAGGCCGATGAGACGATCGGCGTGTTGCAGCTTCTGAACAAAAACAGCGGACCGTTCACGAACGCGGACGAAAATCTGTTGCGCGCGATTTCCGATCACGTGGCGCTGGCGCTGGAAAACGCGCAGTTGCATCGCGACCTGCTGCACAAGCAGCGCATGGAACGCGATCTAGCACTGGCCCGCAGCATTCAACTGGGTTTGCTGCCGGAGCGTCCGCCGCAGCTGGCGGGTTTTGATATCGCGGTGTCGCACCGGCCGTCGCTGGAAGTCGGCGGCGATTATTACGATTTTATTCCGCTCGCGCCGGACACCATATTAATGGTGGTGGCGGACGTGGAAGGCAAAGGCGTGGGGTCGGCGATGGTCATGGCCAACCTGCAGGCCACGCTGCACGCGTTGCTGGCGCATTTACATTCGCTGGAACGACTGGTGGAATCGCTGAACGACATGATGCTGGCGGATACGCGCGGCCAGAAATTCATGACCATGTTCGTGGGCTTGCTGGATCAGCCGAACCGGACGCTGCATTATGTGAATGCCGGGCATGTACAGCCCGGGGTGATCCGGGCCAACGGCGACATCGAATATCTGACCGAAGGCGGGATCGTGGTTGGTTTGTTCGCCGGTATGAAATATGAACGCGGGCACGTGAAGCTTTATCCTGGCGACGTGGTGGTGGCGTGTACCGACGGAATCACCGAAGCGGACAATGCCGCGGAAGAAGAATTTGGTTCGAAGCGGCTGGTGGATCTGGTGGCCAGCGAGCGGACCCAGCCGGCGCACGACATCGTGAAATCGGTGCTGAAGGAAGTGGATTTATTTTCGCAAGGCGGGACGCACGACGACGATCGGGTGATCTTCGTTATGCGCGTGGTCTAGTTTCGTTTTTGGTTTCCTTCGGTTTTCCTTCCGGATATTTTTCAAAGAATTCAATGACGCGTTTTTGATATTCCTGGGGAGCATGGCCTAGAGCGGAAGCATGGGCGGCGCCCGGCACAATCCACAATTCTTTCGGGCCGATCGCTGCCTGGTAAATCGCTTGGGCGTGGCGGCAGGGGATGCGGTGATCCGCGGTTCCGCAAATCAGCAGAACGGGAAAGGCGCGGGCAGCGACCGCTTTTTTTGGCGAAACATCGTCGGGATCGAAGCCGCCGTCTTTTTTTACGCCGTGCAGCGCGGCCATCGACGCGGGACGAAATAGGGTTTTGCCTAGCAGCGGGCTGAGTTCGAGGCCGGCGTAGTCGTAAGTGACTTCCCGCAGGTTTTCGAAGGGATCTTCGGCGACAACCGCTTCGATGCGAGGTTCGATCGCGGCCGATTGCAACGC
>Ga0209169_10000758_pt1 | contig 19802 bp, 14 predicted proteins | sample HubBroMetageWRM4_FD_188346 | JGI IMG/M metagenome (GOLD analysis project Ga0209169, IMG submission 188346) | Warmed soil microbial communities from the Hubbard Brook experimental Forest, New Hampshire - Hubbard Brook CCASE Soil Metagenome WRM 4... | ecosystem: Environmental > Terrestrial > Soil...
GCCCAGTTCTTCGCCACCGGCTGGCTGGCGAACTACTGGCGGATCGACCCGATGACCGACAAGGACTTCGAGTGGTTCGAGTACAAGTACCCGGGCTGGTATGACCGGTACGGCAAGTGGTGGGAGAACTACAACCGGCTGTCGACCCCGAACGGGCACCACCCGATCGTCGCCGAGGACGTCGACTACCAGTACCCGCACCGCTGCTGGACCTGCATGGTGCCGTGCCTCGTCCGCGAGGACATGACCATGGCCGAGGTCGACGGGCAGTGGCGCACCTATTGCCACAAGGAATGCCAGTGGACCGATGAAGTGGCCTTCCGGCCGACCTACCAGGGCCGGGAAACCCCGAACATGGGCCAGCTCATCGGCAAGCGGGAGTGGGAGACCCTGTACCACGGCTGGAACTGGGCCGACGTGGTGTCGGATATGGGTTACGTGCGTGACGACGGCAAGACGATGGTCGCGCAGCCGCACCTGAACCTGGACGACCCCAAGAAGCTGTGGACGCTCGACCACCTGCGCCGGATGGGCGAGGTGCAGAGCCCGAACGTGCTGCTGAACGCGATGACGGCCGACGAGCGCGCGGCGTTCCACGCCAACTACATCCGCGGCGGCCCTGCTGGCCGCCCCGCGCCCGCAGAGGCCTGAGCCGCCGGGCAGGCAGGAGACAGCCCATCAAGCAAGCAGGAAGGGGCCGGAGACGCAAAGGCCGGCCTGCGGCCCCTTCCTGCACCAATCCCATCGTGCGCAGCCCGTGAGGAAGTCATGGCCGACAAGCATGTGGTCCGGTTCGAGCCGGTCGGCATCGAGATCGAGGTCGATGAGGACCAGACGATCCTCCGCGCAGCGGCCGAGCAGGGGATCATGCTCATGCACGGCTGCAAGGAGGGCCAGTGCTCCGCCTGCAAGTCGTTCGTGCTTGACGGTGAAGACATCGAGCTGGACAGGTACTCCACCTTCGCGCTGCCCGATTACGAGCGCGAGGAGGGCTTCACCCTGCTGTGCCGGGCGCACCCCTACGAGGACGTGACGATCGAGCTCCTCAACTACGACGAGGACATGATCAGGTCCGGGCTGCCAATCGTGCAGGCCGTGGCGGAGGTCGTGTCCAAGGAGCCGGTCACGCACGACCTGCGGCACCTGGTGCTGCGCCTGGTAGAGCCCGAGGAGCTGAGGTTCTTCCCGGGCCAGTACGTGGACATCGCCATTCCAGGAACGGACGCCACCCGGTCGTTCTCGATGGCGAACACCTCAAGCCGGGCCAGCGGTCAGCTCGAGTTCGTCATCAAGGTCTACCCGGACGGGCTGTTCTCGCATTTCCTCGACGCCGAGCTCGCGGTCGGCGACCGGCTGGACCTGACCGGGCCGTTCGGGGTGTTCACCCTGCGCGAGGGCTACGACTCCGACCTGGTGTTCGTCGGCGGCGGGGCCGGGATGGCGCCGATCCTGTCGCTGCTGCGCTCGATGGCAGAGAAGGGCATCGAGCGCAAGGCCACCTACTACTACGGCGCACGGGGCCGCAGGGACCTGTGCTTCGAAGAGGAGCTGCGCGCGCTGGAAACGGCGCTGCCTGGCTTCAGGTTTGTGCCCGCGCTGTCCGAGCCCGCGGCGGATGACGGGTGGGACGGCGAGGTCGGCCTGATCACCGACGTGGTCAAGCGGCACGAGGCCGGCCTCAAGGGCGCGCATGCCTACGTGTGCGGGCCGCCGCCGATGGTGGAGGCCGCGATGCCGCTGCTCGGCACACTGGGCGTGGAGGAGAAACGCATCTACTACGACAAATTCACCACCACAGGTGACCCTGACGAGGAATGAAGGGCTATCGACTCATAGACGCCAGCTCCGCTGGCGCCCGGTGGAGACATCGGCCGGATCTTGCGAAGGTGAAGGAAGACCATGACCACTACGGAACGCGACCTCCCGAAGCCCGTCTTTACCGATGCCGAAGCTGGCGCCAAGGAATTCCCGGATTCGACCGCCCGCCGGTTCAACTACTACACCCCGGCCAAGCGCAAGCAGACCCACTACGAGGACGTGACCGTCGAGGTCCAGCCCGACCCGCGGCACTACCTGGCCCAGGGCTGGCTGTACGGGTTCTCCGACGGCAGGGGCGGTTACCCGCTGGACTGGACCGTGCTCAAGGCGTGGGGGTCAGACCGGCCCGAGCCGGAACGCTTCCCGGGCTCCGGCGGCAAGGGCTACGACTGGCCGGCCCACGGGTGGCATCTGTTCCGCGACCCGAACGAGGAGTGGGAGCTTACTCTCTACCGCTACAACGCCAACGTCGTGCGGCAGCTCAACCAGAACATCGATGCCGCCAGGCAGTCGAAGGCGTTCGAGCAGTGGAACCGGAACTGGGTCCGCTTTGTGGAACGCAACGTCGGCGCCTGGATGCATGTCGACCACGGGCTCGGGCTGTACCTGTACGCCAACGCCAACCGGCGGGCTCCCACGAACATGCACAACAACGCGATCTCGGTGAACAGCATGCACCGGATCCGGTCGGCGCAGGACCTGGCGCTGTACAACCTGACGCTGACCGAGGAGATCGACGGATTCGACGGCGCGGCGCACATCGAGACCTGGAACAGCGACCCGGCGTGGCAGGGCGTGCGCGAGACCGCCGAGGCGCTGACTGCCATCGACGACTGGTGCGAGGCTATCTTCGCCGCCAACGTGGTGTTCGAGCCGCTGGTGGGCGAGCTGTTCCGGAGCCATCTGGTGCAGCACGCGGCACCGCGCAATGGCGACTTCGTCACCCCCACGGTCGTCGGCGCGGAGGAGTACGACTTCGCCGAGCGGGACCTGCGGTACACCACGGCGATGTTCCACCTGCTGACCCAGGACCGCGAGTTCGCCGACCACAACAACGCGATCCTGCAGCAGTGGCTGTCGACCTGGGTGCCGCGCGCGATCACCGCATCCCGCACGCTGCAGCCGCTCTGGTCCCAGCCCGACGCTAAGCCGCCTCGTTTCGAGGACGGCCTGGACGCGGCGAAGAGCCGTTTCAGCGGAATCCTGTCCGAGCTTGGCCTGGAAACACCGAAGGAGTTGGCACAGTGACCACGTTCACGACAACGGAAAGCCCGTACAAGTCCGACCATACGGCGTCCAACATGTGCGGCTTCACGCTCATGAACAATCAGGTCGGCGTGGTCGTGGCCGAGGTTATGAGTACCAAGCCCAACGTGCGGGTGATGCCGCTGCCGTCGATGATCCGGGTCGACGCTCTCCGGCGGATGGACGTCGTCTACGACGAGATTTCCGAGGCGCTGGGGGAGGAACCCGGCTTCTTCGACGCCGCCGAGTTCGAGGAGAACATGTCCACGCACTACGGCCGCATGATCCACGAGGACGACCGGACGATCATGTTCGCGAACCCCGAGGACGCGGCGGAATACATCGGATTCGACCTGACGGCCGAGTAGGCCTTGCGGTTGCCGGGCCCAGCGGCTGTGCTAGAGGTGTCGGCCGCCGGGCCCGCGGCTGTCCGGCTAGCGGAGCGGTAAGAGCATTATATTTCGGCCCGTAAGGAGGCATTAATGTACGAAAAGGATGGCGAGAAGTATTTCGTTGTCGATAGTCATATGCACTACTGGAACGCCGCTCCGGACAACTGGGTGCCTGGGGCCGAGCAGTACGCCAAGGGCTGGATCGAGTGCTTCCACGCCTATCAGGGGCTCGGGCCGCCGGAAACCCACTGGACCATCGAGCATTTCCAGAAATACTCCGAGGATGACCTGATGAAGGACGTCTTCGAGGACGGGCATGTCGACGTGGCGGTCTTCCAGCCCACCTACCTGCTCGAGTGGTACAAGGAAGGCTTCAACACCACCCAGCGCAACAACACGATGGGGGAGAAGCACCCGGGCAAGTTCATCTACAACACCCGGTTCGACCCCCGCGACGGTGATGTGGGACTGAAGCAGCTCCGCCAGGACGTCGAGCGCTACGGGTCGAAGGGCGTCAAGCTGTACACCGCCGAGTGGAACAACGGCTCGCGTGGCTACAAGCTGAGCGACCCTGCGGCGTACCGGTTCCTGGAGGCCGCCCAGGAGCTCGGCATCAAGAACATCCACGTGCACAAGGGCCCGACGATCTGGCCACTGGACAAGGACGCGTTCGACGTAGCCGACGTCGACCACGCCGCCACCGATTTCCAGGGCCTGAACTTCATCGTCGAGCACGTCGGGCTGCCGCGGATCGAGGACTTCTGCTTCATGGCGACGCAGGAGCCCAACGTCTACGCGGGCCTGTCGGTGGTCATCGGCGGCCTCATGTACGCGCGGCCGAAGTTCTTCGCCAAGGTCATGGGCGAGCTGCTGTTCTGGGTCGGCGAGGACAAGATGACGTTCGGCAGCGACTACGGCATCTGGGAGCCGAAGTGGCAGGTCGAGGGCTTCGTGGACTGGGACTACCCCAGCGACGAGTTCTCCGACTACCCGAGGCTCGGCACCGCGGGGAAGAAGAAGATCCTCGGCCTGAACGCGGCGAGGCTCTACGACATCGAGGTGCCGGCGGAGCTCCAGCTGCCGGCCGACGCGGGAGAGCCGGCCGCGCGGGACGACGCTGCGCTGGTTGACGATTAAGGGGATGACAGCGACCGTTACGACGGATCCCAGCAGGCCGGAGGGTTCAGCGGGGTCGCCTCCCGCGGCCAGCACCGTGCTGGCCGCGCTGGAGACGGTGCGCGACCCGGAGCTCGACGAGCCGATCACCTCGCTCGGCTTCGTGACCTCGTGCACCGTCTCCGCGGGCGGTGACACCACGGTCAGGCTGCGGCTGCCGACATACTTCTGCGCGCCCAACTTCGCCTTCCTGATGGTGGCGGACGCGTACGACGTCATCAGCACGCTGCCGGGGGTGCGGCGCGCCGAGGTGGTGCTCGAGGACCACTTCGCCTCGGACGCGATCAACGGCGGCGTGGCCGCGCAGTCCGGTTTTGTGCAGTCGTTCGACGGCGAGGCGGTCAGCGAGCTGGGCGGCTTGCGCGCCGATTTCCTGCGCAAGGCGGTCATGGCCGGCACCGACCAGGTGTGCCGGCCGCTGCTGGCAGGTGGTGCCGATCCAGCAAGCCTGCTGACGCTGACGCTGGGCGACGTACCGCCGTCCCGGCCGCTGCGGCGGCTGCGGGAGCGACGTGCCGAGCTAGGGCTGCCGGCCGGCGATGACGCGCCGTTGGTAATTGACCCCGTAACTGGGGTCCGAGTCAGCGAGCAGGCGGTTCCGCTGCACCTGCGGCGCGCGCGTGTCACCCGGATCAGCATCGAGGCGAACGGCGGCATCTGCCGCGGCATGCTGCGGCACCGGTATGAGGCTTCAGGACTAGGCGAGGAGGAACAGCAGTGAAGGCCGTTCGACTGCACGAGTTTCACAAGCCGCCGGTGGTGGACGAGGTGCCCGAGCCCACGATCAGCGGCCCGCTCGAGGTGATCGTCAAGATCGGCGGCGCCGGCGTCTGCCGCACCGACCTGCACATCATGGAGGGTCAGTGGGACGCGGCCATGCACACCCCGCTGCCCTACATCCTCGGCCACGAGAACGCGGGCTGGGTGCACGAGATCGGCCCGGGTGTCACCAACGTGGCCGTCGGCGACACCGTCATCCTGCATCCGCTGGTTACGTGCGGCCTGTGCCGTGCCTGCCGGGCCGGCGACGACATGCACTGCTCCAACAGCGCGTTCCCGGGCCTGTCCCGTGACGGCGGGATGGCCGAGTACCTGCTCACCTCGGCGCGGGCCTGCATCAAGCTCGACCCGGCGACCCAGCCCAAGGACGTCGCGGCGCTGGCCGACGCGGGGATCACCGCGTACCACGCGGTGCGCAAGGCGATCCCGCTGCTCTACCCGGGTACCGCCTGCGTGGTCATCGGCGCGGGCGGCCTCGGTCACATCGGCATCCAGTGCCTTACCGCCCTGACCGCCACCCGGATCATCGTGGTGGACCAGAACCCGGACGCTCTCAAGCTGGCCGAGCAGCTGGGCGCCGACCACACCGTGGTCGCCGACGGCGGGCAGGTGGCCGCCGTACAGGACCTGACCGGCGGGGCTGGCGCCAACGTCGTGCTCGACTTCGTTGCCGAGCAGGGCGCCGAGAACGACGGCTGGAACATGACCGGCGCGGCTGGCTCGTACTTCGTCATCGGCTACGGCGGAACGCTGACGATCCCGACGCTGGACATCATCACGACCGAGCGCAACATCATCGGGAACATCGTGGGGACCTACAGCGACCTCGCCGAGCTCATGGTCCTGGCCCAGGCCGGGAAGGTCACCCTGCACACCAGGACCTACCCGCTCGACGCCGCGCCTGATGCGATCGCCGATCTCGACGCGGGGCGCGTCCGCGGCCGCGCGATCCTCGTCCCCTAGGCGGCCCCTTCCGTGCCGTAACCCGCCCGTCCAGACCGTTCAGCCACTGACCCGGAGGGGATTGATCAATGGCCAAGGAACTCCGCTTTGGCGAGGACGCCCGCAGCCTGCTGCTGGCCGGGGTGGACCAGCTCGCCGAGGCCGTGAAGTCGACGCTCGGGCCCAAGGGCCGCAACGTCATTCTGGAGAAGATCACCGGAACGCCGGTGGTCACCAACGACGGGGTGACGATCGCGCGGGAGATTCACCTCAAGAACCAGTTCGAGAACATGGGCGCCCAGCTGGTCAAGGAAGCGGCGATCAAGACCAACGACATCGTCGGCGACGGCACCACCACCGCGACCGTTCTGGCCCAGGCGATTGTCCGGCAGGGCATGCGGGCGATCGGCGGCGGCGCCAACCCGGTCCTGGTCAAGCGCGGCATCGACGTGGCCGTCGGCCGCCTCGTCGAGCACCTGCAGGGCGTGGCGCACCCGGTGGTGTCCGAGCAGGACTACTCCCGGGTCGCCGCGATCTCGGCGAACGACGACGACACGGTCGGCGCGGTGATCGCGCGGGCGCTGCACACCGTCGGGGACGCCGGCATCGTCACCGTCGAAGAGTCGCCAGTCAACGGGATGAGCGTCGACTTCGTCGAGGGCTTCGAGTTCGACAACGGGTACATGTCGCCGTACATGGTGACCAACCCGGCCAGCCTCGAGGCGATCGTCGACGACCCGTACATCCTGCTGTGCAGCGAGAAGATCACCAAGGTGCAGCAGCTGATGCCGCTGCTCGACAAGATCATGCGGGCCCCGCGGCCGCTCGTCATCATCGCCGAGAACGTCGAGGGCACGGCGCTCAGCATGCTGGTGCACAACCACGTCAACGGCATGTTCCAGTGCGTCGCGGTGAAGGCACCAGGCTTCGGCGACCGCCGGCTGCACAAGCTCGAGGACATCGCCGCGATCACCGGCGGCGCCGTGTACAGCAGGCATTCCGGGTTCACCCTGGAGACGATGACCGCCGAGCAGCTCGGCCGGGCCGCGCAGGTGCGGGTCAACGCGGACCGGACCGCGATCATCGGCGGCGGCGGTTCCTCGGCCGACGTCGAGTTCCGGGTCACCCAGCTGCGTTCGGAGCTGGAACGGGCCACGTTCGGGATCGACGAGGACGTGCTCACGGAGCGGATCGGCTCGCTGTCCGGCAAGGTCGCGGTGATCAGGGTCGGGGCGCCGACCAATGCCGAGCTGAAGGAACTGCAGCACCGGGTCGAGGACGCGCTCTCCGCGACGCGCGCCGCCATGGCCGAGGGGATCGTGGCCGGCGGCGGGGCCGCGCTGCTGCACGCCGAGGGAAGCCTGGACGAGCTGCAGGTCAAGGACGACTACGCGATCGGCGTGGACATCGTCCGCCAGTCGCTGGCCGAACCCGCCTTCCTGATCGCCACGAACGCGGGCTACTCGGGCGAGGAGGTGCTGGACCGGATCGGGCAGCTCGGCCCCGACGAAGGGTTCGATGCGCTGCAGGGACGCTACGGCAACATGATCGAGATGGGCATCATCGACCCGCTGCGGGTGACCCGGTCGGCTCTGCAGAACGGGGCCTCCGTGGCGGGGCTGCTGCTCACCACGAACACGCTGGTTGCCGAGGAGCAGACGCCCTGGGGCGGCAGCCCGGCGCTGATGACCGAGTACGGCGCACTCGACGAGGGACTGCACCAGCCGTCGCCCGACGCCAGCACGCCGCAATCGCTCGGGCTCGGTCCGTCGGTGGGCTGATGGCGGTAGCCACTCCGGAGGGCACGGCTGAGCTAGCCCAGCCCAGCGGGCTTCAGCTGCTGCGCGCGCGTGGCCGGGCTCGGGGCATCGTGGCGCTGCTCGGGCCCGCGTTCGTCGCCGCGGTGGCGTACGTCGACCCGGGCAACTTCGCGACGAACTTCACCGCGGGGGCGAGCTTCGGCTACGCGCTTGCGTGGACGGTGGTGCTCGCCAACCTGATGGCCATGCTGGTGCAGTACCTGTCCGCGAAGACCGGCGTGGCCACCGAGCGTGACCTGCCCGAGCTGTGCCGGGAGCACTTCGGCGCGCGCGTGTCCGTGGGCCTGTGGGTCCAGGCCGAGCTCATCGCGATGGCCACGGACCTGGCCGAGTTCGTCGGGGCGGCGATCGGCCTGAACCTGCTGTTCCGCGTGCCGCTGCTGGCGGCGGGGCTGATCACCGCGGTCGTCGCGTTCGGCATCCTGGCCTTGCAGCAGCGCGGTTACCGGCGGTTCGAGCTGGCCATCGCGGGCCTGCTCGGCATCGTGCTGCTCGGCTTCGCGTATGACCTGGCCGAGGTCGGGGCCAGCCCGCGGGGCATCGCGGCCGGGCTGGTTCCCGGCCTGGCCAGCGACCGGCTGCTGCTCATATCCGGGATCATCGGGGCCACGGTCATGCCGCACGTCGTCTACCTGCACTCCGCGCTGACGAAGTCCCGGGTGACCTGCGACGGCGACGCCGAGCGGCGCGAGGTGCTGCGCTTCCAGCGGCTCGACGTGGTCGTCGCGCTCGGCGCGGCCGGCCTGGTGAACCTCGCGATGCTGTTCGTCGCCGCATCGGTGTTCCACCGCACCGGCGGGTCGGCCATCAACTCTCTCGAGGCCGCGCACGCCGGACTCGCCCGGCTGGTCGGCGGGGGTGCCGCGCTGGCGTTCGCCGTGGCGCTGCTCGCCTCGGGCCTGTCCTCGTCGAGCGTCGGCACCTACGCGGGCCAGGTGGTCATGCAGGGCTTCATCCGCCGCCGGATCCCGCTGTGGGCCCGCCGCGCGCTCACGATGCTGCCCGCGCTGGTGGTGCTCGGGCTCGGCCTGCCGCCCACGGACTGCCTGGTGATCTCGCAGGTGGTGCTGTCCTTCGGCATCCCGTTCGCGCTCGTGCCGCTGGTGCTGCTGACGCGCCGCGCGGACGTCATGGGTGCGCTGGTCAACCGCCGGGCGACGACCGCGGCGGCGGCCGGCATCGCCGCCACGATCATCGCCCTGAACGTCTACCTGCTCTGGGCGACGTTCGTCGGCTGAGCCTCGGCCTCGAGCTTGGCGCGAACCCGCCCGGCGTCTGGATGATGCAGATCATCGAGGATGCCCAGGGCTTGCCGCCAGGCCTGCCTGGCGGCCTGCCACCGCCCGTCGGCGTGGTGGGTGTCGCCGATGTGGGTGAGGATGCTTGTCTGACGGAAGCGGTCACCCTCCGCCTCGAGGATGGAGAGGGACCGCTGATAACAGGCGATGGCTTCGGAGTAGTGACCCAGGTGATGGTGGGCGTAGCCGAGGCTGTCCCAGGTAATGGCCTGGCCGTGCTGGTCGCCGGCCTCCTGTGCCAGGGTGAGGGCCTGCTCGCAGCGGGCGATGCCCTGCTCGCAGTCCCCTAGCTGGGTGTAGCACCAGCCGATGTTGTTGAGGGCCCTGGCCTGCCCGGTCCCCAAGCCGGCGGAACGGTACAGGGCGAGGGCCCGCTCGCTGTGCGAGAGCGACTCACGGTATTGGTCCTGTTCCATGCAGATCAGGCCGAGGCAGATATGGGCGCGGCCTTCGCCGGCCTGGTCGCCGAGCTGCCGGTACAGCTCCAGCGCCTGCCCATACTGGCTGCGGGCTTCCTGGTGAGCGCCGAGCCGGACGCTGACGTTGCCGAGGTTGCGGTGCGCCTGAGCCTGGGCCGCGCGGTCGGCAAGGCGACAGGCGGCGGCCAGGGCGATCCGCTGGGTGGCGGCGTAGTCGTGTGGATACCCGCGGCGGTCGAGAAAGGTAGCCATGGTCAGCGGGATCTGCCAGGCATGCGTGTCGAAGCCCGCGCTGACGGCCTGGCCCAGCACCGCGAGCAGCACGTGGTGCTCGGCCTCGAACCATGCCATCGCCTGTTCGTAACCGGCCAGTTCCTCGGGTCGTACGGCCGACTCCGACGGCGCCAGGGTGATCCGGTCGAGGTGCGGGTCCAGCAGCACGACGGCGGCATTCGCGGTCAGCACGTAGTGGTCGAGCATGCGCTGGATGGCCGCCCTGCGGGCTGGCTCGTATTCCTCGGCGGCGGCGCGTTCCACCGCGTAGGCACGCAGCAGGTCGTGGCAGGCGAAGCGGCCTGGCACGTGCTCGGCAACCAGGCTGGCGTGGGTGAGCTCACCGAGGACCTCCTGGGCCTGGCTCGGCTGGACGTCGGCCAGGCTGGCTGCCGCCGCCGCGGTGATGTCCGGGCCCGGGTGCAGGCTCAGCAGCCGGAACATCCGCGCGGCCTGCTCGCCCAGGCCCTGGTAGGACCAGGAGAACACCGCTCGCGCACTTGAGACATCGCCGGCGTCGAGGGCGTCGAGCCGGCCGCTGGCACTTCGCAACTGCCCGGCCAGCGCGCTCATCGGCAGGCCCGGCTCCATGGCGGCGCGAGCCGCGACGATGGACAGGGCCAGCGGCAGCCGCGCGCACAAGCCAGTCAGCTCGGTGGCCACACCTGGCTCCGCTGCCAGGCGTTCTGGCCCAAGGCGCTGCGCCAGCAGCTCGCTGGCCTCTGCCGGGCTGAGCAGGTCTAGCGTCACCGGATACGCGCCTTCCACGGCGACCAGCCCGGCGAGCTGGTGACGGCTGGTCACCAGGATCAGGCACCCGGGGGCGCCCGGCAGAAGCGGCCGGACCTGGTCGACGTTGGCGGCATTGTCCAGCACGATCAGCATCCGCCTGCGGGCGATCTCGCTGCGGTACAGGTCCTGCTGGGCATCCGCGTCCGATGGGACCTGGTGCGCGGGAACCTGCAGCGCGTCGAGGAGCCTGCGGATCGCGTCCCCGCGGTTGACCGGCTTCCCGGACGGATCGAAGCCGCGCAGGTTGATGTAGAGCTGCCCGTCCGGGAAGCGGTCGGCGATCTGGTGCGCCCAGTGCACGGCGAGCGCCGTCTTGCCGATCCCGGCGGTCCCGCCAATCGCCGCGATCACCACGACGCCAGGCGGATCCCCGCCGGGCGGCCCAAGCAAGCGGGACAGCGCCTGCATTTCGCGTGCCCGGCCGGCGAAGTGGCGCGGGGCCACGGGAAGCTGGCGCGGCACTGGCGGCCTCGTCGGCGCCGGCCGTGGCGCCGGGGCCGGCGCCGCCTGCTGGTGCAGCACCCGGAGGTGCGCTTCGGCCAGTTCGCGCCCCGGCAGTATCCCCAGTTCGTCGTCCAGGCGCCGCCGCATGTTCTGGTAGATGCCGAGCGCCGCCGCCTGCTGGCCGGTAGCGGCGAGCGCGATCATCAGCCGGGCGTGGACCCGCTCGTCTAGCGGCGCCCGCCCGGCCAGGGCCTGCAGGTGGCCGAGCACCTGTTCGTGCAGGTCGGCTGCTTCGGCGGTGGCGGCGTAGTCCACGATGAGGGAGGTCCGCCGCTGGCCGAGCTCGATCACGGCCGGGTGGCCCTGCAGGATCTCGATGTCCGCCGCCGGCTCTGCGCGCCACAGCCGGACCGACTCTTCGTACCGCTGGCATGCCCGGGCCGCGTCCCCGCTGGCGGCGGCCTGGCCCGCGAGGTCGGCCAGCCTGGCGAACTCGGTCAGGTCGGATTCGACGGCGCCCGGTGCCAGCCGGTAGCGCGCGCCGTCCCAGGAGAGCGCTTGCTTCGGGCGCGGCGTAGCAGCGCAGACCCGCCCATGACCGAGCAGGACCCGAATCCGGGTGATGTAGCCGTGCACCATGGTCGCCGCGGTCGCTGGAGGGTCGCCGGCCCACAACGCGCCGACGATGTCCGCCCGGCTCAGCCCCGCATCGGCGTACAGGACGAGCAGCGTCAGCACGGCTCGCAGCCGGGTCGGCCCGAGCGCCACCGCCGCGCCGCCGCGCGACCCGGCCACCGGTCCCAGGATGGCGAGCCTGAGCTCGGTTCCGCCATTGCAGTCTGGCCGGTCGCCCATGCCCTCTCACCGCTCCCAGCCGGGTGTCCGGAGATGGCCGGGCATCCGGCTGCTGGATCTGCAGAACGACCGGAATTATCCCGTCTCGTCGGCAGCGCCGCCACCGATGCGATGGCAGTGGGTGCCCTGCGCGTCGCCCCGGCACGCCTCCGCCAGCCCGCTCACTCTCCGGTGGCCCGCCGTTTAGCCCGGTCAGGCCTGGTTACCGGAAGGTAGTTAGCGAGCGATTAGCGCCGAATACAACAGCGCCCTGCACGGTGGATGCGAGCCAGTTCGGCGACCCCAACGATGGGAGAACTCCTATGCGCAAATCGGTCAAGCTATTGACGGGAACTATCGGGCTAGCTGGCGGCGCAGCCATGGGCCTGGCGATGCCCGGGACTGCAGTCGCCGCCACTCAGCGCCCGGCAAACGCGAGCGGCTGCACCCCCGATGCGGTTGGCCTTCAGTGCATGATTATCAAGGGCAGTCATTCATACGTGCGCACTGCCAAAGAGAGCCAGTCCAAGCTCACTCCTCCTTTCACAATGTGCGATTACACGGCGAAGTGGCGCGGCGACCGGAATTCGCCTGGCCACAAAGGCTGGACGACCTTCTACGGGGCCACACACCACGGCTGCACCGCAGCAGAGGCCTGGATTAGCAAGAAGATCGGGCACATTTTTAAGCCCGGCACAGGATTTTACGGGTACTGGAAGTCAACGGGAACCAATCACCACTGGACGACGCCAGTTAAAGAGAAAATAGGGCGGTAGGAAGCCGTCAATGGGCTGGGCCCGGCCTTAAGGGACCGTGCCGCTCGAGTCTGACAGCCTGCTAGCGATCCTTTGGTCGCTAGCAGGCCCTAACGACACGTCCTATCGTCCGGCGAGCGGCTTGATAGGCGATGCGGAGAAGGATTAAATTGCTGTTCCGACCAAAGCTGCCTATTATCTGGCTTATGCTCGCAGGCGCCGCCCTGGTGTGCACCATAACCGCATGTGGTCAAACCTCACCCCCGAGCCAGGATGGCACAGCGGCGACGCTTCTCAAGAACATCACGCCACTTGAGCGCACGTTGCTGGCTGACAAGTATGTAACCTTCAGCAAATATGAGATAGCGATCGCGGCAACGGTGAGCTGCATGCGCAGCCACGGATTCAGCGTACCCAACCCAGTGCGCGGTCCTGATGGCCTGCTGAACGTTACTCCGTCGTACTCGTTCGGTGATGCTGATTCCTCGTCAGGACCTAGCCAGCAAGAGCAGCAGCGCGTCGACATGCTTGAAAATCAGTGCGTGCAAGAAAGTGCGGCAGTGGAGGCAGTTTACATGCTCGACCATGCCGCCAGCGCGCGGCAGACAGTGGCGGATTTGAGCCGTATGGCGGTTTGCCTCAGAAATGCTGGTGTTGATATACCCGCGCGGCCAGAGCTGTCTCAGATCAGCAAGGTATCGCGTTCAACGCAATCGGCGGTCGAGGCGGGCAGGATCACCTCGGCAGGAGCGTCCGCGTGCGAGCGAGACTTCGCCCCTGCCGATTTCCAGCCGCTGCCGGGGCTGGCTCAGGCGCTGGCTGCGATGAAGAACCCATGACATCGGCGGCGCCTCGTGAGGCAGCAGAAGGCGGCCGGCTGCTGCGGGACGGTTATCCCCCTGAGCGGGCCACGCACCAATCAACTTACGGTAGGTGGTTAAATGACCCAGATAGCAGCGCTGACGGCGCCAGGTGCCGACTCGGCGGAAATTACGTCATTTGCTGATCCGGTGTTCGTGCTCTGTAACGGGCGTTCCGGCTCGACGCTGCTGCGTTTCCTGCTGGACGCTCACCCAGACCTAGCGTGCCCTCCGGAGACAAACCTGCCTGACCTCTGTGCCCAGCTTGCTACGGTGTGGTCGCTCATTGAGGGCGCCCCGCTCTCCGTTAATCGCGGCGATGAGCCGCCGGAGATCCCCGATGCTGCCATCAGCGGTATCCGCCAGACCATGGACCGTATGGTTGGCTCCTATCTTGCCCGGCGGGGCAAGAAGCGCTACTGCGACAAGAGCCTGGGCACGGCCCAGTTCGCCGAGCTGCTGCTGCGCGTATATCCCGAGGCGAAATTCTTGTGCCTGTACCGTCACCCGATGGATGTGATCGCTTCGGCCATCGAAGCGTGCCCCTGGGGACTAAATGGCTACGGCTTCGATCCCTATGTCGCGACGACGCCGGGAAACGCCGTCATGGCCGTGGCCAGGTTCTGGGTAGACAATGCTGCGGCTATCCTAGCGGTCGAAGATGAATTCGCTGACCGATGCCTCCGCGTGCGGTATGAAGACCTCGTCACTGAGCCCGAGTCAGTAGCAGCCCAGGTCTTCGAATTCCTGGATGCCGCTCCGGCGCCAGGGATATCCGAAGCATGCTTCTCCGCGGAACGAGAGCGCTTTGGACCAGCTGACTACAAGATCTGGTTCACGACAAAGATATCCTCGGAATCGGTGGGCCGCGGCTGGTCCGCACCAGCAGCTATGATCGCTCCTCCGATACTGGCCGCAATGAACGACTTGGCCGACAAGCTCGGCTACCTGCCCGTTGACGATGAGTGGGGCACGAAGCAACCACCCAGGGATCTGCGCGTTCCCGTTATGACCGAGCCGGAGTCCAAGGCCGCCGCGGCGGCTTCAGCGGGCGAACCGCTGGGCAGCCAGGTCGCCGACCGCTGTGCCGCGGGACACCTTCCCGCGGCACAGCCAGCGGAGTCCCAGCTCCTCGGCGAGCGGCTGCGAGCTGGAGTCGCCGACGCCAGGGAACAGTCATCCAGCCGCTGGGAACGCCACGCCGGCGAGATATTCGTGGCTGTGTGGATCCCCACCGATCCGAACCAGGCGGCTGAGCACTGGCTTGTCAACCTCAACGAAGGCGCCGTCAGCTTCGCCAGCCGGGCCGCCCAGGAACATTCCGACTGGGACATCGTGGGCGCAGCTGAGGCATGGCAGCAGGTAATGTCCGGTCGGCTGAACCTCAACGTAGCGCTCCGTGCCTGCCAGCTGCGCTACTGCGACGGCGACGAGTCCAGCCCCCTTGCATCTGCGGCTCGCATTAGCATCCTCGCCGCCCTGCTCGGCATCACTAGCTGGTGACGGATGGACGCGTCACGCAGCACAGCGCGGGCCGGACGCGTGGCGTCCGGAATCGCAGCCGCTGACAGCTCAGGCGCCGACACCGAGACGTCTCCGGTGATCGTGCTCACGTATCCCCACGCTGGGGCTGAACTACTCGCCGAAGGCCTCGCGGCCAGCCGGGCGCTGGCGGTTACGTCGGCTACCGGCATTCTTCCGCTGTGCCACGATGCGATTGCCGCATGGCAGGAAGTCGACGCCAGAGTCGGTCCCCCTTCGTCCCTTGCGATCAAGTCGGTGCGGACGCTGGCGGCAACAATGATCGCAGCCATTCAAGTCCGGGCTGGGGCACCGCGCTGGTGTGAGACGTCGTACTCGAGCCCTGCGGCTGCCATGGCCTTCCTGCGGGTTGTCCCAGGTACGACCTTCCTTTGCCTGCACCGGGACCTAGATGGCGTGTTTGCCGATGCCCTGCAGACGTATCCGTGGGGGTTCGGCGGGACTCCCTTCTGGCCATACGCGGCTGACCATCCAGGAGATAACGTGGCCACGATCGTTGACTACTGGGTAGACAGAACGCAAGCGTTGCTGGAGTTCGAGAAAATCCATCCTGAGTCTTGCGTAAGAGTCAGGTATGAGGATCTCGCCGGGGATCCTAAATCCGCGGTTACCACGACTCTAAAGACAATCGGGGTGCCGACTGATGACCTCCAGATCTTCCGCCAGCCGGTGGCCGAACGTGACTCCGTCGGCCAGGCTGGATCGGACCCACAGCTTCCTCACGACCGGATACCGCCGCGCCTCGAGGACCGGATCAGAGAACTGCGGGCCGAACTAGGGCGTGCGGCGTAGGTCTTCCTCGCCCCGAACGCCTACCTGATCTGGACCACCATTGCCGGTTGTGTTCCTCGGAGTTTGGCGCGGATCTGATCGGCATCTGGGAGCTCCAGATCGTCGGCGATAGCCAGGGCTTCCTGCCATGCCTCGCGGGCGAGCCGCGGCTCTCCGTTGCTGTGGTGGGCATCGCCGAGATGGGTCAGGACGTCCGCCCGGAGGAGGCGGTCATCCAGTTTCCGGAGGAGAGCGAGGGCCTCCTGGTAGCAGATGATGGCTTCGGAGTGCTGGCCAAGGTGGTCATGGGCACAGCCGAGAGTGTCCCAGGCATTGGCCTCGCCGTGCTGGTAGCCGATTTCCTGGTGGAGGTTGAGGGCCTGCTGGCAGTAGGCAAGAGCATCCTGGTAGCTGCCTAGCCGGACGTGGCACCAGCCGATGTTGTTGAGGATGCTGGCCTGTCGCGCCCGGTCGCCGAGGGTCTTATACACGTCAAGAGCCTGCAGACAGTGCGCGAGCGCGTCGCGGTACTGGCCTTGCCGATCGTGAATAAAGCCGAGGCCGAGGAGAACCCGGGCCTGGCCCTCACGGTCGCCAAGCTGCCGGTAGAAGTCGAGCGCCTGTTCGTAGTGGTGCACGGCATCCTGATAGGAGCCAACCTGGGTGCTGGCGTGCCCGAGGCTTCGGTGGACCAGTGCCTGCGCCTCCCGGTCGCCCAGCCGCTGAGCAGATGCCAGGGCAGTTTGCTGGGCTGTTGGGTAGCTGCGCCAGTAACCTCGGCGGTCAAAGAAGGTCGTAAGAGTCAGCGGGATCTGCCATCCGTGGGAGTAGAAGCCGGCGCTGACAGCCTGATCCATGACGGCGAGAACCACCCGGTGCTCGGCGTCGAACCAGGCCATCGCCTGCTCGTAGCCAGCCATGGCTTCCAGCGTTACCCCCGGCTGGGCTGGGGCCAGGTTGATCGTGTCGCGGTGCGAGTGCAGAACCAGAGCGGCCGCATGCGCGGTATGCAGGTAGTGATCAAGCATCCGGTGGGCCGCCACGTGCTGCTGCGGCTGGCTTTCTTCGGCCCCTGCGCATTCGGCGGCGTAACTGCGCAGCAGGTCGTGGAAGGAGAACCGGCCGGGGAGGTGCTGGGTGAGCAGGCTGGCACGGGTCAGCTCGGCGAGGGCGTGGCGGGCCTGGTCGAGCGGGATCCCCGCCAGGCTGGCGGCGGCAGGAGCAGTGACGTCCGGGCCGGGGTGCAGGCCAAGCAGCCGGAACATCCGCGCGGCCGGTTCCGCCAGATGCCGGTAGGACCAGGAGAACACCGCTCGCACGCTGGCGGCGGGATCTCCCGCGTCGAGGACGTCAAGCCTGCTGCCCGCCTCGCGGAGCCCGTTGACCAGCGTGGCCAGCGGCAGGTTTGGGCGCAGAGCGGCGCGGGCGGCGGTAATCGCCAGCGCGAGCGGCAGCCGGGCGCAGAGCTCGGTCAGCTCAGTGACGCAGTCGGCCTCGGCCACGATCCGTGCGGGGCCCAGGCGCCGGGCCAGCAGCTCGCGGGCATCGGCCGGGCTGAGCAGGTCCAGGGTGACCGGCTGCGCGCCCTCGACCGCGACCAGGCTGGTGAGCTGGCTGCGGCTGGTGACCAGCACCAGGCATCCGAGGCCGCCGGGCAGCAGCGGGCGTGCCTGCTCCGCGTCGCGGGCGTTGTCCAGGACGATCAGCATCCGTCGGCCAGCCAGCAGGCTCCGGTACAGGTCCTGCTGGGCTTCTGCGGTGGACGGGATCTGGCTGACCGGAACCCGCAGCGCGTCCAGGAACCTTCGGATCGCGTCCGCGGGCGCGACCGGCGTCCCGGACGGGTCGAACCCGCGCAGGTTGACATAGAGCTGACCGTCCGGGAACCGATCGGCTACCCGGTGCGCCCAGTGCACGGCCAGCGCGGTCTTGCCGACTCCGCCGGTCCCGCCGATGGCTGAGATCACCACCGTTCCCGGCGCCTGGCCGTCGGTGTGGTCGAGCAGCCCGGTCAGCTTGTCCAGCTCGTCGGCCCGGCCCGCGAAGTGGCGCACAGGCGCGGGCAGCTGGCGTGGCACTGGCCGGTCCGCGGTCGCCGGATCCGGGTCACCTCCGCCCGCCGCGGTCTGGGTCGGCCCAGGCCCGGGCATCGCGCCGGTGGCAGTGATCTGGTCACGCAGCACCAGCAGGTGCGCGTCGGTCAGTTCCCGGCTCGGGAGTACCCCGAGTTCGTCGTCCAGACGGCGTCGTAGGGTTTCGTATACGCCCAGCGCCGAGGCCTGCTGGCCGGTGGCAGCTAATGCGACCATCAGCCGGGCATGAGCCCGCTCGTCCAGCGGCGCCCGGCTGGCCAGGGCGCGCAGGTGGGTCACGGTGGGCTCATGCAGGCCGGCCACATCCGCGGCGGTCGCGTAGTCGATGGTGACCGCAGCACGCCGCTGGTCAAGCTCGATCACGGCCGGATGCCCGTGCAGGAGCTCGATGTCGGCCGCCAGGTCTCCCCGCCATAGCCGCACGGCCTGTTCGTACAGCTGGCACGCCAGCAGCGGATCCTCGGCGGCGGCGCGCTGGGCGCACTCCGCTAGCTCGGTGAACTCGGCCAGGTCGGTATCGATGGCACCGGGGGCTAGCCGGTAGAGCGCCCCGTCCCACCACAGAACGTCACCGCGGGCGGCCGACCCGTCGCCTGGCCAGAGGAGCCGACGTATCCGGGTGATGTAGCCCTGGATCATCGTCACCGCCGTCTCAGGCGGATCGTCACTCCACAGCGCGTCGATGACGGCTGTCCGGCTCAGTCCGGCCTCGGCGTACAAAGCCAGCAGGGCCAGCACCGCTCGCTGCCGGATTGGCCCGAGGGCCACCGGCGCTTCGTCACGCCATGCCGCCACCGGCCCCAGGATTTCCAGCCGGAGCCTGGGTTGGCCGTTGTCACTGTGGGCTGGCGCCCGCTGCCCCGAGGTGGCCACCGGTGCCGCCAGCGCGACCCTGCTCTGCGGCCGCAGGCCGTGCTCTCCCACGCCATCCATCCGTCCCCGGGCCGGGTGCCGCTGGAATGGTGGCGCCCGCCGCCGTCGCCCCGCACAACGTCCCGGATTATTGCGGATTGTCGGCAGCTCCGCCACCGCAGTAGTGCAGTGCGGGAGCGGGGCGGTCACGACAAAGCGGTGTTTCCGGCCCCGCGGGCCGGAAGTGGCTCTGCTACGCGCGTGGCTGTTCACGAAATCCCTCCGGCCGCGCACGAACGCGGCCGGAGGGCTGCCGAAGACGGATACCGCTAGCTCACGGGGAAGTTGAAATAGTGCAGGCTGACGAACGGCGGGTCGCCGCTCGCCCCCGACACGAACTCCAGATAGACGGTATGGGTGCCGGTGGTTTCCGAGATGTTGGCCGGGATGGTCTCCCAGCTTGACCAGCCGCCGGTATTAGCCACGGCGAAGCTGCCGACCGGCGTGTTCGACGGGCTGTCAAGCACCACCTCCACCAGCCCGCTTACCCCTCCGGTGGCCCCGGAGGCGACTCGCGCATCGAACTGGCTGGACCCGGAGCCGAAGTTAATGCCCGGGTACTCCAGCCAGTCCCCGTTGGGAAGCTCGGCGGCCTGGTTGCCGTCGACCCCGGACGGGCTGCTGTCCCCGGTGGCT
>Ga0209169_10000759_pt1 | contig 19788 bp, 16 predicted proteins | sample HubBroMetageWRM4_FD_188346 | JGI IMG/M metagenome (GOLD analysis project Ga0209169, IMG submission 188346) | Warmed soil microbial communities from the Hubbard Brook experimental Forest, New Hampshire - Hubbard Brook CCASE Soil Metagenome WRM 4... | ecosystem: Environmental > Terrestrial > Soil...
CACCGTCAAGCACGTCGAGATCCAGGCCCCGCAGCACCGGCTCGGCGTGCGGGCCGTAGGCGAAACTCACGTTGCGCAGGCTGGCCCGGCTGACCCCGGCTCCGGCTGGCCCGCTCACCCTGGCCCCGCTCACCCCGGCACCCACTGCGCCGGCACCCACTGCGCCGGCACCCACTGTCCTGGCACCCACTGCCCCGGCACCCGATGGCGTCTCGGCGGGCAGATCCAGCGGGCACCCGCTCGCCTCGACGATCCGCTGCAGCGTGATCGCGAGCCGGATGCCGCTGCCGCCGACCCCGCGGGTCAGCATGTACAGGGCGCTTTGCAGGATGCCGCCGATGTAGGTCACCGCGCCGATGATCGTGGCCGGGGCCACGCCATGCCGCAGCAGCGACGGCGCCTGCGCCAGCACCAGGATCAGCGGCAGCCACCCGCCGACCGCCAGGCACAGCGTCCGGACCATGTTGATCCTGGCCAGCGCCCGCAACGCGTCGGCCTGCGCGGTCACCCGGCCAGCCAGCTCGGCGGCCACCTGGTCCTCGGCCCCGCAGGCGATGACGTCGCGCAGGCCCGCCAGGGCGGCCGCGGCCGACTCGGCCATCGCCTCCTCGCCCAGCACCGACCTGCGCTGCCGCGCGGTGAGCGACGGCAGCAGGCAGCAGAACAGCAGCAGCGACACCGCCATCGGGACGACCGCGAAGGGCAGCACCGCCGGTACCAGCGTGGCCAGCCCGGCCAGCGCGCTGACCACCATGAACGCGAACGTCAGGCCGACCGCCAGCAGCCCGGCGAAGCAGTCCCTGACGATCTCGGCCTGGTGCGTGATCCGGGCTACTGCGCCGGTGTCCGGCGGACCGGATTCCAGCGTCGCCTGGCGCAAAGCGCCGGTCACGATGATCTGCACCAGGTCGTCGCGGAGGGGCTCGACCAGCGCCGCGACCCGCAGGAAGGTTTGCCGGCTGGCCAGCCCGCCGGCCAGCGCGGTCAGCCCGAACACGCCGAGCCAGGCCAGCCCCGCCCGCACCTCCGCCCGGCCCGCGAGAAAATCACCGGTCGCCTTGGCTACCACCCAGCCCGCGGCCAGCGACGGCAGCGCCTGCACCGTTGACCAGGCCACGAGCCATGCGGTGTCGCGGGGCCGGCGGCTCAGGCTACGGCGCAGCACGCGCAGCAGCAGCGCCCGCCGGCCGCTCGCTGTGCCCGGCGGCCGGTCAGCCATCGGCCGCCTCCGGGGCCACGAACACCGCGCGGTACCGCGGGTCCTGCCACAGTTCCCGATGCGGCCGCAGCGGGTGCAGCTTCCCGGCGTCCAGCCACGCGACCAGATCCGCGCGCGCCGCGGTCGCCGCGCGGTGCGCGATGATCAGGCAGGTGCGGTGGCCCAGCCGGCTGGTCAGCGCGGCGGCGACCTGCATCTCGGTGATCGTGTCGAGGCTGGACATGGCGTCGTCCAGGATCAGCAGCCGGGCCTCGTCTGCATGCGCGAAAGCGCGCGCCAGACCCATGCGCTGAACCTCGCCGCCTGACATCGGCGCCTGTTCCAGCGGTGTGTCCAGGCCCGCCGGCAGGCGCCTGAGGAAGTCATAAGCTGACGCGTCCTGCGCGGCCAACCGGACTCTCATGGAGCCCGGGTGCTGCGCCCCGAACGCCACGGCGTCCTCCATCGTGGCTCCGAACAGCGCAGGCCGGTCGAACGCGTAGACCACGGCGCGCCGCAACTGCGTGCGGTCCAGGCTGGTCAGCGCGACGCCGTCCAGCCGCACCTCGCCCTGGTCCGGATCCAGCAGCCGCCCGGCCACCGCCGCAAGCAGCGACTTGCCGGACCCGGACCGGCCGACCACGGCCACCACCGCGCCCGCAGGGAAGGTGACGTCCACCCGGTCCAGGACCGGCTCGCCGTCGCGCCGCACGGTCACCGAGGACAGCCACAGCCGGCCCGGGCCGGGCGGCAGCGTCCTGGTGCCCAGCCAAGGTGCGGGCTCGGCTAGCGGCTCGGCCACCCGCCGGGCCCCGGCCCGGGCACGGGAAAGCTGGCCGAGCCGGCTGATGGCCGCGCCGACCCCGGCGCCGAGCACCGCGTACTGGCTGGCCGCCAGCAGTTCGCCCGGGCTGATCCGGTGGGCGGCCAATTCGACCCCGGCCACGGCGAGCACCATGACCTGGAGCAGCGGGACGATGAGCGAGCCCTGCGCTGCGATCCTGGCCTGGATCCGCCACGAGGCCCGGCCGTGCAGCCGGACCTGGGCCAGCGGGACCAGCACCCGGGCCGCCTCCTGGTCACAGGTGCCGGCCGCGGCGATCGTGCGCGCGCCGGCCAGCGCGTCCAGGAGCCGGGCCGTGATCGCGCCCTGCGCCCGCTGGTAGTGCGCGGCCACGTTGGACGCATCCCGGACGAACACGCGCAGTGCGATCGCGAGCGCGGGCAGCCCGGCCGCGAACGCGGCGGCCAGCCAGGGATCGATCAGGGCGAGCGCGATGACGCTGCCGACCGGGGGGATGATCGCCGCCACGGCCGGGACGGCGCCAGCGGCGGCGAAGCTCGCGTCGGCCGTCCCGCCGGTGATCCGCCCGACCAGGTCACCGGCGGGAAACCGCCGGGGCAGCCGGATGCCGCAGGCGAAGACGTGGGCGGCCAGCCTGAGCCTGAGCCATTCGGTGGCACCCGCGGTGCTCATTCCGGTGGCGAACTGCCCGGCGGCCTCGCACGCCACGATCGCCACGATGAGCCCGACGCAGCCGGCCAGCCAGTGACCAGTGCGGCTGGCCGTGCCGGGCTGCTCGGCCGCGCGCAACACGACATCCACGGTCTTCCCGGCGACCGCCGGGAGCAGGGTATCGGCGGCGGCCCCGGCGATCGACGTGATCCCGAGCAGGGCGGCCCAGTGGCCGCCGCGCCACACGGTCCGCACCAGCAGCCGGTCGGCAGCCCGGTGCAGCTCTCGTCCGGCGTCCTGGTCCGGGTCCTGTCCGGCGTCCCGGCGCTCCCGCCTATGTTTCGCCATTGCCTGCCCAGTCGCAGAACACGGCGCGGAGCGGCGACGAGCGCGCGCTCCGCGCCGTGCTCTACCGTCGGTGTGCTAGAGGCACAGCGAGACGCTGGCGGTGCTGTCGCACAGCAGGACGCTGAGGTCGCTGCCGCCGCAGCACTTGCCGTCGCGCTGGGTGACGGGCTCCATGGCCTGCATGTCGAGAAGTGCCATGTGGTGTTACCTCCTAATAGTGTGTGATTCCTTCTCCAGTCCCTGGCAACGGTTGCCAGGGACGTCTATTCGGCCGGTGGCTCCGGGCCGTGCGTGATCGGCCGGGCGGTGCGCCGGGCCGAGGAATGGCAGTGCGCCGCCCCGCGGAGAGAGCGCCGCAGCCAGGGCGAGCAGGACGCCGGCGTTGCCGGTGGCGAGATCCATCGAGAGCCGGAACAGGGTGTCGCCAGGGAACGCGATGCCTTCCCGGTACCCGATCGCATGCCAGGCCAGGCGGCGGACGTGCGCGGCAATTCGGGGGTCGCCGGCCGCTTCCCCGGTGGCCTGTCCGCGCGCGAGATACAGCAGCATCCCCGCGCGGCCCCGCAGCAGGCCCGGCTGGGCATAGTAGGTCGAGCATGCAGCGATGGTGATCGCATCCGCCGCCTGCTCGAGCCTGGCGCTGCGGCGGTGCGCCGAGTAGTCGCTTATGACGAGCCCGATGCCGACGCTGCCTCCGTCGAGGTACGGCATGGTTCGCCAGCCCTCGTCGACCTGGAGCGCGCCCCGCTCGTTCAGCACGCAGCGGTCCAGGTCGGCGTCCAGCGCAGCTGCGGCCAGGTCCAGGTAACCGGGGTCGCTGGTTCGCTCGAACATCCGGATAAAGAGCAGTGCGGGCCCGGAGGACCCGTGCAGCAGCCCGGCACGGCCGCCACCGTCCGCGCCGGATGCGTCAAGCAGCAGCCGGTCGGCCACAATATCGGCCGCGCGCAGCCCGGCTTTGCGCAGTTGCGTCTCGCCGGTCGCGTCGCCCAGGCCCAGCAGGGCCAGCGCGACTCCGGAAAGGCCGCCGTGCAAGTCGGTGCCGAGCCGCTCCCAGCGCTCGGCTAGACAGATGTCCGCGACGCGCATTGCGGCGTCCCGGTGGCCGAGCCGGTCCAGCGCCCAGGCCACGCCGAGCATTCCGTCGTACAGGCCGAGCCGGGCACCGGCCACCGGCTCGGCGGTGCGCGCGATGAGCCACTCGACGTGTTGTGGCAGGCATTCCGCGCCGGCCTCGGACAGCGCGTACAGCACCCCGGCGGCGCCGTTGGCGAGGCAGAGGCCGCCGCTGGGCGCCGCGAACTGCTCGATGTCGCCGGGGAAGAGCCGGTCCTGGCGGGACGGGGTGGCGCTGACCCGGATGGCCCGGACCAGGCCCTGCCGAGCCTGTTCCCAGCCCGCCGGGTCGGCCGTGATCCGCGTGACTGCGCGGCCCGAACCAGCGGCGGGCCGCGCGGCTGCGCGCTCCGGCGGGTCCTGGGCTCCGGTGATCTCGCGGACCGCTTCGTCCAGGAACTCGGGCGGAAGAGGGAAGTGCTCCGCGATTACCTCGGCGATGTCCGCCGCCTTGCCCAGGTCCAGCGCGAACAGGGTGGTCAGCGGCATGAACATGGCCAGCTTGACGCACGCGAGACTGTAGCGGTCGATGGCGAACCCGGCCCGGTCGCGTGGCGCCAGGAAGCCCGGGTTGCCCAGTGTCGGCCGGCTGTCCTCGTCGATGCCCGCTGCCGCCTCGAAGTCGATCAGCACGACGGTGTCATCCGGGCGGATCATGATGTTGAACATGTGCAGGTCGTTGACGACCACGCCTCGCCCGTTGATGGCCTCCACCGCCTGCTGCACGCGGCCGCAGATGCCCAGCGCCCAGGCGGTGTAGCCGGCGATCGCGCGCTCGTCGGGCTCGGCCGCGATGAGCGGGTGCCGCCGCGCGTAGAGCGAGTTCAGCGAGACGCCCTCGATGAAATCCAGGACCAGGAAGTGATGCCCGCCAGCCTCGAAGTAATCGCGCACGCCGGGCACGATGTCCAGGCCGGCCAGGCGGCGCAGAATGTCCCGCTCGCGCTGCAGCCGGGTCACGGCGTCGGCGCCGTCCGCGGCCAGGCCGGCATAGGGCCGCGCTTCCTTGAGCACAACGGGCTCCCCAGTTCGGGAGTCCGTGCCCTGGTAGACCCCGCCGCCGTTGGAGAAGTGCAGCGCCCGCTCGATCCGGTACGGCAGGTCCCTGAGCGTGACCGCGTTGCGCGCTTCCAGGTGCGGGGCGAGGAAGCCGGGCAGCGCGATCCAGGCCGGCACCGTGAACACGGGCGGCCGCGGGTCGGGCACGAGCTGCCCGGACGCGTCCTCCAAGGCCGGGACCAGCTCGCCGCTCGCGTCCTGGCAGTACCGCTCGGTGAAGCTGCCGTACCGCACGTACAGCGGCCCCCGGCCGTAGCGCAGGTCGCTCAGGACGTACGGCCCGTGCTCGCCGCCGATGAGGCCGTCGAGCTCGGCGAGTATGCGCTCGCAGTCGGCGTCGTCTTTCGGGTAGATGGTTGCGAGCTTGCCGCTTGCCCCGCGAGGGGCGTACTTCGCGTTCCGGATGTGCAGAGCCAGCGGGCTGCGCAGAAACTTGAACGAGATCTCGCGCGGCACGCAGTAGTCGATGACCTGGCCGAGCACTCGTTCCGCATTGTCGTGGCTGGCCGACACGTGAATCTTCCAGCCCTGGGCCGGGATGGCGTTGCCGGGCGGCACCTCCGCCTGCCATTCGTGGATCTGGGCGCGGGTCCAGCCTGGCGGCATTACCCGGTCCGCGGCCGCGAAGTTCCGGCTGGCCGCCCGGCTGCCGTTGGGAGTGTCGTAAAAAAGCGGATCGGCGAGACAGAATAACTCGTACCGCTTATCCACTGAAGCTCCAATGCCGAAACTCAAGAATACGCTTAAGAACTGCCGGAGTTTGCCAAGTCTCTGATTGATGCCGCTTCCCGGCTTGATTATCTCGCGAGGGAAATGATCTCAAGGCATTGCCGCGAAGGACAAGTGACGATTGTCATTAACCGATGGTGAATACTGCACGGCCATGCCGGTGTGTTGGTCACAGCACCTGAGACCTCATCAGCCCCGATGGCGGATGAACGCGGTCACAACCAGCCAGAACAGCCCGCGATGCGGATGGCGTCCACACGGTTGCGGGCACCGGTCTTCGCGATCGCCCGGGACAGGTAGTTCCGCACAGTGCCCACGGACAGGCACAGATCCGTGGCGATCTCGGCCGTGGTGGCGCCCGCCGCGGCGAGCCGCAGCGCGTCGAGTTCCCGCGACGTGAGCGGGTTCTCCTCGGCGTTGAGCGCCGCGAAGGCAAGTTCGGGATCGATGACCTTCTGGCCCCCGGCCACCCGCCGGATCGCCTGAGTCAGGAAATCGGGCGCCGCGTCCCGCACCACGAAGCCGGCGGCCTGCGCGGCCACCGCCCGCCGGACATCGGCGGGGTCGCGCTGCTCGCAGATGATCAGCGAGTGGCAGGTAGGCAGTTCCGCGTGCAGGGCCCGGGCGGCGGTGAAACCGTCCTCGCCGGGCAAGGTGGCGGCCAGCAAGGCGACGTCGGGCCGTAAGGCACGGGACGCAGACACGACGCGATCACCACGCTGCAATTCGGCGATGATCTCGATGTCGTCCGCGCAAGACAGAAGGGCCACCAGTCCGGCCCGGATTAGGCAGTTCTGCTCCGCGATGAGAGTCCTGATCACATCGTGTCCTATTCAGTCCTGTTGCGCGGCCCGCCCAATGGTGCACGGCCGCCTGGCAGGCTGCCGCGCATATCGCATTCGGGCGGGACAGCACCGCTCCCGTGGCGTCGATTTCCCGGGAACCACAATACGTCACTTAGAGTCCCGAACATTCAACACAGTGTCACACGCGAGCGTTATTTAGCCGCCTGACGACTAGTTGTCTAGATCGGAGGAAGCGCATTTACGCGTGCCATTAGGGCGACGGCAGGTCCTCGAGCACCGCGTCCACGTGCGCGGCCTCGTCCGCCATCCGCCTGATCACGCGCTCGGGGTCGCCAGCCCCGAGCCCGCCGCGTTCCCGGTAGGCCCCGGCCAGGCCGGCCAGGAGACTGAGCGGCCTGCGCAGCCGATCGCCCACGTCGGCGATGGCCTGGCGCATTCGCTCGCTGGATTCACGGGCGGCTGCCTCCGTCGACGCCGCCGTGGTGAACGCGAGCTCTGCCTGGTCCAGCGCCCCGTTGAGAGTACGGGCCAGATTTCCGACGTCGCCGCCCGAGCGTGCGACCGGGGAGCGGCGGGATAGGTCGCCGGACGCGACGACCGCTGCGGTCTCCGCCATCTGGCCGAGCGGCCGCAGCAGGATGCGGACTACCCCGGCGGCCGCGCACGCGAGGAGGAGCAGAGCGATCCCGCTCACGGCAAGGCAGGCGAGCGTGAGCCGGTCGATGGCCCGCCCGACGCCGGCCAGGTCCAGCCCGACCACGAGCGTGCCTGGCAGTCCGGCCCCGGTCTCGCGGGTAATGGAGAACGAGGAGTCATCGGCGCCGTACACGAACGGGATGTGCCGGGTCTGGTAGCGGATCGGTTCGGTGATCATTAGCCAGCTTCCGCCGCCGGCCGGCGGCGTAATCGTGCCCGCGCTGACAAGCAGCTGACCCCCGGAATCGCGAACCTCGATGCTGACCGAACGGCCGGGCCCGCCAGGGCCGGCCGCGCCGGGCGCCAGCGGGAAGCCGGGAAACAGCGTGAAGGGGCGGCTGGTCAGGACGTCGGCGTAGGAGTGGAGCTGCTGATCGGCCTGCCGCGTCAGGTAATCCCTGGCCACCAGGTGCGTGGCTGCGGTGATCGCCCCGCCGCCGACGGCCACCAGGCAGCAGACCAGGGCGGTCAGCCTGGCGGCCAGCGGCCACCCGGCTAGCCGCCACCAGGCCAGCGGCCACCCGGCCCGCGACCAGCGGGCCAGCGGCCGGGCTGGCAGCCGCGCCGCAGTCCTCCAGCCGTCCGGTAAGCCGTGCCGCCACACCCCTCCAGTTTGCGCGCCCGTGCCGGTCCCGTCAGCCCCGCTTGGCGCCGTTGCGGCGCGGCCGCGGGCCTAGTAGTAGCCGGTGGTGCCGTCGATCGTTTCCCGCAGCAGGTCGGCATGGCCGTTGTGCCGGGCGTACTCCTCGATCATGTGCGTGACGATCCAGCGCAGCGAGAACTGCTCGCCCGTTCGCGACCGTTCCTTGCTGAGCCCATCCAGGCCGGAAGCTGCCGCGACCGCCCGCCGGGAAGCCTCGCACTCTGCCTCGAAGGCGCTGAACGCCGCCGCGACGTCTGCCTTGTCGACGCCATTGAAATCGCCATCGCGCTCGCCCGGTTTCGTGTACAGGTCGGGCGCATCCTCCCCGAGCAGTACCTGCTGGAACCAGCCGCGCTCGACGTCGGTCATGTGCCGGATCAGCCCGAGCAGGGACATGCTCGAGGGCGGGACCGAGCGCTGCCTGAGCTGCTCGTCGGTGAGCCCGTCGCACTTCCAGAGCAGGATCGCGCGGTGATGCTCCAGCCAGCCGTTCAGCATGTCAAGCTCGGCCGCCTGCAGCCCGGGGCGTTTGCGGTCTCTTGTCATGCAGTGACCTTCTCACCCGGCAAGGTCGCCGGGCGATCTATTTTGCGGCGATCGTGGTGGGACGGGGCTAAAGCCGCTCGACGACGTAGTCGATGCAGGCGGTGAGCGCCTGTACGTCGGCCGGGTCCACGGCCGGGAACATGCCGATCCGGAGCTGGTTGCGGCCGAGCTTGCGGTAGGAGTCGGTGTCCACGATCCCGTTGGCCCGCAGCGCCGCCGACAGCGCCTTCGCGTCGATGCCGTTCTCGAAGTCGATCGTGCCCACGACCTGGGAGCGCTGCAGCGGGTCGGCCACGTACGGCGTGGCGTAGGACGTCCGCTCGGCCCAGTCGTAGAGCGTTGCCGAGGACTGTGCGGTCCTGGCCGTCGCCCAGGTGAGCCCGCCTTGGCCGAGCAGCCACTCCACTTGGTCGGCCAGCAGGAACAGCGTCGCGACCGCCGGGGTGTTGTACGTCTGCTGCAGCCGGGAGTTGTCGATCGCGGTCTGCAGCGAGAAGAACTCGGGGATGTAGCGGCCGCTGGCCGCCACCTTCCCGGCCCGGTCCAGCGCGGCCGGCGACATCAGCGCTATCCAGAGCCCGCCGTCGGATCCGAACGACTTCTGCGGCGCGAAGTAGTAAACGTCTACCTCGCCGGACCGCACCGGAAGGCCGCCCGCGCCGCTGGTTGCGTCGACGATCACCAGGGCGTCCGCGTCGGCACCGGCGACCCGGCCGACCGGCATCGCGACCCCGGTGGAGGTCTCGTTGTGCGTCATCGCGTACGTGTCGACGCCCGCCTCGGCCATCGGCTGCGGGTGGGTGCCGGGCGGCGACTCGATGACCGAGGGCGCGTCCAGCCACGGCGCGGCGGCCGTCACCTTGGCGAACTTCGACGAGAATTCCCCGAACGACAGGTGCTGGGACTTGTGGTCGACCAGGCCGAACGCGGCAATATCCCAGAACGCAGTGGTTCCTCCGTTGCCCAGCACCACTTCGTACCCGTTCGGGCAGCTAAAGAGATCAGCCATTCCCTCCCGGATCCGCTGCACGAGCGAGCGGACCGGTGCCTGCCGGTGCGATGTTCCGAGATAGGCAGAACCGGAACTGGCCAGCGCGGCCAGCTGCTCGGGCCGGACCTTCGACGGGCCGCTGCCGAACCGTCCGTCGGCAGGCCGGAGCTCTTCGGGGATGGTGATCTCAGTCAAGTGGTCAGACTTCCTTGTCGAGGACGTCCGCCGCGCCGGTCACCTCCGATACCGGACGGCTCTTCGGGCCTACGTAACGCGCGCTTGGCCGGATCAGCCGGCCCGCGTGCTTCTGCTCCATGATGTGCGCCGCCCAGCCAGCGGTCCGTGCGCAAGTGAACATGGAGGTGAACATGTGCAAGGGTACCTGCGCGAAGTCCAGCACGACGGCAGACCAGAACTCCACGTTGGTGGCGAGCACCCGGTCTGGCCTGCGCTCGTGCAGCTCGGCCAGGGCCGCCTTCTCCAGCGCCTCGGCCACCTCGAACCTGGGCGCGCCGAGTTCCCTGGCGGTCCGGCGGAGCACCCTGGCACGCGGGTCCTCGGCGCGGTACACCCGGTGGCCGAAGCCCATCAGCCGGTCGCCGCGGTCCAGCGCCGCCTTGACCCATGCTTCGGCGTCGCCGCTTTGCTCGACCTGCTCGATCATGCTGAGAACCCGGGCCGGGGCACCGCCGTGCAGCGGGCCGGACAGCGCGCCCACCGCGCCGGACAGGGCCGCGGCCACGTCGGCCCCGGTGGACGCGATCACCCGGGCGGTGAACGTGGATGCGTTCATGCCGTGCTCGGCGGCGGAGACCCAGTAGGAGTCGATCGCCTTTACGTGCTTGGGGTCCGGCTCACCCTGCCAGCGGATCATGAACCGCTCGGTGATCGTCTTCGCCTCGTCCACCCGCTTCTGCGGGACCATGGGCAGGCCAAGGCCCCGGGCCGCCTGCGCGACGAACGAGAGGGCCATCACCGAGGCCCGGGCCAGATCGTCCCGGGCCTGCTCGTCGCTGATGTCGAGCAGCTGGTGCATCCCCCAGGCCGGTGCCAGCATGGCCAGCGCGCTCTGCACATCGACCCGGATGTCTCCGGAGTGCACCGGGATCGGGTAGGGCTCGGCCGGAGGCAGCCCGGGCTCGAACGAGTTGTCGACCAGCAGGCCCCACACGTGGCCATAGGTCACGTGGCCGACGAGTTCCTCGATGTCCACGCCCCGGTAGCGCAGCGCGCTGCCTTCCCGGTCGGGCTCGGCGATTTCGGTCTCGAACGCGACGACACCCTCTAGGCCTGGAACGAAGTCGGACATCTGGTCTCCTGGTCTCTCCTTGGTCGCCGGCTGGCCTGGCGGGGCCCCGGGCAGCGTTGCGTAGTTGCCGACCTATTCAACCGCGCTCGTGCGTTTTCTGGTAACCCGGCCCGGCCAGGCAATGTGGCCGGCGGGCCGGAACCGCGGATGTTGGCGGCGCACGCGGCCATGTGTGAGGATCGCTACCCGTGGATACGATCAGCCACGCAGCTGACGAGCCGATCCTCACCGAGGACATGCTCGCAAAGGACCCGATGGACCAGTTCGCGGCCTGGATGGCGGACGCCGTCGCGGTGCCGCTTCCCGAGCCGACCGCGATGGTCCTGGCTACCGTCTCGGCCAGCGGCCGGCCCAGGGCCCGGACGGTCCTGCTCAAACACCACGATTCCGGCGGATTCACCTTCTATACCAACCGCACCTCGCGCAAGGGAACAGACCTTGCCGAGGTCCCGCGGGCGTCCTTGGTCTTCCCCTGGTTCCCGATGCAGCGGCAGGTGATCGTCGAGGGCTCGGTGTCCGCCCTGTCCACCGAGGAAAGCGAGCCCTACTTCCATTCCCGGCCGCGTGGCTCTCAGCTTGGTGCCTGGGCCAGCCGGCAGTCCACGGTCATCGTCTCCCGGGCCGAGCTTAACGATCGCTACGCCGAGCTGGAACGACGCTGGCCGGACGGAATGGACGTGCCCATGCCCGACTTTTGGGGCGGATATTTGATCGTTCCGGACGTGGTCGAATTCTGGCAGGGGCGGACGAACCGGCTGCACGACCGGTTCCGGTATCGCCGGGACGCCGGCCGGTGGGTTTCCGAGCGGCTTGCACCCTAATTCCCGGGGGGTAACCCCCTGACCCCAGACCGGAGGGGCTTCGCCCCTCCCGGACCCTCCCCTGCCGTCTGCTCGGGCCGACCTCCGGCCGGCCCTCGCATCCGGCATCCCGACAGTGCCGCGCGTGTCCGACACTCCGGCCGGCCCTCGCATCCGGCACCTTTCGGCTGTCTCTGCAGATTTCGCCGAGGTGGCCGCGCAGCATAGCATCGGTGCAGAGGGGAGGCCCCTTGACGGCGCACGGGTTGATCGACACCACCGAGATGTACCTTCGCACGGTTTTTGAACTGGAAGAAGAAGGTATCGTCCCGCTGCGTGCGCGCATTGCCGAACGCCTCTCGCAGAGCGGCCCGACCGTAAGCCAGACCGTGGCGAGGATGGAGCGTGACGGCCTGCTGCGCGTCGAAGGCGACCGCCAGCTGTCGCTCACCGACTCCGGCAGGACGCTGGCGATGCGGGTCATGCGCAAGCACCGGCTGGCCGAATGCCTGCTGGTGGACGTTATCGGGCTGCCCTGGGAGGAAGTGCACATTGAGGCATGCCGCTGGGAGCATGTAATTTCCGACAGCGTAGAGCGGCGCCTAGTGGAACTTCTCGCGTTTCCGGTGCGCTGCCCGCACGGAAATATCATTCCGGGGCTTGCGGAACTCGGCGTTCCGGCCGATGCTAGCAACCGCGTGGTAGCAGCCGGCCGCGAGGACGACGTGGCCATGACGACGATCGCGTCGCGGCAGGCCGAGCCAGTAGTCGTGCGCCGCATCAGTGAGCAGGTTCAGAGCGATTCGGTACTGATGCTTAGACTCAAGAACATAGGGATCCAACCGGGCCGCGAGATCACGCTTGCGGCAAGCGACGACGGTGTGCGGGTGACAGGTGGGAATGGAGCCGGTGATCTGGAAGCGGAGTTGCTGCCGCTCTGGGTTGCGGCGCATGTCTTTGTCGCCAAGCTCTGACCAGCGTATTTCGCTTGCGGTCAGGGGGATCGCGGCAGCCCGAGGGGGAATGCCGGGATGACGGTGCGAGCCGCCGGGAGTGACGTCCGCATGCTCCCCAGTCCGATGGAGATTCTGGATCAGCAGCCGAACGCCGTGGTGGCTGCCGACCGGGATGGCAATCTGGTGTACGCGAACGCCTACGCGACCGCGCTGTTCGGGCTTCCCGACCACCCCTCGCACCTGGTAGGCAGGTCTCTCGCCGTGCTCGGGTTCGAGGAGGGCGACGCTCCGCGCCTCACCGACCTTGTCAAGCAGGTGGTGCACGGCAGGCCCTGGGAGGGCACGCTGGCGGTAAAGCAGGCCGACGGGGCCCGGTTGCTCATCCGGGCGCGGGCCGCCCCGCTTTATGACCCAGCCGGCGAGGTCTGCGGCCTGTCCATGGTGGCCCGTGAGGCCACGATGAAGGGCAGCCGGCGCGAACGGGACCGGCTCCGGCTGCTCGAGCGGATCGGGGAGCGGCTGGCCCGCTCGCTCGAACTGGACGTGACGCTCCGCCACGTCGCGGAGACGCTGGTGCCGCAGTTCGCCGACCATTGCCTGGTCGACCTGTTCCAGGGCGACAAACTGGCCCGAAGGGCGCAGTTTCACTCCAGGGGCTGGATGCCGGCGCCAGGCACCTGGGCCATGGTCGGTGAGCAAGTCATGTACCCGGAGGGGCACTTCTGCGAGCAGGCGATGACCCGCCGGACCACGGTCGTGGTCTCCGACCTGGAGACACAGGAGGTGCCGACGCCCAGTCCGGGCAGCATCGAGACCTGCGACAGCATCGGCCTCAGCTCGGTGATCGCGACGCCGCTGATCGCGCGCGGCGAGCTGCTCGGCGTGATGAGCCTGGCGCTGTCCGGGCTGACCGAGCGGGAGGACCGGCATTACGCAGCCGACGATGGCGACTTCCTCGGCGCGATCGGCAGCAGGGTCGCGGTGGCGATCGACAACGCCATGCTCTTCGAGGAGGAGCGCCGCACGGCGCTCGCGTTCCAGACCAGCCTGCTGCCGCGCGACCCGCCCGCGGTCGACGGCCTGCAGGTCGCCTACAAGTACGTGCCTGCCAAGCCGCTCGAGACGCACGGCCAGGGGATCCAGACCCAGGTGGGCGGCGACTGGTACGACATCATCCCGCTGTCCGCCGGCCGGGTCGGCATCGTCATCGGCGACGTCGAGGGCCGCGGCGCCCGTGCGGCGGCGATCATGGGCCAGCTCAGGGCCGCGCTGCGGGCGTTCGCGCAGGACGACAAGCCGCCCGCCGAGATCCTGCGCAGGCTCGACGACTGGTGCCGCACGCTCGAGCCGACAAACGCCGAGGAGCACGGCTTCGCCGCCGTGGACCCGCCGACCGTGAGCTGCACCTACCTGGTCTACGACGCCTGGTCCCGGACGCTGTCGTTCGCCAACGCTGGCCACGACGCCCCGTTGCTGATCACCGACAGCGAGGTCGGCCAGATGGAGATCGAGCACAAGGGCGTGCTGCTCGGCGTGCGGGGCAAGGGGATCCCTGGCGTCCCCACGTACCGCGAGGAGACCCGCTACCTCCCGCCCGGCTCTGCCCTGGTGTTCTACACCGACGGGCTGACCGACCGGAGGCACCGCGCGGACGGCCATGGCCACTACACCGAGGCCGAATCGCTGCAGATGCTCTGCGAGGCCGTGCGCGGGGTAGCCACGGGAACCGTCGAGGCCATCGCCGAGGCCGCCGAGCAGGCCGTGCCCGGCGAGATCGACGACGACATGGCGATTGTGGTGGTTCGCACCTCCTCGGTGGAGCTTGCCTCCCGGGAGCGCAACTTCCCGGCCGAGCCGATCCGGGTGTCCGAGGCCAGGCGGCTGGCCCACCAGACGTTCACCAGCTGGGGCATGGACAGCGACCAGGCCGACCTGGCCTGCCTGCTGGTCTCCGAGGTGGCTACCAACGTGGTGCTGCACGCCGCCGTCTCACCGAGCCCCCGGCACGAGTTCGACCTGGAGGCGGCCGAGGCGCTGAACTCAGGACTGCCCGGCGACTGGGCGAACGCGCCGTTCGCCGAGGACTTCACCCCGCTCGGCGGGAGGGAATTCACGCTCCGCCTGCGCCGCGGCGAGTCCGCGGTCTGGGTCGAGGTCTTCGATCCCGACCTGCGTCTTCCCCGGCTCCGCAGCGCGGGGGAGAACGACGAGGGCGGCCGCGGGCTCTACCTGGTCGACCAGCTGGCGACGCGCTGGGGTTCCCGGCCAACCCAGGACGGCAAGGCAGTGTGGTTCGAGATCCCGATCAAGGGTGGCGCCCGCGCGTCCTGAGCGGGCGGTGAGCGCGGGCGGGGCTGGGCGGGCTGGCCGCGTGGATGAGCGCGAAGGTCAGTGCGTGTTCGCGGCCCACAGAACCAGGCCGAGGATGACGGCCCAGGTAATGATCATTAACCAGGTCTTGGAGTTCGCCCCGATGCCCATGCGCCGTCGCACCCTGACGGTGAAGACGGCGACCAGGATCCCGAGGAATACCAGCAGGATCAGTCCGTCGGCCATCGCGCTCTCCCCGGGGTTTGCCTGCTCCGAGCATAAGCTGCGGTGGCGCAAAACGGGGTAACCCGCGCGCTCGTGCTTGCTACGCGGCCCCGTCGCCCTGCAGCGGCGCGACAATGGAAAGGTCCACCGAGGTCAGCACGCCCGGGACCGCTGTCGCCGCGTCGGGGGCCTTGACCGAGTCCCGCAGACTGCGCAGCACGCTGGCCTGGCGCGCGAGGGCCTCGATCCGGTCATCCACTAACCGTGCCGCCATGTCTCGCTGGCCCGCGCTCACCGAACGGCCGAGCGCCAGCCTGGCCAGGGGCTTGATCTCCTCGAGCCGGAAGCCGAGATCCTTCAGCGCCAGCGCGGTGTCGATGTAGCCGCGGTACTCGCGCGGGTACCTGCGGGTCCCGCCCGGTGAGCGGCGCGGCTCGGGCAGGATGCCGAGTTCCTCGTAATACCGGATGGTCCGGCTGCTGACCCCCGCGGCCTTGGCGAGCTGCCCGATGCTCACCAGGCCAGACGTATCGTCGACGACCTTCGCTGCCATCCTCGTATCCCCCCGTTGCTATGCCCAGTGCCCGGCCCAGCAGCGCTACGGCCTGCTGCATGGCCGCCGCCCGCGCTACGGCACCGTGAAGCCGTGGTGCCCGGTGACTCTCGGTAACCTGCGGCGATCCCCCAGAACGCCGGTGCCAAGGCCGACCCCCTGACCTGGCCTAGGTACATCACGCATAGTAGTCTTCCGACTACCAATTAAGGACCGGATCCCGTCGGAATCCCGCGCCGGACGGATCTTGTCCTGGCAGGCCTATGGAGCCTGCGGATCTGCGGAGTAACCTCAAATTAAGGACCCGGCGGGGCGTTTCGCCTAGGGCGCGAATCCGGCGCGGTCCGGTCAGTGAAAGTCCTAGCGGAGGGCGAACGTCGTGTCGGAGGCATACATCGTCGGGGCGGTACGTTCCCCCGTCGGCAGGCGGAATGGCGGTCTGTCGGCGGTGCACCCGGTAGATCTCGCCGCGCAGGTCCTGACCGAGCTCATCGCCAGGACCGGCGCAGATCCTTCCGCGGTCGACGACGTCATCATGGGCTGCGTCTCCCAGACCGGCCCGCAGTCCATCGACATCGCCCGGAACGCGTGGCTGTCTGCTGGCCTGCCGGAGAGTGTTCCCGGGGTCACCATCGACCGCCAGTGCGGCTCATCACAGCAGGCCGTGCACTTCGCCGCCCAGGCCATCATGTCCGGGACCCAGGACCTGGTCGTTGCCGCCGGCGTGGAGAGCATGAGCATGGTGCCGATGGGCTCCACCGTGGCCCTGCCGCTGGAGAAGGGCATGCCGGGCCCGTTCGGGCAGGGCTGGCGGGACCGGTACGGCGACCAGGAGATCTCCCAGTTCCGCGGCGCGCAGCTGGTGTGCGAGAAGTGGGGCCTGAAGCGGTCGCAGCTCGAAGAGTTCTCGCTGGAGAGCCACGCCAGGGCGCTGCACGCGATCGACGAGGGCAGGTTCGACCGCGAGATCACCGCGATCGACGGGGTCACGACCGACGAGGGACCACGCCGGGACACGTCCCTGGAGAAGATGGCCGAGCTGAAGCCGCTGCGGGAAGGCTGGGAGCTCACCGCGGCCACGGCGTCGCAGATCTCCGACGGCTCCGCCGCGGTGCTGGTCGCGTCCGAGGACGCGGTGCGCCGGCACGGCTTCACGCCGCGTGCCCGGATCCACGCGCTGACGGTGACCGGCGCCGACCCGGTGTTCATGCTGACCGGCCCGATCCCGGCCACCGAGCAGGCACTGGCCCGCGGCAAGCTGAACATCGACGATATCGACGTGTTCGAGGTCAATGAGGCGTTCGCGCCCGTGCTGCTCGCATGGTCCGCCGACACCGGTGCCTCGCTGAAGAAGACGAACCCGAACGGCGGCGCGATCGCCCTCGGGCACCCGCTCGGCGCGACAGGCGCGATCCTGATGACCAAGCTGCTGCACGAGCTCGAGCGGACGGGCGGCAGGTACGGGCTGCAGACCATGTGCGAGGGCGGCGGCCAGGCAAACGCCACGATCATCGAGCGGCTCGGCTAACGCGTAGCGGCCTCTGCCGCGCCACAACCCCTAGGTCGCTTGCGGGTTCTTCCTCTCCTGCCGGATGGCCGGTGGTCGGCGTTCTGACCACGCAACCTCTCGTTCCAGGCGGTGCTTCTAAGATTTTTGGTGTGCAAGGAATATGCAACTCTGATTATAAGTTTTCTCTGAGTGAGAGCCAAGGTTATCTACCTGGATGATCGAATCCTGGTACTCACTGGAGGTGAAACGCAGTGCAGCTGACAACTTTTGACCCCTTCGCTCGGGCGTTTGGTTCGGCCGACTACGGCCGCCTGGCCCGGATGGACGCGGTCCGGCGCGAGAACGAGGTTGAGCTCCGGTTCGACCTGCCCGGCATCGACCGGGAGAGCATCGACGTCACTGTTGACCGCGGCGTGCTGACCGTTAGCGCAACCCGCAACGAGGAGCACACCGAGGGCGAGAAGCCGTTCATCCGCGAGCGGGTGATGGGTTCCTACACCCGTCGTGTCCGCCTGTCGGACGCGGTTGACGCCGACAAGATCGAGGCCAACTACGCCGACGGCGTGCTTACCGTGCACGTCCCGGTTGCGGAGCAGGCCAAGCCGCGCAAGATCGAGGTCAGTGCCGACGCCAAGGCCATCGCCGCCTGACGCAGAGGTACTCTGTCCGGGCCCGGCGCGGTGAATCCGCCCGGGCCCGGAAAATTTTCCCCGGAGCCAGCCATGCCGTTGCCACTTGATGATGAGAACCGGCCGCTATTCACCGTCGGCCAGGTGGCGGAGATGCTTGAGATCCAGCAGGCCTTTTTGCGCCGTCTGGACGAGTTTCGCGTGGTCCAGCCGTCCAGGTCCGCAGGAGGCCAGCGCCGCTACTCCCGCCGCGAGATCACCGTCGTCCAGTACGTGACGAACCTCGTGGACGAGGGGATGACCCTGAAGGCCATCCGCCGCGTGCTCGAGCTGGAAAGCCGCGTCCGAGAACTGGAGTATCAGGTCAGGGAGCTGGAGGCACACCGGGACGCAGCCGTCGCCGAGCGCGACGCGCTGGTCGCGCGGCTCAGCCCGGAACTGGAGTGACCTCCGCCCGCCAGGCGCCGGGAGACGGGTTTCTCAGCTGATGTGGCGGTGCACGTTTTCCTGCTTCGACGGGCCCGGCGGGGTCTCGGCAACCCACGGCCCGGGGATCGACGGGTCCATGACGCCCTGCTCCAGCCAGGTGTAGCGCCCGGCCAGGACCTGGCGGGCCAGCGCCGCGTCGCCCGAGTCGGTGTTCTTCCAGAGCTGGCCGAACAATTCGTCGCACCGCAGCCTGGCCTGTGCGCAGAACGCGTCGGCGAGCTCAAAGCCGGTGTGGCCGCGCCCGCCGCTGCCGTCGGCGGCATCCAGCTGCGCGCGCACGCATACCGCGCTCATCGCGAACAGCTCGGCGCCGACGTCGACGAGGCGGCCCAGGAAGCCCTGCCTGCGCTCCAGCTTGCCCTGCCACCTGGCCATGCCGTAGAACATCGCGCGGGCCAGCTTCCTGCTCGCCCGTTCCACATACCGCAGGTGCTGCGCGAGCGGGCCGAACTCGGCATAGGCCCGGGGCAGCTGGCCCTCGCCAGCCACCAGTGTGGGCAGCCACCGGGCGTAGAACCGGCCGGCCTTGGCAGCGGCGCGCGCCTTCTGCGCCGCGGGCAGGCCCGGCTCGATGACCTCGCCGGCCGCGGTGAGGTGGGCGTCGACGGCCTCCCTGGCGATGAACAGGCGCATGATCTCCGAGGAGCCCTCGAAGATCCGGTTGATCCGCAGGTCCCGCAGCAGCTGCTCGGCGGGCACGCCCCGCTCGCCGCGTGCTGCCAGCGATGCCGCGGTCTCGTACCCGCGCCCGCCGCGGATCTGCACCAGCTCGTCAGCGATCTTGCAGCCCATCTCTGAGCAGTAGAGCTTGGCCAGTGCGGCCTCGATCCTGATGTCACGGCGCTTGTCGTCGGCCATCTGGCTGGACAGCTCCACGATCGCCTCGAGCGCGTACCCGGTCGCGGCGATGAACGCGATCTTCGCGGCGACCGCCTCGTGCTCGCCCACCGGCCTGCCCCACTGCACCCGCTCGCCCGACCACTCCCTGGCGACCTTGAGCGCAACCTTCCCGGCCGCGGCGCAGCTCGCCGGGAGCGAGAGCCTGCCGGTGTTCAGGGTGGTGAGGGCGATCTTCAGGCCTTGGCCTTCCTCGCCGATCCGGTTGGCCGCCGGCACCCTGACCTCGTGGAACCTGGTCACGCCGTTTTCCAGGCCGCGAAGGCCCATGAACGCGTTGCGGTGCTCGACGGTGATCCCGTCCGAGTTGCCCTCGACGACGAACGCCGTGATGCCGCCTCTGCCTGTGCCCACCCTCCCGCCCTCACTCTTCGGCACGCGCGCCATCACCACGAGCAGGTCTGCGACGACACCGTTGGTCGTCCACAACTTCACGCCGTTGAGCACGTACTCGCTGCCGTCGGCCGACGGGGTCGCCGTGGTGGCAAGCCGCGCCGGGTCGGAGCCGACGTCCGGCTCGGT
>Ga0209169_10000760_pt1 | contig 19783 bp, 17 predicted proteins | sample HubBroMetageWRM4_FD_188346 | JGI IMG/M metagenome (GOLD analysis project Ga0209169, IMG submission 188346) | Warmed soil microbial communities from the Hubbard Brook experimental Forest, New Hampshire - Hubbard Brook CCASE Soil Metagenome WRM 4... | ecosystem: Environmental > Terrestrial > Soil...
GGACCGTTCGCAGCTTCGGCATCCTGGCGCATGGTGCGGAACTTGACCACTTTAAAGAGGCGCCCGCCTTTGCCCATGCGCGTCTGGGTGTAGAACACCGGCCCTGTGGAATCGAGTCGGATAGCCAACATTATGAACGGCAGCATCGGCAACGTCAGGATGAGACCAAATAACGAGATGATGACGGAAAGTATGCGGCGAACGACCACGAAGGCGGTGCTGCGGCGAAAGCCTTCGTTAAACACCAGCCAGCTCGGGTACAAATTTTCAACTTCGATTTTGCCGGAGATCTTTTCCAGCCAGGAGGTCGCTTCTTCGATCTTGACGCCCTGCATGCGCAGTGCGAGCAGTTCCTGCATGGGGATGGTGCCGCGGCGATCGGTCGCGGCGACGATAACGCGGTGGACTTTCTGCTTTTTGACCGCCTCCATGAGGTGGGCCGCAACCGATTCGAGAGTGACCGCGCCTTCGACTTTGCCGGTCCAACTGGCGATCTCCACACCAATCTCAGGGTTTTGCCTCAGTCCCTGCACCAGGCGCTGCGCCCGCTCTCCGGTGCCGAGAACATAGACCCGTTCAACCAGAATCGGTAACTGCACCAGCCAGCCGTAGCCAAGACGCCACCCGAAAAGCGCGACGGTCAGGATGAACAGGCCGAGGGCCGTGGAACCTCCGCCCAAGAGGAAGTCAGGTCTGACATAGCTGATGCCGGCCATGACGAAGGCCAGCACGCCCGGCACCATGAGCAGACGGAAATAGAGCTCTCCCTTGGTGTTCAACCGCGCCGTATCGTAAAGATCGAACCAATGCGAACACAGCAGCACGACGCCAGTGAAGACGAAAAGCTTGATGTATCCGCCTTCATAGTTGAGCACCAGGTAACTGTCCTGCCGAAGTTCGACCACCGCCGCCACCAGGAACGAGGTCCAAACGATCAGGGCCTCTCCCAGCAGCAGGATGAGTGTTCGAATCGGGTAATAGACATGGAAGAGCCGAATCAATGGGACCTCGGTTCATCTCAGGCGGGGCTGCTCACGGCCTCGCCATAGTAGTACTTCGACTGTGCCAGATTGGCGGACGGGGTTCCGTTGAGCACAACACCCAGCAACAGCTTGTCGGGGAATTCTTCGCGGGCCTTGCGGGCCACGTCGGACGGCGTCACATTGGAGCGCACGACCATAATGATGCCGTCGCAGGCGCCCGCAACCAGTGTGGCATCCGATACCGGGATGACCGGTGAAGAGTCGAGAATGATCCAATCGAACAGGGGCTCGACTCTCTGCAGCAGCAGCTTCAGACGTCCGTTGGCCAGCAGTTCAGGGGCTCGTGTAAGCATCCGGCCCGCGGGCAGGAAGAACAGATTCTCCATCGGTCCGCGTTGCAGGACGGCAAACTCATCGCATTCGCCTAAAAGGTATTCCGACAATCCCGGCGTCTGCGGCGCTCCGAGGTGGCGGTGCATGCCGGGGTTGCGCAGGTCGGCGTCGATCACCAGGGCGCGACGTCCGTGCTGCCGCACCATGACTTGGGCAAGATTCGCAGCCACGAAAGACTTGCCCTCTTTCGGGAGCGCGCTGGTCACCAGCAAACGTTTGAGCGGCAGCTTCTCGCGGATCTGGTAGAGGCGCGAGCGCAGGGTACGGAACTCTTCCGCCCCCACGCGCCTGTCGTCGTCGTCGAAAAAGAGCATGGTGCGCGGGTCCGGACTCCACGCCGCCTGTGGGCAACGGGCGACTAGAGCCTCGTAATTTAGCCCGGACGACATGGTGGCCACCGTGCTGTCGCCCGATGGCATCAGTGAAGGCATGCTTTCGCGCTGCGCTTCCGTTTGATCAATGGGCTCGACGTGCGTCCCCGTGGAGGTTGCTCTTTCTTGCTCGGCGCGTTTTAAAGCGTCATGGATGCGGCTCATAATTTCCTTTCCTTGGGGAGATCCTGTTGTTCTGATTGGCGCAGCCGGTCGGCCAGGGTTGCCAAAGTGCGCAAGGCTTCGACCAAATCGAATTTTTCGGAAGGCGGAACCGGTGCCGTCATCGCGGCGGCGGCGTTGCCGTCAGTCAAATCGAAATCGCGGGCGACCGAATCGACGACGTCTCCAGAGACCGTCTTCTTTTGATCTACGAACGCACTGACCAGACAGTGTTCGCAGAGCAAATTCACGATGCGCGGAATGCCCAGAGAATAACGGAAAAGGGCGGCGGTCGCGTCCGCATCAAAAATCATCTCGCCGTTCGACCCTGCGATGCGAAGACGCTGGGTGATATAAGACTTGGTTTCCTCGAGATTCAAGGCATGCGTCTTGGCGCGCAGCGTCAAACGCTGCCGCAATTGCCGTAACTGGGGCTGCTTCAAGCGCTGTTCTAGTTCCGGTTGTCCGACCAGGACGATCTGCAAGAGCTTTTCCGTGAAGGTCTCGAGATTGGTGAGCATGCGAATCTCTTCGAGCACTTCATCGGAGAGGTTCTGGGCCTCGTCCACCACCAGCACCGCCGTCTCCCCGGCGCGATAGCGATCCAGCAGCCAGTTATAGAGGCGCTGCAGTATCTGGCTCTTCGACTGGCCGTCGCAGGGAACGCCAAAATCGGCCATCATGAAGTCGAGGAACTGGGGTACGTCCATGCGCGAGTTGAAAATGAAAGCGGTTGCGACCTGCTGCAACCGCAGCCATTCCATCAATTTATTGATCAGCGTCGTTTTGCCCGTACCCACTTCACCGGTCAGCAATACGAAGCCTTTGCGGCTTTGTATGCCGTAGGTCAAGCAGGCCAGCGCCTCTTCGGTGTGCCGCGTTAGAAACAGGTAACGCGGGTCCGGATTGACGTTGAACGGGTTGGCGCGAAGTCCAAAAAATTCTTTATACATAACCTTGCCCTAGATTCGCTTTGCTAGACTGTCGTGCGCTAGACCGCTACGTGCTCGTGTTCTTTCGGCGGGGCGGAATCACCCCGGCCCCAGAACCGGCGCCGTCCGTTAGCGTTCGCGTCGTCTTCGTCATCGCCCAGCCAGGGAACGGAAATCAGTAACGGCAGGTCCATGATGACGGACGCGTCTTTCTCAGTGCGGATCGACTTGTCGCTAAGCTCGAGAATCAAAGCGATAAGCGCGCCGAACCCCAGCCCGACGCCCATACCGCCAGCGGCAAGAAGCGGACGCATGGGGAAACTGGGACTATCCGACAAGGGGGCAGTGGCGGCAATGTACATCTGTTCGCCCTCCTGTTGGTTCTCCATGCTGGCGCCCAGATCGGCCGAGCTTCTCTTGGCCAGCAGTTCCTTGTAGAAGGCCTGGGCGTTATCGTTGCCTAGAGTGAGCTGCTTGTATTGCTCCTCGATGCCTGGGCTCATGGCGCTATAACCTTCGTAACGGTTAATCGCGGCTTGCAGCTTCTTCTGGTCGTTGGTGGATTGTTCGATCACAGCCTGGTACTGATGAATCTGCAACCGGAGCTGGCGAATTTCAGGTGGTTCGGAGCCGCTGGCCTTCTCGGTGCTGTCGCTGCTACCCGCGGCTGCGGCCTCGGCATTGACCTCTTTCAGCTTCTTCTCGACTTTGGCAATGTCAGCCTTGGTCTTGATCACGTCGGGGTGGTCGTCGGTGTAACGCGCCTGGAGTTGCAGCAGTTGCCCTTGTAGTTGCGTGATTTCCTGTTCCAGAGTCGCCGGATTCGTACTCGACAGCGAACTCCTCCAGGCGGCCGTCTGCTGCGCCAGCATGCTTTCCGTATAGGCCTTATCCTGCTGGGCGCGGTTCAGGGTCTGGGTAGTGGCATCGAGCTGCGTGTTCAGCGAGGTCAGCATGCGCACGTTGTTGTCAGCGTCGGTGGGTAACTGACCCATGTACTGCTTCTTGAAGGCGGCCAGCTTAGCATCCTGATCGTCAACCGTTTGTTTGGCGTCCGCCAGTTGGCGGTTGAGAAATTCGGTGGTGCTCGTAGCCACGTCGGAGCGCGAGCGCAGGTTCTCATCCACCATGAGCTGGGTCAAAGCATTGCAGATTTTCTGCGAGCGGACGGGGTCGCTGTCGTAGTACGCCACATTGAATCCCGGCACCGGCTCGTTGCTGGCGTTGGGCTTCCTGGTTTTGGCGGAGGGAGAACTGGTCGCGGCCTGACTCATCGAGGTGATCACCGGCGACACCTGCATGTTGGACTCGATCTGCGAGATGGTCTTGCCGCGGTCAGCCGCCTTGAATTTGGCTGGGTCGCTAGTCTCCAGGGTCAGCATCATGGCTTTGAGCTTGCTTGGGCTCAAGATCTGCTGGCTGAGAGTCTGGACGCGCTGCGCAAAATCGGAAGTGACGACCGGCGTGACGTAGTCGGACGGCACCTTCTGGCCCACCACCAGAACCGTCGCCGTCGAGGTGTATCTCGCCGGGAGGGCGTACGAGATCAGGAAGCCTGACAGCGGGGCAACCAGGGCAGGGATCAAAATAACCTTCAGGCGCCGCCGTAGCATTGCCAGGTAATCGTCCATTGTCAGTTCGCGAGTTTCACTCATACGTGTTCACCAATCCGGCCGCTCAGGCGGCCAAGAAATTATTCGATTCGAGTCGGGTGGGGATGCCATTCCACCCCAATCGCGCCGATTTGCCGCTGAGAAATCTTGCCGCAGGAGTTGTCCAGACATACGTCCTGGCTGAAGGCCTCCTCGCCGAAGCGATATGCGGCAAAAAATTCATAAGTGCGTCCTATGTGCTTGCGCATGATGGCTGAGAGATAACCATCGTCGTAGCTACCCGCATTAACGCCCAAATTCGGTGTTCCCTGGAGCTTCGCGTTATGGGTATAGCCCAGGTCGCCATAAAACTCCCACGTGCGTCCCACTGGGCGGGTGTATCCCAGCCGAGTCGATTGCACATCGGCGCCGGCGAAGAAGCCCGACCCCGCGGAAGTGAATTTTTCGTACGAAGCAACCAACTCTCCATGGCCCAGCTTGTAGTGCAGCTGAACCCGCGCGCTCAGAGACCAGCGCCCAGCGTAGCCACCTTGTTCCAGTTCGATGTGCTCCGGACCGGCGCCGACAACCAGCCGCATCCTGCCGCTGATGGTATGGCTGTACCGAATATTCACGATGTTGACGTAAATCTGGCCGCCGGTAAATTGCGGAAATTGAAACAACTGAAAAGCGTAAACCACACCGAGCTGATCGTGACGGCCCACCAGGTGGCTGTAGCCGCCCTCGATCGTGAGCTGGTCGCTGTTGATCAAAGTGTTTGTGGGGTCGAAGAAATGGGCGTTGCTGAATCCGCCCGCCAGCGTTATCGCGGAGACCGGACTAATGGCTTGGACCGCGTCGAGAATCGCCGTGTTCGTAAGCCGTGGCGTGTTTCCCACCGAGCCAAACTGACCGGCCCCAAAGAGGTGGGAACCCGGCAAACCACCGCCCTGCATGCCGATCCCGCCGCCGTTGGCGAAACCCATCCCCGGAGAACCACCAAAGGTTCCAATTTCGAAAGAACCGTCTGGCAGGTAGCTGAAGGCGTCCCGCACTGTGACCTGGCCGGTTCGCCAGCGTGTTACGAATTCCGTGCCGACTGCTTGCAGCTGCTTCACGTCATACGGAGTGCTGTAGAACGCTCCGCCGCCAAGGTATTCGAGAAAGAGATCGCTCTTGGGCCAGAACTGCTGTAGATCGAGAGCTCCGATAACCCGGGTGATCGATTCCGCACCGTGGTAGCCGAGCTGATTGGCCCCGTTCGTGTCCGCGGCTTCGCTCACCTGCAACGCGGGCGAGATGAAGCTCCGGCTGGAAGGACGCAGATCCAGCCCCGGCTCGTCCAAGCCCGTCACCGGCGGGTTCTCCGGGTTCAGCACCGGCGCGGTCTGGCCGAAGGCCGGCGCCGGAGTCGTATCTGGCGGGGGCGGCGCACTGCTCTGGGCGGCCGAGACGATGCTCGTACCCAAGACCAGCAGCGCCAAACGGATTGTTCTTATTCTCCCCATACTTGTCACAGGCAAGGCCTTTTACCGGGTCGCGTTGTTCTACGGGACGACAATCGTATCTCCCGGCTGTAATGCATAATTCTGTTCCATCTGCTGCCCCTTAACCAGCTTGCGATAGTTCACCGGCAGCTTCTGCTGTTTGCCGTTTACGGTGCGCAGCACATAAATCCCTTTGGTCTTGGCAAATTGATTGATTCCAGCGCTGGACAACGCTTGCAGGACCGTCATGTTGGGTAACATCGGCGTGGCCCCGGACCGCGTGACCTCGCCAACCAGGTAGATCCGCTTGCTGTTGATCGCCGCGACTACCACGGTGACGCGCGGGTCAGAGACGTACTTTTTTAGTTTCTCTGTCAGCGAATCGGCTAACTGCTCCGGCGTGAGGCCCGAGGCCTGCACGTCGTTGAGTAAGGGCAGAGAGATCTTGCCGTCGGGACGCACCGGCACCGTTGCGGTCAGGTCGGCTTCCTTCCACACCGCGATGTGAAGCACATCCTCGGGGCCGATGACATACACCGATCCGCCGGGGCCGCTGGAAGTCGGGCTGGCTGGGGCAATGCTCTCGGCGGGCTGGGCCGGCGCACTCTGCGCCAATGCCATGCCGCTCATCAAGACCACTGTCGCAACCGCCGCTTGCCATGTAGATTTCATATCTTCTTCTTCCTCTCAGGTTTCACGGTTTCAGAGTTTCAACGTTTCAAGCCCTCGTCGCTGCATGCGCCGCCAATCCTTCTGCTTTTTGAAACCTTGAAACTCTGAAACCTTCTTTCTTTAGGTTTGCTGTCAAGCTCCGTACTCTTCGTACCCAATCTGCTTTAACTTGTAGAGCAGCGCTTTATAGCTGATCTGTAACTCCTGCGCCGCCCGCCGCCGGTTCCAGCGCGTACGAGTCAACACCTGGAGGATGATTTCCCTTTCAGCTTCACGGGAGGCGGCGCGCGCCGCGTCTTTCAAAGAAATCTTCTCCCCGCTACTGCTGCGGTCAACCCGCCGCATCAGCGAGCGCAATCCGCCCATGGCGAGCGCTTCATCGCCCAGCGCGACGATGGCTCGAGCCGCGTCCTTCAGTTCGCGGATGTTTCCCGGCCAGTTGTATTCCAGGAAAAAACTCTGGGTCTCGGAACTCAGCATTGGCACCGCACGGCAAAAATCCCGCGCTGCGGCTGAGAGAAACCAATCGCGCAGAACTGGTATATCTTCTTTCCGCTGCCGTAAAGGAGGCAGCCGTAAACAAACTCCGCTGATTCCATAATAAAGGTCCTCGCGGAATTTCCCAGCCTTAACTTCCGGCTCCAACTCACGCGAGGTTCCGCAGATGAAACGAGGCACCCGTCGCTGCGTGTCGCCATTGCCCTGCAAGGCGATCTGTCGAACCAGCTCTTTTTGGGCCGTCGCGGCCAGGTCGCCCACATCCTGCAGATATACGATGCCACCTTGACCGTCGCGTGCTGCCAAAATTTCCGCGCTGGTTTCACCACCCTGGTAGACCTGAAACGACTCCTCCGCTCGGCTGGAGAGGGCATGGATGCGCGCCGCCGCTGCCGCCTTGCCGGAACCGTGCTCCGCCACCACCAGCACCGGGACGTCATTTTGCGATAACTCGCGAATCACCGCCTCGACCGTGCGCATGCCCGCGCTAACGCTCTCTACCCAGAAGCGAGCGCCGCCATTCTGCGGGGTTTCGGCAGTTGCCATGATTTCGGTGTTGTCCAGGTCCATTCTCTTTCTATTCCGCTTCACACTCGCGGCCAAGACAGCGGGGGGCTGGCGTCTTGGATAAAGGGCTCCCTCAGACTAGAGCACACGTGCTGCCAATCCAGTCAAAACCGTCGCGCGTCATTGGAACAATATGTACCGTTTTTTCAATGACTTGCGAAGATACCCGGAAAAGCGACGTCGGCTTACACGTTACCACATTGCGGACAAATGAGAAAATAATTTCCCACAACCGCAGTAATCTATGAGGATTACTTTCCACTTGCCTTCGCAGGATTGGGTCATATCTCTCTGTAACCATTCGACAAAGCGACTCTTCCAGAATGGGAAGAAAGCCTCGAAAGGTATGCCCTCGACCCCGTGCCAGACAATGTGCCCCGGATGGAAAATGGTTTTCCATCCGGCACCTTGTGATCTCGCGTCTCGCGCCAGGGTGCAGGCCACCTCGACACGTTCCTCATGGCCCGAAAGTGCCAACCCGAAGCGCCGGTTTCACTTTGCGCCGGGACCCGCTTTCGCATATTCTCAACTCTAAGCGCTCTTTATGAGTATGAGTAACTCAGCAGAAGTAGCTCCGCTCGTTTCGACGCGGGAGGGCTCCTTGCCGAATGGCTTGCCAGGTTGGAAGGGTGTGGCCCTGCTGCTGCTGATCGCGTGGCTTTATGCCTCCATCCTCGCGCACCTTTTCCTCCAGTGGGTCGGGCCCCACAGCGATCCGAATTTCGAGCACGGGATCTTCGTCCCACTGTTTTCTTTGTTTGTGCTTTGGCAGGACCGCCAGCGATTGAAAGCAATTGCACCCGCCCCATCATGGGCCGGTCTTCCGCTGGTGGTGCTGAGCCTGCTCATGCTGCTTCTGGGAGTCTGGGGCGCGGAGATTTTCACCCAGCGGGTGTCCCTGCTGGTTCTTGTCGCCGGTTTGATCGTTCTGTTTCGGGGATGGACGTTCTTTCGCGCCGTCCTTTTCCCCTGGGCTTTCCTGATCCTGATGATCCCGATCCCCAACCTTCTTATTAACCAGGTTACATTTCCCCTGCAGTTGGTGGCTTCGAAGCTATCCTCCGTATTGCTGCAGTGGGTCGGAGTTCCCGTGTTGCGCGAGGGGAATATGATCAAGCTTGCCGCCATGCAGTTAGACGTCGCCGAAGCCTGTAGCGGAATTCGCTCCCTTCTTACACTGGTTACTCTGGCCATCATCTACGGCTATCTCATGGAAACTCGGATTTGGGTGCGGGTGCTGCTGGTATGCTCGGCCGTTCCCATTGCGGTAGTCGCCAACAGCTTCCGCATTTTCGGCACCGGACTGTTGGTACAGTTCGGGCACGCGGATGAAGCCGAGGGGTTCTACCATGCTCTCTCCGGATTGCTGATCTTCGCGGTGGCGTTGTTCATGCTCTTCGCCGTGCACCGCATCATCTTGATTCTCGCGATTTCAAAGCGCGCACAGGTAAAACCTGCATGAAAGACGGGTCTCTTCGTTTCGGAATTGCGGCAGTGCTTATGTTGGCGACGGCGCTCGCGCTCCAGGCCCACTCGCGGAGCGAATATTTTCCACCGCGGGCGGATCTCGCTTCCCTTCCCTCGCAGATTGATGGCTGGAGCGGCACTGACGAAGTACTCGACCGACAGACCCTCGACATCCTCGGGCCGGGCGAGTTTCTGCTGCGCGATTATGACCAAGTGAATCCTACCGAACCCTGGATCAATCTCTACATTGCATATTTTCCGACGCAACGGTCTGGTGATACGATCCATTCCCCAAACCACTGCCTGCCGGGCGCGGGATGGATTCCCACTTCGCGGGAGGTAATCCAGATCACGCGTCCCGACGGCTCTTCATTCCCCGCGAACCGATACGTGGTTTCGAAATCGCTGGATCGGCAACTGGTGTTGTACTGGTTTCAGGCACATGGTCGTGCCATAGCCAGCGAGTACTGGGCCAAATACTATCTGGTGTCCGACTCGATTCGCCTGAATCGCAGCGACGGCGCGCTGGTCCGTTTGATGACTCCGATGCTCAAAGGCGAATCGCCCGATGCCGCCCAGGCGCGCATGATGAAGCTCGGTTCGCAATTTCTTCCGCTGCTCGACAATTACATCCCCCGCTAACGCGACCGCAGCAATCACTCCGAATCCTTTGTCTGTCGAGCGACTAGGGATGAATGCGCACTTCGTCAGATTTCCAATTCCGCATTTGCGCAAACGCCTGTGGCAGAAAGCGCACAAGGTCTGTCGCCACCATGGAACTCTCGCCGACCGATTCACTCGCGATGTCTCCTGCCAGCCCATGTAGATAGACCGCGAGCGCACTTGCTTCAAGGGCGTGCTGTGCATGTTGCGCAATCAGCCCAGCTACCATTCCGGTGAGGATGTCGCCGGTTCCTCCCGTGGCCATGCCTGGATTGCCGGTGGGATTCACCCACACCGTACCATCGGCCGCTGCGATAAGTGTGCGATGCCCCTTGAGCACCACAATCAACTCATGCTCGCGGGCGAAGTTGCGCGCTACTTCCAGGCGGTTCGCTTGAATTTCGGGAATCGTCAAGCCGGTCAAGCGCGACATCTCTCCAGGATGCGGAGTGATGACGACAGTGCGTCCGCGGCCGTTCAGCTTTCCGGCGACTCCTTCGAAAGCGTTAAGCGCGTCGGCGTCGACCACGAGCGATTTATCGCCACGGGTCACGATCGTACGTACGAATTCCGCGGTTTCCGAGTTACGCGTGATGCCCGGGCCAATCGCGATAGTCTTATTCTTGAGCAGCACATCGAGGCTGAGTCCGACCGCGCGCAATGAGATCGTTCCGTGCTCGGTTTCCGCCATCGGCTCGGTCATCAGTTCGGGATGAAAACCCGCCACCGTCGCGAGCACGGATTTCGGAGTGGCCACTGTCGAAAGGCCCGCGCCCGATCGCAACGCGGCAAATCCCGCCATCGCCGCCGCACCTGCCTTGCCGAGTGATCCGCCGATCACCAGCACATGTCCATACTTGCCCTTGTTGCCTTCGCGGGCTCGCGGCAAAAGCAGCGAAGCGAAATCGCGCGGCGCACTCAGATGAAGCCCGAGCTGCGAGACGATGGCTTCCGGGGGCGACCCGATAGGCGCAATCACTGTGGGCCCGTTCGGTCTGCTGACCAGCGCCGCGAACACGTGCGCCGGACGTGGCGCGGTGAAAGTCACGATGGCATCGGCGCGTGCTCTGTCAGCGGTACCAGTCGCGCCCGTAAGCCGCATGGCATCGGCATCGACGCCGGAGGGAATGTCAACCGCAACGATCGGAGCCGAAGCCGCGCTCATCTTGCGGATCGCGGCGGCATAGAGCGGGCTGACAGGTGGATGAAAACCTGTACCGAGAATGGCATCCACGATTACATCCGCGGCGAAGACCTCCGCCGCGTCCGCCGCCTCAAGCCCACTGGCCTCGCGCACGATCAGAGGCGCCATTTTCAGCGGCTGGAGCCGATGCATCATCTTCTGAAACATGGCCGCCGCATCGCCGCGAAGCTCTGCTGGATCCGCCAACAGCAGAACCCGAACACCACGCCCGGCTTCGACCAGCTTGCGGGCCGTGACGAATCCATCGCCGCCATTGTTGCCTTTGCCGCAGAGAATCCCAATCCGCTCCGCCTGCGGATATTCGGAAAGCACGAAACGGGCGACCGCTGAGCCGGCGTTTTCCATCAAGGCAAGAGACGGCACTCCGAAGCGCTCCGACGTCGCGCGATCAATCGCCTGCATTTCCGCGGTGGTGACGATTTTCATAGTGACAATGACGATGATGTCTCGCTCGACGGGCGTCTTACCCGGCGAAGTCCGAGTATAGCCCGACTCGCCGTTCGTGCTTCGCTGCTCGTCCTTCGCCGTTCGCCGTGACTGCCAGGATTTGCGAATAGCGAACAGCGAATAGCAAAAAGCGTACAACACCTCCAGTGATCTCTGCTTGTGCCGCGCCTTCCCCGATTGCTACGATGCCTAACCATGCCCACTCTAATCCCGCACCCCACCCGCATCGAATCCGCGGGCAACAAGCCGAAGATCATTGAAGAATATGTCGGCCACGTCAACACCGCGACCGCAGGCATCAGCGTCGCCCGCATGCACAGCCCCGAAGGCTGGGAGGAACCCGGCCAGACTCCGGAATTTGACGAGTACACGGTCGTTTTGCGGGGGACGCTGCGGGTTCACCATAAAGGCGACCAGCATCGATCCGGCCACTTGGATGTAGCCGCCGGCCAAGCCGTCATCGCGCACCGGGGCGAATGGGTTCGCTACTCCACTCCATTCTCAGGGGGAGCCGAGTACATCGCTCTGTGCCTGCCCGCCTTCTCGCCGGAGACGGTGCATCGCGATCGCTAAGGGGCGACACCAAAGTACATCCCGCCCATGAATTATGTTGTGACTGAGGGCCAACCCCGGTACAGTAAATCCGAGTATAGTAGTTCTGACACAGCGCATCTGGGTACCGAATCACCAGACTACCGAATCGCTAAACTAATGTTCGCGCCTCACTCCAACCTGAGTAACGAAGTCAATCGGAACATTGTCCAGTCCGAAATTGAGGGAGGCGTATTCCTCGAAGGCTTGCCACCCGATACCGTGCTGCAGATCCAGACTCAGCACCACTTCTATACCGCACAACTTCTGGGCGAGGGTTCGGCGCTGATCTCAGGCCATCCGCAATTCTGCCCCGAACCGGTTCAGGTCACCATCGCTGGCTCGACCTGGGGCGGCTCCATGCTCAAGATGCGCTACATCGGCCGCGGTATGCACCTGGAGTTTCACCACCCCGCCTACAGCACACCGATTGTTACCTCCGCGATTCAGGAGATCCGCGAGCGAGTAAGGTCAGCTCGAGATCGCCGCGCCGGAGCAGGTCAGGGTGCTCAACACAGCGGCCGCGAACTTGGCCTCCCGTCCGCCTGAACTAACGCCAGACGCCCGACTTCAGTAACATCTCCAAGATCGCCAAGCACGATAGCCTAGCTTGTAATATCCAGTCCCAACTATGCGATTTACAATCGTCGTTGATTTTGCATCATTGATTTTGTGGGAGTCTCGGATTTTGGAGGAGTCTCGCTGTTCCTAGCCACGCCATGAAACTTTCCGTCGTGATGCCGGTCTATAACGAGCGGGCCACTCTCCGCGCCGTGGTTCAGAAAGTTCTCGCGGTTCCCCTCCAGATCGAATTGATCTGCGTCGACGACGGCTCGCGCGATGGTTCGCGCGAGATTCTGGCCGAACTACAAACTCAATACCCGCAAATCCGCGCGGTTCTTCAGCCGCACAATATGGGCAAAGGAGCGGCGCTTCGCCGCGGCATTCAGGAAGCCACCGGTGACTTCGTCATCATTCAGGACGCCGATCTGGAATACGATCCGGCCGAGTATCCACTGATGCTCGATCCTTTGATCCAAGACAAAGCCGATGTGGTGTTCGGCTCGCGTTTTATGGGAGGCGCGCCGCATCGCGTGTTGTACTTCTGGCATTCGGTCGGCAACCGGCTTCTAACTTTGCTTTCCAATTGCCTCACCAACATCAATCTTTCCGACATGGAAACCTGCTACAAGGTCTTCCGCCGCGAAGTGATTCAGTCCATCCCCATTCAGGAGAATCGTTTCGGGTTCGAGCCCGAGATCACAGTGAAAGTGGCGCGACGACACCTACGCATTTACGAAGTGGGAATCAGTTACTGTGGACGCACCTACGAGGAAGGCAAGAAGATCGGATGGAAAGACGGTGTGCGCGCGTTGTACTGCTTGCTGAAGTACTCGCTCACCGAGCCTCAGCGAAAAGCGGTTGCGCCGACAATCCCGACCGCAGGATAAGACGGCTCAACCGTTTCGCGAAGAAAATTGCAGAATGAAGAGTAACGGCTCTCGCCGTACCTCGACCTCTATCTGTGATTGCCGCCCTTGGTTTTGAGTCGGCCTTTGTAAGGATTCGAACCCGCGCTGGCGCCTCCACCCTTGCCGCCGCTCGAACCGCCGAAATTGATTGGCGGATTGGATTTATCTTTTACCGGCTTCAGGGAGGGCCCCGTCTTCTTCGCCGATCGAGACGAACCCGGCACTTTAGATTGACGCTCCGCAGCTTGCAGTTCCTTGGCGTTGGCAGCTGAAGCCGATCCCGGACCCGTCGTCTTGACGCCCGTCGAGGTTGGTTTCGCCGACCTTTCCGGAGGCGAAGGTTTAACCTTGAATGTGTTTTTCTGCTGAGCCCAGCCGCTCACGCTGATGCCTACCACCGCAATCGCAATCGCCCACGAAAATCTCATCTGCTCTTAATCCCCTGCCCGGAATCCCAGGCCCCGAATTACCAACTCACTTAGCCTTAGATGCACGCGCGCTGCCATCCGGCGCTCACATCTCTTCCAGTTTAAACCCTCCAGCACCGGAAAACACTCGCGAGAACCGAAACAAATCTAATGGGTTAGCCAGAACCACGGTTCGCCCATAATCCCGCGAACGATGGGCAAAATGCAGGAGATATGCAATATCTTGCACATTGCCAGTGAGTTTCCGTGCTTCGGGGGCCAATGCCACGCCAATTACACCGGCACAACCGTCGCCCTTAGAACGCTCTTTGTTATTGATCAGCAATGAGTTACTAAGCTGGCGATTCGCTCGCCCGCGTGCCCGTCCCAAAGAGGAGGAATACTGCCGCTCTTGGCCTTGCCCGCAAGCACCCGAGACAGTTCCGCGCGCAACTTCACGGGATCGCGACCTACGAGAACGTTAGTCCCCATAGAAACCGTAACCGGGCGCTCAGTGTTCTCGCGCAGCGTCAGGCAAGGAATCCCAAGGTAAGTGGTCTCTTCCTGAATACCGCCTGAATCGGTTATCACGACGGTTGCGCGCGACTGCAACCCCAGAAAATCGAGATAGGAGAGCGGGTCAATGATCTGCAGATGCCCGGCGTCGAGTCCGAAATCCGCGATGCGCTGTCGGGTGCGTGGATGCGCGGGAAAAATAACAGAAAGATCCTGACTGACTTCCAGCAGGGACTGAAGAATGCGCTTTAAGACCGCGCCGTCGTCAACATTGGCTGGCCGATGCAACGTAACCAAAGCGTAGCGCTGGGGCAATCTGTCTCGCCCGTGAAGTTGAGCCGCCGGCAGAAGCCTCACCAGAGAATCGATCATGACATTGCCGACGCGACAAATCTTTTCTGCAGGAATTCCCTCGCGCCCCAGGTTGACATCTGCATCCTCAGACGGCGTAAACAGCAGATCTGCAATCTGATCGGTAACCACCCGGTTGATCTCCTCGGGCATGGTCCGGTCAAAGGAGCGCAGCCCGGCCTCGACGTGTCCAACGCGCACTCCCAGCTTGGCGGAGACCAAAGCCGCAGCAACCGTCGAGTTAACGTCGCCATAAACCAGCACCAGGTCAGGCTGGCGCTCAAGCAGCACCGGCTCGAAGCGAGTCATGATCTCCGCTGTCTGCCGCGCATGAGTCCCGGAGCCCACCGCCAGGTTCACTTCCGGAGCAGGAATTCCCAGCTGCTCAAAAAACACGTCCGACATATTGGCGTCGTAGTGCTGGCCGGTATGCACCAGCGTCTGGACCACGTGCGGGCGGGATTTGAGCGCGCTCATCACCGGCGCTACTTTCATGAAATTCGGTCGAGCGCCCACCACGTGAACGACTTTCACAAGCTTCTCCGATCACGACCACCGGAATCTAAATTATGAGATTAGCCTATCTGGGTTTCGATGGCTGGCCCGTTCCTTGCGGCTTCATCGCAAGGCGCGGGTGTCGGCGTCACAACTTCTTTAGCCCCGGAACCAAACGCTGATTTCTCGATCCCCACTCAAATATCAACGAGCTTGTCAGGATGCCGGCTGAGATACCAGCAAGGACTGAAGCCGAAGTGGGAAAACAGCGAATTGACGCAGGTATCAGTCTCCGGTTGCCCCGGTTCGTACTGAATCTTTCCCGCCTTGACATGGATGACGTAGAGAACATTCCTCTGAATCTGCCCGAACTGCGGACGACCGCCGGGAATCTGGTAGCGGACCGATCCATAGTCGCCCCCATAGACCAGCAGCAGCAACGACGCTATCGCCACCAACCCACGAAGAATTGCACGTTCCACGGCTTCTCCAGCGTCACGCCTGCGAGTGGCATCTACTCTATCGTCGGAGATACGAACCGTCCAGAGGCGTTCGTAATAATCGCACCATGGCGCGGAACGAACGCGGCGCGCGATCGAAGCAACTAACCCTTGGCGCGCACCGCAGAAACTTCCGTCTTCCCGCGGCTGAAGGCGAACTGCAGCTTCCAGACCCTGACGCCGGACTCACCACTTGCTGCCGGAGAAAACTTCCAATCCCGAGCCGCTTCCACCGAAACGCGCGAAAAATACTTGCTCGGCCCCGCGGATTCCAGAGTTGCCTTGGCTACATTCCCGGCAGCGTCTACGTCGACTCTCACTCGGACTTTGATCTTGCCTTGAATCGTGCGCCGCGCACTCGGCGAAACCTGCGGCATCACCTGCCGCACTACACCGCTCGCATTGTTACTGTCGTTGTCATTATGAACGTTGCTAGCGCCAGTTTTCGCAGACGCCCTCGCATTACCGCCCGTCGCGGGCGTAACCGCAGAACTCGGCTTTGACTCCGCTTGGGCTGGAGCCTGCGCGGAGGGCGGGTTTGTGGACTGCGAACCTTCCGTCGCTGCATTTGGCTGAGCCTGGGTCGATTGTGTTTCCACCGGAGGGTTTGTCGGGTTGGGTCTGACAAAGAAAAAGATGGCAACAGCGACCACCACCAGCCCCAGCAGATAAGGCCATTTCACGGACCGCTTCCCCTGACCCGAAATCGCGGGCGCAATAATCGTGGCGCCACTCTGTGGTGAACGATCTGTTGAACTCCGCACCGGCCGCTTCCCTTCCAGCCGATCGCTAATCTCCGCCACCGTCGATCGCTTGCCGGAATCAACCTGCAAGCAGTTCGCTGCGATTTCTCGCAACGATCCGGAAACTACCGCCGGTATTACCGGCGAACTCGGCTGCGCGCGATCCCACGCCGGCAAGCGCTGCGTCAGCACTTCGACCAAAGTCATCCCCAACTGCCAGACGTCGCCCGCCGCCGAACTTGCTCCCGTGGCCCCTTCTGGTGGATCGTAGGCGCTCGACCTCGCGCCACGGCTCCCCGGCGCACTCAAAGCATCGCTAGACAGCTTCACCTGGTCCCCAATCGCCAGTATGTTGGAAGGTTGAATCCGCCCATGCACGAGTCCGTTGTCGTGCACATATTGCAGGGCCCGCAGAACCGGCGGAAGCATGCCGCGCACTTCCTCCGCCGTCAGCGCCCGTTCCGGCAGAATCTGCGAGAGATTCTCCTCCGCATACTCCTCGACGACGTAAAGCATTTTCACGCCATCCAGTTCGCAGGCTCCAGCGTCGAAAATGCGAATCAGATTCGGATGGTTCAGTTCGCGAGCTGCCTGCCACCGCCGGAGTTGATTCTCAGCGTCCGCAGCATCCGCGGCAATCAGCTTGATAGCGGCGTTGTCGGCGCCTGCACCGCTCGATATCAAAAACACGGCGCTGTGATCGGAACCGCCCAAGTATCTTTCCAGCGGAAACCTGCCATCGACAGTGCGGCCCTCCCACTGTTTCCAAGTTTCGCTCATTTCGGTCACGCTCATCTGCAAAGCCTCAATAGTCCGCTATTGTATGTGACCCTCGCACCACATGCGGAAATCTTGTGATGTAGTTTGGGTATGCCCGTACGCCTCACAAGAATCCTCCACGCTTTACAATATCCGCATGGCGCCCATCCCCACCGAAATTCAGGGCCAGCGTTATATCAGCCTCGCCACCTTCCGGAAAACCGGTGTCGCCGTGTATACCCCCATCTGGTTCGCCGAAGACGGCGACAAACTCTACTTCATGACCAACAGCAAACTGGGCAAGGTCAAACGCATCCGCAATAACCCCCAAGTCAAAATCGCTCCTTGCACAATTCGCGGAAAAATCACCGGCCCCGAATTTTCGGCAACCGCACGCATTCTCCTGCCAGAAGACTTTGCCCGCGTCCGCCAGGCGATCAAACAAAAATACTGGCTCGCCCGTCTCCCCTTCCTGTGGCGCAACACCGACACCTACATCGAAATCACCTCAGCATCCTGATGAATGCCGGTCTTTAGCTTTCCTCAGTGAACCTCAGTGCCCTTTGTGGTTAAGCTTGGAACGCGCATGACATTTACGCTGGCTCCTCCAGCCTGTTACCATCGAAGGTTGTTTTTGGGTTCGTACGCGTTTTCTTGAGCGGGAAAATTTCTTTCGGAGGCAACATGGCCGTAAAGGTTGGCATTAATGGATTTGGACGCATCGGGCGCAACGTTCTCCGCACCGCGCTCGCGGACAAGAACCTCGACTTTGTAGCCGTCAACGATCTCACCGATCCTAAGACCCTGGCCCACTTGCTCAAGTACGATTCGATTCTCGGCAACCTGCCCAACGAAATCACCGCCGGAGCCGACAGCATTTCGATCGACGGCAAAGTGATCAAGGTTTTCAAAGAAAAGGATCCCGCCGCTCTGCCCTGGGATTCCGTCGGAGCGCAAGTCGTCGTCGAATCCACCGGCCGCTTCACCGACGCCACCGACGCCAGGAAGCATCTTCGCGGCAGCGTGAAAAAAGTCATCATCTCCGCCCCCGCCAAAAACGAAGACCTCACCGTTGTGCTTGGCGTGAACGAAGAAAAGTACGATCCGGCCAAGCACCACGTCATCTCGAACGCTTCCTGCACCACCAACTGCCTGGCTCCGATCGCCAAGGTCGTCAACGACAACTTCAAGATCATCAGCGGCACCATGACCACCATCCACTCTTATACGAACGATCAGGTCATCCTCGACTTCCCGCACAAGGATTTGCGGAGAGCCCGCGCCGCAGCCATCAACATGATCCCAACGACTACAGGCGCGGCCAAGGCGCTGAAACTCGTCCTCCCCGAACTGGGCGGCAAGCTCGACGGCTTCTCCATGCGCGTGCCCACGCCCAACGTCTCGGTGGTCGATCTGGTTGCTTTCGTAGAAAAGAAGACCACACGAGAAGAGGTCAACGCCGCCCTGAAAAAAGCTTCCGAGTCCGGCCCTCTGAAAGGCTATCTCGGCTTCGAGGAGAACGAACTGGTCTCGTCCGATTTCAAAGGAGACTCCCGCTCTTCCATCGTCGATGCGCCCATGACCCTGGTAGTCGGCGGCAACTGCATCAAGGTGATCTCCTGGTATGACAACGAGTGGGGATACTCCTGTCGTGTCCGTGATCTGATCAACCTGATGGCGGCTAAAGGCCTGTAGCCCGCTTTTCGTCGTTCGCTATTCGCTCCTCGCCCAGTGTCGCCAAAGAATCTCGCATGAGGGCGAATAGCGAACGGCGAAAAGCGATCAGCGCAATCAGCGATAATAGGTACTCTGATGACCAAGCTTTCCCTTCGCGACCTGCCTATCAACGACCGCCGCATCTTCATGCGCGTCGACTTCAACGTCCCGCTCGAGGACGGCCGCGTCATGGACGACACCCGCATCCGCGAAACTCTGCCCAGCATCGAGTACGCCCTGCGTCACGGCGCGCGCCTCATCCTCGCCTCTCACCTCGGACGTCCCAAAGGTAAGCCCAATCCCAAACTCAGCCTCAAACCCGTCGCCGAGCGTCTGCGCATGGTGCTCGACAAAGAACTGTCGCGTGGCGAAAACGTCGGCTTCTGCCCTCAATGCGTCGGACCCGAAGCCGAAGAAATGGCCCTCAAGCTCGAAAAAGGCCAGGCGCTGCTGCTCGAAAACCTGCGCTTCCACGCCGAGGAAGAAAAGAACGATGAGACTTTTTCCAAACAACTCGCCAAACTAGCCGAGTTCTATGTCAACGACGCTTTTGGCACCGCCCATCGTGCGCACGCCTCCACCGTTGGCATTACGAAGTTCGTGCAGAAATCAGCCGCCGGTCTGCTCATGGAGAAAGAGCTGGAATACCTGGGCCGCGTCCTGCACGACCCCGAGCACCCCTTCGTCGCCATTCTCGGTGGCGCCAAGGTCAGCGACAAAATCGGAGTCATCCAGAACCTGCTGGGCAAAGTTGACGTCCTCATCGTCGGCGGCGGCATGGCCTACACATTTCTT